>Ga0209415_10009205_pt1 | contig 16995 bp, 17 predicted proteins | sample PeaSoiSIISIP2007_FD_187696 | JGI IMG/M metagenome (GOLD analysis project Ga0209415, IMG submission 187696) | Peat soil microbial communities from Weissenstadt, Germany - SII-SIP-2007 (SPAdes) (version 2) | ecosystem: Environmental > Terrestrial > Soil > Wetlands > Peat | place: Germany... | reverse complement strand
TCCAGATGCGTGTAGCCCATCTGCTTCGCGTACTGGACCAGGATGCGGGCCAGCTCGCGATAAGTGAGCCGTTCGTTGTTCGGCCCGCGCATCCAGGATTCAAGATGCACCTCGTAGAAGGAAACGGGTTCGCGGAACCACTCGCGGCCGGCGCGGGATTTAAGCCATTCGGCGTCGGACCACGTGTAATTCGACAGGCTCCATACGACGGACGCGGTCTTGGGCGGGATTTCGGCAAAGAAGGCGTAGGGGTCGGCCTTCTGCTGCTCATCGCCTGTACGGGAGAGCACTGAATATTTGTAATTCGCGCCTTCGGTGAGGCCGGGAATAAAGATTTCCCAGATGCCGCCGTCGCGCAGGCGCATGGGATGCCAGGTGCGATCCCAGCGATTGAAATCGCCTATGACGCTGACCACTTCGGCGTTGGGGGCCCAGACGGCGAAACGCACGCCGTCGACGCCTTCACACTTCACGCCGTGCGCGCCGAGGGTTTTGTAGCTTTCGTAATTCGTACCTTCGCCGTGAAGATATAGCTCGAACGACGTGAGCAAAGGTGGGAAGCGATAGGGATCGTCGAATTCGTAGGAGCCGGCGAGCAAGCGATATTCGCCGGGTGCTTCGGGAAGCTCAGCGGCGAAAAAGCCTGCACGATGCACCAGTGTCATCGGGATCGCGCGATCGCCTACGATGACTGACGCTTCTCGCGTCCGCGGGAGCCAGGCGCGAATTTCCGACTCGTGCGGGCCCAAAACGCTGAAAGCGTCGCGATGACGTCCTTCGGCGATCGCTTGAATTTCATCCGTGTGAAGCACGAACGCTATTATGGCAAGAATGACGCCTCGCGCCGAATTGCATTTGCACTTGGAAGGCTCGGTGGAGGAAGCAACGCTGCTTGAACTGGACCCGTCGCTGACCCGGGAAGAGATCGCGGCGGCGACGTCGTACACGGATTTCACGGGATTCATCAACAGCTACATCTGGGTGAACCGCCGGCTTCGCGCGCCTTCCGATTACGCGATCGTCGCGCGCCGCCTGTTCGAACGGCTTGCGGCCGAAGGCGTGACATACGCGGAAGTGACGCTGTCGGCCGGGATGATGCTGTGGAAGGGCCAGGAGTTCGCGCCAATTTACGATACGTTGCAGCATGAAGCCGTGCGGTCCCCCCTGAGCGTGCAATGGATTCTCGATGCGACGCGGCAGTTCGGCGCGGAAGCTGCGAAACCAGTGTTTCACCTTGCGGCCGAGCGGGTCGGCGATGGAGTGGTCGCGATCGGCCTGGGAGGTTATGAGGCCGGCGGTCCGGCTCTTTGGTTCGCAGACTTATATCGGGAGGCTCGCGATCGCGGATTGCGGCTGACGTGTCATGCGGGCGAGACGACGGGTCCGCAAAGCATTTGGGAGGCTCTTGAGATCGGCGCAGAGCGGATCGGACACGGCATTCGAGCCGTGGACGATCCCCGCCTGATGGAGCATCTTCGTCAGAAAGACATTCCCCTGGAGATTTGCATTACGAGCAATGTTCGGACCGGGGCGGTCGGATCGGTCGAAGAACATCCCGTGCGCAAACTGTTTGACGCCGGCGTGCCGATCACCTTGAATACAGACGATCCCGCGTTATTCGGCTGCACGTTAACAAGTGAGTACGAACTCGCAGCGCGGCAGTTCGGATTTACCGCGGCAGAGCTGGCACTGCTCGCCGAGAACAGCTTTCGCTACGCGTTTCGAAACTGAGCCGCGACCACAGGGAGCGGCCGGTATCGAAATCATTTGGACCCGCCATTCAGCGCGACGCGGTCCGATGGCGAGATTCCGGAGTTCAGGTGAATGTCTTCCCGGACCTTCAGCTTTCGGCGATAGCGGCCGAAATATTCAGCGATGTCGCCGCCGTATTGGAAGCTGTACATGATATCCGCGAAATTCGCCGTGTGCGGCAGGCCCAGCGCGTGGCCGGATTCGTGCAGACAGGTCAGATAGACCACCGTGTCGCGAAGCAGGGCATCTTTGGTCTCGCCCGCCGCGATGCGGACGTTGATCTGCGCTCCGCGACGGCCGTTAACTTCGATCGGCATCGTCTCGCCGTACAATCCGTCAGTCGGCGTCGCCCAGACCAGGCGAATCACTGCGACAGACCGATTTTCAGTCGGAACGAAATGCAAGCGACCATCCGACGCTTTCTGCCAGGCTTCGAATGCCCAGCGCGCAAGCTGCACATCGCCCGCGACGCATCCAGTTTCAGGATTCGTGCATGGCGCGACCCAATAGGGGGTATCGGCGGCGAAAAGTGCGCCGGCCAAGCTAACGCCGAGCAATAATTTTTTCATCATGTAAGGCTCGCACTGTGGCTTCCAGTTCGGCTACGCGACGCGTCAACTCGTCAATTGCCTGGCCCTCCGGATCGGGAAGCTTGCCGTGCTCTAGCGGGTTCATTTCGGAATCAGCGTCGCCCACAACGCGCCCCGGCACGCCGACCACGGTCGAATGATCGGGAACGGGACGCACTACTACCGATCCCGCGCCGACTTTCACAAAATCGCCGATGCGAATATTGCCGAGGATCTTCGCGCCGGTGCCGATCACAACGCCGTTGCCGATAGTCGGATGGCGCTTGCCCGTGTCCTTGCCCGTGCCGCCGAGAGTCACGCCCTGATACAACAGCACGTCGTCGCCGATCTCGGAAGTTTCGCCGATCACCACGCCCATTCCATGGTCGATGAAGCAGCGTCGGCCGATGGTCGCGCCGGGATGAATTTCGATCCCTGTCACGGTTCGCGAGAATTGCGATAAAACGCGCGCCAGAGTGAACCAGCCCCGGCGATACAATCCGTGGGCGACACGATGGAGCAGAATCGCGTGGAAGCCGGGATAACACAGCACGATTTCCAGCACGCTGCGCGCGGCCGGATCGCGGCGGAACACGGTGTCAATCTGCTCGCGGATGGCTCCCATCACCCGCCATTATCGCGCGTATTATCCTGGTGAGGTGCGAATTACGGTAATCGCGATGATTCTTGCGCTGGCCGCCTGCTCCTCGGCGCCGGATACGACAAAGATGAAGAAGACGGGTCCGCCGGAGCCTCCGGGCGCCGCCGTACCCATGAACAAGCATCCGCTGGCGAAGTATCTCGAAGTCGGTGGATTTCGCATGGAAGAGTCGGGCGCCGGGAAACTGAAGATCACGTTTGTGGTGATTAATCATTCCACGGCCGACATCGGCGACCTGGGATTGAAGATGAAATTGACCACCAGCGCGGCGAAGCCCGACGATCCGCCGATCGCCGAGTTTGACGCATCGGTTCCGTCGATTGGGCCGAATGAGTCGAAGGACGTTTCGGTCACGGTGCCGACCAAGATGCGCATCTACGAACTGCCGGACTGGCAGTTCCTGCGTGGGCAGTTCGAGATTACGTCGCCAGCGCCATGACGACACGGCTGTACTACGACGATTGCTATCTCCAGGAATTTCGCGGCGAGGTGATCGAGATCGCCGACGAAGGCAAGCGCATTTACCTGGATCGCACCGCCTTTTACCCGACCTCCGGCGGCCAGCCCTTCGATCTGGGAACGCTGGGCGGAGTTGCCGTGCGCGAAGTGGTGGACGAGGAAGAGCGCATCGCGCACTTGCTGGACTCGCCTCTGACGATGCGGGAAGTGGAAGGTCGTGTCGATTGGGCGCGCCGCTTCGACCACATGCAGCAGCACACCGGGCAGCATCTGCTGTCCGCGGTACTGATCGAGTTGTTCGACATCAGCACATTGAGTTTTCACATGGGCGCCGTGTCGTCAAACATCGAGGTGGCCGCGCAGACGTTGGAAACCTCGAAAATCGAGCGCGTGGAAGAGCGCTGCGCAGCGATCATCGCGGAGGCGCGGCCGGTGTCGATCCGTTACGAGGATTCATCGGCGGACTTAGCGCTGCGAAAAGCGTCCGCGCGAACGGGTACGCTCAGAATCGTATCGATCGACGGGCTCGACCGGAGCGCGTGCGGAGGGACGCATGTGCGATCGACGGCTGAAATCGGCCCACTGCTGATTCGCAAGCTCGAAAAGATTCGCGGTAATGTGCGGATCGACTTTGTATGCGGCCTGCGGGCGATTCGACAAGCCCGGCAGGATTTCCGGACGCTGTCCGAGATCAGCCGGCTGGTCTCGGTGCCATTCGAGGAGACGCCCGCGCTGGTGGCGGCGCAGATCGATAAAGCCAAGACGCTCGAAAAAAGCTGTCAGCGGCTGGCCTCGGAGCTCGCGCAACGCGAGGGCAGGGAATTGTACACCGCCGCGGCTCCCGACGAATCGGGTGTGCGAAAAACGACCCAGCGCGGGCCGATCGACGAAGCTATGCGCGCGCGGGCGCAGGCCTTCGTCGCGGGTCCGAAGGCCGTATTTCTTGCGATTTGCGAGAATCCCCCGTCGGTGCTGCTGGCGGCGTCGGCGGATTCGGGCGTTCACGCGGGCGATCGCGTTAAAGCGGCGGTTACCGCTGCGGGAGGGCGCGGCGGCGGAAACGCGGCGCTGGCGCAGGGAAGTGTTCCCTCCGCCGCGGCTTTGGAGTCAGTAGCCCGCGCGCTTTGATAATCTGAAGTAGATGCCTGACAATTTTCGCCGGTTCGAAGCCGGGCCGGATCCGTTCGGACGCACCTGGGAAGCGGAGTTCCGCTGGCTTCAGACCGGAATCTCGATCCGCCACGCCGACACCGTGGATGTAAAGTTCGTGGTTTGGACCGAGGACGAGCCAAAGCAGGAAAAAGTACTGGCGCTGCCGCATCCGTCGTTGCTGGCGCTCAGCCAGCAGGCCGGCCACCCGCTCACCGATGCATGGTGCTTGAAATTGGCGGCCGCGCATCTGAAATACATGGTCGCATCGGGTGAGGACCTCGAAAAAACTTTGGTCACGCTGACGCCCGCCGATCTCGAACGTGCCGCTGGAATTGCACAACCGGTGTAACTTCTTTTCTTTCGGCATCGTGGTAAATATAGGATCTGACGAGAGCGCCGGGGATCCTCGCGGGCGCGAATGGGAGGTTAGAAGACATGGTCAACTGTCCAATGTGCGACGCTGTCATCGATGTTGACGAAGAAGAGCTGGACGAGGGCGATTCGCTGATCTGTGAAGAGTGTGGAGCGAATCTGAGCGTCAGTGGAGTGTCTCCGCTGGAGCTTTCGCCCGATAAAGAAGAGGAAGAAGACGACGATTTTGAGGACGATGATTTCGACGAAGACGACGAGGACGTAGAGGAAGAAGAAGACGAGGAAGAGGATGAGTGGAAGTAGGCTCTGCGCCGCGCTGCTGTTAATCGCGGCGGTTGGGGTCCTTTCAGGGCAGTCAAGAAGGCAGCAGCAAGCTTATGCGATCGTGGAAGGCACGGTATTTCGCGATCCCGGTCTGGCGCTGCCCGGCGCCAAAGTGGTTTTGACGCTTAAGGACGATCCGAAGGCAAAGAAATTGCTGGAGGCGGAAACCAATTATCGCGGCGAGTTTTTATTTCGCGTTCCTACGGATGATGCGATGTACGTGGTGAAGGCGTCGCTCAAAGGTTATGGTCCTGAAGAGAAAGAAGCGGCGGTGTCGGGTGAAGTACGCGTGAGCGTGAGCCTGGTGCTTTCGCCGCAAAAAAAGTGATTCGAAAAGAGGTGTAGCGTGAAGTGGATGGTGTGGGCGGCGATCCTGGCATCGGGCGTCGTCCTGTTCGCGCAGGAAACCAAGAAGGAGAAAAAGGAAGCCGCCGCGGAACGAATGGTGCAGGGAACGGTTTACGATCCTGACGATAAATTCGTAAACGGCGCGGTGGTGCAACTGAAGGACCAGCGCTCGCTGCAAGTCCGGTCGTTCATCACGCAGGAAAACGGCGCGTATCATTTTTCCGGATTGAAGATCGATAACGATTATCAGATGAAAGCCGACTACAACGGCATGACCAGCGGCTGGAAAACGCTGAGCGTTTTCGACACGCGTAAGGAGCCGATTATTAACCTGAAGCTGGCAAAATCCGAAAAGAAGCCGGAATCGAAGCAATGAAGAAGTACGTTTTGTGGTTGGCGACGCTGGCGCTTTGCGCGCAACCAAAGGCGACCCCGGTGGATGACGCGTCGTATCCCAAAGTGTTGGCGTCGCACAAGGGAAAAGTCGTGCTGGTGAGTTTCTGGGCTACCTGGTGCGTGCCGTGCCGCAAGGAGATGCCGGAACTGGTGAAGCTCGAAGAGAAGTTGCACGCCCGCGGGTTCGACGTGGTGACCATCTCCAACGATCTGCCGGAGCGGGAAACGGCCGTGGTCAAAGTATTCGGCGAAAATCACGTTTCCGGCGCTCCGTATATCAAGAAAGCCGCCGATGACGACAAGTTTTACGATTCGATCGACAAGCAATGGGGTGGCGTGCTGCCGGCGTTGTTCCTCTACGACCGAACGGGCAAGCGGGTCAAATCGTTTGTAGGCGAGACGCCGATCGACGTGATCGAAGCGTCGGTCGTCAAGATTTTATAGCTAGCCAGCACTTTAGCACCGGCCGGTCGACACCACGAATGCGTAGATTTGCGGTTTTCTTCTGTTTCCTGCACGCGCTCTCCGCGCAATCCCTGATTTTCAAAGATGCCACGATCATTGACGCCACTGGCGCGCCCCCACGCAAAGGAAGCGTAGCGATCACCGGCGGCCGCATCTCGGCAATCGGCAAGATTCACGCCCGCCGCACGGACCGCGTGATTGACGCGAAGGGAAAATTTCTGATCCCGGGCTTGTGGGACATGCACATCCATCTCGGGCCGCCGGAGATTTTTTTCCCGCTTTTGATTGCCAACGGGATCACCGGCGTCCGCGAGATGTTCACCGGCATTCCGATGCCCGTGATTCGGACCTGGCGCTCGCGTCCCGATGTCCCACGGATCGTCGCGCCGGGTTCATCGACGGTCCGTTGATGCTGTCGGCGGGTCCTCCCGCGCCGGGAGCGTTCGCGGTCGCGACGGCCGATCAAGGGCGCGCAGCGGTTCGCCTACTGGCCTCGAGCGGCGTCGATTTCATAAAGGTCTATAACAGCATTCCTCGCGACGCCTATTTCACGATCGCGGCGGAGGCGCGCGCTATAGGGATTCCGTTCGCGGGCCATGTTCCCGAAGCCGTAAGCCCAGCCGAGGCCTCGGATGCGGGGCAGCGCAGCCAGGAACACCTGATCAACATTCTTCTGGCGTGCTCGACCAACGAAGAAGCCTTGCGCGCCGCCCGGCTCTCGATCATGGAGAGCCAGCAAATCTCGGGCGAAGAGCGGATGCGATTGCTCGCGTTTCCCCGGCCGGAAGGGCTGTTCGACACTTACAGCGAAACCAAGGCCGCCGCCTTGTTTCAGACCTTCGTGAAGAACGGGACCTGGCAAACCCCGACGCTTTCCCTGCTTGAAGGATTCGCGCGGGCTCGCGACGACGATTTCATCAAAGACCCGCGCAGGAAGTATCTGTTAAAGGCGTGGAACGCCGAGTGGGACCCCCGCAATACGTTTTTCTTGAAGGATCTTTCGCCATCCGGCTACGATGCGCTGAATGCGCGTCTGCATGCGTTGCTGGAGCGATATGAAAAGCTGGTGGGCGACATGCATCGCGCGGGCGTCGAATTTCTCGCCGGAACCGATGCCAACGGAGAAAACCCGGTGTTTCCGGGATTCGGTCTGCACGAAGAATTAGGCCTGCTGGTGAAATCGGGGCTGACGCCGCTCGAAGCGCTGCAAAGCGCCACACGCAATGCGGCTCGATATTTTGGCGGCGCGGATTTCGGAACCATCGAACTGAACAAATCCGGCGATTTGGTTTTGCTCGACGCAAATCCGCTGGCCGATATTCATAACACGCAGAAAATTAATGCCGTCGTGATGCGCGGACGCTATTATACGCGCGAAGATCTGGATGCTTCGCTTGCGCGAGTTGCGGCGCTGGCGGCGCGATAGCTTATCATGACTTGATATGGCGAATCCCATGACAGGACCTTCTCAATCCGCGAATCCGGATTTGATTTTCAACGCGCTGAACGGCTTTCAACGTTCCATGGCGATCAAGGCCGGGATCGAGCTGGCGATTTTCACGCACATCGCCGACGGGGCGACCAGCGCCGCGGAAATCGCCAAACGCTGTCAAGCCTCGGAGCGCGGGGTCCGCATCCTGTGTGATTTCCTGGTGGTGCACGGGTTTCTCACCAAGAACGACGGCGCGTACGGTCTGGAGCCGGAAGCCGCGGCATTTCTCAATCAACGTTCGCCGGCGTACATGGGTTCCATGGCCACCTTCCTGCTGCACCCGATGAATCTGGATAATTTCAAGGACGTCGCGGCCTCGGTGCGAAAGGGCGGAACCACCTCGACCACGCATCATCACCAGGAACCGGATAGTCTTGTGTGGGTCGAGTTCGCGCGCTCTATGGCGCCCATGGCGGGGATGGAAGGGCGCATTGTGGCCCCTATCGTGGCCGGGAGCGGTCCCGTTAAGGTGCTCGATATCGCGGCGGGCCACGGATTGTATGGAATCAACGTCGCGCTGGCGAATCCGCAAGCGGAAATTTTCGCGGTGGACTGGAAGAAAGTTCTCGAAGTTGCCGTGGAGAACGCCGGAAAGATGGGCGTCGGGAGCCGATACCACACGATTCCGGGCAGCGCGTTCCAGGTGGATTTCGGAACAGGATTCGACCTGGTTCTGCTCACCAACTTCCTGCATCATTTCGATGCGCCCACCAACATCGGATTGCTCAAGAAGATTCGAGCTGCGATGAAGCCGGGTGGGCGCCTGGCGACGCTCGAGTTCGTCCCCAACGACGATCGCGTCTCCCCTCCGACCGCGGCCGCGTTTAGCTTGATCATGCTCAGCAACACTGAAGGCGGCGACGCGCATACATTTCGCGAGTTGGACGCGATGTTCCGCGCGGCCGGTTTCGGAGAGAGCCGGATGCAGGATTTACAGCCGACTCCCCAGCGTCTAATCGTAACGGCCTATTGATGATCGAAAACGCCCGATTTTTCGCAGGGCTCGGACGCGATTAGAGACTACTTCTTCTCGACGGCCATCACGGAAACCTGCGTTTCCCCATTGCTAGACCCTATGGTGACCACGCCGGTCCGTTTCTTGTCCGCATCCTCAGCGCTAACCATGCCGCCCGCTACCGTATTGAGCGCCTGCGTCACGTTGAACCCGCCGTTTTTGAACGAGTCCTGATAAAACTTCGTCACCTTGTCCACCGGATCCTTGGTCTTGAACGCAAACTGGAACTGATTGCCTTGCGGAGTCTCGGCGGAGTAACTTCCCTCCGGCGCAGATCCGGGATAGACCGGAAACCACGATGGCGGCTGTTTTGACCCCGCGGCGCCGAACGTCAGCGTGGAATCGTTGGATTTCAAAGTTACGTTGCCGTCGCCTCCGGTTACGGTTATATCCTTGCCGTCACTGCCGGTCATCACCAGGGTCTTTTGATCGGGATCGAATCGGAACGTCACCAGCTTCCCGGTGGTTTTGTCCCGCATCGTGATCTTGCCGCCCCGGTCATCGGTTGAGACCACTTCAAGATTGGGATGCAGTGCGGCGGCCATTTTCGCCATTGCCAATCCGGGATTGCTCTTCATCAGGGCCGGATCGAATCCCGCATTTTTCACGGCTCGAACGGCCAGGAAGCCGACGATGCCGCAAGTCATCATGCCCAGGAACATGACCACGGCGAGACCGCCAAGAATCCATACCAAAGGACTTACTTTTTTCGCCGGTGCTCCCGGATTCTGAGGCGGCATCGACGGAGGCGTGTTAGACATGAGTTTCCCTTTCCCTTGGAGCTAGTGAAGAACGGCCATCCGCCGCTCCCTTTGGGACATGATAACGGATCGTCAGCGCAGTCGAATTTCTTGAGACCTGCTAGGCGGACGGGCTTTCCGTAAGCCGTTTAGTCGGTTTGATCAACACCGCCAGAACCAGCGCCGCCGCGATGGCGATCCCGGCCACCCAGCCGAACAAACTGGGAAGCGGCATGCTCTCAAACAACGACCCAGCCTTCCCGGCGAGCCAATTCCCGACACTGGTAGCCAGGAACCAGATCCCCATCACGAAACCACCGGCCCGCGCGGGCGCGAGCTTCGTCATCGCGCTTAATCCGACCGGACTCAGGCACAGCTCGCCGAGCGTCTGAAACAGATAGCATCCTACCAGCCACCACGGCGATACTTGCGATCCGTAAGCGGCCGGCACCATGATCGCGAACGCGAGGCCGGCAAACAGCAGGCCAACGGTGAACTTCGCCGGACTCGACGGCTCGCGGCGGCCCAACGCCAGCCATAGCCACGCGAACACTGGAGCTAGCGTGATCACGAAGAACGGCTGGACGAACTGGAACCAGGAAGCGGGAAATTCGTACCCGAGAACGTGGCGATTCGTGTTGCGTTCGCCAAACAAATTAAGCGACGACCCGGCCTGCTCGAACGACGCCCAGAAGATCGCGGCAGCGATGAAAAGCACCAGCACCACTACTGCGCGCTTGCGCTCTTCAGTCGACCATCCTTTGCCGAGGATCAGCCAGTAAAACGCCCCAACTGAAACCGCCAGCAGTACCCAACCGAGGCCATTCGAGATCGAAGTGGCGGTGAGCTCAATGACTTCCGCCGAGTCGAGCGCCGCGAGCGAAACCAGGATCGCGATGGCAGCGATTGCCGCGATAATCCCAATGCGTTTGTCGGAGCGATAGGCCGAAGCGTCGCCATAAGTGGATCGAAGCGCGCCCGCCGAGCCAAGATGCCGGGTTCCCCACAAGAACTGAATCACCCCCGCGACCATGCCGATTCCGGAAATCGCGAACCCGAGCCGCCAACTGATCTTTTCTCCGACCCATCCGCAAATCAAAGGCGAGATCAGCGAGCCAACATTGATCCCGATGTAAAAAATAGAAAAACCGGAATCGCGGCGTTTGTCGTCAGGCTTGTACAAATGTCCGACGATCGTGCTCACATTGGGCTTAAGTAGTCCCGTGCCGAGGATCAGCAGGCCCAAGCCGGCATAGAAAACGGTGATGCTGGGCGCAGCCAGGCAAAAGTTCCCGCCTGCGATCAAAATGCCGCCAAGCAGAACCCCGCGCTGCTGCCCGATGATGCGGTCGGCAACCCATCCCCCGGCCAGAGTCATCAGGTAGACCGAGGCAGTGTAGAATCCGTAGACCGCGCCGGCCTTGGCGACAGAGAATCCCAGGCCGCCGCCTTGGATCGCTGCGGTCATGAACAGAATGAGCAGCGCGCGCGTGCCGTAGTAGCTGTACCGCTCCCACATCTCGGTGAAGAACAGCGTGGCAAGGCCGCGCGGATGACCGTAGAAACTGGTATCGGCGCGCGCGGCTTCAAGCGATGTATCCATAGGACCTTACCGGCTCCGTCAGTTTATATGGTCGCGAAGCCGATTGGCAATTCGGGGCATCATTTGGCGGAGAACCGGTAAACGGTCGTGCTTCGATATTGCTGCCCCGGCTTGAGCGTGGTCGAGGGGAACGTGGGTCTGTTCGGGGAATCGGGAAAATGCTGGGTCTCGAGACAGAAGCCGGACCGGTGGCCGTAAACTTTTCCTCCTTTCCCTTTCGCCGTGCCGTCCAGAAAATTTCCGGTATAAAACTGAACCCCAGGCTGCGTGGTCAGCACTTCCATCACGCGTCCGGCCGATGGCTCTTCGACGCGCGCCGCCAGCAGCAGCTCGCCACCGGTGCGATTCAAAACCCAGTTGTGGTCATACCCTTTGCCGAGTTTCAACTGCTCGTCATTCTGAGCGATTCGCGCGCCGATTGCGATGGATTTGCGAAAATCGAACGGCGTACCCGCGACCGGCCGCAGTTCGCCGGTGGGGATCAAGCCCGCGTCGACCGGTGTGAACCGGTCGGCATTCAACATCATCAAGTGCCCCAGAATGTCGCCCGAGCCCTTCAAATTGAAATAGGCATGATTGGTCAGGTTGACCACCGTGGTCTTGTCCGTGGTGGCGAAGTAATCGATTCTCAATTCGTTCGCATCGGTCAGGTGATACCGGACGGTCGCGGAGAGATTGCCGGGAAAACCCTGTTCGCCGTCTTTGCTCAAATACTTCAGCTCCAGCCCGCCGTCGGGAAGCTCGCGCGCGGTCCATGTGGCTTTATCGAACCCGTGCGCGCCGCCATGTAGCGAGTTTTCTCCGTCGTTCTTGTCGACCTTGTATTCGACGCCGTTTAAGGTAAATCGCGCGTGGCCGATGCGATTCCCATAGCGGCCAATCAGCGCGCCGAAAAACGGCCCCGGATTTGCGATGTACCCCTCCACCGAATCGAACCCGAGCACCACGTCGGCCAGCGAGCCTGCCCGGTCGGGAACTTTGAGCGACACCAGCCTGCCACCGTAATTCGTGATTCTGGCCTCGACTCCGTTCTTGTTGGTCAAGGCGTAAATCTGCATCGAGCCGCCGAACTCAGCGCGCGTGATTTTCGCTTCCGCGTTCATGGTGACGGTCGCGGCAAGAAGGATCAACGTGGCGTGCCAGATCAAACGCCGCTCCCTTGCGGTCGCGGCTCGGCGCGCGGTACCGAAATGCACAGCATCTCTGCGAATATATCATTCTTATGAAATGACGCGGTTCACGATACACTGAATTGTATCGATGATCTTTGATTTTGAGCAGTTTCATACCCGTCATATTGGTCCCGATCAAACTGAACGCGACGCGATGCTGAAAGCAGCCGGCGCGGCTTCCATGGACGCGCTCATGGACGAAGCGATTCCATCGCGCATCCGCCTGGACCGTCCGCTGAATCTTCCGCAAGGCCAAAGCGAATACGAATTTCTCCGCGATCTGCGCCAGACCGCTGTCCAGAACCTGCTTTTCAGGACCTACATCGGCCTCGGCTACTCGGATTGCTTCACGCCCAGTGTGATCCTGCGCAACGTTTTAGAAAATCCCGGCTGGTACACACCCTATACTCCCTACCAGGCCGAAGTCGCGCAGGGGCGACTGGAAGGACTGCTGAATTTTCAGACCGTAGTGCGCGACCTCACCGGAATGGAAGTGGCCAGCGCGTCGCTGCTCGATGAAGCCACGGCGGCCGCCGAAGCGATGACCATGCTGCACCGCGTGGCCAAGTCCGACGCGACGAAATTCTTCGTCGCCGATACCTGCTTTCCGCAAACCATCGATGTGTTGCGCGTGCGCGCTGAGCCGCTCGGAATCCAGCTCGTCCTGGGCGACTGGCGTTCCGCACAACTGGACCACAGCTTTTTCGGCGCGCTGGTGCAATCGCCAGATGAAGCGGGCATGGTCCATGATCTGCGCGATTTTATCGCCGCCGCGAAACGAGCCGGCGTTCTAGTCGCCGTCGCCACCGATCTGCTCAGCTTAACCGTGCTGACCCCGCCCGGCGAAATGGGAGCCGACGTGGTGCTGGGAAATTCGCAGCGATTCGGCGTGCCGATGGGCTATGGCGGACCCCACGCGGCATTTTTCGCGACCCTTGAAAAACATGTTCGCCAGGTCCCCGGACGCATTATCGGAGTCTCCGTCGACGTGCACGGGAATCCCGCGTATCGAATGGCGCTGCAAACCCGCGAGCAGCACATTCGCCGCGAGAAAGCCACGTCCAACATCTGCACCGCGCAGGCGCTGCTGGCCAATATGGCCGGGCTCTACGCCGTTTGGCATGGACCGCACGGCCTGACCGCGATCGCGCGGAGGGTCCACGGATTCGCCAAGCTCCTGGAACGCGAGCTCGCCAAAGCAGGCGTGGCGCAAAGAAACGACGCGTTCTTCGACACTCTGCGCCTGGAACCGCCCGTTGGAACGACGCAGAAAATCAAACAAGCCGCGCTCGCCGCGCAAATGAACTTCCGCTATCGCGACGACGGCGCCATCAATGTCGCGCTGGATGAAACCAGCAATCTTGCTGATCTCGAAGCCATCGTGAAAGCGTTCGCAGCCGGCACGGGTGCGAATTCTTCCTTCGACCCCTCGCCCGAAAATCTAGTCCTCGATTACCCCCGAGTGTTGGGCCGTACGTCGAGTTTTCTGACCCATCCGATTTTCAACACGCATCACTCTGAATCGCAGATGATGCGCTACATCCGCAGCCTGGAGCGAAAGGACGTAGGCCTGGACACGTCCATGATCCCGCTGGGTTCGTGCACCATGAAGCTGAACGCCGCTTCTGAAATGCTGCCCATCACCTGGAGCAAGTTTGCGAATCTGCACCCGTTCGTACCCGTGAAGCAAGCCGCCGGATATCACAGCGTTTTCCGCGACCTTGAAAAAGCTCTGTGCGAGATCACCGGATTCGCCGCCGTTTCTTTGCAGCCGAACGCGGGTTCGCAGGGCGAGTTCACCGGCCTCATGGTGATTCGAGCCTATCATCACGACCGCGGCGATCGTCATCGCGACGTGGTGCTGATCCCGGCATCAGCGCATGGAACCAATCCCGCAAGCGCAGTGATGGCTGGGATGCGCGTGGTGGTGGTCGCGTCCACCGCCGAAGGCAACATCGACGTCGCCGACCTCAAAGCCAAAGCCACCGAGCATCGCGACCGCCTGGCCGCTCTGATGGTCACCTATCCTTCCACGCACGGCGTGTTCGAAGAAAGCATCCAGGACATCTGCGCCATCGTTCACGAAAATGGCGGCCAGGTATACATGGACGGCGCGAACATGAACGCGCAGGTCGGGCTCACCAGCCCGGCGAAAATCGGCGCCGACGTTTGCCATTTAAATCTGCACAAGACGTTCGCGATCCCGCATGGCGGCGGTGGTCCCGGCATGGGCCCGATCGGCGTAGCGGCGCATCTGGCGTCGTATCTGCCCGGCCATCCGGTGATCAAGACCGGTGGATCGCGCGCGATTCCCGCGGTCGCGGCCGCGCCCTGGTCGAGCGCCAGTATTCTGTTGATCTCCTACGGATACATAAAAATGTTGGGACGCGACGGCATGACTGAAGCCACGCGGAACGCGATTCTGAACGCCAACTACATCAAATCGCGCCTGGAAAAATATTATCCGGTGCTGTACACACGCGAAAACGGGCGCGTCGCGCATGAAATGATTTTCGATCTGCGACAACTCAAGCAGGCCAGCGGCATCGACGAAACCGACGTCGCCAAGCGCCTGATGGACTACGGTTTCCACGCTCCCACCGTATCCTTCCCCGTGGCGGGAACGCTGATGGTCGAGCCGACCGAGAGCGAACCGAAAGAAGAACTCGACCGTTTTTGCGACGCCATGATCGCGATTCGCGCGGAGATCCAATCCGTGATCGACGGCAAGTCCGATCCGCGCGACAACGTTCTGAAGAATGCGCCGCACACGTCTGCCGCGGTTTCCGCGGATGACTGGAAGCATACCTACTCGCGGGAACAGGCGGCATTCCCGCTGCCTTTTGTGCGAACCCGCAAGTTCTGGCCGAGCGTCGGCCGCATCGATAATCCTTACGGCGATCGGAATCTGATGTGCTCCTGTCCGCCGGTGGAAGCGTTCGCCGAAAAATAAACTCGAGCGGCGTCAATCACTTCGCGATTCGGTCGGCCGCGTTTTGGAAGCCGCGCGTTTATCGTACAGTCGAGAGGTTGGCGCTCTTATCGGCGTCCAGCTCACCGCGCGGCGGCGGTCCTAGGAAACCCCGTCCAGCACACGTCAAACGATAGGCGCATACCGGCTGCGACAGTGTGGTCCCTTAACTGTTCTGGGTTACCGAACGGAGGAGACGTCTCCGATTTAAGTTGTTCTTTAACATTTACGAGCCGCGCGCCAGCGAGACGGTGGCTCACCGAACCAGCCTTCGTGCGTCCAAAATCTTGACAAACGACGCGGAACGCAGTTCTTCAACCGTAAGGCCGGTGCGCGCCAACCCATCGCTCTCAGAAATTGCGCCGCAATCGACCGCGCGCAAGAAATAATTCAACAAACCTTGACCCGTAGCCGCGTCGTCGAACACGCCGCCCACCTGCGTCGCCTTGGCGGCCTGCGCGATGAAGTTTCGAAGACGATCCGAAGCCGCGTCCATTCCTTCCAGGAAAAAAGCAAACACCGCCGCGTAGCGCGACGCAAGCTGCGCCGGATGCAGGTCCCATCCTTGATAGAACCCAAGTTCGAGAGAGTGACGGATGTGATCGGCATGCAGCTTCCAGGCCCGATGCATGGCTCCACGATTTTCGGCGTCCTCGCGCGGGGAAATAGCCGCCCCGCGATGCGGCGGGATGGGCAGAACATTGGTTGCGCCATCCGAAAGCGCGATGCCTGTACCCGCGAGCTGCGCCTGCATCATCGCCCGGGCGAAATCGCAGGCGGGATGCAGCATGTCCTGATGTGCGGCAGTAATGCCGAGGCTCGCCGTGTAATCGTAAGTGCCGAAGTGCGCGCGCACGCAGCGGCCACGCGCGGCTTCGATCAGTTGCGGTATAAGAAACAGCGACTGCGGCGTCTCGATCATCATCTCCATGCGCGCGACGCCGAGCCGGTCGAGAGCATCCACCAGCGTGCTGACCTGCTCGGGAACGGTAATCTTCGGAAGCGCGACCACGAAGTTTTCAGGCAGACGCCCCAGCGTGGAACGAAAGATTTCCAGCGTCCGCAGACTGCGCGCCTTCCACTCCTCATTCAGCGGCTTGATGCGGATTCCGATGAATGCCGGCAGACTGTCCTCAGCCAGTCCTCGCGCGACTTCGCGTGCAGCCGACTCGGCCGTCGCATCCTCTTCCGCATCGGATCGAATACCGAAACCGTCCTCGAAATCGAGATGGAAATTCTCCACCGGCTCGCGGTCCAGTTTCTCGACTACGCGGGCGTAAACCGGATCGGCGAGTCGATTAGGAATACCGAGCGCTAGCGCCAGCGTGGCTGAATCCGGTGCATATTCTTCCAAAGCGCGCCGGGCGAGCTTTCCAATTTTGCGGCAAATGTCGTACTTGAACAAATGCGCTCCGCCATAGACGACGTGCACCGGCTGGCGCGATCCGGATTCGCCGGGATGGGTACGCGTGAACTCGATATTGGCGCGCGTAAGCGAATCCAT
>Ga0209415_10009203_pt1 | contig 16996 bp, 11 predicted proteins | sample PeaSoiSIISIP2007_FD_187696 | JGI IMG/M metagenome (GOLD analysis project Ga0209415, IMG submission 187696) | Peat soil microbial communities from Weissenstadt, Germany - SII-SIP-2007 (SPAdes) (version 2) | ecosystem: Environmental > Terrestrial > Soil > Wetlands > Peat | place: Germany... | reverse complement strand
GCTGAGGCCCCGCTGCCGGCGGTGAGCGCGTGCTCGCTGTAGTCGGTCACCTCGACCGACACCCCGAGCTCGGCCAGCCCGGCCACCATGGCGTCGATCGGGCCGTTGCCCTCCCCCTTCACCGTGGCGTGCTGGCCGTCCACCACCAGCTGGGCGACCACGGTCGTCCGGTGGTCGCCGGTCGACATCTCGCTCGAGAGCAGCCGGATGCCCGCGTCCTCGGGCAGGTAGGTCGCGCTGAACACTTCCCACATCTCGGCCGGCAGGATCTCGGTCCCCGAATCCTCAGTCACCGACTGCACGGCCTTGGAGAACTCGATCTGCAGTCGGCGGGGCAGGTCCAAGCCGTGCTCGGTGTCCATCACGTAGGCGACCCCGCCCTTGCCGGACTGGCTGTTCACCCGGATGATCGCCTCGTAGGTTCGGCCCAGGTGCTTGGGGTCGATGGCCAGGTAGGGGACCTCCCACTGCTCGTAGTGGTCCCCGATGGCCGCCATGCCCTTCTTGATGGCGTCCTGGTGGGAGCCGGAGAAGGCCGTGTAGACGAGGTCGCCCACGTAGGGGTGGCGGGGGTGGACGGGCAGGCGGGTGGCGAACTCGGCCACCCGACGCACCCGTTCGATGTCGGAAAAGTCGAGCTTCGGATCGATGCCCTGGGAGAACAGGTTCATGGAGAGGGTGACGACGTCCACGTTGCCCGTGCGCTCCCCGTTGCCGAAGAGGGTGCCCTCGACGCGGTCGGCGCCGGCCAGGACCGCCAGCTCGGCCGCCGCGGCGGCCGTCCCCCGGTCGTTGTGCGGGTGCAGGCTGAGGACGACCGACCGCCGGTCCTTAATTTTGCGGCCGAACCACTCGATCACGTCCGCGTAGACGTTGGGGCTGTACATCTCGACCGTGGCGGGCAGGTTCAAGATGATCGGCCGCTCCGGCGTCGGCTCGATGACGTCCATGACCGCCTCGCAGACCTCGACCGCGTACTCGGGCTCGGTGCCGGTGAAGCTCTCGGGCGAGTACTCGTAGCGGATCTCGCTGCCCGGCAGCGAGGCCTCGAGCTTGCGGCACAGGCGCGCCGCGTTGACGGCGATCTCGGTGATCCCATCCCGGTCGAGGCCGAAGACGACGCGCCGCTGCAGGGTGGAGACCGAGTTGTAGAAGTGGACGATCGCCCGCCGGACGCCGACCAGGGACTCGAAGGTGCGCTCTATCAGCTCGGGCCGGCACTGCACGAGCACCTGGATCTCGACGTCGTCGGGGATCCGGTCCTCCTCGATGAGCAACCGTTGGAAGTCGTAGTCGGGTTGGGAGGCGGCGGGAAACCCGACCTCGATCTCCTTGAAGCCGATGTCGACCAGCGTCTCGAAGAGCCGCAGCTTGCGTTCGGAGTCCATCGGATCGATGAGTGCCTGGTTCCCGTCGCGCAGGTCGACGCTGGCCCAGCGGGGGGCCTCGGTGAAGACCTGGTCCGGCCAGGTCCGGTCCGGCAGCTGCAGAGGTACGTGGGACCGGTACTTGGAGAAGGCCATGGGCGAGGGGTCGCACGGCAGGGCCAGGCGACCGTGGCGGTCGTAGACCGGCTCTGTGTTCGTCTGGCTCATCTCATCCTCTCCTCGGGCAACAAAAAACCTCCTGGCGAAAAGGCCAGGAGGTTGCGGGCGAGCGCGATGTGGCGCTCGCCGTCAGGTAAGCAGCAGGACCGAAAGGTGTGCTCCGTACATGGTGCATCCATGCTCCCAGGCAGCGGGGCGCCAGTCAAGGCACCGTTCGGGCTGGACCGCAGGTCCGAGCGCCGATGGGCACCTGGCGCCCAGCACTACCATCGCTTGCGTGCCCGACGATCCCACGGGGCTCGTGGCGTCGGTGATCGTCCCGGCGTATCGGGCGGCCGGGCCCCTGGGCGGCTGCGTCAAGAGTCTCCTCGCCCAGGAGTTGGCCGGACCCTTCGAGATCATCGTGGTGGTCAGCGGCGACGCGGGCGACGATCTCGGCTACGCCGCGCAGCTCGGACACGACCCCCGCCTCCAGGTCATGCTCCACCGGCCGCGGCTCACGGCGGCTGAAGCCCGCAATCTGGGGGTGAGACGGGCCCGTTCGGACCTGCTCGTGTTCACCGACAGCGACGTCATCGCCGAGTTGGACTGGCTGGCCCGGTTGATCGACGCGGCCGGCGGCGGGCAGTGCGTCGCCGGCGCGGTCACCAACGGCACGCCCGAGAGCCGGGCGGGCACGGCCGAGTACCTCGTCGAGTTCTTGGACTTCCACCCCGGCCGATCGGGTGCGGGCTGGCACGGCGCCACCTGCAACCTGGCCGTGCCCCGGACGCTCTGGGAGCGGTTCGGGCCCTTCGCCGACGCCTCCCGGCGGGTCTCCGAGGTGGGGTCGGCCGACACCGCGTTCACACTCAGGGCGGCGGCGGCCGGTCGCCTGGCGTTCTGCCCGGAGGCGAGGATCCGGCACCTGAACCGGACATCGCTGCGCGCCGTGCTCGGCCACCAGGTGAGCCTCGGCCGCAACGCCGCCAGCCTGGCCCGCAGCAACCCGACCTTCCCCTACCGCCGGCTGGTCCGCCGGACCTGGGCCGCCCCTCTCGTCGTGGGTGCCCGCTGGCTGTCGCTGTGGCGGCGACTGCTCGGCTGGCGGATCGGCCTCGCACCGAGGGCGCTCGGCCTCTCGGGCGAACTGGCCCTCGCCCTCGGCGCCTGGGGCGCCGGGCTGTTCGCGGCGAACCGGGAGCTCGAGCGCGACCGGCGCGGCGGCGGCACGGACGCGCGGCCCGCGGCGGCCGAAGGCGAACCGGCGCCTACCGGTCGAGCGCCCGCGCCCGTCCCTGCCGTGCGGCCGCCCGCCTGAGCCGGCGGTAGACGGACCCGAGGGGCCTGCGCCCCGACCCAGCCGCCCAGGGGAACCGCCGACGGCGCGAGATCATGTCCGCCGCCGGGATCTGCTGGGCGGCGCGGAACTGGTCGCGGCGGATCTGGACGTGGTCGACGAGGCTCCCCGACGTGCCGAGGCACTGGGAGCACGAGGCCAGGGGTCCGGGCGCGTTGAGGAAGGCGAGCAGGCGTTCCCCGAAGTCGTCGGTATCGTCGATGGGGAGCGCGTCGATGTCGGGCCGCTCGAAGTGTTCTGTGAGCACCTTGGGCAGGAAGTAGGACTGCGGACAACGGAAGAACAGCCCGTCCGCCACGGCGTGGCAGCGCCACTCGTGCGCGACCTTGCACGACCGGTACACCCGCTCGACCAACGCCTCGTCGCGGTTTCGAATCTCGGTGTAGGGCCGGCGGAACTGGCTCACGCGGGTGGCCATGAGATCGACCTCGTGGGCGCGGGCCAGCGCCCCGACGCGGGCCTCCTGTTCGGCGGTCGGACTCCGGCCGGGGTAGAGCGAGATCTCGACCGCGTCCACCGCTTCAAAGAAGCGCTTCCCCATCCGGGCCAACAGCAGCCCGTTGGTGACGACGCAGACCCGGGGGGTGATCCCGCTGGCCCGGACGGCGGCCACCACCGACACGAGGTCCGGGTGGAGCAGCGGCTCGCCGCCCATGAGTCGCACCTCATCGGCCCGGTAGTGGCGGGCGAGCATGGAGAGATCCCTCGAGACCTGGGCGGGCTCGACGAAGTGCTTGGGCAGGACCGGGGACAGGTGGCTGCAGCCCTGACAGGAGAGGTTGCAGTGCTCGGCCACGTTGATCTCGCACTTGGAGTTGCGGATCCTGCCGTCGATGACTCGGTACCGGTCCGAGACCATGTGCGCCGCCCCTCCGCCGTTGCGCCACGAGCGTACCGGTCACCGCCGGCCCGACCGATTGCGGACTAGAGGAACGCCACCTGGGGGAAGGAGCCCTGCAGGAAGACCTTGGGGTCCACGCCGATCACCTGGTCGAGCACCGTTGCGAGCACCCGGCGGAAGTCGGTCGTGAAGGGCTGGTTGCCCTCGGACAGCGCGGTCAGGCTGGGGGGCTCGCCGTAGAAGCCGCCCTTCACCGGGTGGCCGGCCACGAACACGACGTTGGCCCACCCGTGGTCGGTCCCCTGGCTGGCGTTGGCCGCGACCCGGCGGCCGAACTCGGTGTAGACGACGACCACCGTCTCCTGGCCCCGCTTGGTGTGCGAGATGGCGTCGAGGAAGGCACCGACCCCGGTGTCGAGCTCGCCCAGCAGCGCGGTCTGGGTGGCGAGCTCGTTCGTGTGGGTGTCGAACCCGCCGAGCTCGACGCTGAACACGTCGGTCGGCACGCCGGCCAACAGCAGGTTGGCGACGACCGAGAGCTGGGTGGACAGCACGTTGGCGACCGAGAGGCCGCCGCCGCCGTTGGCCGCGGCGAGGGCCTGCTCGGACCCGTCGAGGGTCGGCGCCTCCGCGCCGGTCAGGTGGAGGGGGTTGGCGTGCTCGGTCTTGGTCAGGATCGGACCGAGCGTGGCGTTGACCGTGAGCAGGTTGGCGTTGGAGCGGGCGGCCTCGGCCAGCAGGCCGGGCTGGCTCGCGTCGCCGCCGGCCAGGGACCGGTAGAGGGCGACCTCGGTGGGGCTGCCGGGGAGCTGGATGGGCCCGGGCGGGATGGCCGCCGCCTGCACCTTGTCGCCCGCGAGCACCGTCGGCACCGACGGCCCGATCGCCACGGCCCGCAGCGGCGACGCGTTGGTCTTGTCCAGCCAACGGCCGAGCCAGCCCGTCCCCGACGGGTCCTGGGGCAGGGCCGTCTGCCAGATGTCCATCGACTGGAAGTGGCTGTAGTTGGGGTCGGCAAAGCCGACCCCGTGGACGATGCCCAGGTGGCCCGCTTTCCAGAGCGCCTGCAGGCGCGGCATGCCGGGGTGCAGGCCGAAGCCGTCGGCGAGGTCGAGCACCGTGCTCGGGTCGATGGCGAGGAAGCCCCTGGCCGCCGCGTAGGCCGGGTCGGTGTAGGGGATGACGGTGTTGAGGCCGTCGTTTCCGCCGTAGAGGGTGACGAGCACGAGCGTCCGGCCGGTGGTGGAGGGGGACTTGGTCGAGCCCGAGGTCGGTGCCGCGGTAACCAGCTGCTCCCACAGGGCCGGTCCCAGCATCCCGGCCGCGCCCCCGGCGGCGGCCAGCGACAGGAATCGGCGGCGGCTCATCGGCGGCCGGGCCGGCGCCAGCGGTGCGGTCACGGTCGGACTCCTCGGCTCTTGGGGTGCCGTCATGTCAGTTACGCACGTATTCGGGCGAGACCAGGGCGAGGGTCACCAGCTCGGGCGGGTTGCCGGCGGCGCGGGCCAGCCCCTTGGCGGTCGCCGACGACCAGGTCGGGACCGACAGCAGCTGGGCGGCGGCGTCCACCCGCGACGCCTTCGGCGCGTCGGCCACCGCCGAGATGTCCGCGCGGTGCGCCAGGGCGCTGGCGAACTCCCAGCGCACCAATGCAGCCGCGGTCGACAGCCAGTAGCCGTTCTGGTCCCAGCCGCCGACGCTCGGCGGGTCCAGCGGGATCTGCCCCAGCCCGGCCAGGATCGGGAGGAGGCCGCCGGGTAGGCGTTGCACCTCGGCGGCGGTCACCCCGAGGGCGCGCAGTGCGCCCACCACGTACTCGACCGGCTGCTTGATGAGGCCGTCCAACGTCGCCGTGGTGGCGAAGTCGGGGTGCTCGACGATGGCCTGCAGGAGGTGCGCCACGCTGCGGTCGGCGGCATAGGCGGGCGCGAGGTCGAGGGCGACCTTGCTGGTCGGGGTGACCGGCGCCGCCAGGTGGCTCCAGAACGCCGACGGGACGTAGCGTGACGAGGCGGTCGTCGAGGTGGCGAGCTCGATCACCTGCTGGCCCGAGTTGATGCCCGAGTGGCCGAGGAAGGTCTGGGGGGCGCTCGAGTGGTCGAGCGCCGAGATCGAGAACTTTCCGGTCCGCAGGTTGAGCTGCCACCCCGTGAAGCAGTAGGCGGCGGCGCGGACATCGGCCTCGGTGTAGGTGCCGATGCCCATGGTGAAGCGCTCCATGAGCTCGCGGGCGAAGTTCTCGTTGGGGTCGCTGGCCAGGTCCGACGCGGCGTCGAGCCAGATGAGCATGGCCGGGTCGACGGCCACCGCCTGGGTGAGCGCCGCGAAGTCCCCCGGCCCCGCCGTCCGGAACAGCTGGTTCTGCCCGTACATGAACTGGGGGTAGCGGACCTTGGAGACCGCCGTCGGGAAGTGCCCGTGCAAGAGGAACGTGAGCTTCTCGCGCGCCGGCGTGGAGGTGCCCACCATGCGGGCCAGCCACCACACGACCAGCGCGCGGGTCTCGGCGCGCAGCTGTTGGAAGTAGGCCTGGCGGGCCGCCACGTTGGTGCGCAGCTGGGCGAGCGAGGTGGGCAGGGGCGTGAAGGTGGGGAGGGTGACCGCGTCGCCGCCGGGGTCGGGCTGGGTGAGGCCGGCGAGGAGCGAGCGCACCGTCGCCGAGTAGCCGGCGGAGACCGACGACGACAGCTCGTCGGCCGTCGCCCCGAACCCGAGGCGTCGGTGGAGCAGGGCGACGGCGGTCGTCGGGTCGAGGCTCACCGGCCCCGCTTCCCTCGTCGCCCGCTCACCGGATCGCGTCGTCCCACGGCCCTCCATGCTCCACCCCATCCGTGAGCGGCCGGTGGCGAAGTTGTTAGGTGATTGTTAACGCGCCGGCTGGGGCGACCGGACGAACGGCGCCCCGACTCCGCTACCGTCTCGGGAGTGGGTTCGACCGACAAGCCGAAGAAGCGCCGCCACCGCCTGCGCCGCCTGGTGATCGTGGGCGTGCTCGGCGCACTGGTCCAGCGCTGGTTGCGCCCCGGCCCGGGCGGCCCGCCGGGAGGCTCCCCCCGCAGCGGGGGCAGCTGGCCCCCGGTCCCCAAGGCGCCGGGCTCCCCCGGCCCGTCCGCTTGAGGAACGTCGCCTCGCTCAGAGGCTGACCCGGTGCAGGTCCAAGATGCCCGGGTCCTGGCGGAGCCGCCCGAGCGCCTCGTCGGGGGCGGGGGCCTCGATCGAGAGGACCATCAGCGCCGTGCGGTCCAGGCGGCTTGGCCCGACGGCCATGGACGAGATCGAGATCCCGGCGTCGCCCAGCACGGTCCCGACCACGCCGATCATGCCCGGCCGGTCGTCGTTGCGCACGACCAGCATGTGCGGGGACGGCGGCACCTCGACCGCGTGGTCGTCGACCATGACGACCCGCGCCTCGCCTACCACCCCGGCCCCGGCCAACGTGCCGCTCAGGGCGTGTGAGCCCGAGCGCAAGGTGATGAGGTTCACGTAGTCGCGCGACGTCGACGTCGACGTCTCCCGGATGGCCAGGCCGCGCCGCTCGGCCATCTGGGGCGCGTTGACGAAGGTGACGGGCTCCTCGGTGCTCGCCGCGAACAGGCCCTTCAACACGAGCAGGGTGAGGATCCCGGTCGGGTTGGCGGCCAGCTGCCCCTGAAACTCCACGTCGAGCCGGTCGGGCAGCTCGTCGTGCAGGCAGCCGAAGAACCGGCCCAGCTGCTCGGCCAGCGGCATGAAGGGCCGGACGATCTCGGACACGTCGGTGGCCGCCACGTTGACGGCGAATGGGACGAAGTCACCGGCCAACGCCAGCAGCACCTGCTCGGCGATCGTGACCCCGGCCTTGTCCTGGGCCTCGGCGGTGGACGCGCCGAGATGCGGGCTCACCACCACCGAGTCCAGCTCGAAGAGCGGCGACTCGGTGGTCGGCTCCTTGGTGAAGACGTCGATCCCGGCCCCCGCCACGATCCCCGAGCGCACCGCCTCGGCCAGGGCGTCCTCGTCGACGATGCCCCCGCGGGCCGTGTTGATGATGCGGATGCCCGGCTTGGCCTTGGCCAGCATGTCTCGGCCGATCAGTCCCACCGTCTCGGGGGTCTTCGGCAGGTGGACCGTGACGATGTCCGACTCGGCCATCAGCTCCTCCAAGGACCGCAGCTCGACGCTCATGCGCCGCGCCCGCTCGACGGTCACGTAGGGGTCGTAGGCGACGAGCCGCATCCCGAAGGCGAGCGCCCGCTGGGCCACCAGGGCGCCGACCCGGCCGAGGCCGATGATGCCGAGGGTCTTGCCGTGCAGCTCCACGCCCTCCCACTTGGCGCGCTCCCAACGGCCGGCCACCAGCGCGGCGTGGGCCTGGGGGATGTTGCGCGCCTGGGCCAAGAGGAGCGCCATCGCCTGCTCGGCGGCCGAGAGGATGTTCGACTCCGGTGCGTTGACCACCATGACGCCGCGCTCGGTGGCGGCCGGCACGTCGACGTTGTCGAGGCCGACGCCGGCCCGCCCGACCACGATCAGGTCGGTGCCGGCGGCCAGCACGTCGGCCGTGACCTGGGTGGCCGAGCGGATGATCAGGCCCTGGGCTCCACCGATCGCGACCAGCAGGTCCGCCGGACTGAGGTCCAACTGGACGTCGACCTGATGCCCCGCTGCGGCGAGCAGATCGAGCCCGCGCTGGGCCAGCTTCTCGGTGACCAGTACCCGTGCCATGACCCTGCTCTCCTGCCCCGCCCCTTCGGTGTGTGGTTGGAACGGCCGGGCCGCCAGCGGCCCGAGCGCTAGTCCCGCGCCTCGGCGAAGAGGGTGCCCAGCCGACGCACGCCCTCGACCATGTCGTCGTCGCCCAGGGCGTAGGACATCCGGAAGTACCCCGGTGCCCCGAACGCCTCCCCCGGCACGACGGCCACCTTCGCCACGTCGATGCAGATCTCGGCCAGCTCTGCGCTCGTCTGCGGGCGGCGGCCGGCGATCTCCTTGCCGAGCAGCCCCCGCACCGAGGGGAACGCGTAGAACGCGCCCTCGGGCATGACGCAGTGCACGCCCTCGATGTCGTTCAGCATGGACACGATCGTGCGCCGTCGCCGGTCGAAGGCGGTGCGCATCTCGGCCACGGCGGAGAGGTCGCCCGAGACCGCGGCCAGCGCGGCGCGCTGGGACACGTCGGCCACGTTGGAGGTCTCGTGGGACTGGATGTTGATGGCGGCCGTGATCGCGTCGGTGGGGCCGATGAGCCACCCCACCCGCCAGCCCGTCATGGCGTAGGTCTTGGCGACGCCATTCACCACCAGGCACCGGTCGGCCAGCTCGGGGACGAGCACGGGCATCGAGCGGTGCTCGGCCGAGCCGTACACGAGGTGCTCGTAGATCTCGTCGGTCACCACCCAGAGCCCCTGCTCGAGCGCCCAACGGCCGATCGCCTCCACCTCGCGGGGCGGGTAGACGGCGCCGGTCGGGTTGGACGGCGACACGAAGAGCAGCACCTTGGTGCGCGGGGTCACGGCGGCCGTCAGGGCCTCCATCGTCACCCGGAACCCGTTGGCCTCCTCGGTCCCCACGATCACGGGCGTGCCCCCGGCCAGGGCCACGGACTCGGGGTAGGTCGTCCAGTAGGGGGCCAGCACCAGGACCTCGTCGCCGGGATCGCACAGGACGGCGAACGCATGGGCCACCGCCTGCTTGCCGCCGTTGGTCACCAGCACCTGGGCGGGCTCGACGGACAGTCCCGAGTCGCGCCGGGTCTTCTCGGCGATGGCCCGGCGCAGCTCGGGCAGGCCGGCCGTCGGCGTGTAGCGGTGGTTCTGCGGGTCGAGGCAGGCGGCCGCGGCGGCCGCCACGATGGGCGCGGGGGTGGCGAAATCGGGCTCCCCCGCCCCAAAGCCGATGACGTGCTCCCCCGCCGCCTGCAGCGCCTTGGCCGCGGCGTCGACGGCGAGGGTCGCCGAGGGCGCGACGGCCGCGGCCCGTGCCGCGATGCGCCGATGCATCGTCCCTGCGGAATGGGTTTGGCTCACGAGATGCCATGATTCCATACGTGACCGAAGCCTCCGACATATCCATCCCGAGCGAACTGTTGCCCTCCGACGGCCGCTTCGGTTCAGGACCGTCCAAGGTCCGACCGGCGCAGGTGAAGGCCCTGGCGAGCGTCGCCGACGGCTACCTCGGGACCAGCCACCGCCAGGCGACGGTGAAGAAGGTCGTGGGCCGGCTGCGCCAGGGCCTGCGCGAGCTGTTCTCCCTGCCGGAGGGCTACGAGGTGCTGCTCGGCAACGGCGGCACCTCGACCTTCTGGGACGCCGCGTCGTTCTCGCTCATCGCTTCGAAGAGCCAGCACCTGTGCTTCGGCGAGTTCTCGAGCAAGTTCGCGGCCGTCGCCAAGGCGGCGCCGCATCTGAAGGATCCGGCCGTCATCGAATCGAAGGTCGGCACCCACCCGCGCCCGGTGGCCGACGACGAGATCGACCTGTATGCCCTCACCCACTGCGAGACCTCGACCGGTGTGGCCATGCCGATCCGCCGTCCGCCGGGGGCTGCGCCGCCGGCCGACGGCGGCGGCCTGGTGGCGGTCGACGCCACCTCGGCCGCGGGCGGCCTGCGGGTCGACCCGGCCGAGTTCGACGTCTACTACCTGGCGCCCCAGAAGTGCTTCGCCGCCGACGGCGGTCTGTGGGCGGCCCTGGCGTCGCCGGCCGCCCTGCAGCGGATCGCCCGGCTGACGGCGGAGCGCTGGGTGCCCGCATCGCTCGACCTGCAGCTGGCCGTCGACAACTCGGTGCAGAACCAGACGGTGAACACGCCCGGGCTCGCCACCATCTTCCTCTTCCTCGAACAGGTCGAGTGGATGCTCTCCAACGGCGGCCTCGAATGGTCCGCCTCGCGCTGTGACCGGTCGGCCGAGATCCTCTACACCTGGGCCGAGCAGTCCGACTTCGCCCGTCCCTTCGTCGAGCGGCCCGAGGAGCGGAGCCACGTGGTCGGGACCGTCGACTTCGTCGACGAGCTCGACGCGGCGACGGTGGCCCGGGTCCTTCGGGCCAACGGCATCGTCGACACCGAGCCCTACCGCAAGCTCGGCCGCAACCAGCTGCGGATCGGGCTGTTCCCGGCGATCGAGCCCGAGGACGTCGCCGCTCTCTGCGCCTGCATCAACCACGTCGCCGGCGCCCTGGCCGGCTGAGGCCCGGTCCCGGGCCGGTGCCCGCGCCCGGGCCGGACCCCGCGCCCAGCGCCGAGAGCGACCGGCCCGATCTGGTGCTGCTGCACGGCCTGGGCGATTCGACCCGCTTCTGGGCGAACCTCCTCCCCGACCTGGGCGCCCGCTACCGGGTCCACGCCGTCGACCTGCCCGGGCACGGGACCGCGGCCCGCCCGCTCACGGCCGCCGAGGCGGCGCCGGGCGCCCTGGCGCGCTCGGTCGTCGACGGCCTCCGCCGCGCCGGCGTCGTCGCGCCGCATCTGGTCGGCTTCTCGCTCGGGGGCTGGGTGGCCCTCGAGATGGCGGCCGCCGGCTACGGGCGCTCCGTCGTCGCGTTGGCGCCGGTCGGCCTCTGGCCCACGCCGCCGGTCGTCTCGAACCGTTGGATCCGCCGGGCGCGCGGCGTCGCGCTCGGCCTGCTCGATCCGCTGCTCCCGGCGCTCGTCCGCTGGCCGCGTCTGGCGCGGGTGGCCGTCCGCGGCACGGTCGTGGACCCGGCCAAGGTGACGAGCGAGCAGCTGCTGTACTCGGCCCGGGACCGCCGCCGCGCCCTGGGTGCGAGCGCGGTCCGCCGCGCCGTCTGGGCCTCGCGCTTCGCGGACGGCGCCAAGATCTCGGTGCCCGTCTGCGTCGCCTTCGGCGATGCCGACCGGGTGGTCCGCCCGCCCCGGGCGACCGAGCACGACGTGCTGCCCGAATCGGCGCGCTGGGTGAGCGTGCCCCACTGCGGGCACGCCATGAGCTGGGACCAACCCGAGGCCTGCCTGGCGCTCATCGCCGAGACCTCGGCGCGCTCGTCGGCCTGAGCGGGCGCGTCAGCCGCCCGAGACGTCCTGGATGCGCTGGCGGCCGCCCGAGATGAAGGGCATCATCGCCCGCAGCTCGGCCCCGACCTTCTCGATCTGGTGCTCCTGGCCGGCCCGGCGCAGCTCGTTGAAGCGGGCGCGCCCCGCCCGGCTCTCGGCGATCCACTCCTGCGCGAAGGAGCCGTCGCGGATGGCTGCCAGGATGCCCTGCATCCGCTGGCGCACATGCTCGTCGATGACCATGGGTCCGCGGGTCAGGTCGCCGTACTCGGCCGTGTCCGACACCGAGTAGCGCATGCCGGCGATCCCCTGCTCGTACATGAGGTCGACGATGAGCTTCAGCTCGTGGAGACACTCGAAGTAGGCGGACTCGGGCTGGTAGCCCGCCTCGACCAGGGTCTCGAAGCCGGCGATGACCAGCGCGGTGAGCCCGCCGCAGAGCACCACCTGCTCGCCGAAGAGGTCGGTCTCGGTCTCCTCCTCGAAGGTGGTGTCGAGGACGCCGGCGCGGGTCGCCCCGATCCCGTGGGCGTAGGAGAGGGCGAGGTCGTGCGCCTTGCCGGTCGCGTTCTGGGCCACCGCGACCAGGCTCGGGACGCCGCCGCCCTCGGTGTAGGTGCGCCGGACCAGGTGGCCCGGGCCCTTCGGCGCCACCATGGCCACGTCCACGCCGGCCGGGGGCACGATCTGGCCGAAGCGGATGTTGAAGCCGTGGGCGAACATGAGACAGTCCCCCGGCTCCAGGTGCGGGGCCACCTCGCGGTCATAGACGTCCTTCTGCTCGGTGTCGGGCAGGAGCATCATGATGACGTCGGCCTCGGCGGCGGCCTCCTCGACCGAGACCACCCGCAGCCCGGCCTCCTTCGCCTTGGTGCCAGACGAGGAGCCGGCGCGCAGGCCCACCCGGACGTCGACGCCCGACTCGGCCAGGTTGAGGGCGTGCGCGTGGCCCTGGGACCCGTACCCCAAGACGGCCACCTTGCGGCCCTGGATGAGCGACGGGTCGGCGTCGGACTCGTAGTACAGCGTGGCCATCGTGGTTCTCCGATCGTTGCCGGTTGCGGTGCGACGGACGCTCAGCCGGCCTCGGCGATGCTCGGCTGGGCGCGGGTCAGCTTAGGCAGCGCCACCCGGCCGGTCCGCTGGAGCTCGACGATCCCGTAGGTGCCGAGCAGGCCCTCGAAGTCGTCGATCTTGTCGGGGCCGCCGGCCAGCATGATGGTCAGCCGGTCGGCGCCCACGTTCACCACCTCGCCGCCGAAGACCCCCACCAGCTCGATGACCTGGGAGCGCTCGGCCGGATCGACCGCCACGGTGGCGAGCAGGAGCTCGCGCTCGACCGCCTCGTGCGGGGCCAGGTTGGTGATGGAGACGACGTTGACCAGCTTGTCCAGCTGCTGGACGACCTGGTCCAGCGGGGCCGACTCGACGTCGACCACGATCGTGATCCGGCTGAAGCGGGCCTCGTCGGTCGGTGCCACGGCGAGGGAGAAGATGTTGAACCCGCGGCGGCTGAACAACCCGGCCACCCGGGCCAGCACGCCCGCCTTGTTCTCGACCAGCACCGACAGGATGTGGTGGCGGGCGCCCTCGGCCATCCCGGGGCTCACCGCAGGTTCCGGTCCTGCTCGGGATGGACCACGATGGCGTCGTTGGAGGCGCCGGCCGGCACCATCGGGAACACCTTCTCGAAGGCGTCGGTCCGGAAGTCGATCACGACCGGTCGGTCGTCGATCTGATTGGCCTTGTCGATGGCCGGCGCGACCTCTTCGGAGCTCTCCACCCGGAGCCCGACGCAGCCCATGGCCTCGGCCCAGAGCACGTAGTCGGGCAGGTCGGGCGAGAGGTAGACCTCCGAGTAGCGCTCCGCGTAGAACATCTCCTGCCACTGGCGCACCATGCCGAGGTAGGCGTTGTTCAAGATGGCGATCTTGACCGGGATCCGCTCGGCGGCCGCCGTGACCAGCTCCTGGGCGGTCATCTGGAAGCAGCCGTCGCCGTCGATGGCCCACACCGTGCGGTCCGGCCGGCCGACCTTGGCCCCGATGGCCGCCGGGACGGCGAAGCCCATGGTGCCCGCCCCACCCGAGTTGACCCAGGTGTCTGGGTGGTCGAACCGCCAGTACTGGGAGGCCCACATCTGGTGCTGGCCGACCCCCGAGGCGACGATGGTGTCGCCGGGCGACAGGTCGCGCAGGGTCTCCACCACCATCTGCGGCTTGACCGCCCCGCCCTCGTCGCGCTCGTAGTGGAGCGGGAATTCGTCCTGCCAGCGGCGCAGCTGCTCCCACCACTCGTCGAGGGCCGGCCGGTCGGCCGCCGGCGTGCCCGGCCGTCCGGTCGCGCCGGGCTGCCCGGTGCCCGCCGCGGGCCTGCCGTCGAGGCCGGCGGCCGCCAGGGCCTCGATGAGCTCTTCGATGACAATGCGGCAGTCGCCGGCGATGGCCACCTCGGCCCGTCGGACCTTGCCGAGCTCGGCCGGGTCGATGTCCACGTGGATGACCTTGGCGTGGGGTGCGAACGAGTCGACCTTGCCGGTCACCCGGTCGTCGAAGCGCGAGCCGAGCGCGATCAAGAGGTCGCTCCGCTGCATCGAGGTGACCGCGGTGTAGTTGCCGTGCATCCCGGGCATCCCGAGGCACTGGGGGTGCGAGTCCGGGAAGCAGCCGCGCCCCATGAGGGTGGTGACGACGGGGAACCCCGTCCGCTCGGCCAGCTCGCGCAGCGCGGCGGTGGCCCGGGCCTTCAGCACCCCGCCGCCGGCATAGATGACGGGGCGCTCGGCCGAGAGCATGAGCTGGGCCGCCCGCCGCACCGCCACCGGGTCGCCCTCGCGCACCGGCGAGTACCCGGGCAGGTCGAGCTCGTCGATCGACGACGGCCAGTACCAGTCCATCTGGGCGTTCGACACGTCCTTGGGCACGTCGATCAGCACCGGGCCGGGCCGGCCGGTGGTGGCCACGTGGAAGGCGGCGGCCACCGTGCGCGGGATGTCGTCGGCCGACTTCACCAGCCAGTTGTGCTTGGTGATGCCCATGGTCACGCCCGTGATGTCGCACTCCTGGAAGGCGTCGGTGCCGATGGCGCCGGTCGGCACCTGGCCCGAGACGACGACGAGGGGCGTCGAGTCCATGTAGGCGTTGGAGAGCGGCGTGACGATGTTGGTCGCCCCCGGCCCGCTGGTCACGATCGCCACTCCCGGCCGGCCCGTCACCATGGCGTAGCCCTCCGCCATGTGGCCCGCCCCCTGCTCGTGGCGCACCAGAATGTGGCGGATGGAGGACTCCAAGATGGGGTCGTAGACGGGCAGGATCGCGCCGCCCGGCAGTCCGAACATCACCTCGACGCCTTGGGTCTCCAGGCTCTTGATGAGGGCTTGGGCTCCGGTGAGTCGCATGGGCTCTTTCCTGTCTTGGTCGCTGTGGGTGGGTCGGATTGAGGGGTCCGGGGTGCTGGGCCCGAAATTGAAACGACCTCCCGAATGGGAGGTCGAGCGCGCGGGGATATGTGGCCGCGCGCTAGTGGATAACTACCAGCGTCAACGCGTGGGCACGGGTCCTCATGGTCATAGCCTGGCTATTCTGCCACGCCGGGACCGCTGCGACAACACCCGGTAGTGCCTCAGTTTGAAACTGAGGCACTACCCAACACCCGGCTATCCGCCCCGCCCCGGCCTCGCCAGGTCCTCGGCCGGCGACCGCCAGGTCCGGACGTCGTGGACCCCTGGTCCGACCGGAGGTAGCCGACGCCTTCGATGTCGACCGCGAATAGTTGGAAGTCGCCGAAGGGGCGCCAGTTGATGCGCCGCTTCCCCGCTCGTTAGGGCTCGGTGACGGCGCCGCGTTCGGCGCCCGAGACCAGCCGCGCGTACTTGGCCAGCGCCCCGGTGGTGTAGCGCGGTTGGAACGCCGTGAGGTCGGCGCGGCGACGCTCGAGCACGTCGCTCTCGACCAGCAGGTCGATCGTGTGGGTCGGGACGTCGATGCGGATGCGATCGCCGTCGGCCACCAGCGCGATCGGGCCGCCGTCGACCGCCTCGGGCGCGACGTGGCCGATCGAAAACCCCTGGGTGCCGCCCGAGAAGCGCCCGTCGGTGATCAGCGCGCAGTCGCCGCCGCGCCCGACTCCTTTCAGGGCGCCGGTCACGGCCAGCATCTCGCGCATGCCCGGCCCGCCCTTGGGCCCCTCGTAGCGGATCACAAGGACGGTGCCGGGCGTGATGGCCGCGCCCACGATGGCCTCCATGGCCGCCGCCTCCCCGTCGAACACGCGTGCCGTGCCCTCGAAAGTGAGCTGGTCGAGGCCCGCCACCTTCACCACGCAGCCCTTGGGCGCGAGCGATCCGGTCAGGATGGCGATGCCGCCGTCGGCGTGGATGGGATCGGACATCGGGTGGACCACGAGGCCGTCGGGCGCCGGCGGCGACAGCGCCGCCAGGTTCTCGGCCACGGTGCGGCCGGTGACGGTGAGGCAGTCCCCGTGGAGGAGCCCGGCCGCCAGCAGCTCGGCCATGACGACGGGGATCCCGCCGATCCGGTCGATGTCGAACATGTGGAACCGGCCGTGCGGTTTGGTGTCGGCCAGGTGTGGCACCCGCGCCGCCAACCGGTTGAAGTCGTCGAGCTCCAGGGGGACCCGGCACTCGTTGGCGATGGCCAGCAGATGGAGCACCGCGTTGGTGGAACCCCCGAGCGCCATCACGACCGCGATGGCGTTCTCGAACGCCTCCTTCGTCATGATCTGGCGCGGCCGGATGCCTTGGCGCAGGAGCTCGATGACGGCCTCACCCGACGCGTAGGCGAAGTCGTCGCGCCGGCGGTCGACGGCCGCGGGCGACGAGCTCCCCGGCAGGGACATGCCGATGGCCTCGGCGACCGAGGCCATCGTGTTGGCGGTGAACATGCCGGCGCACGAGCCCTCGGTCGGACAGGCGTTGTGCTCGATGAGCGACAGCTCCTCGTCGCTCAGGGCGTCGACGGCGTGGGCGCCGACCGCCTCGAACACGCTCACGATGTCGATCGCCTGGTCGCGGACGCGTCCGGGCAGGATCGAGCCCCCGTAGAGGAACACGCTCGGCAGGTTCACGCGTCCCGCCGCCATCAGCATGCCCGGGAGCGACTTGTCGCAGCCGGCGAACGTCAACAGGGCGTCGAAGCGCTCGGCGTGCATCATCGTCTCGACCGAGTCGGCGATGATCTCCCGGCTGACGAGCGACGCCCGCATGCCCTCGTGCCCCATGGAGATGCCGTCGGAGACGGCGATGGTCACGAACTCGAA
>Ga0209415_10009202_pt1 | contig 16997 bp, 16 predicted proteins | sample PeaSoiSIISIP2007_FD_187696 | JGI IMG/M metagenome (GOLD analysis project Ga0209415, IMG submission 187696) | Peat soil microbial communities from Weissenstadt, Germany - SII-SIP-2007 (SPAdes) (version 2) | ecosystem: Environmental > Terrestrial > Soil > Wetlands > Peat | place: Germany... | reverse complement strand
AAAGCAGCAATGATCAAGCCATTATACCGTTGCTGAAGGATTTGAAATTCCTTTCAGATGACGGTTCTCCCACTCAGCGTTATCAGGACTATCGGGACACCTCTCGTTCTAGGCAGATAATGGCCCAGGCTCTCCGCGAAGCTTATGAGGATTTATTTCATATTAACGCGAAGCCTTCAGATGCGGATCGCAAAGCGATCGAGGGCAGATTTAAGTCGGCTCATAACGCCACGGACATAGTCGCACAAAGACAAGCTGCTACATTTCTCGCTTTGCTCAAATTGGCCGACCTCGACGCACATTCAGATAAGTCGCCTCCCGCGCCGCACGTGGAAAAGAAGCCGGATGGCTCAGCCGCTGCTAAAGAGAAGAAAGATTCCCCTCCGCCGTCCTTTGGAGGATTTAGGTACAATATCGAAATCCACCTCCCGGCTTCGAAGGATGTTGAGGTCTATAACGCGATCTTCAAATCGCTCAATGAGCACTTACTTTGACCGAAGTCCTGAAGGATCTACGTGATTTTCTCTTTCGCGGGTTGATGTTCGAGGCCGAAACCGAGAAATTTCGCCGAGCGGGGATTCAAGTGGGCGCTGACAGCCAAGCTGCCGAAGCGGGGCTTTTGGACGAAGTATTAAGTCCGTTCGCAGTTGGGTTGAGAAACAACGCGCTTCAAATGGCACGTCTTTATGCACTTCTCTATTGCTTCGAGAATTCCGTTCGCGCACTCATACAAGAAAGATTGGAGGAAAAGGGTGGCGCAAGTTGGTGGATCTCGGATTCAGTACCGAAGAAAATCCGCGAATTTGCCGAATCTCGACAAAAATCCGCTCAGGAGAATTCTTGGTTAGAAGGCCAAAACAAAGATCCCATTGACTTCATCGAATTCGGGCATCTTGCTGACATAGTGATTTCAAATTGGGAGGATTTTGCCGACTTAGTACCGTCGCAGCATTGGCTGAAACAGCGCATGGAGGAATTGGAAAAAGTTCGTAACTTCATCGCACACAATCGTTTTTTGGTTGCCTGGCGAGTTTCAGCGAATCTATATGTATGTCGCGGATTGGAATCACCAAGTGGGTCTGTAGTTTCTACATGCGATTGGCAGGTCCACAGTCATTGTTCGTCGGGGGGAGTGACTGAGCGGAATTGGATCAGGAGTAGGGCGTCGTAAATGAGCTTGCACGCGCCGCCCAGAATCAGCGGCCATCCGAAGAGCGAATAATCGAGCATCGCGCCCGCCGGCAGCGGCGCCATCGCGGATGCGAGACTGCGCGGCACGTTGGTGACGCCCGCGGCTGCCGCACGCTCCTCGGGCGGGACCACCGCCATCACGTAGGACTGCCGCGCCGGGACGTCCATCGACGACATTGAAGAGCGCAACAGCAGGAAAGTCAGCGCAAGCGGCGCGGTCGGCATCGTCCCTGCCAGTATCAGGAAAAGATTAGCGGGGATGTGAGTGTAGGCCATCGTGCGGATGCGTCCGATGCGCGAGACAAACCACGACGAGGCGAGTTGCGAGAACGCGCCGAGGAGCCCGGTCGCGAAGAAGAATGCGCCCGCGGCCTGAACGGAAAGATGAAAACGGCGAAACAGCCATAATGCGAGCAGCGACTGAATGGCGAGTCCGCCGCCGAATGAATCGAGGCTGAACAGCGCAGCCAGGCGCATCACGACCGCGCGCGATTGTGCCAGCGGCGCCGTGCCGAGCGGGATCGGCTCAGCTTCGACGGCGGGCGTTAGCGACCAGTAGATGGTTGCGGCGATCAGCGCGATCGCGGCGTAGGCGATGAAGCCGGAACGTTCGGCGGCGACCGCGTTCCAACGCATGCGCGCGGCGATCGTCGCGGGAAGTCCGCTGGCGAGCGCGCCCAACGCACCGGTCATCGCACCGGCGACGTTGTAACGTGAGAAGATTGCGGTCAGGTCACTGGCCGCGACGGTCTCGGCCAGCGCCGCCTGCTCGACTGGCAGAAAGAGGCTCACGTCGCCCGCGGAGGGATTGAGCGTGCCGACGACCGCGATGATGAAGAGCGGCCAGAACGCGGTGACGCAGGCGAAGCCGACGCCGGTCGCAAACATCAAGGCGCAGGCGGCGAGCATCACGCGCCGCCGGCCGAGGCGATGCGCTGCGAGGCCGACCCAGAGCGTCAGGGCGGCGGAACCGAGCAGCGTGCCGAACACGATCGCCCCGACGCCCATCGAGCTGAAGCCGATCGCCGTGAGATAACTCGGCAGCAGCACGCTGACGGCGCCATCGGCGAGTCCGCGCAACGCGCGCGTCGCGAGCAATCGTTTGCCGTCGGCGCTGGTGCTGCGCGGATACCACAAATCGGACGAGTTCGACATTTCAACCTGGTGCGATGCGCCGCAGGATTCGGTTGCGGGAGAGCGGCGCGGCGCCTCGGTTGAATCCACGCGATAGGCGGCGATAAGCTTTACTCACGATGGAATCCCGCCCGCTCAAACGAATCGATATTCTGCGCCACGAACTCAAGGCCTTGCGCTTCATTCTCGACAATTATCATGCGGGCAAAATCGACCAGTCCGCGATTCCGCCGCGCGAGGATTTCCAATCCGCGCAGGGCCAGCGCCTCTACGACATCATATTGGGCGCGCGGAGCCGAGCCGCAGCAGAGGAAGCGATCGGCGATTTGGAACTCGACGACGTCGATATCGAGTCGTTTCTGCGCCTGACCGGCGAGCATTACTACACCTATCCGGCGTTGGTGCGGGAACGCGCCGAGGCGATCCGGCAGGGCCGGCTGCGGATCGAAGCGGCGTGAAAGCGCTCGCCTTGAAGGAACTGCATTTTCTGCTCGACGCCAGTGGCGCGCTGATCGCGTTTCAGGAAAAGGATCAGTCATGGGCGGGTGCGCTGGTATTTTCAAGCGAGGAACTGGCGCGGCGATTCGTGGAACTGAGTCATCTCGAGGTCGCGGAAATCGCCTCGCTAGCGACCGAGGATCGCGAGAGTATCGCGGCCTTGATCTCGGCGATGAAGCGCCGGCCGATTCGCTATGCGCTGCTCGACCTCGATTACCATACCGGGCTCTGCAAACAGATCGACTTTGAGGGCGACGCTTTCGGCAAGGCGACGGAACGCCAGTTCGTCGCTGCGCATCGCCATGATTGAACGCTCGGGCATCGTTGGATGCGCAGGCGTTCCGCGCCTCGGCCACCGACGAGTTCACGGGTATCGGGATTAGCACGATGGCGTTCAGCATCGACGACATCGAGCGCGCGCGGCGAGGACTGGCGGGCATCGCCAAGGCGACCCCGCTGATGCGCAGTGCGACGCTCGATCGCATGCTGGCAGCGGAGGTGTACCTCAAACCGGAGAATCTGCAGAAGACCGGATCGTTCAAGATTCGCGGCGCCTACAATCGCATCGCGGCATTATCGCCGGCCGAGGCGACGCGCGGAGTCGTCGCTGCGTCGGCGGGGAATCATGGGCAGGCGCTGGCCTACGCGGCCACTCGCGCGGGCCTCAAGGCGACGATCGTGATGCCAACGACGGCCACGATCGCAAAGGTTGACGCCGCCCGCAGTTATGGTCAGGAGGTGATGCTCGCGGGAGCCGATTACCAGGCCGCGCGACGCGCTGCCGAGGAGCTTCGCGAGCGCACGGGGGCGATCTTCGTCGATGCTTATGACGACGCGCACGTGATCGCCGGTCAAGGCACCATTGGTCTCGAAATCGCCGATGAGATCACGCCTGACGCGGTGATCGTTCCGGTGGGTGGCGGCGGGTTGATCGCGGGAATTGCGACGGCGCTCGCGGCGCTTGCGCCGCATTGCGAGATCATCGGCGCGGAAGCGGCCGGTTCGCCACAACTCAGTCTGAGTCTCGCCAACGATACGCCGACCGCGGTAACGAAGCCGGTCGATACGATTGCTGATGGCCTCGCTACCGGGCGCATCGGCCAACTCCCGTTCGAGTTGATCCGCGGACGCGTGCGGCGCGCGGTGACCGTCGATGATTTCGAGATCGGGGAAGCGTTGCTCCTGATGCTCGAGCGGATGAAGCTGCTGGTCGAAGGTGCGGGCGCCACGGCGCTCGCGGCGGCGCTCAAGCTCAAGGCGGAACTAACCGGCAAGCGCGTCGTAATCTGTATCAGCGGCGGCAATATCGATATCAATCTGCTCGATCGGATTATCGGTTACGGCTTGGCGAAAGCGGGCCGCCTGATGCGTTTCGCGGTTGACCTGCACGATCGTCCGGGCGAGCTGCAAAAGCTGCTCGTGCTGATCGGCGCGACCGGCGCGAACGTCAGATCGATCGAGCACGAACGCACGCGGCGCGACGTTCCTATCGGCAGCGCTCGCGTGATCCTCGAACTCGAGACGCGCAGCGCCGGTCATCTCGAGGAGTTGCGCGGCCGACTCATCGAGCATGGCTATTCGATCGCGCGCGAAAGCCCGATCTGAAGCGCGCACCGCGCTGCGTGGGAGCGGCGCCGTTCGCATTCACCTCAGCAACCCGTTTTCCTTTTGATGTTGAATCGCTTTTGACTATGCTGGGCGGCGTTCGCGGCAACTCTACGGATCGATTCGGTCGCGGACGGAGTAGCCGTGAAATTTGACATTTTCTACCAACTCCCCGCCGCTGAAACGCAACGACCCGCCGATCGTTATCGCGAATTGATCGAGGAGGCGGTCGAAGCCGATCGCCTCGGTTACGACACCGTCTGGCTGGCCGAGATTCATTTCTTGCCGCGCTTCTGCACGATGCCCGTGCCGATGATGCTGCTCGCGGCGATTGCAGAGCGCACCCGTCGCATCAAGCTCGGACAGGCGGTGAACCTGCTCCCGCTGCATCATCCGACGCGACTTGCGGAGGAAGCCGCGACGCTCGACGTGCTCTCCAACGGACGCCTTGCGTTTGGCGCAGGCCGCGGTGGATTTCCGATCAACTATCACGGCTTCGGCGTCGATATTCACGAGAGCCGCGAGATCTTCACCGAGATGCTGGAGTTCGTGAAGCAGGCGTGGACGCAGGACAAGCTCACTTTCCATGGCCGCTACTTCGACGTCGAGAATTTGCCGGTCACACCAAAACCGATTCAGCAGCCGTATCCCACGATTCGGATCGCCGCGAACACGCCCGAGACCTTCAAGTTCGCAGGCGAGAATGGCTATCCGATTTTTGCCGGCGGTCCGGTTAATCCGCTCAACGTGCTGGGCGAGCGCCTGGCGATTTATCAGGACGCGTTGAAGGCTGCGGGCGGGCAGACTCCGGACGATTGGTTCGCGGCGCTCCTGATGGTCTTCGCGGGACGCGACCGTGCCACGGTTCGCTCCACGATCGAATCCAGCCTGCGCAATTACTTCGAGTCGGTCAGCGACATCGTGCGGCCCGAGACTCTCAGCGCGTCCGCGGCTGAATTCGAAAAAGTTCGCGCGCGGCTGCGCGAGATGAAATATGAGACGATCGATTCGTTGATGGGAGTTTTCGGCGACCCGGCTTACTGCATCGACCGCATCGCGGAACTCAAGGAGCGCTTCGGCTTTACGCGACTAGTGTGCTGGGTGGAGACCGGCGGTCTTAGTGGCCATCGCAACGTGATCGACTCGATGCGCCTGTTCGCCGATCGCGTGATGCCGCATTTCGCGTGACTGTATCGATCTGGTGCATCGGCTGTCGCAAATGCGTCGCTGTGTGGCCAAATTCGATTAGTCACTTGTGAAGAGGAGAATTCCGTATTCTCCCCGCGATACTTAACTGCTACTGACGCATCCGAACGGTCTTGTTAGCGGCGCGCCGCAATTCCATCCCCGCTATCTGATTGAAAATACCCAGATAAGTGCTTCAATCTGAGCGAACTGCCCGCATGTCACTGGCACGACAATTGGAGTGTCTGCCATTAGTCAGACCGGTCGGAAGTAGCTGCAGACATCGTCAAAAATGGCCGCAGCCGCCTAGATCGGCCGCAATAAAATGAGATTTGACTGAAGCGACAATTGTGTATACTGCCTGAGGGCGAGGGGGAGCCGATGGATACTAACGACAAGTTCATGCCGGAATTCGGGGTATGCGTTTTCCTGGTTGAGGACAATGCCGAGCACTCCTTTATTGCGGTGACGGTGATTCGGCAATTGCTGGGCGAAGCGAGCGAAGTAATCGTCGCGGAAAATGCCGAAGAGGCGGTCGGCCTCATCGGACAATTCACCGAAAACGATCGGCCCGATCTTATGCTGGTCGATCTCCGGCTGCCCGATAACGGCGGATTCTCGGTGCTCACGGCGGCGCGTTCGAGCGAAGCCTGCTCGAGCGTACCGACCTTCGTTATCACCAGTTCGCTCTACGATCAGGATATTGCGCAGAGCTATGAACTCGGCGCCTCGGCGGTACTTTGCAAACCACTTTCGCGGGCGAGTTTGCGCGAAGAGTTAATTCGAATCGGGAAGCTGCCGGCGAGCGGTTCCGCGCATACCACGAGCACTCATTAGAAACGACCGTTCTTATTCGCACTCCATTTCTCAGCACGCATAGGTTCGCGTTCGCCGGGCGGCCACGACCGCCCTTCGATTTTCTAGACATCCGGCCATCGATTTTTCCATGGGCGCGTATGCCGCCTGCGCCACCAGATCATCACGATGACGTGCGGTGACGATTTGCAATCCGCAGGGTAAAGGGGCGGCCTTGATTCGCTGCGTTGACGGTGGCCGCTCCGATCGTCAACCTTTAACCCACGCGAGCGGAACAGCGGCCGAAGGAATCAGCGATGAAATTCGGAACTTTTTACGAGCATCAACTACCGCGGCCGTGGCACCCCGGCGCCGAGCTGAAGCTCATTCAGGACGCGCTCGACCAGGTCGAACTTGCGGACCACATCGGCATCGACCACATGTGGGAAGTCGAGCACCACTTTCTCGAGGAATATGCGCACTCTTCCGCGCCCGAAATCTTTCTTGCCGCGGCGAGCCAGCGCACCAAACAGATTCGCCTCGGTCACGGCATTGTTCTACTGCCGCCCGCGTACAATCATCCCGCGCGCGTGGCAGAGCGCATCGCAACGCTCGACCTCGTGAGTAACGGCCGCGTTGAATTCGGCACCGGCGAATCGTCAGCCGAAGTCGAATTAGGCGGCTTTAACATCGAACGCGCGGAAAAGCGCGCGATGTGGCTCGAAGCGCTTGGCGCGATTTGCCGCATGTTCGTCGAAGAGCCGTTCAAAGGCCATCAGGGCAAGTACTTCGCGATGCCCGAGCGCAACGTCGTGCCCAAGCCGGTGCAGCGGCCGCATCCGCCGCTATGGGTCGCGTGCTCGCAACGCGAAACGATTCGTCTGGCCGCGCGGCTCGGCCTCGGTGCGCTGAGTTTCGCGTTCATCTCGCCCGAGGAAGCCCGCTTCTGGGTGGACGATTATTACTCGACGCTCGAAAAGGAATGTACGCCGATCGGCTTTGCGGTTAATCCTAATATTGCGTTCGTGACCGGGTTCATGTGCGACCGCAACGCCGCGCGGGTGCGTGCGAAGGGCGAGGATGGGCTCAAATTTTTCGATCACGCGCTAGGCCATTACTATGTATTCGGGCAACATCAGCCGGGCGCGACTGATATCTGGGCTAACTATCGCGATAAGCCGATCGACCTCGGGATGCTCGGCGCAGATTCGGCCTGTATCGGCACACCCGACGAGATTCGCATCAAGCTGCGCAACTTTGAGGATGCGGGCGTCGACCAGGTAATTTTCGTTTCGCAGGCCGGCAACAATCGCCACGAAGATATATGCTCGTCGCTCGATCTTTTCGGGCGCGAAGTGCTCGGAGAGTTCAAGCAGCGTGAACAAGTGCGAGCGATCGAAAAAGTCGAACGGCTGGCGCCAATTATCGAGCGCGCGATGAAGCGCAAGCATGATTCCGAAATTCCGGCGCATAACGGTTCGACGATTATTCGCGCCGGAATGTTGCCCTGAAGGCCTACTGAAGATAGTCAGAAAATAATTTGCTTAACCGATATGGAGAGACATTCGCTACACCTTGCGATATGCGTAAAAGGTGCGCGGGATCGACGCGATAGATGAAATTTAGAATAGTCACTGGAATCTCACTCGCGCACAGTGCGCCGGCTGCCGCGATTCGAGTCGCGGTGCGCTTCGCGATGGTATTCGCTTTAGCTGCACTTACGGTCGGCAGCGTTAGCGTTGCCGCGGCGTCCGAGGGTACTCCGGTCGTGGTCAAAGGAAGTGACGTCATAGCGCAGATCTCGCTCTCCGCTGATCATGCATCCGCCGGACATCAAGTTGGCGTAGCAGTAAACATCGCCGTCGCACCTGGATGGCATATCTATGGTGAGCCTTTGCCCGAGGGCGAAGGGCTGACGCCAACCTCGATCAAGTTCGATAGTCAACTGCTGGCGCGCCAGACGCTCAATCTGCCGAAGCCGACACCGCTTCGGTTCGAGATCCTCAACCAGACCTATCCGGTTTACACGGGGAACTTCAAAGCGCTTGGCAACGTCGTGCTGAATCAGAAAATCAAGCCGGGGGACTACTCAATTCCGGGTACCTTCAATTTTCAACTATGTAACGACTCGATGTGCAAGCCGCCGCAGGCCGTGCGCTTCGAGCTTCCAATCAAAATTGACCCATCGGCGCCATCCGCACCGAATACGTAGTACTGCTATATTGACGCCGTGCCGCGATACTCACTGCGGCGGCAGACTACTCATTTTGCTTCTGCGCGATTGCGGCGCAATCGTTCCTTGCTCTCCGACGACCACACCTGCTCGATCGGATAGAACGTCTCGAATGCCGGCGCGTCCTCCGGAAGATTCAGCCATGGGAGTTTGCTTCTCGTAAAGATGTGAACGTCAGGCCGCACCACCTCCGGCTTATCGAGCGTTCCCGCGCGCACGAATAAGGCATCGCCCGGCGCACCGTGGTAGTAGCTCCACAGGTAAGTCCCGCGATTCTCGCAAAAGAACACATCGTGCTTCTGCCCGCTACCACCAGCCAGCCGAAATGACTTCGGCGCAGTAGGGCCCGCTTCGACAAATTTTCTCTCAATCCCGATGTTGATCACGAACGCGCTACCAGTGACCCGTTGACAATCCCGACAATGACAGGCGTGAACGATTAGCGGACTCGCGGTCAGTTTGTATCGAAGATTTCGGCATGCACAGCCGCCTTCTAAATCCATAAATTCTCCTTCGTGCGATTGCACCGATTTTCGAAATGCAATGATTGGGGCGCGGACGCCACACTCAAAACCCATCCGCGCCTCTGCTACATTCACCGGCCAATCACGGCAATTTATCGGCTGCTCCATAGCGTTGCCTCATCGTCGGTTCCCTCCACCGACGATCTGCGCCGCTTGAACAACGCTCTGCGCGACGCGGCGCCCCGTGCACTTCTCGAACGGACCGACGGCGCGTATGGCTGGCGCATCGAAGCAAAACCCACCGCGCCCGGAATTCTAGCGCCGGTGCTTTGGTCGGCAGCGGATGTCCTCGTCGGACCCGATTCGGCGCGGGTGCGGGAGTGCGCCAATCATCGCTGCCTCTGGCTATTTCTCGACGATAGTAAGAATGGTTCGCGTCGCTGGTGCTCGATGCAGATGTGTGGCAATCGCGCTAAGGCTCAGCGCCACTACCAGCGTCAAAAGCGCCAGTGAAATTAGAAACGTGACGAAGCGCTGCCGCTTCGCCCGTTTTGTTTTTAGTTGCGATCGATTTCGTCAGATCAGATTGTAGGCGCGCGCTACATTTTCACCCAGGATTCCGCGGCGGCCCGAGTCCGTCATCGGCTTTACCAGGCCGGCCAACTCCTCGAGATAATTTCCCGGATGGTCGGGATGTGGATAGTCACTCGCCCAGAAGAACTTGCTTTCGCCGACGTGCTCCATCATCGCCGCAATAGTACGTTCGTCGGGATCCGCCGAAATAAAGCAGCTCTTCTTGAAATAGTATGAAGGCTTTTCCTTGAGCCGCACCGTTTGCGCAATCGTAGTGCCGCTGAAGATCGCGTCTGCACGATCGAGGAAATAGCCAATCCAGCCGGCGCCCGATTCCAGCACTACTACTTTCAAGCGCGGAAAGCGGTCGAACACTCCCAGTTGGAAGAAGGTCGCGAATGCATGCTGCACGCCTTGCGCCGCAAACAGATCGTAGTACCAGGCCGCCCAGGTGAAACCCTCGTAACGATGGTGCACGCCATAGGACGGCGGTTCGATCGTCGGATGAATCGCTAACGGGATTCCCGCGTCCTGCGCGATCGCGAAAATTCGGTCGTGCGCGGCGTCCGCATGCGGACGCCGCGAAATCGTGAACGGCGCGACGAACGCGCCCCGGCAGCCGTCCTTTATCGCACGCTCGAGTTCGCGCGCCGCCGCTTCCGGATCGCCGAGCGACAGATGTGCGATCGGCACCAATCGTCCACCCGAGTCGCGGCAGAAGTCCGCGATCCAGCGGTTGTAGGCGGTGGCGTAGGCCGCAGACAGTTCCGCGTCCATCGTCTCGCATTCCCACAGCAGTCCGATCGTCGGATAGAGGATCGTCTTGGCCATCCCCTCTTTGTCGAGCAGTTGGAGGCGCTCCTTCATATTCATCGTGCCGAAGGCCGCACCTTTCAGGTAAGTATCTTCCGGCTTGGGCTTTTCGTAGCGCAACTCCGACGCCCGGCCCGCGTCGATGAACTGTTCGCGCCGTCGCCGCGCTTCCTCGACCATCTTGCCCATCCCTCCCAGCGTGCCGAGCTGCCCTTGCCGCGTCATCTTGGCGCGATTCCCGTCGACTTCCAGATACTCATAGCCGTCGTCGCCGACGCGAATACGTATTGCACGGTCGCGATACTTCGGCTCAGTGTATTTCTCCCACAGATCCGGCGGCTCCAGTATGTGACCGTCCGCATCGATGACCATCGCTTCGCTCTTCATTTAGTATTCTCCGCAATACTCAGTTGACCGCGCTACTATCCCAAAGCTCACTCGATCCTAGAAGAGGGCGAGCGGGTTCACCGGGGAGGCGGTCGCGTGTTCGAGGATCAGCGGCGCCATCGTGAAGAGAAATTCGTAACGTCCGAGCCGCGCAGCGGTTTCCGCGAGCGCGTCGAAGTCGGCGTTGTCGATCAGGTGAATGCCCATCATCACGAGTGTGCCGATGTGAATCGGCAGGCCGAGTTCCGCGCCGTAAGGACTGGGAGCGATATCGCTGACCGCGTCACATCCGATGACGGCGACGCGGCGCTGGTGAATCCATTCGAGGCACGAGGCGTCCATCCCGGGGAGTCCCTCGCGCCGCGGATCCCATGCGCCCTTGACCTTGCGCCGCTGATGCCGCCCGGTGCGGAGCAGGAACACATCGCCCTCTTCGACGCGAAACTTGCCGAGCTTTTCCGCGGCTTCGAGGTCCTCAGGATAAATCGCGTCGCCCGGATCGAGGTATTCGACCTTCTTCGCCTTCGGGATGTCGAGCAGTACGCCGCGACTCATCACGCCGTCGCGGGTGACGTCGATCGCGCATTTGCGCGCGCCGAAACGGCCGACCTCGCGATCGCTGAAGCCGTTGTACATCTTGCCCTGCCAGAAGACGTGACAGAGCGCGTCGAGATGCGTGAAGGCCATCCCATGCGGCGCCATCCCGAAGTAGTCGAGCGACGCGACTCCCGGCGGTCCCGCGTGCAACATCATATGCTGCACCGGCTGCGGATTATCGGGCGTGGTCTTGGTCGAAAGCGGCAGCGCCAGCGAGACGATGTCGCCGGTTTCGACTAGCTTCGCCGCGCTCGCGCGCCTTTCCGCCGTGATGAAGTTGAGCGCGCCACGCTCGTCCTCGGCGCCCCATCGTCCCCAGTTGCTGATTTTTTCGAATGAAGCTTTGACTTCCTGAACGGTCAACCGCGATGCCATTGAATGCACCCTCCCTAGTGGCGCTTCGAGCCGGTCGTGCGTCATCCGCGTATAGCATGGGGTGGGCACACGCGGTCAAACGTGAGGTAGGAGAGGAGTTGTTCAGGAACACGGAACTGTAGCCTTTTTCTGAAACCTCATAAGGTTTCAGACTTCCCATTGGGAAGAGCGTCGCGTTACCGGGTCTAGCCCACCTGTCATTCAGAGCGTGGCGAAGGATCTCGAAAAAACACCAGTTGCAAGGGGAAGCAGCATGGGGATTTTTCGCTATGCTCTGAAGGACAAATCGTGTGGCTGGCAGTTATGTGACGATCTCCACCGGAGGACGGACGGTTGGTTTGACGGCAAGACGAACGATTATGCGGAGGCGAGTGCTATGATCACCGGCATGACAAATCTGCGTGAGGGCAGAGGAGCGGCACGTGAGTAACAGCGACCGCGACGCGGCGCGGCGGTATCACGAAGTCACCAAGCACTCGTACACCAGCGTCCGCAGCGATCCGCATGCGCTCGACTGGGAGAATCGTCCGCTCGCGTACAAGATTTATCCCGCCGCGGGCTCGATCGCGTTGCCGCGCGAACTGGATTTGTCGCCGCTGCCGGCGACTATCGCGATTGCTGGCGGCATCGACGAGTCCGCGACAGCCGGTTCTGCCCTCGCGGCGGGAGAAAAGCCATTCGATCTCGAGACGATCACGCGCATTTTGTTCTGCGCCGCCGGCCTGACGCGGAGCAAATCGGTGGACGGCGAGGCCTATCATTTTCGCGCCGCGGCCTCTGCGGGCGCGCTCTATCCGATCGAGATTTACCTCGCGGCAACCGACGTCACAGAGTTGACGCCGGGGCTTTATCATTTTTCGCCAGCCGACTTGAAGCTGCGCGGACTGCGGCGCGGTGACTGGCGCGAGTATCTCGCGGGTGCGGCCGCGATGCGTCCGGCGCTGGCCGAGGCCCGCGCGATCCTGATGCTCTCCGCGATCTTCTGGCGCAGCGCCTGGAAGTATCGCGCGCGCGCCTACCGCTATTGTTTCTGGGATGCCGGGACGATCCTCGCCAACCTCATAGCCGCCGCCAACGCCGAAGGCCTCACTGCCGAAATCGTGACCGCCTTCGAAGACGCACCGATCGAGCGCCTGGTAGATGTTGACGCGGATCGTGAGGGCGTCATCTGTCTGGTCGCACTCGGCCGATCGCGGTGCATCGCCGAATCTCCCGATGAGGAAGCCGCGACCACGCAAACGACGCCTCTCGCCCCGCTGGATCTCGACACCGTTCCCCTGTCGGCGCGTGAGAAAGTTTACGACGACCTGACAAAAATTCATCGTGCGTCCCGCCTCGAATCGATCGGCGAGGTGAGGGCCGTTGCTGATGCGTCGCCCGCGAGCGAACCGGTGCCCGCCGCGACCGAATCGATCGCACCATCGGTGCTGACGCCCGCCGACGCGCTGGGACTCGGCGAGACGATTCTGCGGCGCGGCTCGACGCGAGTTTTCGCCCGCGAATCGATTAGTGCCGAAGAACTCGCGACGATTTCGGCGACAGCGCGGGCCCGGCTCAAGGTCGATTTTCCGTCGCTGGTCGAGAGCTACTTGATCATCAACGCGGTGGACGGGATCGCGGCGGGCGCCTACTACTATCTGCGCGACACCGGAACTTTCGAACTGCTGAAAGCCGGCGATTTTCGGGGCGAGGCGGGCTACCTGTGTCTCGAACAACCGCTCGGTGCCGATTGCAGCGTCCTCATCTGCTATATGGCGAATCTCGATCGCAAGCTCGAGGCGCTCGGGAATCGCGGTTATCGCGACGCTCATCTCGAAGCGGGAATCCTTGGCGGACGCGCTTACCTCGCCGCCTACGCCCTCGGGCGCGGCGCGAGCGGGCTCACCTTCTACGACGACGACACAACCAGGTTTTTCTCGCCGCACGCGGCCGGGAAGAGCCCGATCCTGATGGTCGCGATCGGCGTGCCTGAGGCACGTATCACTGATTGACGAGCAGCCCAACAGTCCTAACCCGACTCTTCGGACTGCTCGCGATGTTCGGGTGGGCGGCTAAGTCCCGCGACGGCCGATGAAAGCGTCCGACGATCCGTCAACACCTCCGCGGCACTTGCACATTTGAGGAGAGTAGCCTTAACCGGGCTGGGCGATTTTGCTCGCGGGCACCGCTTGATCGCGTCGCGGCAGGACGGGGCGTGCGATTATTGCGGGTACCGGATTTTCGCCAAGGCAGCCTGAGCGAATTTTTTGAAAGCGTGCCTTCATCTTCAAGAACGGCGTTTCCAACCAGTGATACGACGCGCGGCCAGAGAGTTGTCCGACTGAGCCTTTGACGGACCTACCGAAGCCTTTTAGCGGGGCCTGCCTGAGTTTTTTCTAATTTGGCTGAGGATCGTCTGAATCGAGCTATACGGGGCTCAGGTGATCGTCCGAGCAAGGTCGAAATCTGCCTAAACGGCGGGCATCGGCTCAAGAATTAGGCGGCGTTATGCACTGGTCGGTTTCAAGGTTGATGCTCATATCATCCAATTGGCGGGGAATTACATCCGTCTTTCGCATGGCATTTCGCTTGCTCTCTGCGTGCTGCTTCAACGGGAGGTCCACATGAAACGAATCGATGCAGTGATCAAGCCCTCAAAGCTCGACGAGGTGAAGGCGAGCATCACGGCTCTAGGAATCACCGGTCTCACGGTGTCCGAGGTGAAAGGATTTGGGCGCCAGAAGGGACATACGGAGATGTACCGGGGGACCGAGTACACGGTGGATTTTCTGCCCAAGATCCTGATCACGATTATCGTCGCCGATGAATTGGTTGAACCGATAGTCAAATCGATCAGCGACAGTGCCCGCTCGGGCAAGATTGGCGATGGCAAAATCTTTGTTACGGCGCTCGACGACGTGATCCGGATCCGCACCGGCGAGCGCGGCAAAGACGCCATCTAATTACCCTCAACGCAACCGACCGCTCGCAGACGGAGCGATGACACTTCAAGGAGGAGTCCTGAAATGGTCCACGTCTCTGCAAGACGTCCGAGGCAATGGCTGCTGAAGGCGGTCGTCGCCATGCTGTTCGCGCAATGGCTCGCCGGTCCAGTGATAATCGCGCGCGCCGACGAGCCCCAACCCGATCCAGCCGGTATTGCGACCGGCGACAAGACCAGCACGTCCGACGCCGGCGGCAATGCGTTCGTAATTACCGCGCCAACCGATAAGACTGCACCGGACTACGCCACGACCAAGAAAGCGTTCGACGATTTCACTGCCCAGGCAGCCAAAGAGCCGTTGGCGATGAAGTTGGCCGACAACGTGGGCCATCTGCGGATCGCGGCGAACTTCTCGTGGACGCTGCTCACCGGATACCTGGTGCTCTTCATGCAGGCCGGGTTCGCACTGCTAACTTGCGGGCTGGTACGGAAGAAGAACGCGGGCCATTTAATGATGCTCAATTTCGCGGCCTACGTGTTTGCCTTTCTGGCGTACTACGTATGCGGATTCGCGTTCCAGTACGGCGGTTGCGCGATCAATGCAGCGCCGACGCAGTTGGGCGGCACCCCCACGCTGGATCACTTCGCGATCGGCAGTGGGCTGTGGGGAATATTAGGCGGCAAAGGCTTTTTCCTGAGCGGCCCGGGCTACGACGCGGGCAGCCTGTGCCTCACGCTATTTGAAGTCGTGTTTATGGAGACCGCCGGGTACATCATCGTCGGCGCGATCTGCGAACGGATCACTTTCGGCGCATTTCTACTGTGCGAACTGTTTGTGGGCGGGATCCTGTACCCGATGTTCGGTTGCTGGGTCTGGGGCGGCGGCTGGCTCTCGCAGCTCGGCAATACGATGGGCCTGGGCCATGGCTATGTGGACTTCGCGGGCTCGACCGTGGTCCATGGGATAGGTGGATTCTGCGCGATGGCCCTGGCGGTAATCCTCGGACCCCGCATCGGAAAGTACGGGCCGGATGGCAAGCCGCGCGCATTCCCGGCGCATAACCTGGTTTACGTCGTGACCGGCACGTTCATCCTGCTGTTCGGCTGGATGGGCTTTAATCCGGGGTCGACGCTGGCGGCCAGCGACCTGCGCATCTCGGTAATCGCGGTGAACACCAACCTCGCCGCAGTGGCGGGCGCGGCGTCGGCGATGTTCCTGTGGTACTACCTGTTCGGCAAGCCCGACGTGACGATGGCGTGTAACGGGATGCTCGCGGGCCTCGTCGCTATCACTGCGCCTTGTGCGTTCGTTTCGCCGAACTCGGCGGTGATAATCGGACTCTTGGCCGGAATTCTGGTGGACCTAGGCGTGCTCTTTAACGAGCGCGTGATCAAGGTGGACGACCCGTGCGGGGCGATCTCGGTGCATGGCTATTGCGGATGGCTTGGCGCAGTTTGCGTCGGAATCTTCGCCGATGGAACTTACGGCGCCGGTTGGAATGGCGTCGGCGCGACGACCTATCTGGGCAAGGCGGGCCTGGGCGTCACCGGCCTGCTGCACGGCGATAGCAAGCAGTTCATTACACAGATAGGCGGCGCCACGCTGATGGCGATTTATGCCTTCGGCTTCACCTACGTGGTGTTCTCGCTGGTTAACGCGGTGGTCCCGATGCGCGTTTCGAAGGAAGTCGAAATGGAAGGCCTCGATGTGCCGGAGTTCGGGTTGCCGGCGTATCCGGAGGACGAGTTGGTCGATGCCGGTTCTCCAGTAGCCGCGTAATCACCAGCTCGGCTTGAATTGCCGAATGGCTCACGCCCCTGCCACCCCCGATGATCCTGCGGTGGTAGGGGCTTTTTTTCGGGCTGCAGCGGTTAATCAAGGGGAACTCGGCGACTTCCGCGACGTTGCAAAGCGCACTGCATATTGATGCGGCAACTGCCGCTCCGAAGGGCGTCGGGATAATGCAGATTAGCAAATATAGGCCGGATTTGCTCGGCAGCCGAAGGCATGAATCTTGATCACGAATCGGGCGCCGCCCAATGCCGGACGGGGGAGTCTTACCTAACGAAATCGCGGACATCCATCAACACGAACCGGAGGCGACAAAAAGCTGGTCGCCGGGAGGAAAAGAGGAAATGAGGATAATAGTCGGGAGTCGATTTACTGCGAAGCTGGCGGGGCCGGCGGCATTAGCGATGCTACTGAGCCTCGGCACTGCGGCAT
>Ga0209415_10009201_pt1 | contig 16998 bp, 21 predicted proteins | sample PeaSoiSIISIP2007_FD_187696 | JGI IMG/M metagenome (GOLD analysis project Ga0209415, IMG submission 187696) | Peat soil microbial communities from Weissenstadt, Germany - SII-SIP-2007 (SPAdes) (version 2) | ecosystem: Environmental > Terrestrial > Soil > Wetlands > Peat | place: Germany... | reverse complement strand
CGAGATCAGCGCGGTGATGTCGTCGATCGACGAGGGGCGGAGCTTGCGCACGGTGTCGCGCATCCCCTGCCCTTCCATCTGGAACACCCCGATGGTCTGGCCGGAGGCGATGAGGTCGTAGGTCGCCGCGTCGTCGAGCGGCAGCTGCTCGAGGTCGATGCCGGCGCCGCGGCGGGTCATGTGCTTCACCGCCCGGTCGATGACCGTCAGCGTCTTTAGGCCCAAAAAGTCGAACTTCACCAGGCCGGCGCTCTCGACCCACTTCATGTTGAACTGGGTGGCGGGAATGTCGGAATGCGGGTCGCGGTAGAGCGGCACGAGCTCGGTCAGCGGCCGATCGCCGATGACGATGCCCGCGGCATGGGTCGAGGCGTTGCGGTAGAGGCCCTCGAGCTGCTGGGCGACCTCCAAAAGGCGCGCGACCTCGGGGTCGGACTCCTTCGCCTGCTTGAGGCGCGGCTCGATCTCGACCGCGCGGGCGAGCGTCGTCGGGTTGGCCGGATTGTTGGGGACCATCTTGGCCAGGCGGTCGACGAGGCCCAGCGGCAGCTGCATCACCCGGCCCACGTCGCGCAGCACGGCGCGCGCCTGTAAGGACCCGAAGGTGATGATCTGGGCGACGCGGTCCTTGCCGTACTTGGCCTGCACGTAGTCGATCACCTCGCCCCGCCGCTCCTGGCAGAAGTCGATGTCGAAGTCCGGCATCGAGACCCGCTCGGGGTTCAGGAAGGCTTCGAACAGCAGGCCATAGGCGATGGGGTCCAGCCCGGTGATCATCAGCGACCAGGAGACCAGCGAGCCGGCGCCAGAGCCGCGGCCCGGCCCGACCGGGATGCCGTGCGCCACCGACCACTTCATGAAGTCGGAGACGATGAGGAAGTAGCCTGAGAAGCCCATCGACTGGATGAGGCCGATCTCTCGCTCCAGCCGCTCGTCGTAGTCGGCGATCGGCGCGGCAGGCGGGTGGGCTTTCAGCCGCGCGGCCAAGCCCTCGCGCGCCTGCAGCGCCAGCTCTTCGTCCTCGCTGCGGCCCTCGGACGTCGGGAAGCGCGGCAGGATCGGGTTGCGCTTGACCACCATGAAGGCGCAGCGCCGGGCGATGTCGATGGTGTTGTCGCAGGCCTCTGGCAGGTCGGCGAACAGGTGGCGCATGGCTTCGGCGCTCTTGAACGCGTGCTCGGCCGAGACGCGCCGCCGCTCGTCCTGGCCGAGGAAAGCGCCGTCGGCGATGCAGAGCAGCGCGTCGTGCGCCTCGTGCATGGCCGGATCGGCGAAGTAGACGTCGTTGGTGGCGACCAGCGGGACGTCGTGCTCGTAGGCGTAAGCGACCAGACCCGGCTCCGACGACGCCTCGACCGCCAGCCCATGCCGCTGCAGCTCGACATAGAAGCGGTCGCCGAACGCGGCCTGCATGGCGCCAAGCGCCGCGTTCGCCTCGGTCGTCCGCCCGGCCGCGAACAGCGGGTCGACGGGTCCGTCGGGGCCGCCGGAGAGCAGGATCAGCCCCTCGGCATGCTCGACGACCCTGGCCCAGGGAACGTGCGGCTCGTCGGCCGGCTCGATGTCGAGATAGGCCGCCGACGACAGCGTCATCAGGTTGCGGTAGCCGGCCTCGTTCTGCGCCAGCAGCACGATCGTGGGGTTGCGCGCCCAGCGCTCGGGCGGACCCTCGCCGATGCCGGTCACCGGCAGCGCGCAGCCGACGATCGGCTGCACGTGCGCCTCCTTGGCGGTCACGGAAAACTCGAGCGCGCCGAACAGGTTGGCCCGGTCGGTCAGCCCTACCGCCGGCATGTGCGCCGCGTGCGCCAAATGGCCGATCTGCTCGGCCTTGATCGCGCCCTCGAGCAACGAATAGGCCGAACGAACGCGTAGGTGGATGAAGCCCTGACTCAGGTCGTGCGCTTCATCGTCCGCCTTCATCGACCCTCAAAGCCCAGCATCCGCGACTCAGGCGACCAGCTGCGCCAGCGAACACATCATCCAAACGAACCCCGCCACCGACGCAAGCGCCATCGTCTCCCGAGCCAGCCAAACCACAAGAACATCCCCACCTCTGTTGTACCTGTTTTGTTCTTATTCACGGTTTGTTCCGCGAGTCAAGCTCGTCGGGCGTATGGCGAAGCAGGTCCCAAAAGGATTCTCTCACCCGGCCCACGGCAACCGGCCACTGGCCCTGCCGTCACGAGCCCGCGGGCGAATTGCCGCCGTGGAAGCGGCCAAACGTACGGGCGGACAGCACAGCGATCAGCAGAACGCCCACTGCCACGGCGATGACCTGATCGGCGGTGTGCAGATCGAAGTTTCCCACACGGGCGATGAGCAGGTAGGCGATGACGAAGTTCGCAAACCCCCAGAGCACGTTCACGGTCGAGGATGAAAGACCTTGACCTGGCGGCTTGGCGAACGGGCTCTGAAAGGGCTGCCCCATCACGCCGCTGACGAAATGCGGAACGGCGTTGGCCAGAAATGCGCCGCCGAACAGGTAGGATACGTCGTGCAGCCAATTCATGATCAGGCGCTCGCTTCCAGAAGATCGATGATCTGCTGCGTTGTGCCGGTCTCGCCGCTCCTCGGAAAGACCCGTGTGACGCTCCAGGCGTGCAAGTCGGTCATGGCGTCGGTCGCCAGCGTGACGTTGAAGCCGAGCTCATAGGCCTGGCGTGCGGTGACCTCGACGCCATGCGGGTGGCGACGCCGACGATCGGCGCTGCACGCTTACTCCATCCGCGCCAGGACCTGCTCCATCGCCGCGAAGAACCTCGGCCAGCCGGCCGTGGCGCCGCGGTAGGCTTGTTGCTGGTCCGGGCGGAAGCCCACCTGCTCCATGCGCAGCTGCGTGCCGGCGCGCGTGGGCGTGAGCGTCCAGGTGACGACGCTGCCCAGGCCCATGGCCCCCCAGCTGTAGGACAGGGTCTTGTTCGGCTCGACCTCCATGACCTGGCAGTCGACCGAGCCCCAGTCGCCGCGAAACGTGAACTCGTGGTCGACGACGGGCTTGAAGTCGTTCTTCATCAGCCACTCCTCGATCAGGTGCGGCCGGGTGAGCGCGCGCCAGATCTTCTCCGGCGGGAACGGCATCTCACGATCGACGACGACGGAGAGCGTCTCTGTCGATGCTTCGCTCATTGGTCCATCCTTCTCAGCAGGTCTTCGAGGTTGTCGAACCGGTTCTGCCAGAACCCGGCCATCTGGCTGGTCCAGTCGATCAGGGCGGCGAGCGCGCCGAGCTGGGCGCCGTAGTGGGTCTGACGGCCCTCGTGGCGGTCGCGCACTAGGCCTGCCCGCTTCAGAACGCCGAGATGCTTGGAGACCGCCGGTTGCGAGACCCCGGACCGCGCGGTCAGGGCGCCGACCGTCTGCTCGCCTTCCCGGCACAGACGCTCGAAGATCGCCCGACGGGTCGGATCGGCCAGCGATCTGAACAGGATGTCGTGGGGGTCTGGCGTCATGATCGATAACCGGTTGGTTATTGACTGACCAATAACCACGCGGATATGTATGTGTCCAGCGGAAATTCGGGCGCCGACTCCGTCCCGCCGCGTTAGAAGAAGAGAGCCGAAGGAGCTTCAAGGTCATGAAAACCAGCGCGGCGACGAGCCCGGACTCCCCGTCCCGCCTGATCGACGGCAGGATCGCGGAACTGGGCGACTGCCGGGGCGAGAGGCTGGCCCAGCTCCGCGCCCTGATCAAAGAGGTGGACCCGAACGTGGTCGAGGAATGGAAGTGGCGGGGCGTTCCGACCTGGTACCACGACGGGATGGTCTGCACCGGCGAGACCTACAAGAGCGTGGTGAAGGTGACGTTCGCCAAGGCGCCAAGCTTGCGGACCCCTCGGGCCTGTTCAACTCCAGCCTCGAGGGAAATATCAGGCGGGCGATCGATTTCCACGAGGGCGACAAGGTCGATGAGGCCGCCTTCAAGGCGCTGGTCCGCGACGCCATGGCCCTGAACAGCGCCTCGGCCCGGTAACGCTCTCGAAGGCGCTCGAGCGACCGATTTCCGCCCTGCCCGCCGCAGCTTTGCCGCTCTCATAACTGTGCAGCTATCCTTACCCCGCGATCTGCTTGGCGCGCTCGCGCTTAGGCGCCGGTGGTCAGTGCGGCGGCGAACGCCTCGTAGGCACCCGACGTCTGCATGATCCTGGTCGCCACGAGCTGCGCGCTGTCTTCGAAACGGACGGAGACGTCGGCCATCAGCGAGTTCAGCCCGCCGCGGACGAGGTCGCGATAGTCGCGGTACTCGCGCGCGTCCGCGAAGTGCTCGCCGCGCGTCGCCTCGACTTCGGCGCGCACGGCGAAGTCGCTTAGGAACTTGAAGTGCAGGAGGGCGCCGGTGATTTGGGCGAGCGGGGTCGGGGTCATGTGATGGGTGCTGGCGAGGTAGCGCGTGTCGGCGCGCCAGCGGACCAGCGGGACCTTGCTGATCTGCGGCGGGCGGCGCTCGCCGCTCAGCCGCTCGTTGAAAAGCCGCGCGCGCGGGCCGCCGAAGGCCATGGCGTGGGGAAAGACCTCGTGCCTGAACAGCCGATAGGGCTCGCGATCGAAGAAGGGGCAGGTCTCGAGCAGGGATCCGCCGGGTGCAAGCACCGTCTGGGCGAGCGGCCGGTCCGAGTACATGTCGACCATGAGGCAGAAGACGGCGTGCGCTCCTTCGCCATCGAGGAATCGGCAGAAACTCGGCAGATCCACCGCCTCATAGTGGGGGTAGACGAGGAGCTCGTCGGCGTCGCTGGTCGCAACCAGTGGTCCTGGGCGTGGGCGCCGAGTACGGCGTTGATCCAATGGACGCCGCAGGCGCTCGCGGCGTAACTGTCGGACGTGACGAACAGATGCACATCCGGCTGGCTCTCCAGGAGCTCGCGGGAGCCGTCGTCGGAGTCGTTGTCGATGACCAAGAACCGGTCGACGCCAAGCCTGCGGTAGTGCGCGAGCGTCGAGGGCAGGCGCAGCGCCTCGTTGCGCACGACAAGACAGGCGAAGACCGCGCCCGGCCGCTGTTGCATCGCGCGCCGGTCGATCCTGCGCAAGGTCCCAGCGGGCGTCACCGGAACGCGACGTAGGGCGAGAGGGTCTGGGTTGCGCCGCCCTGGCCGCCAGCGACGACGGCGCCGGGCGCCTGGCCCTGCTCGACCCAGGCCTGCAGGAGGCCCTGCCAGTCGACCGTGCTCGGCCCCGACCCGCCGCCGCAGTGGAGCATGCCGGGGATGAGGTAGAGGCGGTAGAAGGCGGAGGGATCGCCCATCACGTCCTTGACCTCTTCGTAGTAGGCGATCGAGCCGCGGGCCGGGATCGCCGGGTCGTTCCAGCCGTGGAACTGGATCAGCTTGCCGCCGTGGTCGCGGAAAGCGCCGAGGTCGGGGTCGGTCGAGTCGACGACGGCGGCGGCGCGCGCGGCCTCCAGCGGCGCGGCCTGCAGGTCGAGGCGCATGATGTCGTAGCCGGCGTCGCCGTTGACGAACCCGCGCCAGAAACCGCTCGAGAACCCGTAGATCAGCGACCGGTTCTGCTGGTCGGCCGCCGGCCCCGTGATCCAGGTGGCCCACGACCTCGGCTCGGCCTCCGCGCCCGGCACATAGCCGGGGTAGGAGAAGCGCGCCTGCCCGCCCTCGCTGATCACCAGGCCGCGGTAGAGGGCGCGGGCGGCGTCGAGCTGGGCCGGCGTGAGACAGGAGGCGGCGCTCCTGCCCGGCAGGCAGGCGAGCTCGCCGGGGTCGAAGCGGCAGGAAAGCGGATCGGCGATGTAGGCCCCGCCCCCGCAATCGGCCAGCGCGGCCGCCTCGAGCGCCTTCAGCTGCTCGGGCCCGAGCCAGGCGCCAGGCGCGGCCAGCGACTGTTCGAAGTAGGCGCCCAGCGTGAGCAGGCCGGAGAGGTCGTTGGCCGGCGCGCCGGCGACGATGCCGTCAAAATCTCGCGGAAACCGCTGCGCTTCCATCAGCGCCTCGCGCCCGCCGTCGGAGCAGCCGTTGAAGTAGCTGTACTTCGGCGAGGCGCCGGCCTGGGCGCGGATGAGCGCCTTGGCGATCTCGGTGGTTTGCTTCAGCGCCCGCCAGCCGAAGTCGGTGACCTTCTCCGGATGGCCGATCGCCCAGGTCGCATCGGGAAAGCCGGGCGCGCTCTGATGGCCGTCGTCGGTCATGGCGACCGCGTAGCCCTGAGCCGCGCGCTGGCCGAGGCGGTCGGACGCGATCCGGCCGGCGAAGCCGCCGTTGCCGAGCTGCAGGTAGCGGCCGTTCCAGGCCGCGCCCTCTGGAATCCACACTTCGATGCCGATGGCGGAATCGGCGCTCGGGCGCGAGACGACGTCGATCTTGCAGGCGCTGACGGACCCCGCCGGCGTCAGCCCGGCGCTCGTGACCGTCGCATGCGGAAGCTGGAGCTTGACGAGCTCGGCGCACGGCGTGGCCGCGCTGGCGCGCGCGGCGATCGCGATGAGCGCGAGGGCGACGAGCGCCGCGCAGATTTGGATCGCCTGTCTCATCCGACCCCTCCCCACCTGATCAGATCGCCGCCAGCCGGTGCGCGTCAAGGTGTTCACGCCCTCGCGTCCCAAACCTCTCCCAAAGGGAGAGGGAGGGGCCCGCCGGCGAAGCCGTGCGGGAGGGTGAGGGGTTACGGCCTATCGGATTGGCTTGCAGCGCTGAAGCAAACCACGGCTCGCGCGGGGTTTGCCTGCAGCGGCGTAACCCCTCACCCTCACCCTCCCCTTCGCTTCGCTCGGGGCCCCTCCCTCTCCCTTTGGGAGAGGTTTGCTCAGCCCGCCCCTCCGCTTGACGGAACGTCTGCGCGATGGGCAGCGTTAAGCTTGGCTTGGGGAGGGAGGACGAAGCCCATGTCGATTGTGCATATTCTGATTTTTCTCGTCGTCGGCGGCGTCGCCGGTTGGCTCGCGGGGCTTGTGGTCCGCGGGCGCGGCTTCGGCATCATCGGCGACATCGTGCTGGGCGTGATCGGCTCGTTCATCGGCGCCTATCTGTTCAAGCACGTCCTGCACCTGACAATCGGCGGCCTCGCCGGCGAGTTTGCCGCCGCCGTGGTCGGCGCGGGGCTTCTGGTCCTGATCCTGAGGCTGATCCGCCGATAACAGGAGGCGCACCATGCGCTCGAGCTTGAAGATCATTGGCGCCTTGGCGCTGGTTCTGTTGCTGGCCGCCTGCGTGGCGGGCTCGGCGGAGTCGCACCATGCTGCCGCTGGCGGCTGGATCTCCCAGCTGTTCCTGGGGTTCTGGCAGGGGATTCTCGCCCCGTTCATGCTCATCGTTGAGGTGGTGAACGTCGTGCGACCGAACACGCTGCCGTGGACGGTGCACATGTACGAGACGGCGGGAACCGGCGTCGCCTACGACGTCGGCTTCTATTTCGGCGTGCTCGGCGGTCCGGGCGCTATCCTGGGCGGTTGGTCCAGGCGCGGCTAGGCACCGGTTTCGTCCGCTCGGAATCGGCTGCGGGGCCCTTCTCCCGCGAGGGGAGAAGGGGCGCCCTCCACTGCCAACCGCCTTAGGCGCCGCCGCACATGTGCTCGGAGTCGGCCTCGCTCCAGGTCTGGCCGGTCCTGAGGTTGGTCGCCGAATAGACCTTGCCGCGATCGTCGCCGGGCGGGCAGTTCTGCGGCAGCGAGACGAGGCAGAGCTTGACCGCGTCGCCGGCCTGGGAGGCGTCGATGCCGGGGACCTGGTCGTAGGAGACCTGGTCGACGCCGTCGGCATAGCTGATGGCGCTGCCCGAGCCCGGCGTATTCTCGAGCCGGGTTCCGACCTGCTGCACGGTGGTCTGTACGCACTCGCCCACCTGGGTCGGCGGCCCGTTCGTCGCCGCGGCGGGCTGGGTCGTCGGCGCCGGCGCGGCCGGCGGCGAGACGCCGGCAGCCGCGCCGGCGCTCGCGCTGGAAGACGAGGAGCCGCTCTGTCCGCAAGCGGCGAGCGCCAGAGCCGATACGGCCGCCAGCATCGCGATCGATCGAGTGCGCATGCGCCCTGCCCTTCTCCGCCCGCGCCAGCGGGCAGCGCCGTCTTCAACCGCTAAGGACGCCAAGTTCGCCAAGGGTGCAAGCGGCTCCGTCCAGTGGCGCACCTTCGCGTCCTTCGCGTCCTTGGCGGTTAGATTCGGTGGCGCCGCTTGACGCGGCGCCTGTGGTCTAGATGCGGAACTGGGCGGTGATGACCTGGCCCCCGCGCACGATCACCATGCTCCAGACGCCCGAGCCCTGGTCGGTGAGCGCCGCCTTCAGGTCGCCGACCGTGGTGAGCGTGTGGCCGTTCACCTCGCGCACCAGGTCGCCGGGCCGCAAGCCCACGTTGGCCGCCAGGCCGCCCGTGACCTTGGTGATCATCACCCCGTGGCTGCCGGCGAACGGGTCCAGCCCCAGCTGGTCGGCGACGGCGGGCGAGAGGTTCACGACCGTCGCGCCGTCGAGCGGGTTGCGGCCGGCGATGGTCTGCTCGTCGCGCGCTGGTTGGGCTGGAATGGCCGAGAGCCGCACCTGCGCCGACGTCTCGCCGCCCTTGGCCCGCCGGTAGGTCAGCGCCACCTGGTCGCCGACGTCGCGGGTGGCGACGCGGTAGTTCAGCGCCGAGTCGTCGTCGATCGCATGGCCGTCGACGGTCAGGATGAGATCGCCGGTCTTGATCCCGGCCTGATCGCCGGGGCCGCCGGGCCAGACGTCGGTGACCAGCGCGCCCTCCGGCCGGTCCATGCCGAGCGAGCGGGCGATGTCGGCGGTGACCCCTTGCGTCTTCAGCCCCAGCCAGGGCCGCTCCGTCGCCGCGCCGCCGGCCAGGGCTTCGGCGACCACGTGGCGGACGAGCGGCGCGGGGATGGCGAAACCCACGCCGGACGATGTGCCGGAGCCGGAGAGGATGGCGGTGTTCATGCCGATCATCTCGCCGGCCATGTTCACCAGCGCCCCGCCCGAGTTGCCCGGATTGATCGCCGCGTCGGTCTGGATGAAGTAGGAGACGTCGGTCACGCCGACGTTCGAGCGCGCCATCGCCGATACGATGCCGTTCGTCACCGTCTGGCCGACGCCGAACGGGTCGCCGATGGCGAGCACGAGGTCGCCGACCTGCGCCTCGTCGCCGGCAGCCAGTGGCATCACAGGCAGTTGCTCGCCGCCGACGTCGATCTTCAAGACCGCGACGTCGACCTTCGGGTCGGCGAACAGCACCTTGGCCGGGAACTCGCGCCGGTCGCCGAGCGCCACCATGATGTCGTTCCCACCAGCGATGACGTGGTTGTTGGTTACGATGACGCCGTCGGAGCGGACGATGACGCCCGAGCCCAGCGACTTCCCGGCCTGCGGCGGCCCGAACATCCGGAAGAAGGGGTCGACGCTCTGGCGCATCACCCGCGCGTAGACGTTGACCACCGCCGGGGCGGCCTTGCGCACGACGGGCGCGAAAGAGAGGCTGATCTCAGCGGGGCTGGCCGGGACCTGTTGGGCCGTGGCGGCGCCAGCGAGCGCGAGCGCCAGCAGCGCGAACGGGATCAGAAGCAGTCGCATCGACAGGCGGGTCTCCGAGGATGGCATCGTGCTCGTCCTATTCAGCCAAGCTTTCAGGCGCAATGATGGCGCGGCGCCTCACCCGCTAGTGGCCGGAAAAGATCGGCGTTCGCGTTGCAGTCGCCTCGCCCGCGCCCGCCGCGGGTCTTGCGTAGACAACGGCCATGAGGAAACCGGCGAAGGTGAGGGCCCCGCCCACGAGGATCGGCAGCCCCGGCAGGCCGTAAACCTTGCCAGGCCCTATGGCCCAGGCGAAGAGGTTGGTGAAGGTGATCGGGCCGACCAGACCGGTGAGGCCGAACAGAATCTGCATCGCGCCCTGCAGCTGGCCCTGCTGATCGACGCCGACCCGTTTGGTGAGCAGCGAAAAGAGGCTGGGAAAGCCGAAGCCGGCAAAGACGACGAGTGCGATCGCCGCCCAGAACAACGGGACGGTCGCCGCCAGCCCGACGGCGAAGTAGGCCAGGACGGAGAGGCCGACGCCGGCCAGCACCGCTCCGCGCTCGCCCAGTCTAGCGGCGGCCGGCCCGGCGACGAAGCTGGACATCACGATGCCGCCGCCGCTCAACACCATGAGCAGCACCGCCACGTTCGGCGGGCCCCAGTTGAAACGGTAGTGGGTGTAGAACTGAAAGATGTTGAAGAAGGACGAGTTGGCGAACTGCAGCAGGAAGAAGATCAAGGCCATTCCGAGTAGGCCCGGGCGGCTGAACAACAGCACGATCGCACCCACCGGGTTGGCGCGGCGCCAGCTGAACCGCGCGCGGCGGCTGTGGTCCAGGGACTCCGGCATGACGAAGAGGCCAAAGAGGCCGTTCGCGAGCGCCAGCGCCGCGGCCACCCAGAACGGAGCCCGCGGATCGAGCACGCCGACGAAGCCGCCAAGGGCCGGGCCGATCAGGATCCCGGCGTTGGCCGCCGCCTGGAACCGGCCGATGTTGCGCGCCCGGTCGTCCTCGCCGGAGACGTCGGCGACGTAGGCCCCGGCGGCGCCGCCGCTAGAGGCGGTGATGCCCGAGATCACCCGGCCGATGAAGAGGATGGCGATCGAGGGCGCGAGCGCCATGATCACATAGTCGATGGCGAGCCCGAACATGGAGACGAGCAGCACGGGGCGGCGCCCGTAGCGGTCGGAAAGGTTTCCGAAAATCGGTGCGAAGAGGAGGTTCATCAACGACCAGGCGGCCGCGAAGACGCCCATGATCCGCGCGCCGCCGGCGTCGCCCTGCCCGGACAGCATCTTCACCAGCGCGGGGAAGACCGGGATGATCACCCCCATCGACATCGTGTTCATGAGGATCGCGGCGTAGATGAAGCCGAGCGCCGCCGGCCGCTTGCGTTGCGGCGGCGTAAGATCGATCGAAGGCGCGACGCTGGTCACGACGCCTCTTCCTTGTCGCTTTGTGGATTCGCGCTGGCCCAGCCGACTTACCAGCTATCGAACGCCGGCTGAACCGGGCGACGGATTAAACTGTGGCAACCTGCGGCGGCCGCTTCACCACCGCCAGCGTGAGCGCGATGGCGGCGGCGAAGACCCCGGCGCCGGCCAGCATGGAGAGCCCGGGCGCGCCAAGGCCCCTGCCCGCGCCGATCGACCAGGCGAAGGTCTCGGCGAAGACGACGGGCCCGACGATGCCGGCGAGGCCGGCCAGGCTGATCATCGCGCCTTGCAGCCGCCCCTGCTCGCTCGGCTCGACGAGCTGGGAGCGGAGCGATTGGATGGCGGCGATCCCGATGTTGACCGGGGCGATGGCGATCACGCCGATCCAAAGCATCGGCGGCCAGACCGCAAGACCGATAAGCGACAGCCCAAGGACGCCGAAGAGGAAGGCGACGACGATGGCGCCCCGCTCGCCGAGGCGCTTGGCGACCGGGCCGGCGAGCACGCCCTGGACGACGATGTTGGCCGCCGCGTAGGCCATCAACACCGCGCCGGCCAAGCCCGCGCCCCAGTGGTAGCGGTAGTTCACATAGAGGACGTAGAGGGCTGAAAAGGCGGACATTCCGACGTTGGCGAGGAACATGATCACCGCGAGCCCCAGCAGCCCCTTGCCCTCGAACAGGATCCAGAGCGCGTGGAACGGGTTGGCGCGCAGCCAGGTGAAGGGAATGCGCCTGGACTTGGGCAGCGACTCCTTGAGTACGAAAAAGCCATAGGCTGCGTTCAGGAAGCCGACTCCGGCGGCGACCCAGAACGGCGCGCGCGGGCCGATCTCGCCGAGGATGCCGCCGAGGCCCGGACCGAGCACCGTACCGATGCCGCCCGCGGCCGCGAGCAAAGCGAAGTAGCGGGTGCGCTCTGCCGGTGCGGCCACGTCGGCGACGTAGGCGAACATCGCCGCCCGGCCTGCCGCCGCGACGCCCGAGAACAGCCGTCCGAGGAAAAGCCAGCTCAAGGCCGGCGCGATCGCCATGATCACGTAGTCGACCGAGAGCTCGACCATCGACAGCAACGCCACCGGCCGACGGCCGAAGCGGTCCGAGAGCACGCCGAGGACGGGTGCGAAAATGAGCTGCATCGCCGCCCAGGCGGCCGCGAACACCCCGATCGCCTCGGCGGCGGCGACGGCGTCGCCGCCCGCGAGCTGCTTGACCAGGATCGGCAGCACCGGCGCGACGATGCCGAGCGAGGTGGTGTTGAGCAGCACGACCGCCAGCACGAAGACGAGGCGCATGCGGGTGAGGCGGACGGGTGGGTCAAGTGCTCCGTCCGCGAGCTCGGGAGCCGGATCTGCAACCGTACTCATGGCGGCGGGCAAGGCTCCTCAAACGCGGGCACCGCAGGTTGTCGCACGCCCAGGCCATTGTCTCGCTTTTTCCGCGGCCCTTCTGCTACGCCGCCACGGCCCTCACCGGTCGCGCGGCCCTGAGCGCCATGGCGAGCGCGATGGCCAACCAGGCGGCAGCGATCAAGATAGGCAGGCCCGGCAGGTCGGGCGTGCGCCGCAGCGCCAGGGCAAAGGTCAATGGGAAGATCGGGCCGATGATGGAGGCGATGCCGCCGGTGGACTGGTTCGCGCCCTGCAGGCGCCCCTGCTCGGAGGCGGAGACGTGCTGGGTCATCAGGGCCTGCAAGCCCGGCTGCATCAGCCCGGTCAGGGCAAAGATCGGCATGCCGATGAAGTAGACCGTCTGGGTCGCCGCGAAGGCGTAGATCGTAAAGGCGGTCATCCCGGCCGCCGCGCCGATGATCACCGCGCCGCGCTCGCCGACCCGGCGCACCACGGGCCCGACCACGAACGACTGCACGAGGATGCCAAGCGCGCCGGTGACCAGAAAGGTCACGCCGAGAAAGGGCAGCGACCAGTTGTAGCGGAGCTGGGTGTAGAGCACGAAGATGCCCGGCAGCACCTGCTGCGACAGCTGATTGAGGAAGTTGATCGTGGCCAGCGGCAAGAGGTCGGCGTGCGAGCGCAGCAGCGTGAGGCTGGCGACCGGATTGGCGCGCCGCCACTGAAACGCGCTCAGCCGCCGCTCGACCGGCAGCGATTCAGGCAACACGAAGAAGCCATAGACCCAGTTCACGGCGCAGAGCGCCGCGGCGACCAGGAAGGGCGTGCGGATGCCGGCGAGCGCAATCGGGCCGACGTGCACAGGCACGGTCGCCAGGATGCCGCCGACCGTCGGCCCGAGGAGGAAGCCGACGCTGAACGCCGAGCTCATCCAGCCGAAGTAGCGGGCCTGGTTCTCCGGCTTGGCGATGTCGGCGACATAAGCGTTGGCGGTCGAGAAGGTCGCGGCCGTCACCCCGTTCACGACGCGGCCGAGCAGCAGCCACGCCAGCGTCGGCGCGAAGGCCATGACCAGGAAGTCGAGCGAGAGGCCTAGGATCGAGATCAGCAGCACCGGCCGACGGCCGAAACGATCGGAGATCATCCCGAGCACCGGCCCCGAAAAGAACTGCATCAGCCCCCAGGTGAGGGTGAAGACGAACTGCCAGTCCGCCGCGGCCGCGGTCGTCGCGACAGTCGTGCCGCCGAAGAAGGAGCGGATCAGGCCCGGCAGCACCGGGATCATCAGCCCGAACGACAGCGCGTTCATCACCGAAGCCGCATAGATGAAGCCGAACGCGGCCTGCCGCTGGCCCAGCCGCTGGGGCCTGGCGGCGGCGACCACAGGCGCCTAGCTTGCCTCCTCGCGCACGCTCATCCCCGTTCGTCTTCCACGCTCTTGTAGGCCGACAGCAGCGTACGCCACCACTCCCCCAGCCGTGTCAGCAGGATGGTGTTGGGGAAACCGTGGCGGGCGACATGCGCCTGCGGGATCGAGTCCCAGCCGGTGTGAGTGATGGTGACCCGCGTCTCGCCGTCGCCGACAGGCTCGAAGCGCGCCTCGACCTCGGTGTCCTGATCGGGCGTGAACGTCGCCTGGCGAAAGCCGAACGCGAGCCGGCCCGGCGGCTCCCACGCCCGAATCTTGCCGATCTCGAACACCTTGCCGTTCGCTCGCGTCTCGATGAGGCGCCCATCCGCACCCGGCTCGAAGCTGAGCGCGCCGGGATCGCGCGGGGTGAAGCTGAACAGCGGATTGGGGCGCCACCAGAGGCCGATCTCGTCGACGAACACCTGGAACGCACGCTCCGGCGACGCTGTCACGCGGATGGCGACGATGACCTTCGAGCCGCTCACGACCGCCGCTCCACCTTGCCCTTGAACGCCTCCAGGCTGCGTCGCCAGGCGTAGGCCAGCGCGACCAGCATCTGCAGCGCCGGACTCATCGCTCCACACGGGCCTTGAACGCCACCAGCTGTTGGCTCCAAAGGCGCTCGGTCTCTTCGAGCCAGGCCTTGAGCTCGGCCATCGGGCCGGGCCGCAGCGCGTAGACCCGCACGCGCGCGTCGAACGCGGGATGCGAGTCCTCGACCAGGCCGCTCTCTTTGAGCGCGCGCAGGTGGCGGCTCATCGCCGCCGGAGCGAGGCCGGCTTCGCGCGCAAGCTCGCCGGCCGGCCGTGGCTGGACGCGCAGGAGCTCGATCACCCGCCGCCGATGCGGATCGGCGAGCGCCGCCAACGTGGCGTCCAAGGCGGCTGCACTCATCAAACCGGCTTGTGCCGCGTGCCGGCCCCGAATGTGATGAAGAGCATGCGCACGTCTCGCTGGTCGATCGCGCGGTGCCAGATGCCGGCTGGCACGATCAATGTGCCGCCGGGCGCCATATCGTGTCGGCTGATCCGCCCGTCGGGATGCTCGAAGACTATGGTGAGCGCGCCCTCGAGCAGCACCAGCACCTCATCGCCAGCGGGGTGCATCTCCCAAGTCGACCAGTCGCCTTCGCCCCCGCTGACGACGACGAGCGTTCCGGCCGCGTCGGGGTTGTCGGCCACGCCGCGCCAGAACGCCTCGCCCCCCGGAGCCGCCTTCACGCCGCCCGACCCATCGAGCAGAAGGTACGTATTTTCAAGATCGTAGGCGGTCATGCTGATAAGCCCTCATTGTCGTAGCGCTTAACCAGCTTCTTCGAGGCGACCGCGCGGTAGCTCTGCACGATCCAGGCTTTCAGCGTGTCGACGTCGATCTCCTCGCTGTCGCCCTGGCGCACATTCGCCCAGCCGCCCTTCCAGAGGCCGTGGCCGGCGGGCGAGACAAAGGGCAGCGTCAGCGCCATCTCGTAGGAGACCGGAAGCTTGACCGTCATCGAAAGCTCGTCCGGCGGGCCGGCGGCGCCGCCGAAGAAGACGAACACCTTCTTGCCGACCTTGAGCACCGTGTGCTCCCAGGGATGGTCCTCCCAGGCCTCCGGAAAGGTGCTCGCGTAGGCGACCAGGGCGTTCTCGACAGCCTTGGCGTTCGACTTGAGCATGCCCTCACAGCCGCTCGCGGACTTCGACGTGGCCGCCGGCCTTGGCCATCTCGTCGAAGGACATCGCCTTGATCGTCTGGCCGAAGCTCCAGACGTGGCCTTCCGGGTCGGCGACCATGGCGCTGCGATCGCCGTAGAACTGGTCGGCCGGCTCGCGCAGGACCTTGGCCCCTGCCCGCTTCGCGCGCGCGAACAGTTCATCGAGGCCGCTCTCGACCTGCAGGTGCAGCGACTGGGTGTTCTTGCCGCCGAGCGATGCTGGGCTCTTATGGTCCTCGTCCCACTCGCGGCCGACGTAGATCATGCCGTCGCCGAACCGCATCTCGGAGTGGCCGATCGTGCCGTCTTCGTTGACCACCACCATCATGGGCTCGAATCCGAACGCCTCCTCGAGCCATTGCAGGGCGGCCTTCGGGTCCTTGTAGTAGACGCCGGACGTGAGTGACGGCCGCTTGAAGTCGGACATGGCTTAGCCCTCCGTGAGCTTGTCGCGAATGGTGAGGCCGCTCGCCTTCTCCATCTCTTCGACAGAGACTTCGGCGACGGGTTGGTCGAAGTTCCAGACGTGCCCCTCGGGATCGAGGGCGCGGTAGGTGCGCGCGCCATAGAATTGGTCGGCGGGCGCCTGGGTGATGCGGGCGCCGGCTTTGCGCGCCGCATCGCAATGGGCGTCGATGCCGGCGGTCAGGTGGACGCGGATGAACTGGGTGCCGACGCCGCCCAGCGACGCCGGGCTCTTCATTGCCGCGGGACCGAGCAACTCAGGTGAGTCCCACTCGCCGCCGATCCCGATCGCGGCCTCCCCGGCCCTCATCTCGGCATGGCCGACGCGACCCTGATCATCGGTGACCAGCATAGACGTCTCGAACCCGAACGCGTCCTCCAGCCAGCGCATGGCCGCCAGCGGGTCACGATAGAAGACTGCAGGCGTGACGCTTGAAATCATGGCCCTGCTCCGCTTATTTATGTTCCGCGCAATATTTCACGCACATTGAAACTAATGAGTCAAGCCGGCGGAAAAGCGGGGACGCACAGAATGGGGAGCTGTCGGCGCCTAGTCTTCCAGGCCGACGTTGACCGGGCCCGAGTCCTTGCCTTTTTCGGCCGGGTCGCGGTCGACGAACTCGATCACCGCGAGCGGCGCGTTGTCGCCATAACGGAAGCCTGCCTTGAGCACGCGGGTGTAGCCGCCGTTGCGGGCCTTGTAGCGAGGCCCGAGCGTCGTGAAGAGCTTGCCCACCTGGTCGACGTCGCGCACGCGGCTGATGGCGATGCGGCGTGCGTGCAGGTCGCCGCGCTTGGCCAGCGTCACCAGCCGCTCGACGAAGGGGCGGAGCTCCTTGGCCTTCGGCAATGTCGTGGTGATCTGTTCGTGCTTGATCAGGCTCGCGGCCATGTTGGCGAACATGGCGGTCCGGTGCGCGGACGTCCGGTTCAGCTTGCGGTGCGCTGCGCCGTGGCGCATCGGGAACTCTCCTTAACCCCTAGATCTGGTCTTCGAACTTCTTGGCCAGGTCTTCGATGTTTTCCGGCGGCCAGTTGGGCACGTCCATGCCGAGATGCAGGTTCATGCCTGCCAGAACTTCCTTTATCTCGTTCAGGGACTTGCGGCCAAAGTTTGGAGTGCGGAGCATCTCCGCCTCCGTCTTCTGGATCAGGTCGCCGATGTAGACGATGTTGTCGTTCTTCAGGCAGTTGGC
>Ga0209415_10009200_pt1 | contig 17000 bp, 16 predicted proteins | sample PeaSoiSIISIP2007_FD_187696 | JGI IMG/M metagenome (GOLD analysis project Ga0209415, IMG submission 187696) | Peat soil microbial communities from Weissenstadt, Germany - SII-SIP-2007 (SPAdes) (version 2) | ecosystem: Environmental > Terrestrial > Soil > Wetlands > Peat | place: Germany... | reverse complement strand
CGTTATGCGGCCCCTGCGGCACGGGCGTGGCGCCGTAGCCGCGGAAATCACAGCGCATGACCCGGTACCCGGCGTCTACCAGGACCGGCCACTGCGGATCCCACATCCTGCGGTCGCACACCGTGGAATGCAACAGCATCAGCGCCGGGCCGTTTCCGGCCACATCATAAGAAAGCATCACCGGTAAACCTAAGCCTTGCCGCTCACGGCAATCCTCAGCACCTGGCCGGCACCTGGCGGCGCGCCGAAGCCGTTAACCGAGACCGGCCAGGCTCGCCTGCTCGGCTGCGTCCAGGGCAGGGGCCGAACGACCCCTTTTCACGCTGGTGCGGCGGCCGGGCGCATTACCGCCGTCGGTGCCAGGGCTGGCGACGGCGCGGCCGGCTGAGGCGCGAGCCTGGCTAGACCAGGCCCGCGCTGAGGGCCAGGCGGGTCAGGTCGGCGCGGCGTCTGCAGCTGGTCTTGTCCCGGATCCGGTCCAGGTGGGAGCTGACCGTGTGCACGCTGATGTACAGCTGGGCGGCGATCTGGGCGTTGGTGCGGCCCTGGGCGACCAGGGTGACCAGCTCCCGTTCCCGGGCGCTGAGGTTCCCCGCGCCCGGTGCCACGACGGCGGAATCGGGGGCAACGAGCAAGAGAGCGTACTCGGCGGCGGTGGCCAGGCTCATCACCGCGCCGCGTTCCTCGGCCACCCGGACCCGGGCCGGCCTAGGTTCGCCAATGTCCCGGACCGGCCGCGCAGGCAGTCCGCCAGTACCCGGGACGCCGGCCGGCCGGCGACGGCGTCCCGGACCGCGGTGAAGTGGCCCAGCGCCCCGGCCGGATCGGCCGAGACCAGCGCGGCCTGGCCGAGCCAGACTTGCGCGGCGCACCACCCGTCGCTGCCCGGGGGGGCGCGCCCGGCCGTCTCGCGCAGCAATGGGGACCGAGCCGCGAGCCGGCCCCGCAGGAGCCACCACGGTGCCAGCGCGACCGTCAGCCGCAGGCCAGTGGCCGCATCGTGCACCATGGCCCAGACCAGCACCTGGCGCATGGTGGCGGCCTCGGCGTCCAGCCGGCAGGCCGCGGCCAGCTCTCCAGCGCTCATCTCCAGCCCCGCCGCGGCCTCCTCAGCCACCCCCAGCGCGTACCCGGCCAACGCGGCGGCCAGCTCAGGCTGCTCGCCGGCCTGCGCCAGCAGCACGGCCCCGTAAGCCCGCAGTGTCTCCAGCATCACGTACCGGGACCGGCCATCCGGGCCGACCCGCGGCGGGCTCAGCAGCGAGCAGTCCACCAGCCGCAGCACCGTCGGCCCGGCACCAGCCCCGGCAACCGCCTCGGCGGCCTCCAGCGTGAACCCTGCCGGGAACACCGATATGGAGCGGAACACCCGCCGCTCGTCTTCATCAAGCAGCCGGTAACTCCACTCCACCGTGGCCGCCAGCGACCGCTGCCGGTCCGCCGCCAGCCGGTCGCCGGCCACCAGCAACCCGAACCGGTCATCGAGGCGATCCAGCAACTGCGCCACGCCCAGCGCCTCCACCCGCGCCGCCACCAGTTCGATTGCCAGCGGCATCCCGTCCAGCCGCGCCACCAGCCGCGCCACCGCCGGCCCGCTCTCCCCGTCCAGCGCGAAACCCGCCTCAGCCCGGCGGGCCCGGTCTACAAACAGCGCCACCGCCTCGAACCCGGACACATCGGCCGCATCCGGGCCAGGCAGGGCCAGCGGCCCAAGCCGGTACCGAGCCTCGCCGGCCACCGCCAGCGGCTCCCGGCTCGTCGCCAGCACCCGGACATCATCGCAGGCCGCCAGCAGCCCGGCGCACAACTCGGCCGCCGCGCCGATCACATGCTCGCAGTTATCCAGCACCAGCAGAAGCTGCTGCCGGGCCAGCACCCGCGCCACCGCATCGGCCGCTGGCACCCCCGGCTGCTCCCGGATCCCCAGCGCCGCTCCTACTGCCGCCGGAACCAGCCCCCGGTCTTGCACGGGTCCCAGTTCCGCCAGCCATACCCCGTCCGCGAACCTGCTCGCCACATGTCCGGCCACCTCCCCGGCCAGCCGGGTCTTGCCCGAACCGCCCGGCCCGGTCACCGTCACCAGCCGGTACTGCCCCAGCAGCCCGGCGACTTCGCCCACAGGCCCGGCCCGGCCGATGAAGCTCGTCAGCGCGGCCGGGAAGCCATGCACGCCACCCACTGCGGTGACCGCCGCAGACCGCCCCACGCCGGTACCATAACCGCGGGCCACCGCCCCCGTACGGGCGTGCGCGACAAGATGCGGCGGTTGTATGGCTTTGACCTGAAGCGGGAGGTCCGTGACGGGCTGGACGGCCGCAGCGACTTCAAGCGAGTCGACGAGGTATACGGCATGCTCGCGGAGAAGTGCCCGGGACTCAGCGGCCCGTGGTGCGATCGCCTAGAGGTCCCGCTCCCGCTGCGCTTATGACCGCACTGAACAGACCGGAGCGCACCGGTCGATGAGGTCGCGGGCCACCTGCCGCCACACCTGGCAGCCGGCTTGCTTGACCGGCATGCCGAAGCTCTGGGCGTACACCTCAAGTCGCGGCACAGCGGTCGCCAGCACGTCGTAGCCGAGGCCTTCCAGCGCCTCCCTGGCGTCGGACGTGGAGTGCGCACGCGCGATGCAGCGGTTCAGCAGGATGACCGAGCGGGCGGGCTTGTCGCAGAACGCCCGTACCTCGGCGATCTCCTCCCGCACGGGAGAGGTGCGGTTGATCTCGACCGGGCTCGGCGCGCACGGGATGACGATCTCGTCGGCGTACCGCAGCGCCGACCGGGCAATGGCGGCATGGTCCTCGATCTGCGGCGTGTCGATGATGACCACGTCATCGTTCCCCGCGATCTCGGGCAGGCGGCGGTGGAGTTCGCGGGAGGGCAGAGCTACGATCCGGAACGGGAAAGCCGCCTGTGCTGGCGCGAGCCGCGGGCACATGGCCGCCAGATCGGACCATTCCAGGGCACTGCCCGAGGGGTCGGCGTCCACCAGGAGCAGGCTGTTCCCGGCCTGCGCGAAAACGTGTGCCAGCCAGACCGCGGATGTGGTCTTGCCCGTGCCCGGCTTCAAGTTGGCCAGGGCCAGGCTCAGCCCTGTCATTCAGGCATTATCGCAGCGCCTGCGGCATTACGGTACCCGCCCTGGCCGGGTCCTGGTCAGATGACCAAATATACAGTAACACAGTATTTACTGCACTACTGTCGAGGCTGTCCCGCATCGCCTTCCAGGGGGAAGTGTCAGCGAACAGCCGGCGTCACGGCGGATCACCCGAGGGCGTCGACGACCCGCAGGCCGTCCAGGCCGTGGACCCGCATGGACGCGGGTCGACCACCGAGGCCGGGTCGGTGGGGTGCATGGTGCCTCCGTGCTACGGGCCCGTGCTATGCAGTCCTGTCCGGCGCCGCCTGGCCGGCCACGGCGTCGCCGGGCCGGTGCGCTTCCAGGAGGAGTACCGCCTTACCGAGGACGGAGCGGCGACGATCCTCACCCAGTCGATCACGGCTATCCCCCGCGGCCCGTTCCGGCTGGCCCCGGGTCTGCTGCGACGCCAGCTTCAGAAGCTCATCACCTCCGACCTCGGCCGGCTCAAGAACCTGGTGGAAGCCGAGATCCCGCACAGCTGACGTCCGGCGCGCACAGCCCGTCACCACGTCCCCGTTCTTCTCGCCAGCTGGCCTGCTGGTTTGCGGCCGTTTCCGTAGACTTGCAGCTGTGCTTGAGCGGGTGGGGATCGGCGGGGTGGTCGCGGCGCTGTCGGTGGCGAGTGATCTGACTCGCGGGCATCCGCCGGGTGAGGCGATGCGCGCGTGCCTGCTCGCGACGGAGCTCGCGCGGCGGGCGGGACTGGACCGTGTCGACCAGGGCGAGGTCTATTACGGGACGCTGCTGCGCTTCGCGGGGTGCGCGGCGACATCGCATGAGATCGCGGCCGCGTTCGGCGGCGACGACATCGCGGTCCGGGCTCGCGGCGACCTGATCGACCCGGCGGTGCCGGCCGAGGCGATGCGGTTCCTGGCGGACCTGGGCGTGGATTCCGGGCGCCTGCGGGTCCTGGGCGGTGTGGAGGGCGTGGCGAGGCTGAAGGCCGAGGGCGCCCGAGCGGATTGCGAGGTGGGTGCCGTCCTGGCGGAGCGGCTGCGGTTGCCGGAGGCGGTGAGCCGCTCCGTTCGGGATGCCTTCGAGCGGTTCGATGGCCGGGGCGTCCCGGCTGGCCGGTCCGGCCGGGAGATCGAGGCAGGGGCGCGGTTCGCGGCGGTGGGGTACGCGGCGGTGATGTTCGAGGCTGTCGCGGGCGGTGCGGCCGCGGCCGATGCGGTCGCCCGGTGGTCCGGGCGGGCGCTTGATCCGGCGATCGCGGCGGTCTTCCTGGACGAGCCGGCCGGGCTGCTGCGGATCTCCGGTCCGGATGACCTGTGGGCGGCGGTGGTCGACGCCGAGCCGGAGCCGCGGCGCGTGTTCGCCGGCGAAGCCAGCCTCGATGAGGCCCTGGCCGGGTTCGGCGATGCCGCCGACCTGAAGAGCCCGTGGTTCACCGGGCATTCGCGCGGCGTCGCGCGGCTGGCCCGGGCGGCGGCGGAGCGGCTGCGGCCGGCTGACGCGGCGCTCGTCTACCGCGCCGGGCTGGTCCATGATCTCGGGCGGGTCGCTGTCCCGGCCGGCGTGTGGGAGCGGCCGGGCCCGCTGCGTGCCGAGGACTGGGAGCTGGTGCGGCTGCACCCGTACCATACGGGCCGGATCCTGGCGCGTTCACCGGCGCTCGCGCCGCTCGGCCAGGTAGCCAGCCGTCATCACGAACGGCCGGACGGGTCCGGTTACCCGGCCGGGGTCCGCGCATCCGAGCTGGACGGGGCCGCCTGCCTGCTCGCCGCGGCCGACGTGCTGCGCGCGCTCGGTGAGCCCCGGCCGCACCGTCCCGCCCTTGATCCGCAGCGTGCCTCGCGCATCATGGCCGGGCTGCCGCTGGACCGCGACGCCGTCCGGGCGGTGCTCGATGCGGCCGGTGCGCCCCCGGCCCCTTTGCCGCCGCTGCCGGCTGACCTGACCGAACGCGAGCTTGAGATCCTCCGCGGGCTGGCCGCCGGGCGCACCAAGCGCGAGATCGCCGCCGAGCTGGTGATCTCGCCATCGACGGTGCACACGCACACGGTTCACATCTACGCCAAGTGCGGGGTCTCGACGCGAGCCGCGCTGGCCATGTTCGCCATGCGGCACGGACTTGTGGCCAGGACCGGATAGGCGGGCAGGAAAGATCGACTGAACAGTCGATATCCCGGGCAGCCCGGGGCTCCATAGCGTTGCCTGCAGGCAACAGCAAAGGAGCAGCTCATGACCACCGATACCACGGCCGCCGCGGACGTCGGCGTCGTCCGTTCGGTCTTCGCCGCGTTCGCCGCCGGCGATCTCGCCGCGATCGGCGATCTGTTCCGCCCGGACGCGACCTGGAATCACCGCAACCAGGACCGCCTAGGCGGCCTGCACCAGGGCAGCGGCGAGATCGCCGCGTTCCTGGCCGAGTCGGCGCAGCTGACCGCAGGCACGCTCCGGCCCGTGCCCCAGTCGTTCCTGGCTGATGGTGAGGGCCGCGTCGCGGTCCTCGTGCAGGTCACCGGCCGACGCCCGGACGGCCGCTCGTTTGACAACCCCCAGATCGCGCTGTTCACGCTCGACGGCGGCCGGGTAGGCAGCGTCGACCAGTTCGTCGGCGACCCGGCCGCCGTGACCGCGTTCTGGGCGTAACGACCCACCCCCCGCCGACGTCGCCAGGTCACTCTGGCGGTATGCCTCCCCGGCCCGGCCGGGACAACCACCCAACCCCATGCCAGCAAAGGAGCACCGCAGTGAGCCAGCAGGAGAACCTCAAGATCGTCAAGGAGATCTACGACGCGGTCAGCCGCGGCGACGTGCCAGCGATCCTCGACCGCGTGACCGACGATGTCGACTGGTCAGCCGAGGCGGACAGCCAGACCGCACCATGGTACGGGCCGCGAGCGGGCAAGCCGGGAGTCGCGAGCTTCTTCCGCGACCTGGCCGGCAGCATCGAGATCACCGAGTTCACCCCGCACAGCCTTGCCGCCGGGCAGGACGATGTCCACCTGCTCGTCCGATGGACGTTCCGGTCAATCACCACCGGCCAGCACGCATCGATGACCATGCACCACTACTGGCGCATCCGTGACGGCAAGATCGAGTACTTCCGCGGCAGCGAGGACACCGAGCAGACAGCCCGGATCTTGACCCCGGACCTGACGTCGGCCCGGAACCCCTAAGGCCCGGCCGGCTCAGGATCTTGCGTGACGCCGGCAGGACGACGAATCCTGCCGGCCAAACCCGCCGGGTACGTGCAGTCCTGCACCCTGATGAGACGCATGCGGCCAGACGACCTCGATGCCTCAGCAGGGTAACTCCCGGCAGACACTCCCACCGCGTTCAGATCCGGATGATCTGCACATCACCAGCCGCGCAGTCTTTCCAGATCCACACCGCACAAAGTCGGCGATCCGTCGCTGGGACTGGATCGCGCTCTTGCCACATTACGTGATCAACCCTGCTCGACGGCTCACGACCAATAACCGCCGTTCGGGGCGGAATCGGTCTTGCCAAGGCAGGAGAGCCGTGGCGCACAGAACAGTCTCATTCTGGGCGTGCCCGGCCCGCTGCGATCGGCGCACTCGGCAGGAATGGCCTCGGTCGCAGCTGAGGATTCCTCCCGATCCAGGTGGCGCTATGATTCAGAACCGGATTGGGGCTTGACGGGCGTGACGTCCGTGGCGCGGTTGGGGCCGTCAGCTCAGACGGCCAAGTATGTCGCGGCCGTCGCCCGTGGCTGGCTCAGTCGGGTGCGCGATCAGCACAGTCGGGTGGTGTTCTAATCGCCTGGGGGATCCTGGAGCATGAGCCAATTGGTCAGGACACTCGCGCCGTTCGTCGCCTGGCAGTAAAGGCGGAATGAGCCTCGCGGGACAGGGCGGATAGTGAAGCCGCCGCCTTGATCGATGACAGCCGCTACCACGGCGCCATCTGCGGTGCGTACCTCCATTCGGCCCAGGCCGGGAGGCACGAGCTGTCCGAGAAGGGCGTCGTCGGTCAGCTCTATCTCAAGAGTGAGTTCCCCGGATGTGAACGTCAGGTAGCGCAGGCTCGCTGGCTCAGAGCGCACGCCAGCCAATTCCGCCTCCGCACCCTCGAAGGCCGAGTCATAGGTGAGTGTGGCGAGTTCGGCGTCGATGCCGCGCCACGCGAAAGCTGCCTTGCCCATCGCGATGAATTCCGCGGGCACGCTGCGCTCGGATCGGAGCGCCTCACCGAGGGCAGCGAGAAGCTGGGCGTCGTCCTTCCACCACTGCTGGGACATCTGCGTCAGCTCCTCATGGTGCCTTGGTCTCATCGCTGATCAGCGCGGCCAGCGCGGGGCTATGGCGGAGCGTGTCGAGGCACCTGCGGCGGGACAGCCCGATATCGCCCACCGCGATACCTAGAGTCGCACTGATCTCAGCGCAGGACACCGGAGGATCTGCGGCCAGCATCGCTAGCAGGTGCTGGCACCGCGGCGACAGCGTGGCGAAGGCCTCGCGCAGCGCGGCATCACGTTCCGCGATGAAGAGCCGGTGTTCTGCCGGTGCCAGCCGGTCGTCGGGTGCGGTCTCGGGGCCGGATGAGTATCCGCTGGCAGACCGTTTGCGGGCGACGCGGAGGACTCTGCTGCACTCGTTGTGTGTTGCGCCAGCCAGCCAGCCTGGCAGCGCCGCCGGTTCACGCAAGGTGTCGATCCGCTCAACCAGCCGGAGCCAGATGCTCTGGCCAACATCGTCTGCGTCCTGGCGGCTGAGCCCGTGCAGACGGCAGATCGACCAGACGATCGGAGCGCACCGCTCGACGAGCAGGTCCCAAGCCCGCTTGTCGCCGTTCCTGGCGCGGGTCACCAGACTGCTCAGCAGCGGCTCATTCGGCATCACGATCGTGTCGTCCCAAGGTGGCCGGCGAGGACCAAACCGATCTCATGACCCAGGTTTCGTGTACGGGCGGATCCCGCCCTCGGGTGACTCCCAGATACACGCCAGTGCCTGCCGAGCGTCACGCCGGCCGGGCAGCATCTTGGCCGCCACGGCACCGCTTACAGCCGCGGCCGCAAATGACGTCCCGTCCCAGTAGGCAAACCCGTTGCTGAACGTCTGCGTCGGACTCCCCTGGGGAGGAGAGGCCAGCTTGACCTCGCCCGTCAGATAGGTGCTTTCCACATCCACCCCCGGCGCGGTCATGTCAACCCACGGTGTCTGCGGGCTGAACGGTGCCAGCTTTTCCCCGTCCGTGGCGCCAACCGCGATGACCTCGTCAAAGGCCGCAGGCCACACCGGTGTCTTCGGGGTCAGACCCCTGGTCCAGGGAGCGTCTGGCACCTTATTTTCCGCTCTCAGCTTGTCGATATCTCCATGATTTCCCGCGGCCGCCACGAGCAGGATCTCGGCGCTGACCAGGCTTACCGCTCTGGCCAGAACCAGCGGCGGCTCTCCGTCGTCGGTGTAACAGCCAAATGACAGGTTCAAGATGTCGACTCCGGACCCGATGAAGCCCGCCATGTCCTTCGCCACGTCCCAGGCCCTTCCGACTGCCTTCTCGTTCAGCACAGGGCGGATGACGAGCTCGGCGCCTGGTGCCCTGCGCAGGATCAGCCCGGCGATAAATGTGGCATGCCCCGCCGATGCGGGCCGTGGCGAACTTCCGGTGGCGGGGACTTGGAGCAGGTCATGGGCCGCCGCGACGTATCCTCCGGCGAGCCACTCATTCGGGTACAGCCGGGTGTCGAGCACGCCGACCCGCACGCCCTGACCGGGCTTGGCCGCGCGCCGCGGCCACCCCGGTGGCGGTGCGCTGAGGCCGGGGGCCCCGGCGCTGGTTCCGCCGTTCGCGCCGGAACTGGACCTGGGATCGCCCCGTCCGCCGAAGTAAGGGTCGCCTTGCCCGCCGCCGCCTAGATAGGGGAGCCCTCTGACGGGGTCCATCACGCGGTTCTTTCCAATGGTTGGAACCCAGCCGCCGTAGGCGGACCGGAAGTGCTCGCGCAACCAGCCGATGAGGAGATCGAGGTCGGAGGGTTCGATCTCCCTCGGCGGGCCCGCGGGCCGCCTCGCCTGGTTCACCCGCCCAGCTAGCCCGCCATCGTCCCCGCGTAGCTTCGTCGCGCCGGCGGCCAGGTTCTGCAGCGTGAGAAGCGCAAGGCCAAGCCGTTCGTCGCGCTGCTCATCCGCCACGCCAACCGCGCGACCTCTCAGCGCGCCGCGCACCGCCGCGAGATCAGATATCGCTACTACGAGTTGGTTCTCCTCATATGTCTCGATCACGCCCTGCTTCATGGGTCTGGCCCTCTCGTCATAGCCGTGACGATGTCCGCTCAGCCTTCCGGAGGCGGCAGCGAGCGCAACTGATACATCCTGCGCCGGTATTTTCGGGACCTTATGCACTCGACAACCCGCCTTGGGCTGTGGGTTACTCGCCGTATATGACCACCACCCTGACCGACAAGGCACGTGAGGCGCTCCGGCTGGCAGAGGCAGACCCAGGCCAGTCGGCAACGCTCGCTGCCGCCGTGGCCGCGCAGGCGAAGGCCGCTCATGACATCGCCGCGGCCGCCGTCGCTGAACGCGCTCTGGGGCTCGCCGCCTTGCACCTAGACAACGCTGCCACCGCGATGCGGCATTTGCGCGCGGCGGTTACGCTGGGGCGCCGTGCCCAGTCGCCCAGCCTGGCGGCGGAGGCACGGATGACGCTTGCCTATGTGCTGAACGGGCGAGGGCGGTCACGGCAGGCGATACGTGAGATCAACGCCGCGATGCTAGACCTCGATGGCGTCGAGCGCGCACGCGCCGAGGCGCAGCGAGGCACAATCTTGGCGTTCCTCGGCCGGGCCGATGAGGCACTGGCCAGCTTCCGTCGTGCGCTGCCGGCGCTTCGCCGGGCGGGCGATCATGTCTGGGTTCAGCGGGTACTGTCCAACCGGGCGGTCGTCTACGGTTACCAGAACGAGTTCACGGCAGCGGTGAGAGACCTGCGGGAGGCTGAAGGCCTCTGCGATCAGCACGACCTAGGACTTTCAGCCGGATTCGTGCGGCAGAACCTCGGCTGGATAGAAACCCTTCGCGGGGACGTGCCGGCCGCGCTCAGCCATCTCGACACGGCGGAGCAGCGGTTCAGGGCGCTTGGCTCACGGCTAGGATTCATTCTCGCCGATCGCAGCGAACTTCTCTTGTCAGTCCGCCTGCTGTCAGAGGCACGACAAACCGGTGAACAAGCCGTCCGGCAGATCGAGCGCGAGGGTCAGCAGATCGTGCTCCCAGAGGCACGGCTGATACTCGCCCGGGCCGCCGCACTCGACGGCGACAGCTCCTACGCAGTGAGGCAAGCGCGGCGCGCGGTCAGTGAATTCGCCCGCCAGCAACGGCCGCACTGGACCGCGCTGGCCCGGTTCGTGTTGCTGTCATCGCGGCTTAGCGAGAACGGCCCGCCGCAGGTCACCGTGCGGCAGTTCGAGCAGGCCGCGGATGCTCTGACGGCCACCGGCTGGGCCGTGGCGGCGTTGGAGGCACGGCTGCTCGCAGGCCAGCTTGCCCTCGGCCGCGGCCGGCAGAGCGAGGGCTGCCGGCTCCTGGGGCAGGTCAGCCAGGGCCGTAAGCGGGGACCAGCCTTGCTGCGAAGCCGCGCGTGGTACGCCGAGGCCCTGATACGGCTGGCGAACGGAAACGCCCGCGGTGCCGTCGGCGCGGCTCGCAGTGGGCTGCGTGTCCTGGACGAGTACCGGGCCACCCTCGCAGCGACCGACCTGCGGGCCTACGCAGCAGGACACAGGAGCGAGCTGGCCGCCCTGGGCCTGCGTATCGCGATCACCAGCGGGAACGCCGGCCGTGTCCTGATGTGGGCGGAAGAGGGCCGCGCCCGTCATCTGCTGTCACGGCCGGCCCGCCCGCCAGAAGATCCAGAGCTCGCAGCGGCACTGGGCCGCCTCCGGGTGACTGTCGCCAAGATCGAGGAACTGCGGCACGCGGGCCGTCACAGCGCCGACCTGGTCGGCCGCCAGGCCGCGCTCGAACGCCAGATCCGTGACCATTACCGCCGGCAGCCCCACAGCGGGGTCGCGGACCCTGCCCCGGCGGTCTCGGTGGCCGACCTTGTCGCCGCGTTGGGGGAGGCCGCGCTCGTGGAGTTCATCCAGCTTGATGGCGAGTTGCTTGCGGTGACGGTGACGGACGGCCGGGCACGGCTGCAGCACGTCGGCGCGCTTGACCCGCTACGAAACCTCATAGACCACAGTGCGTCGGCCCTGCGCAAGCTGGCCCGCCACCACATCAGCGAGGCCAGCAGAGCCGCGGCAGTCACCATGCTCCGCTACGCCGGCGGGCAACTGGACACCACCCTGCTCGATCCGCTCGCGGGCCAGATCGACGGCAGGCCACTGGTCGTGATCCCGACGGGCCCGCTTCAGTCACTGCCATGGTCACTCCTGCCGTCATGCATGGGCCGCCCTGTCACGGTGGCGCCGTCAGCGGCATTGTGGTACGCCGCCCACTGCCGGAAGCCACCACGGCGACGGCAAGTCACTATCGCAGCCGGGCCTGGCCTGCCAGGCGCCCGCGACGAGGCCGAGGCCGTGGCTGCCATCCACCGGACTACAGCCCTCCACGGCTCCTCCGCGACGGTGCAAGCGGTAACGGCAGCCCTACACCGGGCGGACCTGGTACACCTGGCGGCACACGGGCGTGTCCGCGCGGACAATCCCCTGTTCTCTTCGCTGAGGCTCGCCGACGGGCCACTCACCGTCTTTGACCTGGAACGGCTGGACCGAGTGGCCCCGATGGTGGTACTCGCGGCATGCGACAGCGGCCGGCCGGTGGTATGCACCGGTGACGAACTGCTCGGATTCAGCGCCACCCTGCTGTCGCTTGGCACCCATCAGCTCATCGCGTCCGTGGTGCCCATTCCTGATGTGGAAACCGCCCCGTTGATGATCGCTTTCCACCGGCATCTGGCAGCTGGCCATAAGGCTGCCGACGCATTGAGCCAGGCACAGCGGCAGCTCGCTGACGGCGAGAGTAGGGCGATGGCTGCGGCTGCGGGTTTCATTTGCATCGGTGACGGAATGAAAGCACACGCCACGCCATCTAATGCCCAGTTGCGACGGCCCCACGCCGCCGATCGTGCTACGTCATCAAGTTCTAGTGTGAGAGAGCCTCACCCTTACTAACCATGCGCCGGACCGAACTGGCAGATCTGTGCTTCATGCACAGCCCGGAGCCAACCGTAGCGAGGCGCCCCGAGTCGGCAGGCGTGAATTGCAACTAATTGGTCACAGATTGTTCGCTACATTCTGTTATCGTCACCGCCGCCTCCAATCGCCAAGGATTACCGGGCCACGGAGTCGGCATTTGCGTCCGGCGGAAGCGCCGCTCGATCTAAAGAAAGGCTGAATTCGGCAACGCGGCACGGTCGAGGCGCGGTCGAGGCGGTTGTGACGCGGGCGAGGCGCGGTGCAAGTTGGCTTTTGTCACTTGGCTTGCGTCTGGGTGTGGTCGTCGGCAAACTGCCATAGCTCGCCTTCGGCGAGGCGGAACGTGGAGTGGCCGATGCTGACGATGTCCTGGTCGGTGAGCGTGGCCTGGGAGACCCGTTTGCCGTTAACGAACGTGCCATTGTGACTGCCGAGGTCGATGATCTCATAGCTACCTGCGGGAGACTTCCGCAATTCGGCATGGTTGCGCGTGACATCGAGGTCATCCGCAAGAACCAGGTCGTTGCCGTGGGCGCGGCCAATCCGGATGGTCTTGTCCGACAACTGCACGCGTTGCGTAGGACGGCGGCCCAGGCCCGGTGTCGGCGGGATCAGGTGCACGCCGTCGTGGTGGCGCACGGCTGCGGGCCGGTCGCCGTTGAGCGCGTCGAGGACGCGGATTGCGTAGGCTTCGTCGGCCAGCCCGGCGACGTCGGCGCCGGTGGCCCAGCGGAAGGCGGCTACCTCGTCGGTGGTGGCCAGGTCTCCCCCGGTGATCTTGCAGCGGAACACGAGGGCGATGATGGCCCGGGTCATGTTCTTGTAGACGCCGGTGAGGGCGACGGGCTCGACGTCGAGGCCGGTTTCCTCGCGGACTTCGCGGCGCAGGCCGTCGTGGATGGTCTCGCCGGGTTCCAGGACGCCGCCGGGTGGTTCCCATTGGTGGTTGTCGCGGCGCTGGATGAGTAGCGCGCGGCCGTGGTCGTCGGTGATGACTCCTGCGACGCTGACCGAGTGGCGGGCATCCTGGCTGTTCATGTGATCACCTCTCGGGTATGCTAACAGGCATAGACATGTGCACGAGTTGAGGAGTCGCGGGAATGAGCACAGATGTGCTCTCCCAGGCCATCGACCCGGCAAGTGATCGTGCCGTCTACAAACAGATAGCAGACCACCTGCGGGATGCGATCGGGCGGGGCAGACTGGCGGGGGGCGATCAGCTCCCCTCTGAGGCGCAGCTGATGGCGCACTACGGCGTAGCGCGGATGACCGCGCGCAACGCGCTGCGGGTGCTCCAGGAGGAGGGCCTGATCACTGCCGAGCACGGCCGGGGGGTATATGTCCGGACCCGGCCGCCGGTGCGCCGCCTGGCCTCGGACCGGTTCGCGCAGCGGTACCGCAAGGAGGGCAAGGCCGCGTTCACCATCGAGGCCGAGCAGCACGGCGCCGAGCCGCGGGTGGACATGATCAAGGTCCGCGAGGAGCAGCCCCCGGCCGAGGTGGCCGACCGGCTCAAGCTCGGCGGCCGGGAGCGGGCGGTGGTCCGGTCGCGCCGGTACCTGCTGGACGGGCGGCCGGTGGAGACGGCCGTATCGTACATCCCGGCCGACCTGGCGAAGGGCACGCCGATCGCCGACCCGAACCCCGGCCCGGGCGGCATCTACGCCCGGCTGGAAGAGCAGGACCACATCCTGGAGCGGTTCACCGAAGAGGTCTCCGCCCGCATGCCGACCCCCGAGGAGACACGGGCGCTGAACTTGCCGCCCGGCGTGCCGGTGTTCCGGCTGGTCCGCACCGCCTACGACACTGACGGCCGGGCCGTCGAGGTGTGCGACACGATCATGGCCGCCGACGCCTACATGCTCGCGTACGAATTGCCCGCGCACTAGCGAGTGACACCATCTATACAGCTTGACACCTCCCCGGCGACTCCTCTATATATGTTGCATCTTCTCTATACGAGTAGGCGTGTAGATAACTTCGCCAGCACTGCTGGCAGGAGGAGATGCCAATGGCTCTTCAAGGTCCGTTCCCGGTGGAGTTCGGGCTGGTGTTCCCCAGCGGCGTGTACGCGGCTGGTGGGTTCGAGAAGGTGCGGGACTTCGACCAGTCCAAGCGCGGCGAGGTCATCCAACAGGCCGACAAGGCCACCGGCCTGCCGCTGTGGGTGGTCGAGGTGATCGACGCCGACCCCGAGGCGCGGCAGCGCACGGTCAAGGTCAAGGTGGCCGCGGAGTACATCGCGATCCGCGGGACCATCGCCCGGTCCGAGCTCCGCCGGGTCCTGGCCGCGACCTACCACCAGGTCTGGTGGCCCGACGCCCCCGTCCGATACCACGACGGCGACCAGCTGGCCGTCTGGGACGACCAGGCGGGCCGGTACGTCGACCCGGCCACCGGGGAGGTGCTGCCGGACTGGGATGAGGCCCTGGACGCCATCGGCCCCTATGACCTGCCCTGGCACGTGGCCCGGTACGGCGACCGGTTCGACGCCCAGGGCGTGCTGGCCGGATCCCCGCAAGCCGCCCGGTGCATCAGCTACCTGACCAAGTACCTGACCAAGCAGATCGGCACCTGCCACACCGCCGCCACCGGACCCGATCACGCCGCCCGGCTAGCCGAGGCGCTGCGCTACCAGCCATGCTCACCGCGGTGCGCCAACTGGCTGCGCTACGGCATCCAGCCCAAGAGCGCCCGCCCCGGCCAGGCCCCCGGCGCCTGCAAAGGCAAGGCCCACGACGGCGATCACCTCGGCTACGCCGGACGGCCGGTCCTGGTCTCCCGCAAATGGTCCGGCAATAGGTCTGGCCGACCACCGCGCCGACCGCAAGGAATGGCTGCTGCGGACCCTCGGCGTTCCGGCAACCGACCCGGCCCGGTACGCCTGGGAGCTGGTCGCCCCGGCCGACCACGACCACATGGACCACGCCCGGCGGATGCTGCACGTCGTCGCCGACCGGCTCCGATGGCAGACCGCACTGGCCGAGGCCAGGCGCAGGGGCGCGATGCCGCCGGACGGTGATCTACCGGCAACAGGGAGGGCGGCGTGATGACCCGGGGATGCCGCCTGTGCTGCTAACGGTCGAACAGGCCGCCGAGCGTCTCGGCACCAAGCCAAGATTCGTCCGGCGCCTGATCGCGGAACGCCGGATCGAGTTTCACAAGGTCGGCCGACATGTCCGGATCAGCGAACCCGCGCTGGCCGAGTTCATCGAGGCCGGCCGTGTCGCCCCGGTCAGATGCTCGCGTAGGAAGGTGGCCTGATGGCGGGAAAGCGGCGGTTCGGCCGGGTCCGTGAGCTACCATCCGGCCGGTGGCAGGCGCGGTACAAGGGGCCTGACGGGATCGACCGGCCCGCTCCGCGCACGTTCGACTCCAAGACCAGCGCCGAACGCTGGCTGACGCTGACCGAGGCCGAGATCATCCAGGGCGATTGGATCGACCCGGACGCGGGCCGAGCGCTGTTCGGCAACTACGCCCGCGACTGGATCGAGGAACGGCCGGGCTTGCGGCCCAAGACGACTGAGCTGTACCGGTACCTGGTGCGCCGTCACCTCGGTCCGGTGTTCGATAACCGGCCGCTAGCCGAGATCCGTGAGCCCCACGTGCGGCGATGACGGAAGGATCTCCTTGACGCAGAGGTGAGCGCGGTAACCGTAGCCAAGGCATACCGGCTGCTCAAGGGGATCTTCAACGCAGCCGTGGACGCCGGACCTGGCCGCGCATGTCGTGACCTACGCCCGGCCCGGCGATGACGGGCTCGTGTTCACCAGCCCCCGAGGCGGGCCGCTCAGGCACACCAACTTCCGTCGCCGGTTCTGGGTGCCCGCCTTTGGATGCGTCGGGGCTCCCGGCGATCCACTTTCACGATCTGCGGCATACCGGGAACATGCTCAGACGCGGGCGCTAACCTCCGGGAGCTGATGGACCGGATGGGGCACTCCACGACCAGGGCCGCCATGGTGTACCTGCACGGCAGCGACGAGCGGCAGCAGGCCATCGCGGATGAGCTGAGCAGGCAGGCGGCTGAGCATCTAGGCAGGTCCACGACGAAGCCATCGGGCACGCAACGGGCACGGCGGCGCCGGACGGCATCATGACAGCGTGCCCGATCCTCGGCCAGACACCGGCTGACCTGGGACTTAAGGTGAGCGCCCCGACCGCGACTCGAACGCGGAACCTACTGCTTAGGAGGCACTCCCGTAACGTCGCCCGACGGCGCCAGATGTGGCCTGACGTGCCGCCTAGCTGCACCGGCAGCGGCTGAACGTGGCTTGACGTAGCCCTGCATCTGGGGTCGTTGGCTCCCCGTTTGGCTCCCCGGAATCTCGTTAGCATCGCTGATGTTCGAATGATCAGAACCAATGCCGACCCCGAAGCGCGAGTCCAGCCCACGACCTCACCTGGCTAAGGCAGACCGCCCCTGCGCCTGGCGATGGCTCCCACCCGGCGCGACTTCCGGAACGGCAAAGACACGCGCTGCACGCGGGACGAACCGCGATCAAACTGACCCGAGTCGGCGAAAGCGCGACAAGTTTCAGATGACATACGAACGCGCAGGCCCCCGCTTCCGCGCCCTGGGAATGTTCGTCGGCTTCGGCGCCGTCGAGGCAGGCTGCAAGGCCATCGGCCAGCGGCTCGAGCAATCCGGCACGCACTGGTCCCTGCCCGGCGCCGCCGCCATCATCACCCTGCGCTGCCGGCAAGCCAGCGGCCCGATGGGAAGATCCGGCGGCCGCCCCGCAACCA
>Ga0209415_10009199_pt1 | contig 17000 bp, 11 predicted proteins | sample PeaSoiSIISIP2007_FD_187696 | JGI IMG/M metagenome (GOLD analysis project Ga0209415, IMG submission 187696) | Peat soil microbial communities from Weissenstadt, Germany - SII-SIP-2007 (SPAdes) (version 2) | ecosystem: Environmental > Terrestrial > Soil > Wetlands > Peat | place: Germany... | reverse complement strand
CCAAGGCGCGCCACTCGGCCGAACGCCACCGCCCGTGCTGCATTTGCCTCGGTTGCAGCGTACAGGGCAATCGCACCGCAGAGTGAGCAAAACTGTTCGAAGAAGCTCCCGTAGTGCACATAGATGGCCGGTGCGGCAATGATGCCAGGGATGCAGGCCAGGGAGAAAAGCAAATAGATGATGCCGAGAACGATCGACGCCAGACGCGCGGTCCTTGGGTACTGCATCCCAATCCCACCGGCAATTTGAACGATCATGAGACACCCGCCGATGATGGTTCCAAAAGGCAGGCTCCAGATCTGACGCAGGGTTTGCCAGGTGTCAGAGTCGTACCACATGAGTGCGATGACGCCGAACAGCACTGCCGATGCGCCAAAGACGATCCGCCCGTACAACGCTGTTTTCATACAAGAAACAGTAACACTCTCGCACCGCAACTCGTGTTTTCCCGGATTGCGGCCGTATGACGGCGCATCCGGAAGTTGCAGTTGCCCGGCGGCGCATCGCCTGCGCTTCCCCGCCGGAAAACAGTGCCCGATAACATCCTGTCGACAACAAAGAGCGGCTGTATACTACGGCAATGAGAAGAATCGCCATCCTTGCTCTCCTGGCTCTGCCCGCGTTATCCCAGGAACAAGTCGATCTCGGAGTCGTTGACCGCATCAAAGCGGAGGCCTTCGAACGTTCCAAAGTCATGGAGACCTTACGGAACTTGAGCGACGTACACGGCCCGCGGCTGACCGGTTCGCCGGGGTTCGACGACGCCGCGCGATGGGCCATGGGAGAACTGAGCGGTTACGGCATCGAAAAGGTGCATCTGGAAAAGTGGGGACCGTTCGGGCGGGCTTGGTCGATCGAGCAGTCCTCGGTCGAGTTGATCGAGCCGCAGTACTCGCAGCTCACGGCCGTTCCGTTGGCCTGGAGCGCCTCCACCAACGGTCCGGTCTCCGGCGAACCGGTGCTGGCGCCGCTGCACGCGTCATTCCGCATCGGCCCCAAGAAATACCAGGAGCTCTTTCAGGCGTATCGCACGAAATGGGCCGGCAAACTGCGCGGCAAAATCGTGCTGCTCAGCGATCCGAAGGTCCCTGCCCCGCAAACGGACCCGCAGTTCCGGCGATACACCGCTGCCGAACTGGCTGACATGGAGAACGCGCCGGCCCCGGCGGCCAAGCTGGTCGCCAAGCGGCTGGACGAACTGGAATGGCCGGAAGAGCCGGCCGAACTCGGCAAGTTCTTCGGCAGCCTGCCCAACGCGCTGATGGAGCAACTGTACGATCTCTATGACGCTGCGGTGGCGGAGCGCGGCGAGTTCTTCGCCAAGGAAGGCGTCGCCGGCATACTGCTGGAAGACGACCGCGCGCACACGGGCATGCTTTTCGCCGAAGCAGCCGGGGCCTTCCAGGCAGCCAACACGCCGGCGCCGGCAACCTTCGTCGTTACCGCAGAACAGTACAACCGCATCGCTCGATTGGTGGAGAAGAAGAACCCCGTGCGCGTCCGCTTGAGCCTCAAGGCCGCCACGTCCGACCGCGACGTGGACGGCATGAACATCATCGGTGAGATCCCGGGAGGCGAAAAGAAGGGTGAGATCGTCATGATCGGCGCTCACTTCGACTCGTGGCATTCCGGCACCGGCGCCACCGATAACGGCGCGGGCAGCGCCGTGATGATCGAGGTGATGCGCATTCTCAAGGCGCTGAATCTGAAGCTCGACCGCACGGTCCGCATCGGTCTGTGGAGCGGCGAGGAGGAAGGCCTGTTCGGTTCGCGTGCCTACGTCAAGGAGCACTTTGCCGATCCCAAAACCATGCAGGTCACTTCCGAACATGGCAAACTCTCCGGCTATTTCAATCTGGACAACGGCAGCGGCAAGATCCGCGGTGTATACCTGCAGGGCCATGAAGCGATGCGCCCGGTCTTTGAATCGTGGCTCGCTCCGTTCCACGACATGGGCGTGACGACGGTTTCGATCCGCAACACAAGCGGCACCGATCACCTGAGCTTTGCGGCCGTCGGCCTGCCGGCTTTCCAGTTCATTCAGGATCCGCTCGATTACGGCACCATCGCGCACCATTCCGACCTCGACACCTGGGATCACGCGGTCCCCGAGGACCTGATGCAGGCTTCCGCGGTGATTGCGACCGTGGTGTATCAGACCGCCACGCGCAAGGAGATGCTGCCGCGACGGGAGTTGCCCAAGCCCGAGTAGCCGCCGCCCGGGCCCTTTTATCACCGGCGAGCACCCGGGACATTCACCGAATTCACCGACGGCGGCGGCAGGTGTGATTTCCGGCAGGTGTATATTTACATAGTGGTTGCAGTGCGGCGATGCTGACGATCCGGGAGGCACAATTCGCGGTCTTTTCGCAGTTGGAGGTGCGGAAGTTCGAGGAATGGATGCTGGCGCACCTGAAGAAGTTCTTTCCGGGGCAGTGCGCGGCCGCCGGCGACCAACGGCTCCTCGAGATGGTTCAATACGGAATCCAGCGCGCGGCCGTGCACGGAATTACCGCCAAGCGCGATGTCTGCAAGTACATTGATCTGATGATCGTCTTCGGACGCGATTTCGATTCGGATAGGCGATCCCGATGGGCAGGAGAGATCCTCGGCAGACGCAGAAACCCGAGCGTCAAGATGCAGACTTTGCTCCAGGCCGCCAAGCTCCGTCTGAGAAACCGATAGTTTTCCTTTATGTCTCCCGACCCAACTCCAGCCCCGCAGTCTCAGTCGCAAGCTTTGGACGCCGCCGCAAACGACGCTGACGCTAACGCCGGACAAGGGAGCGTGGGCGACCCGGTCAGTTCATGCCACGCGCAGGCTGGGCCGTCACCCACCCCTACCCCAGCGCCGGGTCCAACGCCTGAGCCGACGCCCGCCCCAACGCCCGCCCCCACGCCTGCGCCCACGCCAACTCCGACACCCACGCCGACGCCGACACCGACGCCCGTTCCTGTCTCGCTTGACCCGATCATCGTCATGGGATGCAGCAGCAAACCAGTGTGAGAACGAGGGGACGTTTTGCGGCCCTGATCCGGAAACCCTGCGGTTTCGCTTCGGGCCGAAGGCGCCCAACGTGTGGCTGTTTTCGCATGCCCGGATTCCCCTTGGTGCGTCTGGTTTCGACCCGCGAAGCTCCGCCGGTGCTATACTGGCCCGCGGACATCGATGGCGTCGCAACTGGTCAACCTGCGTAAGACATTGGTCTGGAGGACCGATTTCGGGACGGGCAAGAACCTCCCGGATCCGGGGCCGGACACGACGGTCGAGACCGCGTTCACCAAGGCGCACGCGGAGGTAAAGGGTCTCTTCCTGGATCCGGTCGGCAAGAAGTACAAGCTCAAGGACACCATCGTTGTTACGGTTGTATTTGACCCGCCAACGAGCGATCCGGACGACGTTTCGAACGCCGGAAGCTGGGTCGCTAGCTGGGTCTACACCAAACCCCAGGCATACCAGGATAGTTTGCTCGTGCACGAGCAGGGGCATTACGATATCACCGCGCTGCTGGCCCGGGATTATTACAATGCCCTGGTCGCGCTGAAGGCGAAAACCTACGACAGCGTCGCTGACGGAAGAACGGACCTGCAGACGGCACAGCAAAACGCTGCCGCGATTTCGCAGCCAACAGTCGATCGTTACGACTCCGATACCAAAAAAGGCACGGACGCGGCGCAACAAGCCAAGTGGAATGGATATATCAGCACGGCCTTCGGGGGGAGTGGCACGTTCCAGAGCGTGTTGGCCCAGAACGGAATTACTATATCGCCATAAGTGGCTTTTGGGTGCAGGCTATGCCCGGTAATATGGCTTCCGGACGGAATCCGCCGGCACGTGACCAGGCCTGCGGCGAGTTTATGGAATCACGGTCTCCAGGCTATTTGTATGTGGAGGTCGTTGTGATACCGACCTCGCCTTGGGCGGAGCCGATATCGAGACCGCTGACCGATAGGTTCGCGTAGATGTCGTTCTGCACTGACATACCCCCCGTGCCGGCCGGGCCGACAGAATGTACGAGGGCACGGTGAACTGTCCGTCGTCCGCGTTGGCCAGGCAGCTAAAACCGACCGTGACGGCGGGTATCGCGGAGGTTGCCTTCGACGTGGAAGTGCCGCTGACGTAAACGTAGGAGCCTGCATTTCCACCGGTCCACGTTGCCGTGAGATTCTGGGTGCGGTCGACGGTGGCGGCTACGCCAGGATTGGTCCAGCTCATCAGAGGGTTCGACAAGTCGACGACCGAGGTGAAGGGGCCGACGTCCGCGCTGCCGCTCCCCTGGAAGGTGAAAGTCCCGCCGGTTTGGGGAATCGCCGTCGCACTGAGGGTTTCGCCAAACATGCCCACGATTCCCAATTGCGAGGGTGGCAGCGTGACGGAAAGTCCATTGGGGCCGGTCAGCGTGATGGTGCCCGGGTCGATGCCGGCGGCGGTCCCTGTGCTGACCCCTCCGATTGCGATGACGTCGCATCCACCAGGCGATTCGGGATTGACGGGCGAGTAGAGATCGGTATACGCCTCAAACGCCCCTCCGGCGCTGTTGACGAAGGCGTTATTGCCGGACTTATTCGCCTGGATCGAGATGGATCCGGTTCGTATGGTCTGTGTTCTCGGCGCCGTGAGCTGGCTGCCGGTCAGACCGCTCACCGTGTCTACGCATTCGCCTCCGCTGTTAGAGACGGGAATTGTGGTGATGTTGCTGAGCACGCCTCCGGAGACAGCGGCGATAGTCGTCCAGCAGCCGCTGGGAATCGAGGCCGGTATGGTCACATTGATCTGATCGACGCCGGGGTATCCGGCTGAGCCTTGATAAAGGATCTTGGCCGGAATGCCGCCGACGTAAATCTGCAGGGGAGTATTCACGGCATGAGGTGTCGTTGTATAGCTGACGTCGCTATCGCCTGGGTCCGCTCCCAGGCCGGTGGTCCACAGGATGATGTTCTCACCCGGCGTGCCGGAGTTGGTATAGGTCAGCAGGGCGTAGCTACCCGCATCGGTGGCTACGGCGGAGTTGGTGTAGAACATGTTGACTCCCAGCGCGGCCGGCACAACCACGATGGTTGCCGCATTGCTGGCAACGCTGTTATAGGTAACCGTCAGCGTTCCTGTCCCGGTCGGAGTGGATGCCGGAAGCACCGCGGCGATATACCCGGGACTGGTGTAGTAGAGGCCGGGATGAGTGGTCACGCCGTTCACCGTCACCGAGATGCTGGCTCCATTGAGGCTCAGCGGAATGCCGCCTGTCTGCGCGCTGTTTTGGAGCACAGGCGCGCCCGGATCGGCTAAGCCTGTTCCGATCACCACGAAGATACTGCTGGGCGCGATCCCATAGTTCGGACGACCGAAAGCGATAAAGCTGGAGTTATTCTGAATTGCCGTAATGGCCGGCGGTCCGGGAGGGCCACCCGAGCCTCCGGAAACTCCAAACGTACGGAACATGAGCGTAATCGTGGACCCAGTCGTCGCCGTCACCAGGAGCGCCGAGTAGTTGCTTCCATTCGTTCGTACGTAGAACATATCGTTCACTTGCAAGATCGAGGAGGGAATCTCAGTTTTGGCGTAACCAGGGAAGAAGGACATCTCCAGTTCCGTCAGAGAGTTAAGTTTGGCCACCGTTGCAAGGATAAAGGCGTTGACGGCCGTCGCATTGCCCTGCGGAGTGATGCCGCTGGAACTGAACTGAATGTCCCCGCCGGAACTGGCCGTGGCTCCCGTGTCCAGGTTCAGATTCGTTGGGCTCGAAGTCGAGAGCGTCGTCGTCTGGTTGAGGTCGGCGAGAACGGTCGCGGGAAAGCTGAACGCGAAAACCGGTACGATCAGACGCAATCGGAGTGCATGTTTCATCTGCTTGTCTCCCCCATGTAACGGACGCCCTAATCTGTGCGCATTTCGGCGCAGGATGTGATCGGCCCCCGAAAAGCGAGTGCGGCTTAGCCGTTCGGAATCATCGAGGTTTCCCCTCGCCAAGAAACCGGGATTTCCATTTGGGTTCCCAGTTGTCGATCACTCTATCACGTTCCGCCAATTTCTGATCTCTAAAGTGGAGATCTTTGGCGCTTTTTCCGAGGTTATTTGGCACTTTCTCTCCGGAAGCCGTCTTTTGGCTCGGGCAATCGCCAATTTCGCCCCGCCGCGAAACTGGCTTCCTGAATCGGCGCTCATTTGAGCCCCGACAACAGGTGATATCGCGCACGGTCGCTGCCTCCCATGTTCGGGCACCGAATCCCAGCCCCGGACACCCTTTGCCCCGGTGCCCCCGAGCTCGTGTTCCATGCGCGGCACTTAGCTCATCCCAATTTGCGGCCCATTCCTTGCTCCATGCGGGGTCAAAGCAAGGCGTCGCATAGTCGCCGCCTCATCCGGCGAGGGAGACCCATGAAGACTGTGCTACAGGATCTGCGCTACTGCTTCCGGCAACTGGTTAAGACTCCCGGCTTTACCCTGACCGCCATCCTCTCGCTGACTTTGGGGATCGGCGCCTCTACCGCAGTCTTCAGCGTCATATACGCCATCCTCATGAATCCGTACCCTTACGCGGCGTCTGACCGCATGGTTCACATGCGGCTCACCGACCCGGCCGGTCACGAAAACGGCTTCGGACTCAGTGTCGGCCAGTGGCAGGCGATCAGGAAATCGCCCGTGGTTGAAGATGCGTTTGCTTCCGACGGTTGGAGCCTCACCGTAACCGGTCGCGATCTCCCCGAGGATGTCAACGCGACCTACTTCACGTCGAACGCATTCAACTTCTTCGGTGTTCGCCCGGCGCTCGGACGCGGACTGCTGCCATCGGACGCCGTGGATGGCCAGGACCCACAGCCTGTCGTCGTCTTGGGTTACAAATTCTGGCAGCGTCACTTCGGCTCCGATTCGACCATCGTGGGCCAGACCCTCCAACTGGTTCGCAAAACCTACACCGTCGTCGGTGTGGCTGCTCCCCGCTTCACTTGGGATGACGCCGATGTATATCTTCCCCTCAAGGCCACCCAGGACCCCACGCGTGCTTACTATGTCGGAGTTCGCCTCAAACCGGGAGTTACTCACGAGGCGGCCAACGCGGCGCTGCAGCCCTTGATTGAACAATTCGCCAAGGAGACGCCAAAGCACTTTCCCCAGAGCCGCTTTAAGTTCCACGTGGTCGGCCTCAACGAAGACTTCGAAAAGCAACTCGGCGGCACCTTGTACCTATTGTTCGCCGCGGTCGCTTTTCTTCTCGTGATCGGCTGCGGCAATCTCTCCATCCTTCAGTTGGCCCGAGGCACTGGGCGACAACACGAGTTCGCGGTGCGCGCGGCGATCGGCGCCAGCCGCCTCCGCCTGGTCCGGCAAATGTTAGCCGAAGCACTGCTGCTTTCCATTACTGGCGCCGGTCTCGGCGTGTTGCTCGCCTATCGTGCCATCGACATCATCGCTGAGCTGCTCCCGAAATACTCATTCCCGCACGAAGCGGCTATCCAGCTCAATATCCCTGTGCTCATGTTCAGCGTGGCGCTGGCACTTCTCACAGGTATTCTCTTCGGCCTCTGGCCGTCCCTGCAACTGTCGCGTCCCGACGTCGTTCAAGTGATGCAGTCCAGCACCCGGCGCATTGCCGGTGGCAGCCGTGGCCGCATCATGAATACGATCCTCATCGCCGGCCAAATTGCCCTGACGCTGGTTATGTTGGCTGGTGCCGGAGCGGCCATGCGAGGCTTTCTGCGCCTGGTACATACGCCGTTGGGATATGACCCGCACAACGTGATGTCGGTCGGGATTCCGGTGCACGACGGCTCGTATCAAAACTGGGCCGCGCGATCGGCTTATTTCGAACAACTTCGCAATAAGGTCGCAACTGTCCCCGGCGTGACCATGGCCGCCATCTCCACCAACGCCACGCCACCTTCGAACGGCTGGAACACGGCGATTGAGATCATGGGCCAAGCGTCGCGCGACGACCAGAAAGTTCGCGTCAACTTTGTCAGCCAGGGATATTTTCCTCTTCTCCGAATTCCACTGGCGCAGGGCCGCGTTTGGGATGAAAACGAAAACCATAGGGCCGCCCGCCTTGCCGTCATTAACGAAACAATGGCGCGCCGTTACTTTCCAAATGGCGCGCTCGGCCACTTCCTTAAAATCCCCGAGATGAAGAGCGAACCACCGTTTCGACTCTCGCCATCCGGGGACGATCCGTGGCTGCTGATCGTTGGTGTCGCCGCCGACAAGCGTAATGATGGCCTCCGAAAGCCCATTCTGCCGGAGGCCTTTGTTCCATACACCCTGAACCTCCGTATGTGGACCCAGATTCTGGTGCGCTCCGAGGTCTCGCCGCTATCCTTGCTCCACGCCATCGGCCAGCAGGTCAACCAGGTCGATGCCGATCAACAGGTCAGCGGGCAGGTTCAGGACCTGGAACACTGGATTCAAGACCAGCAGGAATGGGAACAGGAACATCTGGTGGCCTGGCTCTTCGGTTCGTTCGCCCTTCTGGCCATGGCTCTCGCGGCCACGGGCCTCTATAGCGTCGTCTCGTTCTCCGTCGAGCAGCGGACTAACGAGTTCGGCATTCGCATGGCTCTCGGCGCGCAACCCCGAGACGTATTGCGAGTAGTATTCGCCTCCACGCTGGTCAGCGTCGGCAGCGGCCTGGTGGCCGGAGTCCTGTTGACTTTAGCTCTCAGCAACGTCCTGGCGCGCTGGGCGGAGGGCAGTTCCCGAGACATTCTCGTTCTCCTGAGTGCCACAGTGCTGTTGAGCGCCGTCGCCGCACTTGCCTGTGCCGCGCCTGCCCGCCGTGCCTCGACCGTTGATCCCATGACGGCCCTACGCTACGAGTAAACTTTGCCCAAGGTCCTCAGCGCAGGATCGGGGAGATATCCTGCTGTGGCTCTGGATCCTCGGCGAAGTCGATTGCCGCGTCGGCGCTGAACTTGCGGTGATCCCGATATTCTATTTCCTCGCGCGATTCAAATTGTTCGATGCGAACATAGGCGGTCGAGCGCACGGGAAGAATATACCGGCTCCCGCCAATGCTAACATCGCCGTACTCTAGCAACTGCCCCGCCGCAACGACGCCCGTGGCCTCAGTAAGATCGGTGGCATACAGGATCAGGCGCATCACCGTCCCGGATTGTGGATCGACGGAAACAAATCCCCTATGGCCGGTCTTGACGTACTCCCGGCGAAGCTTGCCGTCCGGTTGGACGACCACACGGCAGCAAGCCGAATACCGGGAAAACTCCGCGGCGACTCGATAGGCGAATACAGCCGTGCGGGCTCCATTGACCACCTGCCAATGGTCCCATCGGAAGATCGCCGCGCGGCTGGGATCGCAAATCTCCTCCAGCATGCCACCGAATTCGCCGACGGACACTGGCGGCTTGGACTTGCGCTTCTCGTTTCCGGCGGCGGCTTTGCTGTAATGTTCGCGGCCTGAAATATAAGCGGCCTCGGCCGTGTATGCGCCAGCCTCGTGCCAGCGATCGTCGACGACGGTTGCGGTTGCCTCATGACCCTGAGCGAAACCAGGCGCATCGAAGGCTTGGTAGTTGTGGTATTGCCTCACCCTCTTGGTCGCAATGAAATCCGGGAACCGGGCGAGATATTCCGAGACATAGCGCCGCATCCGGGCGAGGGTCTCGTCTTGCTCGGGCTGGGAAAGAACCTCCGCGACGGAGAGCGCCTCCTGCGTTGGAATGGGCAGCCTGGTGGATTGCTTGCGCAGCGCTTCAAGAGCGAGGGCTGTCTCGGGACCGGCCCCAGCGCTCACGAGCAGTGCGGCCGTTTCGGCCGTCAGGCGCTCACTCAGCCGGACCGACCTTAAGGACTGGGCGATGCGCTTGTCATTCCGATCCACCGCCAGAGCGGAGGTAACCGTCCCCACAAGCTGGCTGACGTCCATGTGCATCTCCGCGAACAAGGGGAAGGCAGCGCACGCACAGATGAGGCCCCAGGTTTGCTTCATAAAACAGCTCTACAGGTAGTATTATCCGCTTTCAGCAGCCTGGAAGAAACGCGCGGGGCGTCTCAGCGTGCGACGTGTGATTGGAATCAGTAACGTCAGCAGTCTCGCAGCGCGCGGACCGGGTCGGTCCGCGCCGCGCGCCAGGCCGGCAAGAAACAAGCCGCCAAGGAAGCGATCACCAGCGACACCGACGCGATGGCAAATGCCAGTGGGTCGCGTGGACTCACCTTGTAAAGCAGCCCCACGATCAGCCGTGTCGAGGCCAGGGCAACCGCCACTCCCAGGACGATACCGCACCCGGTCAACGCGAGGCCCTGCGACATCACACGGCGTAACAGATCCGAAGCGTCGGCGCCCAGCGCCATACGCAAGCCCAGTTCGCGAGTGCGTTGTGAGACCGTATTCGACATGACGCCGTACAGCCCGATGGAGGCAAGTACCAGGGCCAATGCTCCAAAAACAGCGAGCATCGCGACCGCCGCCCGCTGCACGGCTGTCGTGCGGTCGACTTGTTCCTGCATCGTGATCACTTCTGCCGGCGCCAGGTTGGCATCGAGCCGGTGTATTTCGCGGACTAACTCTTTGGCCATCGCCTCCGGCCCAAGAGACGTTCGAAGCTGCAGGGTCGGGCCCATGGCGCTCTGGCGCATGGGGATATAGAAAAACGGTCTTGCCGGTTCCGTCAGGTTTCGATACTTCGAGGTTTTCGCGACACCGACCACCTGTACCCACCGTCCGTTCACCTGGAAGCGCCGCCCGACCGGATCCTGCCCGCGCCAGTACAACGCCGCCATGAGTTCGTTGATCACGGCGGCCAGGGGGGCTGTTTCGTTGTCGGCCCGTGTGAACTCGCGGCCCGACACGAGGGGAATGCCCATTGTGGCCAGATAGCCGGGCCCGACCTCGTTGTAGTCGAGCGTGAGCTGTTGGTCGGGCGGTGTCTCATAACCTTCCACTGCGATCGGAGCGGAAGAATAACTGCGATTCGTGAATGGCGCGGTTCTTGCAAACGCGACCGATTCCACGCCGGGGAGCCCCTGAAGCCGGCCAATCAGCTCATCCTGAAATCCCTTGATGCGCACCTGATTGTATCCCGCCGCGGCAAAATCAATGGACGTCGCGAGCAGGCCACTTGTCGAGAAGCCAGGGCTGGTATTCTGAATCGCCCGCAGGCTCTGGACCAGCAGCCCCGCTCCTACCAGAAGAACAAAACTCAACGCGACCTGAACCATGACCAGGACCGGCCGCACCAGCGCCCGCCGTCCTCCACCGACGACGCCGGCCGAGTCGGCCTTCATCGCCGAAGCTAGATCGATCTGGCTGGCTTGCATTGCAGGCACCAGCGCAAACAGCAAGGTGGAGATGAGGCACACACCGGCGCTCAACGTGAGCACGCGCCAATCGATGCCGCCCGGCAGGAACATCGCCACGCCGCCGCGCGGGGGCAACAGCAACACGAACAGATTGCGGCACCAATAGGCGAGCGCGAATCCGCCGGCAGAGGAAAGCGCCGAGAGGAGCAAGCCTTCCGTGAGAAGCTGCCTCACCAGGCGGAGGCGCCCGGAACCGATGGCGAGCCGGACTGTCATTTCATGACGCCGCCCAATCGATTTCACCAGCAGCAGATTGCTGACGTTCGCACAGGCGATGAGGAGCACGAAAACCGCCACAGCGAGCATGATCCTGAGCGTTGGCAGGAGAGTGCCCGCGTTATTAAAAGGGGTTTGCCATAACGGGTACAGCTTGATGCCGCGGCCGCGGTTGGTCGCGGGATAGGCGGCTTCCAGCCGTTTCGCCACTGCTGAAACCTCCGCCTGCGCCTGTTGCGGCCCCACACCCGGTTTGAGCCGCACGAAACCTTCGATCCAAAGCGCGCCGCGGTCCTCCAGTTTGTATCCGCCGGGTCGAACATTTCCTGCATCGATACGGGGACCCAGAATTGCATCGCCCACCCCACGAACGTCCCATGGAAGCCGGCGGGCGCAACCCCGACGATGGTATGCGGCATCCCGTTCAGCATCTGTGTCTTTCCAATAATTGCCGGATCTCCGTGGAAGCGTTCCTGCCACATCTGGTAACTGATGACGGTGACGGGATGCGCATTTCGTCCGAAGTCCTCAGCCGGCTCGAATCCGCGCCCCAGGATGGGATGGACCCCTAGTGCGTCGAAATAGTTGGCCGAAACCACACTGGCGGGAGAGCGCTCAGCGCGCTCCCCAATGCTGAGCGTAGTACCCGTGATCCGGTCGACGATAAACGCGTCGCAGAGAGTACAGTTCCTTTGAAAGTCCTGGAAGTCGGGCCATGAGACATCGGTGTGGCCCGGCGCGCCGCGATCGGTGCCGGCTACGGCCATTAGCCTCTCCTGATGGGTTACCAGCGGGAACGGACGGAGGAGAATCCCTTCCATCCAACTGAACACCGCGGCATTGGCGCCGATGCCCAGCGTCAGGCAACCGATTGCCACGATGGAAAAGGCCGGGTTGCGCCGGAGCGTCCGGAAGCCGAACCGCAGATCCTGCCATAGGATTTCCATGATGGGCAGCCCCCTGGTTTCGCGATAGATTTCTTTGATTTGGGCGACGCCGCCGAAGCGCATCAACGCCGCTGACCGCGAATCCTGCGGATTCATTCCAAGACGAACGTTGCTGGCGATCTCCATTTGAAGATGGAAATTGAGTTCCTCATCCAGACTGCGTTCCCAGTCTCCCCCGCGTAGGAGGGAAAACAGACGGCAGCACAGCACCCGCAGCCGTGTCATAAAGATTCTCTCGATGGCCGGAGAAAGCGGTCCAGTATTCCGGAGACTCGCTCCCAGTTTTGCGCCTCGGCGGCGAGCTGCTTCCTGCCGGACCGGGTAATGACGTAGAATTTGGCACGGCGGTTGTTTTCCGACGCACCCCATTTCGCGGTAATCCATCCCATCTGTTCCATGCGGAGTAAAGCCGGGTAGAGGGTGCCTTGATTCAGCTCCAGGGCATCCCCGCTGGTCTGCTCGATGCGCCGCGCGATTCCCCACCCGTGTTGCGGGCCCAATGTATCCAGGGTGCGAAGCACCATCAGCGCAAGCGAGCCGTGGAGGACATCTGATTTGTCATTGACCATACGCGCCTACCTTTTGGTAGCCTACAGGAGTGTATAACAGGTGCCCACATTGCGTCAATGAGCGAGCGGGTTTGTGGGCGGCGTTAAGTTTGTTATCGGCGGCGAGTGTATACTGGCCTAAAACCGGAACCGATAGCGAGGGCTGGATTACATGGTGACCACGCAGTTCAACCCGTGGGAATATGGCGACGCGGTGGCCGCTATTCTCGCACTCGATGGCTCGGGTCAACGCCTCATGCCGTTGGCCGGGGGCACTTGTTCCTGCACCGAGGCGCACAAGCGCTTGACCTCCACGCGCGCTGGCCAACTCTTCCCCGCCGCCCGTTCCCCGGAAGGCTCGTTAGCCGGCTTGTTCCTCTATTTCTCGTGCTGCAGGAGGCTCACGAGATCGCGCAGGAGATCCACACCGCCGAAGGTAGCTACTGGCACGGCATCGTGCATCGTCAGGAACCGGACGCCGGAAATTCCGGGTATTGGTTCCGCCAGGTGGGGCGGCATCCGATCTTCCCGGCTTTGCGCGCCGAAGCCGCCGCGATCGGAATCGAGAGCGGACCGGAGTGGGATCCATTCGCGTTCATCAGTCTGTGCGAAAGAGCGCGCCGCGAGCCTGGTTCCGATGAGGCGCGACTGGCGATCGAGACGCAGCGCGCCGAGTGGCAGTTGCTGTTCGATTATTGCGCCCGCGCAAGCCTGCCCAGGGCCTGACGCCCTGAGTGATTAGCAACTGCCGGCTCGAAAGTTTGCCGGTGGGTTGTGTACAGGTGCGGTTTTCAATATAGTTGTGGTCTGATACAAAGTGGCCAGACGCGCGAATCGGTCCCCCTCGCATTGAAGCGAAGGCCCACCTCGACCAGGTCGCGCGTAGAATCTCAGAATCCCGCGCTACAATGCCGGCCCGCAAGCTGGGTCGCGGCGATGCGCAAGACGCTGGTGTGGGCCGCTGCAGGCGGCTTTTTCTTGCCGGCATCGCTCTTTGCACTGGGACAACAGCGCTATGTCTCCATGACCTCCGGGCCGGGCAGCTTTCCAGTTGTCCACGACAAGTCGGTCGCGGCGGTATATGTGGACCCGAGCGATTTCCCTGGCGTCGCGAGAGCCGCAGACGCCCTCAGTGGTGATATCGCCCGTGTCACAGGCTTGATGCCGCCGCGGGTTTCTGGTGCGCGCGAGACGATCATCGCCGGCACGATCGGAAAGAACGAGATCATCGACCGGCTGATCCGAGAACGAAGAGTAAGCGTTGCCGATATCGAGGGCAAGTGGGAGTCGTTCTTGATTCAGGTTGTGCCGCACCCGCAGCCCGGCATCGACTCCGCACTGGTGATTGCCGGCAGCGACAAGCGCGGAACGATTTATGGAATATACGATCTTTCGGAGCAGATCGGCGTTTCGCCTTGGTACTTCTGGGCCGATGTCCCCGTGAGGCATCGAGACGCACTGTTCGTGAAGCCAGGGCGCTACGTGCAGAGAGAGCCGGCGGTCCGGTACCGCGGCATTTTCCTGAACGATGAAGCGCCTGCTCTCACCGGTTGGGTCAAGGCAACCTACGGGAATTACAATCACGAGTTTTATCAAAAAGTGTTCGAACTCCTTCTGCGGCTGAAGGCGAACTACCTCTGGCCCGCGACGTGGAACAACGCATTCAACGAAGACGATGCTCTCGACGCCAAACTTGCGGACGAATACGGGATCGTGATGGGCACCTCGCATCATGAGCCCATGTTGCGCGCACAGCAGGAGTGGAAAAGACATGGGACAGGGCCTTGGGACTATTTTCGGAACGCGGACGTTCTTCGCGCCTTCTGGGAGGAGGGCGTACGACGCAACAAGGATTACGAGAGCATCATCACACTCGGTATGCGCGGCGACGGCGACATGCCCATGTCCCGGGAGTCCAACACCGCGTTGCTGGAGCGCATCGTTGCCGACCAGCGTAAGATCATCGCCGCGGAGGTGAACCAAGATGTCACCAAGGTTCCACAAGACTGGGCGCTCTACAAAGAAGTCCAGGAATATTACGAGAAGGGCATGCGCGTCCCCGACGACGTGACTCTTTTATGGTGCGACGATAACTGGGGCAACATCCGTCGTCTGCCGACACCCGAGGAACGCAAGCGCGGCGGCGGCGCGGGAATCTATTATCACTTCGATTATGTCGGCGGTCCGCGCGATTACAAGTGGATTGACACGAATCCGATCCCTAAGGTTTGGGAACAGATGCATCTTGCCTCGGAATATGGAGCGAATCGCATCTGGATCGTGAATGTCGGCGACCTGAAGCCGATGGAGTTTCCCACTGAGTTCTTCTTGAGCCTGGCCCGCGATCCCGCGCGCTGGCCGAAGGAGAAGCTCGGCGAGTTCACCGGGTTGTGGGCCGCCAGAGAGTTCGGAGAGGCGCACGCCGCGGAGATTGCCGATCTGGTCGCGAAGACACTGAAGTACAATGGCCGCCGCAAGCCCGAACTCCTGGAACCCGGTACTTACAGCGTGATCGACTACCTGGAAGCGGACCGTGTCGTCGCGGAATACGACGCGGTTGTCTCGCGGGCGGAAGCGATCGAGCGCGAGTTGGCGGCCGAGGCGCGGGATGCGTTCTTCGAGCTCGTCCTGCATCCGGCAAAAGCCAATGCCATCGTCACCGCGATGTATGTCGCGGCGGCGAAAAACCGCCTCTACGCGGCTCAGGGTCGTGCCAGCGCGAACGACCTGGCGGCGCAAACGCGCCAGCTCTTTCAGGCCGATGCGGACCTGACCGCCCGGTTCAACCACACGCTGGCGCATGGCAAATGGGACCACATGATGGACCAGACGCATATTGGGTACACGTACTGGCAGGAGCCGCCGAAGAACACGATGCCGCCGGTCACGGAGATCAGTCTCCCTGCGGCGGCGTCGATGGGCGTCGCCATCGAAGGATCGGGTGCTGCCTGGCCGGGCAGCACAGCGCCGGCGGTGCTGCCGGCCTTCGATTCGTACAGCCAGCCACGGCATTTCATCGATGTGTTCAATCGCGGGCGCGCTCCTTTCGAATTCACAGCTACTGCGAGCGCCCCCTGGATCGTGCTGAGCGCGACGCGCGGCACCGTGAAGAAAGAGGCGCGCCTTTGGGTAAGCGTCGATTGGGACAAGGCCCCGCCGGGAGGTGACAAAGGCGCCGTCACCATCGCAGGCGCGAAAGCCGCTCCCGTTGCGGTGGAACTCGATGTTTTCTACCCGAATCGGCCTTCGGGGGCGGAGATCAGAGGCTTCGTCGAGACGTCCGGGTACGTCTCGAAGGAGGAGACCAAAGGCTTCGTCAGGACCTCCGGGTACGTCTCGATTGAGGCGGAACACTATACCCGCAAGCTCGATGCGGGACCAGTCGCTTGGCAGCGGATCCCGGACTACGGCCGCACCTTATCCGGCATGTCGATCTTTCCGGTCACAGCGGAAAGCGTGATGCCGCCTGGCACGTCGCCGCGTCTTGAGTATCAGATGTATCTCTTCGATGCCGGACGCGTGGAGGTCGAGGCGATTCTTTCGCCTACGCTGAACTTCACTCCCGGGCGCGGACTGCGTTACGCAGTCTCCTTCGATGACGAGCCGCCGCAGGTCATCGACGCTCTCGCGCACAACGCACAGAGCGACCGGGAGACCTCGGTGAAAGACAATGTTCGCAAGGTGCGCTCGACACACTCATTGGTCTATCCCGGAGTTCACACATTGAAGTTCTGGATGGTGGACCCGGGCATCGTGCTGGAGAAATTGGTTGTCGATCTGGGTGGCGTCAAACCAAGCTACCTCGGGCCTCCGGAGAGCTTTCACCGATAGGCAGATTCGTGAGCATTACGCCCGGGCACTTTCCGGAAGGGCACGGCGCGTCCAGGCCGCAGTGAGAATTGAGGAAGCGCTCGCTTCCAGATATCATCAACGTGGGATCGGCTTGCGCTGCGATATAAACCCCGAATGGTGTTTGGTTGCA
>Ga0209415_10009198_pt1 | contig 17004 bp, 17 predicted proteins | sample PeaSoiSIISIP2007_FD_187696 | JGI IMG/M metagenome (GOLD analysis project Ga0209415, IMG submission 187696) | Peat soil microbial communities from Weissenstadt, Germany - SII-SIP-2007 (SPAdes) (version 2) | ecosystem: Environmental > Terrestrial > Soil > Wetlands > Peat | place: Germany... | reverse complement strand
GACCCGCCCCGCCGCAATCGGCCGCACCCATGCAGGTGATCGTGGCGTCGATGCCGAGGCCGAAGCCGCCGTCAGGTACCGGAGTTCCCGCGCCGGCGTCTTCCCCCGTATTCCCACCCGTGGAGACTTGCGCCTCCTCTCCGCCATCCCCGCTGGGGCTGTTCTTCGAGGACGAGCATGCTGCCGCCAGGGCGATGCCACACGAAACAGTCCAAAAGGTCCTTGAGGTTCGCATCCAAGAACTCCGCCCCTCGTCTCGCGCCATCGAAGTGGACTCTGAAGGACGGGAAACCTACGCGAGCGCACGGGGAGTGTCATTGCCTTTGCGGGACAGAACGTGTGCGAAACGGGCCGCGCGTCGAGAGCCGACCGCTATCGGCTCAAAGGGACTAAGGCACCGACGGCTTGCGCCTGCGCTCGGCGCGAACTTGCCCGAGCGACCCGATCGCGCTCACGACGTACTCTGGCGTCCACTCAAGGGCTGGGAGCAACCTCGACCAGAGCAAGGGACCGCGATCGCTCACCCGCCTCTACTCGCGCTGCCGCACGGGACGCCGGAACAGCGGGAGTATCGGCAAAGGAGGCGCTGCCTGCTCGAGAGGCAGCAGGGCGACCTGAGCGGGCCTTCGATCGTCATCGCGGTCCGACGCGTGCTCCAACAAGTCCCTGCTCAAGTGACCGACTCTCGTCGCGGATTCGTTCGCGGCGTGCGCCCAGCTCCCATAGCCGTGCCCGCCCCCCGAGAAGCCGTGCCCACCGCCTCCTGCCGCCAGGTGCCCACCCCCACCCCCGCCTCCTCCGAGATGCCCTCCGCTACCCCCGCCTCCTCCGCCGCCCTTCGCCCCAAGAATCACGACCACCACCACGACTGCGACCAGGGCGGTCACGAGCACCACGGCACCGAACGTCTTCAGCCCGTCGAAGTTGTCGACTTCGACGCCTTCGACATCGGCCCACCGCAGCGCGAGCTCCTGCGCGCCGTCGCCCGCGCAGCGCGCCACGACCTCCTCGTTGACGCATACATCACGGCCGTCGACCTGCTCGGTCCATGAGCCATCATGGAGAAGAAAGCGGAGCCTGCTGTTTTCGCCAATGTGCAGCCGATGACCCTCGGGCGTCCTGACCACTAGCTCTCCGGCACGACCGGGGACCCGAAGGGCCGTCGTGGCAGCGCCATCGAGGAGCGTCGTTGTCCGGCACCCGGCCACTGCGACGCACAGCGCCGGCACCAGGAACCAACGCGAAAACCCGCCGGGTCGCCCGAAAGCCATGATGCCAGCCGTCGCAAGAGGCGTACCGTCACAGGAGAGCGCCACGTGGGATCAAAGACTCGGGGGATCTCATCGGATTGCGCGGCTCAATAGGGTGGACGACATCGCTCCGCGCCGACGTCGAGAACTCGAGTTCACAACTCCAAATCCAGACACGAGGCCCCCTTCGGCGATGGGTAAGACCGCGGGGAGCTTTTCGCGGGACGCATCGCCCCGCACGAGGGCGATCTGCCGCTTCGGAAAATCGAGGAGCCTTTGCCCGCTTCTGGGCCTGGAAGTCGACGCGCGTCGGGCGACCGTCCGTCTCGGTGAGCGAGGTGTCGGCCGAATCGGGGGCGGCGACACGGCCCATGCGGGGCAAGACTCCGACCATGCTCACCGGAGAGCATGGCGACGCCGCGACTCAGAGGGCCAATCGCGACCACTGAAGCGGTTCTTCTTCAACGACCGCAACGTCGCCTGGAGAGACCGCCCGTATGTATCTTGAGCGCAGCAGCGACGATCGGCTTCGCCCAGTCGGGCGTGGCCGCAATCTTGGATCGGCCGGGTGCAATGATGCGGCCGGTTTTGGTGTGGAGCAGAAGCCTTGGCCGCGGGGCCTTGCCCGCGTTGGGGTCTCCCTCCTCGCTGTTGTCCAAGACGCGTAGCTCCGTCAACCGTGGCAGCAATCGCACCAGGTTCTGCAGGCTCCGGGCGTAGCGTCGGCGAACGTATGTCTCCGGGATGTCATGGCCGCCACGAGCCACCCGCTCCCGAACACGAGCGAGGTGCAGCTCGGGGCTCGAGAGCCCCGCGTACCAAACCCGCACTTCGAGACCGGCAGAGAGGGCCTGCTCGAGCAGTCGCGTCATCGTTTCCCCGCCGAGGGTCGTCTCGAGGGCAAAGGAGAGGCGCTCTCGGATGGCGCGCTCGAGCAGGCGCTTTCCCTCCCGCCAGGCGTGGCCGTTGGCGTCGCGCTGGGTAAGGGCCGGATCCTTGATCAGCAACTTTCGCGCAACCTCGTCGGGGTTGAAGTATTCGCCGCCCGCGCTTCGGAGCATCGCGCCGGCGATGCTGCTCTTGCCACACCCGTTCGTGCCCGCCAGCACCGTGATGCAGGCCTTGGCCCCCGCTGTCACGCACGCCGCGCGGCTCGTCGTGGGCCGTGGGCCGCCGCGACGGCCGCGTCCCCCAGCTCCGACGGAGAAGCTGCGAACAAGGCGGACGTTCCCGCTCGCGCCTTGGGGGTCTGCATCCGCTTGAGCATGACGTCGAACTCCGCGCGCAGTGCGTCGAGGTCCGGCGTGGCGCGCCCTGCGAGCACTTCGTAGGCGTCAGCGGAAAGCAGCACTGCGGTGGGCGCGTTGTGCTTGGTGATCACCACGCGGCCACCCCGCAGCGCCATGTCGAGCACACGGCCGAACTCGTTCTTCGCGACGGTCGCGGAGACCTCCTCCTCGCCCTCGAGGCGGGGCGGCGGCTTCAGCGCGGACTGCTTGGCAGCGACCATAATAGCTAAAATAGCTCGAATGGCCCCGCCCGCAAGGGGCGCATCGGGCAACGACGGGGCGCATGGTGGCGACGCCCGTTGCCCTTCTCACCACGCGTATGCTTCGGGGGCCTGTCCGCCGGGTCCCGGCCAGATGACGTCGAGCTTCTTCATTGCGTCGGCGTCGAGCTTCATCCTCTCGGCGGCCACCGCGTCGTCGAGCTGCTCCATCGTGCGGGGCCCGACGATGGGCGCCGTCACGCCGGGCATGCCCAGCAGCCACGCCAGCCCGACGCGGGCCGGGCTCTCCCCGATCTCGGCGCACAGCTTCTCGTAGCTCTCGAGCTGCGGGCGGTGCTTCACGACGAGAGCTTGGATCCGCTCGCCGGCCCTCCTGCCCGACGCCGCCTTGGCGAGCGCCCCTCCAAGCAGACCTCCTCCGAGGGGCGACCAGGGGACAACTCCCACGCCATACGCCCTGCACGCCGGGATGACCTCGAGCTCCACGGTCCGCGCCGCCAGGTTGTAGAGGCTCTGCTCGGACACCAGGCCGAGAGAGTGCCGCTGCCGCGCGGTCTCCATTGCCTGCACGATGTTCCAGGCGGCGAAGTTGCTGCTGCCCACGTAGAGCACCTTGCCCTGCAGGACGAGGATCTCCATCGCCTGCCAGATCTCGTCCCACGGCGTGTCCCGGTCGACGTGGTGCATCTGGTAGAGGTCGATGCGGTCGGTCTGCAGGCGACGCAGGCTATCGTCGCACGCGCGGCGGATGTGGTACGCGCTCAGACGGCCGCCATTCGGGACGCCGTCGTACATCGCGCCGTAGACCTTGGTGGCGAGCACGACCCGGTCGCGCCGCCCGCCGCCCCTGGCGAGCCAGTTGCCGATGATGGTCTCGGTGCGGCCTTTGTTCTCGCCCCAGCCGTAGACGTTCGCGGTGTCGAAGAAGTTGATCCCGACCTCCAGGGCGTGATCCATGATGCGGAAGGAATCGGCCTCCTCCGTCTGCGGGCCGAAGTTCATCGTGCCCAGGCAGATGCGGCTCACCTTGAGGCCCGTTCGTCCGAGGCGCGTCAGCTCCATGTCCCGGGAAGATACCACCGGGCGCTTCCTCGCGGGTTCGACGTGATGGAGGCAACGTCTCCGCGCTCGGCGGCCGCCCGATCGACTGCCTTTGCCGCAGCGTACCTAGCGGGAAGCGGGGGCGTGCGCCGCGGCGTACGCCTTCGCCCGTTCGGTCAGTGATCGCCCCTCGGGGCCCCGAGGGCTAGCGCGTAGAGGGTCCTTCCCTCCGTCCCGAAAAAGAGCCGTGAGGGGTAGCCGTTGCCCCAGTAGAGGACGCCGTCCACGACGGCGGGCGCGCCGTACACCGTGGCGCCGCTCTTGAAGTTCCAGGGGAGCACCTCGCCCGTCGCGGCGTTGAGCGCAACCATCGTCCCGTCGTTGTCCATCGAGCCTGCGAAGACCACGCCGTTGACGATGGTCACCGGCCCATTGACACTGGCCCCGTTGACCGGGGCCGTCATCGTCGGGTTTGCGGTCTGCCACAGGATGTCGCCCGTCGCCGGTTCGAGTGCGGCCCAGGATCCGACGCTCGTCTTCATGCCCGCCTGCGCCCCCTTCCCGCCCAGCGTGTACGCCGTACCGCTCTCGTCGTTGACGCCGACGTAGATGCGCGTCCCGTCGGTGGCGGTGCCCCAATGGATGCCTCCGAGGTGCCCGCCCGGGCCGACCTGCGTCTTCCAGAGAACGGCCCCGGTGTCCGCGTCGACCGCCCAGTACACGCCGCTCTTCTGGCCCGCGCCGACGATGTCGTGGGGCACCCCGTCGATCGTCGCCCGGAAGAGGTTCGCGCCGCAGCCGATGTCCCAGTCGTGGTTGTTGAAAAGCTCGAAGGTCCAGACGTCGCCGGTTGTCATCCGCTGCGACCAGCGCACCTTGCCAGTGGCCAGGTCCAGGGCCACGACCGACTCCAACCGGTCGCCTGCGGGCAGGTTGCCCCCATCCATGAATGCGGGCGGAACCGCGTAGTTGTTGCCCGTCGTCACGTAGACCTGGCTGCGTTTGCGGTCGACCGTGGGCGTCCCGCTCCAGATGGCCGCGCCCGCATAGCCCGCAAGCGACTTGTCGGGGTTGTAGTAGACGTCGTCGTCGATCATCGGCGTCTGCCAGAGCAACTTGCCGGTCGCCGCCTCGATCGCCACGGCGCTCCCACGGAAGGTGTACACGTGCCCGCCGTCGCCCCCGAGGCCGGCCCCTTCCTCGCCCGAAGAGACCCCCACGTACAGCACGCCCTTGTCGAGCGCTGGCGATGAGGTCACGAGCGCGTACGGGTTGGTGTCGAGCGTCGTTTGCCACACGAGCGCCCCGGTCGCCTGGTCGAGCGCGAACATGATCGCCGGCGACGACGCGAGACCGAAGATCACGAGCGATCCGCTCACCACCGGCGTTCCGCGGGCCACGGCAATCGCGCTGCTCCGCGAGCCCGCCGCACCCGCTCCCGAATCCTCCACGGCGCCGTCGTCTCCGCCCTCGGAGCCGCCGTCGTCTCCGCCGTCGGAGCCGCCGTCGGACGCCAGCCCGAGAAGCTCGCCGACCGACTGCGTCCAGACCACGCTGCCGCTGGCGGCGTCGATGCGGCTGACCATGCCCCCCCAGTCCGGCACGTAGATTTGCCCCCTGACAACCGCCGGCGTCGCCGAGATATCGCCCGCCGCGGTGAGCTGCCACTTAACCCCGAGCCCCGCGGCATTCGCCGGCGTGATGGCCGTCGCGGCGGAAGCGCGCGTGTTGCAAATGTTCTGCCCGTACATGGGCCAGTCCCCCCCGTCGTTCGCGCAGTCAAGCGGCGCGGCGGTTTCCACGCTCGCGTCGGGCGCGGCCGAAGAAGAGCTGCTCTTGCAGGCGAAGGAGTCGACGACTCCGAGCGACGCTGTCACCCCGCACGCAGCGAGGGTCCCCCAGACGCGGCGTCCCGCGCGCGCTTCACTCGTCATCGTCCCCTCCGCGGATTGCGACCAGCTCGACTTCGTAGGAGAGGGCCTCGCCGGTCGCAACCCGGGGCGCTTTCCGAACCCTTCGCGTCTCGCCGACCCGCATGCCGACGATCCCCTCGTCCCACCCGACGGCAACTTGCCTCGGGGGCTTGCCGTCGTAGCGAACCTGGACGACGTCACCCTCGCGGGCCGCCGGTCCATTCCCCCGCTTCACGGTCACGACGGACATCTGCAAGGAAGGATCGACCGGTCGCGGCAGGTGCCGATCGAGCAAGGGGGCGTCGCCGGCGACCGGCGGCGCGTAAGCCGAGCCGGCCGCCGCGAGCAGCAGCACGCCGAACGCTCCGACGGCCGCCCGTTCACTCACCCTGAGACGACCTTACCAGACAGCGCGCGGCGAGTAAGTGATCCTACGCGGGTTCGCGCGCGAAGAGACGGGCTGACCGAAAGGGGTCGCGGCCCCGCCGAGGTCTACTATGGGGGCATGAAGACGCTCGACCCCTTCGCCTGCCTCGGGGGGTTCCTCCCCGTCGCGCTCGTCGGCTTCGCGATCTGGGGATGCGGAAGCAGCAACGGGTCGAGCGCCGGTCCTTCCGACAGCGGATCCCCCGAGGGCGGGTCCATCGTGGGCGGCGTGGACGCCGCTGGAGGATCCCCGATGGGCGCCGACGGCGGCGCTCAGGGCGACGCGACCGGCGGCGACGGGGGCGACGGGAGTGCGCCGACGACGGGATGGGACTACGCGAAGATCGGGGGCGGAGGCTTCATCACGGGCGGCCAGGTCGCCACCGACGGCACCAAGTTCTTCCGCACCGACACGAGCGGCGGATACCTTTACGACGACACGACGGGGCGGCTGCGCCAGGTCGTCCCGCGCAACCTGCCGCCCGGGGTCAACGTCTTCCTCAACGGCACGGGCGTGTACGAGGCGATGATCGCGCCGTCGAATTCGAGCCGTCTGATCGCCGCGTACAACGACGCCCTCTACGGATCGACCGACGGAGGCAACACCTTCACGCTGCTCAAGTCGGGCTTCACGTTCGACTCCAACAGCAACGCGATGCGCACGTACGAGAGGCACGGGCAGATCGATCCGCAGAACCCGAGCCACATCGTGTTCGGCGACCAGGTGGGCCTGTACCGCTCGACCAACGACGGCATGACCTGGAACCTCGCGAGCGGCGTGGCGGCATCGTCAGCCCTGCACGGGGACACGGCGGGATTCAGCGGCGTCGCGTTCAACCCCAAGTCGGCGTTGACGAACGGCAACTCGTCGGAGGCGATCGTCTCGACCGGCGGGACCTTCTTCCGCACGACTGACGGCGGCAGCACGTGGAACGACATCTCTGCTGGAGGCCCTGCAGACGAGCCCACGATGGCCGAGTACGACGCGCACGGCAACTACTACGTGGGCGTCTCGCAGGGCGGCATCTGGCGGTACTCCGCCGGCGCGTGGCGGAACCTTCGACCACCAAGCAACAACTTCTTCCTCTTCTTCATCGACCCGACGAACGACCAGCACATCGTGCTCGTCGGCGAGAGCAACTTCGCCTTCTCGCAGTCGACCGACGGCGGCGGGACGTGGAGCCCGACCCTGAACTACGCCACCGACGCCCAGATGTCGGTCGACGGCATCCCCTGGCACTCGACCAACCCGCACTACTACCGGGCGAACATCCTGGTCGACGCCGCGCGTAGCGTGGTGTGGACCCCTGGGGGCAACCAGGGGCTCGAGTCCATCCCGCTGTCGGCGCTGAGCGGATCGCCCCCGTACACGTGCGACATGCACGGCCTGGGCATCGAGAACATGTGCATCAACACGATGGTCGCGGCCACGGGGTCCAAGAAGCTGCACGCCGTGGTGTGGGACGAGTGGTACGCCCAGCTCGATCGCGACAACGTCGTCTATCCGTCGATCGTCAACCCGATGAAGGGCGGCATCTCGCCCTCATGGGGCCTGGACGTCAGCAAGCAGACCCCGACGCTGCTCGCGCGCTGGCTCGACGGCGCGGTGGGCGCCGGGGCCGAGTTCGCGCAGTCGGGCTGGAGCGCGGACGACGGCGCGACGTGGAACGCCTTCGCGACGCTGCCGGCGAACACCACCGGGGCGAGCGATTGGGGCTACGGGGGAGAGCTGGCCTATTCGGGGCAAGACAACATCGTCGTCGTGTCGTCGAACACCAACGCCGTGTCGAGCGTCAACGGGCAGCTCAGGATGCCGTATTACACGCTCGATCGCGGCGCCATGTGGAAACCCGTCACCCTGCCGACGGCCTGGACGCAGACCAACGTTTCGAAGATCCACTTCGCGGACTACCTGAATCGCCAGATCCTCATCGCCGACTACTCCCAGCTCGCGCGCTTCTACTTCCTGGTGGAAGCCGACGACCCGAACTTCCGCGGCATCTACCGCACCGACGACGGCGGCGCGACGTGGACGAGGACGTCACCCATCCCCGGGAGCCAGGACTACGGCATCTGGCAGTACAACGCGCACCTCAAGTCCCCGGTCACCAACCATCTGTGGATGACGGCGGGCGAGGAGGGCTCGGGGTCGCCGGTGGGCGTGGGCCAGCTCTTCCGGAGCACCGACGGCGGCATGACCTTCACCGCGCTGCCCGACGTGCTCGAGCCCATCAACATCGGCTTCGGCGCGCCGGCGCACGCGGGCGGCTACCCGGTGCTCTTCATGAGCGGCTACTACAACGGCCAGGCGGGAATGTGGATGACCGCCGACGCGAACGATCCCAGCCCGACGTGGATCTCGATCGGCGCGGCGCCGAACGACCAGTACTCCGGCGTCGGGTTCATCACCGGCGATCCCGATGTGCCCGGGCGGGTCTGGGTCGCGACCGGTTGCGCGGGCGTGCAGTTCGGTCAGTTCGGGAGTCTGCTGCCCTGACGCGCAGGCCCACCAGGTTCAGGCCCGTGCGGCGATGGTACATTGCCCGCCCGTGACCGCGCGTTTCGCTCTCCTCGTGGCGCCGTCGGATCCCCTGGTCGGCAGTGCCTCGGCGCGTCTGGAGGCACTCGCGTGGCTGCGAAATCAGATGGCGCGTCGGGGATTTCAGGTCTCGATCGTCGGAAGCAGCCAGAGTCCGCTCGTGGACCTCGAGGGGATCGCGGGGCGCATCTCGTCCGGCGACAGTGTCCTTTTGCACGTCAGCGGAAGGCTCGTGGCAAGAGATTCGATCGCCATGAGTGCTACCTCGGCGCTCGCGCTCGCCGCTCTGACCAACCTTCTTGCGGCGCGCAGTCCCGGTTACGCGTCCATCGTCCTCGACCTCGTGCTGGGCGACGACCCGGGGAACGAACCGGACCCCGTCGACCTCGTGTCGGAAGCCGCGCGATCGCTGGGCGCGGTGGAGCACGGCTACTCAGTGCTGGCCGGGTTGCGCATCCCGGAAGGCGGAGCCGACCGCATTGCCTTTACCCGGCTCGCCATGCCGCCCATCGACGACGGCGGCCCACCTTCGACGGAAGTGCTCTTGTCATCCATGCACGACCGCGCGGCGGCGACGGGCCCGAACGGGACAGGCGCGCAGAGCTTCGTGCTCCTCAGGGGCGCTAGCGACGAGACGATCGACGGCCTCGTCGCGCAGGCGTCGCAGGCCGGCGATTGGCGCCGCGTCGTCGAATTGCGTCTCGAGCGTGCGGAGACTCTGGCCGCCGTCGCGCAGCGCGCGGACGAGCTGACGGCCATCGCACGGATCCTGCGGGTCGAGCTTCGTGACCCCGACGGAGCGATCGAGATTCTCGAGCACGCTCGGACGCTGGACCCGAATCGGGCTGGAGTGCTCGAGGGGCTGCGAGACGCTTACGAAGCGAGCGGTCGCGCCGCTCCGATCGATCCGGACGAGTACGCGAAGGCCTTCGCGACACACCGGCGCGCGGGGCAGATGGACGCGGCTCTCCTCGACGCCATGCTGCTCGAAGCGGTCGGCGCTGCGGCGCCCGAGCACACGGCGATGGTCGAGCGGTCGCGTTCGGTCGGGCCGATGCAGGTCCTCAGGCCGCTCGATGACGCAGCGTGGCTCGCGCTGCGCGCGCCCGGGTTCGACGACGACGTTGCCACCCTGCTTGCGGGCATCGACCAAGCCGCCGTCGCCGTCCGCCTCGAGCGCTTGCGCTCGAGCCGCCGCGTCCCGACGCTCGATTCGGCGAACCGACTCGGTCCCGAGAGCACGGTTTCCGCCGGGAGGACGATGCACTGGGCCGCGCGAGTCCTCGGAGTCGAGTGCCCCGACGTGTACGCAGGCGCAGAGGACGGCGAGGAACCCGTCATCCCCATCCCGAACGCACGGCCATCGATCTTCCTCGCCCCACGAGCTCTATCGGGGACGTCTGCCAAGCAGCTCGCGTTCCTCGCAGGGCGTGCCCTGACCTGGTACCGGCCCGAGTACCATTGCATGCTCTACTACCCGACCCTCGAAGACCTGCGCGAGGTGGTTGCGGCGACCCTGGAGCTCGCCGGCAGCGATGGGCATTCGATCAACCCGTCGACCGACACGGGGGAAATGGAACGCGTGCTCGCTCGTCACCTCGGTGACGACGCGCGCGCGGCGATCGGTGACGCGGCGGCGAGGCTCGGTGTACGTGGAGACGAAGGTCTGCTCGAACGCTGGGTGCGCAGCGCCGAGCTCACCTCCGCGCGTGCCGGATTGCTTCTCTGCGGAGAACTCAAGACCGCCATCGCCGGTGCGCAGTTGCGCTCGTCTGCTTCGGGACGCCCCTCCGCCGAGCGGGTCACGAGCGACCTCGTCGCCTTCTGTGCCTCGCGAGCGCATGCGGCGCTCCGCGCGCAGTTCCTGAAGTTGCCGTCGTAAGGCCCACCGCCGGGACGGATGCGCGCGCTTCGACCCGCGCTCACGGGGACGTCACATGTTTTCGCGCGCGCTCTTCGTCGGCGTAGATTCGCAGAGTCGCGATACCCACGGTCATGAGCACCGGCCCGAGGATGAGTCCCTTCAAGCCGAACACCGCAGTGCCGCCAAAGAGTGCGATGAACATGAAGAGCGCTGGCACGTTGCTGCCGCGTCCGACGAGCCGAGGATTGATGACGTAAGTCGGGATCGCGGTCAGGACCACCACCCCCCAGGCTGCAAGGAAAATGCCGGCCCCGAGTCTGCCCGAGACAATGAGGATGACCGCGGCCGGCACCCACACGAGCATCGTTCCCAACCCAGGCACGACCGACACGAGCGCCGTCAGCGCGCCGAAGAACAGCGGCTGCGGAAGACCCACGATCCTATAGCCGACGGTCGCGAGCGCGCCTTGAAGGAGGCCGATCCCGACGGTGCTGAGCAGTGTCGCTCTCCCTACGCGGCGGAACTCGACGAGGAGCTTGCGGGTGTACTCGGGTCGCAGTGGCAGAAGGTCCTCCGCCGCTGCAGCGATCGGCTTCCAATGCCGAAGGACGAAGTACATGGTGAGCATTCCGAAGAACACCCCGAGCGCCGTGCTCGCTGTCGTAGACGTGACCGTCTGGGCGATGCTCTCTGCGCGCGTGACTGCGGAGCCCGCCATGGTGCGAACCTTCGCGTGCAGGTCATCGATCGAGATTCCGATTCGGCTAGTGACCTCATCGATCACACTAACCGCCTTTTGCTCGGCGCCGCCCGGACCGAATGGATTGACGACCTTCCCGCTGAGGACCGTCGCTCCGTGGACGAGAATCCACACGAGCCCGCCGAACGTAAGCGCGACCACGAGCGTCGATCCAAGCACGGTCGCGAGCGCCGCGGCCGGCGGGGTCCAATGACGGGCGATGCGCTCATATGTCGGTCGGAAGGTGAACGCCAAGAGCCCGCCGAAGAGCATGCCCACGGCCACGGGACTCATGAGCCACAGAATCGTCGCGAGGGCCGCGAGCGCAGCCGACACCAGCGCGAGGTGCTCGTGGCGAGCGACCTCCGCGTCTGTGCTCGAGCCCCGAGGGACCTCGACGTTTGCGTTATCCGGCATGCTCGCGAACCTTCGACCCAATACCTGCGTCGTACCAATAGGTGGGTCGTCAAGACGACAGGTCAAGGCCCGGCTCCCTCGCTGGACCGCCGTGTCTGCTGACGGGCGAGCTTCACTGCGAGGGAAGCGTGCCATCGTCAGCGGTCTGGCGGTACGCTTCGCGCCGCATGACGGACCAGGTCCCCGGATTCGAGGTCGCGAACTTCCAGCACGACGGCACGGCACGTGAGGTCTATCGCGCCGGCTCTGGTCCCGGCGTCGTTGTCATCCACGAGATGCCCGGGCTGCATCCGATCGTCACGCAGTTCGGCCAGCGGCTCGTCGACGCCGGATTCACGGTCTACATGCCCTCCCTGTTCGGCCGACCCGGCCGGCCGTTCACGCCGGGCGCAGTGAGGCGTGCGATAGTCGAGGTCTGCGTGGCGCGCGAGTTCACGCTGTTCGCCGATCGCGCGCCGCGCATCACGCCGTGGCTGCGCGCGCTCGCCACACGAGCGCACGCCGAGTGCGGTGGGCCGGGCGTGGGGGCGGTGGGCATGTGCTTCACCGGCAGCTTCGCGCTTGCGATGGCCGTCGACCCGTCAGTCCTCGCGCCCGTGATGAGCCAGCCGGGCCTGCCTGCCCCCATCTCGGCGCGCAAGCGGGCGGCAGTCGGCGTCGATGTAGCGGACCTCGCGCGCATCAAGCAGCGCACACGTGAGGGGCTCTGCGTGATGGGGCTCCGCTTCACGAACGACAAGGGCGTCCCGGCGGAACGCTTCGCGACGCTGCGACGCGAGCTCGGCGACGCGTTCATCGCGATCGAGATCGATTCGTCGCCGGGCAACGCCGCTGGCGTCGATCCCAAGTCGCACTCCGTCCTGACAGGGCACCTCGTCGATCAGCCCGGGCACCCGACCCGCGACGCGCTCGACCGTGTGCTGGCCTTCTTGAACGCCCGGCTGCGGCCTGCTGCCTCGCCCGGGCGCAAATTCGCGTAGCGCATCGGTCGGTGGGCTTCTTTTGGCGGGGCGTGCTCTGCTTGCACCCATGCCGATCCGCGCCGTTGCCGAATGGTGCCGGCGTGCAGCGGCGCTCGTCCCGCTCTCGGACCGCGCAATACTCTTGTCGCCGCCGCTCCTCCTGGCGAAATTCGCCCGTTACGCATTGAGCGGTCACAAGCGCGAGGTGCTGGCGGATGACCCGGATGCCCGCAACCCGGAGCTCGTCGATCTCCTGCTCGACTTCTTCCAAGTGCTCGGGCGCTACTATTTTCGTCTCGACGTGCGCGGCATCGAGAACGTCCCCGCGGCCGGCGCCGCCCTTCTCGTGGGCAATCACAACGGCGCCTTCCTGCCGACCGACGCATTCTTCGCCGCCCTCGCGATTCGAGACCACTTCGGCCCAACGCGCGCGATGTACGCGCTGGCGCACGACGTTCTCTTCTTCGACCCGTTGCTCCGCCGCTACGCCTTGCAGATGGGAATCCTTCGAGCGGGGCGAGATGGGGCACATCGCGTTTTCGCCCGCGAAGGCCTCGTGCTCGTCTATCCTGGGTCGGACGTCGAGACGTTTCGCCCTTGGAAGGACAGAGGGAAGATCCGCTTGGGCGGCAGGAAGGGTTTTCTTCGGTTGGCCATCGGCTCGGGCGTGCCGATCGTCCCGGTCGTCAGCGCCGGAACGCACGAGCAGCTCGTCGTGCTCTCTCGCGGGGATCGGCTCGCGCGTGCGCTGCACATGCATCGCTGGGCACGAACCGACTTCTTCCCGATCGTCCTCTCCGTGCCCTGGGGGATCACGACGGGGTTCTTGCCGTACTTGCCCTTGCCTGCGCAGACGACACTCTCCTTCGGTGCTCCCATCGCATGGCCATCTCTCACGCCGAGGGACGCAGAAGATCCCGAGAGAATCGATCGCGCTTATGGACAAGTCGAGGCCACGATGCAGTCGATGCTCGACGAGCTCACGGCGGGGCGGCGCCCATTCCTCGGCCAGAGCCGGAGCCGGCCGACGCCCGCTTGAGGCGCTGCCCGCTCTGGCACCTGGACGCCCTAGGCTCGTCGACGTCTTCGCCGCAACACGCGTTGCGGGACGACGAGCCGAGGACTCGGTAGCTCACGCGCGTCAAGGAACGTCTCGAGCGCTCGAACGAAGCGTGCTGGCTCTTGACGGTGCGGGAAGTGCTCGACGCCCGGAAAGCGGGTGAGCGTCACGCCATCGAGCAGCGACGCCGCTTGGATGCCGTGCGCGACGGGGATCAAGGGGTCGTCATCGCCCCAGAAGATGGCGGTCGGCGGCAGCGACGAGACTTCGTGCGCCCGGTCGAGGAAATGCCGATGCTGGCCCCTGCCGTTGATGACGTCGCGAACGCTGCGGGAGAAGGCGCGCGCCGTCCCCGGGATCGAGTTGTACTTGGCGAGGATCGCGATTTCCTCGTCCGAGAAGGCGCCGCCGGCGGCGAGGAGGGCCCGGGTCGTACCGAACGACATGAACGGCTGGCCGAACCGCTCGACGAAGAACGGAAACGACGCCCACCTCAGGGCGACGCCCACCTCGCGACCGAGCCCGCCGCTCGACTCGAGGCCCAGCCGCCGGATGCGGTCGCGACGCGTGAGCAGCATCCACTGCGCCACGCCGCCGCCGAACGAGTGGCCCACGAGGTCGAGGTCGCGCAGGTCGAGCTCTTCGAGCCAGGCGCCCACGAGGTTCGCGTGCCAGTCGAGCGTGTAGCTCGCGTCGGGGCGCGACGACTCCCCGTGGCCGGCGAGGTCGAGCATCAGCACGCGGCGCGTTCGCGCCAGCGCGGGGGCGATGGGGAACCATGTGCGGTGCGAATCGCAGAGGCCGTGCAGGAGGACGAGCGGACGCCCGACGCCGAGCTCGGCCCAGTGGAGGTCGACGTCTCGGACGCGCGCGAAAGAGTGGGTCGGGGCGACGGGCTGCGCCGTCGGATCGTCCGGCCGAGCGAAATTGATCATGGCGGAAGAGTCTCGTAGCAGATCCGGGGCCGCGGGCCGACCCGGGCGACAAAGGGGGGAGCCCGCCCTCGTACGCGCCGTGCTCGTTGGCGGCGAGCAGCATGCTCTTCCAACTTGAGCGTGCCCGTCTCGCGAACGAGGCGCTCGCCCTCACGACGCGCGCGTACCTGGCCGGCCAATCGACGAACATCGAGGTCATCGACGCAGAGCAGACCGCGCGCGACGCCGACATCGCGGCCGAAGTCGCGGCCGATACCGAGCGCCAGGCCACCCTCGACGCCCTGGCGGGGGTCGGCCTGTTTCCCTGAACGTGCGCCTGAGCCGAGCCTACCTCCCATCGATGCTCGCGGCCGGGCTCCTCGGGTGGCGCGATGGCACGTCGATTGCCCCACGTCCCATATCTGCATGAAGGAGAGCATCCCATGAATACCATCACGACCAAGGATGGCACTCAGCTTTATTACAAGGACTGGGGCAAGGGGCAGCCCGTGGTCTTCAGCCATGGCTGGCCAATTTCCGCGGATGCCTTCGAAGACCAGATGCTCTTCCTGGCGTCCCGCGGATATCGATGCATCGCCCACGATCGGCGCGGCCACGGTCGATCGAGCCAGCCCTGGGACGGCAACGACATGGATACTTACGCCGATGACCTCGCCGAGCTCGTCACGACGCTCGCGCTGAAGGACGCCATCCACGTCGGTCACTCCACCGGCGGTGGCGAAGTCGCCCGATACATTGGTCGCCACGGCTCGAAGCGGGTGGCCAAGGCGGTGCTCATCAGCGCGGTGCCGCCGCTCATGCTTAAAACGCCCTCGAATCCCGGCGGCACGCCGCTCGAAGCGTTCGACCAGCTCCGCTCGGCAGTGCTGTCCGATCGCTCCCAGTTCTGGCGAGACCTCAGCCTGCCGTTCTACGGCTACAACCGTCCCGGGGCGCGCGTGTCGGAGGGTGTTCGCGAGTCGTTCTGTCTGCAGGGCATGATGGCCGGCATCCCTGCCGCGTACTTTTGCATCAAGGCGTTCTCCGAAACGGATCAGACGGAGGACCTCAAGAACTCGGACGTACCCACTTTGATCGTGCAAGGGGACGACGATCAAATCGTGCCGTACGCCAACGCATCCGTGCTCCAGGCCAAGCTGGTCAAGAACGCCATGCTGAAGATCTACAAGGGTGCGCCGCACGGGCTGTGTACTACCCACAAGCACCAGGTAAACGAAGATTTGCTCGGGTTCATAAAGTCGTAGGATCGGCTGTCGGTCCTCCGGGTCCAGCAGCGATCAAGGTGCTTCCGACTCGCTCGCAGTGAGGGATCGCTCACTAGACCGAGAGTCTTCCGCGCGGACACGCATCGCTTCGGCGATGTGCTCGCTTGGCGCCGCGACGAGGACGTCGCCCTCAGCAACCCCTGTCGAGAGGGCCACCTTATCCCCGAAGTCCCTCTCGATTTCGACTCGCCTCCAGGAGACCGCCCCCGCACGTACGAGCGCCACGCGCGTCCCCTGCGCGTCAATGAGGACGGCCGTCGCCGGTGCGACGAGGAATCGGCTCTGCCCAGTCATGTGAAAGGTGATCCGGCCGTACATGCCCGCGATGAGGGTATCGTCGGGGTTCGGAATGTCGACCTCAGTGAGGAGCGTCCGCGTGCCCACGTCGAGCTCGTCGGCAGTGCGCGCGACCTTACCCGCGAACGTCCGTCCGGGTCGCTCGCGCACAGTCGTGGGAGCGTCCATGCCCACCCGGATGTCGGCCGCGTGGAGCTGCGGCACGTTCACGAAAACGCGGACAATGTCGACGTCGGCCACCTTGAAGAGCGGCCGCCCCATGCTCGTCCCGGCCGTCACCAGCTGCCCGACCTCCGCCGTCCGCTGGGTCACGACGCCGTCGAATGGGGCCACTTGCGCAGCTCCCCCTGCTCGCGGGGAGGGCCGCGGGCCCGCGGCTCGAGGACGCGACGAAGGTGCACCTGCAGCGCGAGGGCTGGCCAGGGAACGTGCGCGAGCTTCGCAACGTGCTCGAGCGCGCGATGATCCTCGCCGACGGAGCTCTCATCAAGCCGGAGCACCTCTGGATCGAGGCGAGCTCGGCGCCGTCCGGCGAACCTGCCGGGGCTTCGAACGAGGGGTCGCTCGCAGCCCTGGAGCGCCAGACGATTCAGCGCACACTGGCAGCCGTTGGCGGCAACCGCCGCCTCGCGGCGGCGAAGCTCGGCATCGGCCTCCGAACCCTCTACGACAAGCTGAGGCGATACGACCTGCGCTGACCGAAGGACAAGCAGAAGAAGGAGGTCCCGATGAAGCTCGCGTTCCTTGGGCTGGGTGTAATGGGCTACCCGATGGCCGGGCACCTCG
>Ga0209415_10009197_pt1 | contig 17007 bp, 17 predicted proteins | sample PeaSoiSIISIP2007_FD_187696 | JGI IMG/M metagenome (GOLD analysis project Ga0209415, IMG submission 187696) | Peat soil microbial communities from Weissenstadt, Germany - SII-SIP-2007 (SPAdes) (version 2) | ecosystem: Environmental > Terrestrial > Soil > Wetlands > Peat | place: Germany... | reverse complement strand
GTTGAAACGATCCGCCTCGAAAGCGGACATACCTTAACGGGTATCGTGGGTTCAAATCCCACCCTCTCCGCCATATTCTCATCTTTCAGCCATTTCCCTCAGATGGTCCATTCTTCCGCCGTTCTGCCAATCGATTCTGCGCCCTTAGCGTTTGTTACTTTCGTACATGTACTAAAGTCACTTAGCGTGGGTAATCAGCGCACTTGTTACGGTGTACTGTAGGGCTAAGAAGAGCAGCAGACGATGAGGTCCGCTCGGAGTTTAAGCTGTCCCACGACGACGCAATGCGCCGCGTGCGTTGAGGATTACTAGCGTGGAGTCCACATGAGTGCTTCTCCAAAGCCCCCCGGAGTTTGGCGTGACGAAGACGGCCTGATTCACGGGCTAGAAAATCTTACGCTCTGCCCCAAGTGTGGGAGTTCCGATCTATGGGAGACTGGTGCCGCTATCCAATGCTACGATTGCCGCTGGGCTGTGGACATCGAGTACTCTGCCCCACAAAAGCCTCGTCCCCCTCAACCCACGGTAGTTCAGATAGATCGCAACTACAAAGGCAAGTACGAGGTGCTCTGCTCCATCTGTGGGGTTTACGAAATTCCGTTTGACGGGAAGGCGTGCGTCCACGACGGGTGGTCGCCCCCGAAGATAAGAGTCAAGTACGAATAGCGGTACTTCAAGAACATCGGCGCGTGGCCCACTTCATCAAGGAATATTAACGCGGCTCGTCTCCTAGCATCGATCGAAATAACTGGGGGTGCGCCACTTCTCGCGCTTTTCGAGAAGTGGCCCTCCCGCACCGCCGACCCCGCTCTACGCGGCCGTATGTCGGATCCAACGGTCGGCCGCCAAACGGATCGCGCAACCGAAGGAGTATAGTAGCTCCGCCAGGAGCGCATTCTTCCCCAAGTAAATGAAAGCCGCCACTCTAACCTCACCTCAAGAAGTTCATAAGCGCCCTCTTCGGATCGGCGAAGTTCCAATGCCGGAACCAAACCCAGGTCAGGTTCTACTGCGGGTGCGTGTCTGTGGAGTCTGCCGCACCGATTTACATATCGTCGAAGGCGACTTGCCCCCTTGTCGCCCAGGAATCATCCCCGGACATCAGATCGTAGGCGAAGTAGCCGCCGGAGCGACGAAAGACCTTTGCATCGGCACCCGCGTCGGCGTTTCTTGGATGGGAGGAACCGATGGCACTTGCCGCTATTGTCAGCTAGGTCTGGAGAATCTCTGCAATTCACCCACCTTTACCGGTTATACGGTGGACGGCGGCTACGCCGAATTCGCCGCGGTTCGCTCCGATTTCGTTTTTCGGCTTCCCGGTCAACTCGACGATTTACACGCCGCCCCGTTGTTGTGCGCCGGCATTATCGGTTTTCGCAGCCTTCGCGTAGCCGGCGTCAAGCCCGGAGACCGTGTCGGTCTGTTCGGCTTCGGAGCGTCGGCCCATTTGGCCATTGCAGTCTTACGCGCCTGGAATTGCGAAGTCTACGTTTCCACGCGAGGAGCGAAGCATCGCCAGTTGGCAACATCGCTGGGCGCAGCTTGGGTGGGAGCTGAGACAGACAAGCCGCCCGCCGAACTAGACTGCGCCGTGACTTTCGCTCCCAGTGGCGACGTCGTAGTGGCAGCTCTCGCCAGCCTGCGCAAAGGAGGAGTGGTTGCCATCAATGCTATTCATTTAGACCGCATTCCTCAGTTTGACTACGACCGCCTACTGTGGGGCGAGCGCCAGCTTCGCAGTGTCGCCAACATGACCCGCGCCGACGCCCGAGATTTCCTCCAGCTTGCAAGCGAGATCGGCCTGAGGCCGAAAGTAACTGCCTTCCCACTCGACCAGGCCAACGAAGCTTTGATTGCGATAAAAGAGGATTCGATCGACGGAGCTGCCGCCATAGTCCTGTGAGCCGGGAGAGGCAATGCCCCCTCTCCGCCACAAAACTTGACTCAAACAGACGTTTTGAGTGCTAGAATCAGTGCCTGGCAAGAACCACAAGCTTGGAATCGGCGAGCCTGGATTTACTAGTTTGAGGAACTCGCACTTGACCGCTTCCCTCCAAACCCCGTTTGACACTGTCGAGAACGCCCACGATTACGTGCGGCTTTTGGGCGAGGCCATCGCCGAAGCCAAGCGCGACGTCGCAGCCGACCTCGCCCTGGCCGCAAAGGCCAGGTCAGATCGCCGGCTACAGGCTCTGCAGATTGTGCAATTCAAGCTCGATAAGCTGGAGCAACACTTGAAAACCAGCAGCCGCCTGCTCAACGACCTCCGCAGTCTGCGCCGGCTTCTGCTGGAGGAACGGTACGAACCCACCGCCGCCAGCCTCGAAAAGGACTCCGAGGATCAGATTCCGAGCGACGTTGCCGCGGATTAGACCTGGTTCCATAAATGCGTTTTGGGTAAGGGCACGCCTGCTTCAAGCTCTCAATTTTTCGGCAAACTTCTTTTCCAATTTCGCCAGCTTAGGCGAAATCACGAACATGCAATAAGGCTGGCGCGAATTTTCGTTGTAGTAATTCTGGTGGTAGTCTTCGGCCACGTGGAATTCCTCGGCTGGCTCGACCGCGGTCACAATCGGTTCCGGGAATGTTTTGGCTGCCGTCAACTCCGCAATCATGTGCTCGGCGATTTTTCGCTGTTCGTCATCGCTGTAGAAGATCACCGAACGGTATTGTTCGCCCGCATCATTTCCCTGCCGGTTCAGCGTGGTCGGATCGTGCACCGCGAAAAAAACATCCAGCAGATCGCGATAGCTGATCAGGCTCGGATCGAAGGTGACGCGCACCACTTCCACATGCCCGGTATCCCCGTTGCATACCTGGCGATACGTCGTCTGGTCGGCGCGCCCGCCCATGTAGCCCGACTCGATGTGGGTCACGCCGGTCAGACGCTGAAAAACCGCTTCAATACACCAGAAGCATCCGCCGCCGAAAACTGCTGCTTGCTCTTTGGCCATACCGGTTAGATGCGGACGCGAGCGGGAAGTTCCGTTTCTACTAAGCCGCTCTACTGCACCTCCAGCGACACCACGTCACCTTCGCCATCCTGACGCTGGCGATAATTGAGCGCCACACTCTTGTTTTTCCAGTCGCAGGAAAACTCATCCGCTCCGATTAGAACCAGATGCTTGCGGTCGCCCACGTGCATCTTCAGAGATCGCCCGCCAAAGACAACGTTCAGTACGGCTTGTGGATCAGCTGAGCAATCCACAGTCGCCAGTTTGCCTTTGATGAAACGCACCGGCCCTGAAGGTGGCGTCTGCGCATGGATCTTCGACTCACTTGTCTTTTCCGGATTACCTGTTTCATCGCGCGCGGTTGCAGCTCGGATTTCAACTTGCGTCCCAAGAGCATTCGACATCTCTTTGAATTTCTCTGCCTGTGCCAACCCCTCCCTGGCGCGGCTTGCCACCTCGGCGTTCGCGCTGCCGCTGAGGGCGCGTAACAGTGCTATAGCCTCGTCCGCTTTGCGGTTTGCCAGGTAAATGTTGGCAAGATTGAATTGATACATCTCATTTCTGGGCGACAATTCCACCGCTTTCCTCATCGTCGCCAGCCCTTTCCCCGGTTCGCCGGAAACCGCCTGCGCGTAGCCCAGCAGTGAATAAGCATCGGCCAGTTGCGGATCCAGCGCGATGGCAATCTCCAGTTCTTTTTTTATTTCGTCCGACTTGGCGCCATCCGTGAGTCCTCCAGCCCGGTTCATCATCAGCGCGTTGTAATAATGCACGCGAGGATCTTTGCTGTCGCGCTCCGCAGCCCGCCGGAAGAATTCTCCGGCATGTTCAAAATCCTGCCGCTGCAGGTAGACATACCCGGCTCCGCGCAGCGCCGAAGCATTGTTGGGATCCGCCTCGAGCACCTCCTGAACTTCTCTGAGCGCACGGTCCTGGTGGTCAGGCGAGTGGGCATCAATGTCGGCCAGCACGGCGTGCGCATCCGTTATACTGACGGGCGTCGCGGTAAACTGCGCGGCCACAATCCCCGAAGGGGTCGGAACCGGATAGTACTTGAATCGCCCGCTGCTCAAGTAATTGCGCAGAACTTTATCGAACTGCTCCGGCGTCATTCCAAAAGCCTGCTGCATCGCCTGTTCAACGGTCTTCTTCTGGTTGCGCAGCGCATCGAAATACTCCGCCAGTTTCGGCATCAGCTGATTGTCATAAAGATAGTGGACTACCAGGCTCGACTCAGCATAAAACACGCTGCGATGATCTCCGCTCTCGTTATAAGTCCTCGAATTCTGCTGCACGCGAAACAGATCGGCAATTCGCACCATTCCGTCTTGTTGCAGGATGCGATAGGTGTCCTCGGGAATCTTGCCCACGCTCGCCTGTTTGTTGTCGACCTCGATGCTCGCAAAATACTCGGCGAACCCTTCCTCGAACCAGGGATCGGTGCGAAACGATAGATTGCCGTCCATCAATCGGTGCGCATATTCGTGGAAGACCACAGCCCAGGGTTTGTCGACAGACATATCGAGCATAATGAAGCTGCGATCTTCTCCACCCTGGAACAGTCCCGCCAATTCGACGGGCTTCCCGTTGAACATCGGTGCCACTTGCCGGATTTCCTTGGTGCTGCGGAAGGCCACAATTTGCAGGGGGACCGACAGGTTCACGTTAGCTTTGGTCATCAGCGTTCCGAACACGGAACGCATCTGCTCGAAGTGCAGTGCAACATCCCGGCCGCGCTTGTCGCCGGCATCGGTGATCACCGAAAAGTTCGGCGACTTGACTTCCACCCACTGCGGATCGCCGCCAAAACTCTGGCGCGACCACAGAGCCAGACACCCCAGCGCAAAGCACACTTTGAGGAATCGCATAACCGCCCCCGAACCACAGCGGTAGGAACAGCGATGGTACCGTACAATGCGGCCTAGCGAATCACTATTTTATGACGGGAAATCACAGGAGGCGTATCTTACAGGCGACTCACTAACATCAGCGAGCTGAGTTACACAGAAACCGTGAAAGAGGTCTCGGTCCGTGTAACCGGCCGATAGAGCGTATCGCGTTCGATCGGCTCGCGCCCGGCCTCGGTGATCAAGCGCACCAGGTCGTGCCGCCGCAAACCCTGAGGAGTGGTCGCTCCCGCATCGTGGTAAATTTTTTCCTCGACCACGGTGCCGTCAATATCATCGGCTCCAAAGCGCAGGGAGATCTGCGCGATCTTCGGCGTCATCATCTGCCAGTAAGACTTGACGTGCGCGAAGTTATCGAGCACCAGGCGGCTGACGGCGATCTGCTTGATGTCGTCCATGCCGGTGGTCGTAAAAAGATGTTGCAGCGGCGTGTTCGCCGGATGAAAGGCAAGCGGAATAAACGTCTGGAAGCCGCCCGTCTCATCCTGCAGCGCACGCAGTTTAAGCAGGTGATCGACGCGGTCTTCGTCATTTTCGATGTGTCCGTAGAGCATGGTGGCATTCGATTTCAGCCCGATCTGGTGAGCCAGCCGCGCCGTATCGAGCCATTGGTCGCCATCAATCTTGTGATCGCAGATAATGTGCCGCACCCGGTCGGCAAAAATCTCGGCGCCGCCGCCGGGCAGCGAGTCCACGCCCGCCTCTTTCATCTTCACCAGCGTTTCGCGAATCGTCAGCTTGGCCCGCTTCGCCAGATACGCAACTTCCACCATGGTGAACGCCTTCATGTGGACTTGAGGAAAGCGCTCTTTCAATCCCGAAACGAGGTCAAGAAAATATTGGAACGGCAAATCAGGATGCAGCCCGCCGACAATATGAAACTCCGTAATCGCCTCGGTGTAGCCGGAAGCCGCCGTCTGGAAAGCTTCTTCAAGCGCCATGGTGTATGCGCCCGGAGTATCTTTCTTGCGTCCAAAGGCGCACAAGCGGCAAGCGGCCACACAAACGTTCGTCGGATTGATATGGCGATTGACGTTGAAGTACGCCTTGTCGCCATGCATCCGCTCGCGAACCCAGTTGGCCAGCCACCCCACGGCCAGAATGTCGCCCGTCCCGTAAAGGACAAGCGCATCGCCCTCGTCCAGGCGTTCGCCCGCAAGAACTTTATCTTTAATCGGGAGCAGGCGGGGGTCGTCGGTCTGAAATGGGTGCGCGTTCGGCATCTGTTTAATAATAACCCAGCCTTTGCGAGGGATCACATCGGTTTGTGACGTTCAAGCGGATAACTTCCGTGTAGAGACGGGGCTTGCCCCGTCTCAGACGCGGTAAGCCGCGTCTCTACCGCCGGATAATCCGGTCGGCGGCCACAAACAGAAAGAACACCACCGAGATCACCCCGTTCATGGTGAAGAACGCCGCATTCAACTTGCTCAGATCGTCGTGGCGAACCAGCGTGTGTTCATAGAGCAACAGTGCAGCCACTGCGATCACTCCCCCGATCGCCAGCTTACCTAAGCCGAAGACGACGATCAGAGCGACCAGCAGCCCAAGCATCACCAGGTGAAACAAACGCGCAACCACAAGCGCATTCCTGATTCCAATATGCCGTGGCACCGAGTGCAAATCATGGCTGCGGTCGTAGTCGTGATCCTGGCAGGCGTAGATCACGTCGAACCCCCCAACCCAGAACGTAACCGCCGCCGTCAGCAGCAGTATCCGCGGATCGAGCGACCCGCGCACCGCAATCCACGCGGCAGCCGGAGCGATCCCGAGTGCGAATCCGAGAAACAGGTGCGACCAGCGCGTGAATCGCTTGGTATAGGAATACAGCAGGATGACCCCAATCGCCACCGGCGAAAGTATCAGCGTCAAGCGGTTTAACTGGGAAGCGGCCAGAATGAAAATTCCGCACGAGACCAGAACGAACGCGCTGACAAACGACGGCGTCACTAGCCCGACCGGCAGCGCACGAGTTGCGGTGCGGGGGTTGGTGGCGTCAATCGAGGCGTCAGCCAGGCGATTGAAAGCCATAGCCGCCGAGCGCGCCGAGACCATAGCGACCACGATCCACGCCAGTTGCCGCCACGCCGGCAAGCCGCCAGCAGCCAGCATAGCTCCGCAAAGCGCAAACGGGAGCGCAAAAATCGAGTGCTCCCACTTGATCATCTCCAGCGTGATTTTCAGATTTCGAAGGAAAGCCACAGCACAATTGTAAAGCAGTGAACAGCGGAGATCAGTGGATAGTGAATAGCGAATCGCGGATTGTGACCCATGAGGCACACTTCGCTTCTCTATCCACTATTCACTATTCACTGCCCACTGTTCCCTCCACCAGCGGCACAAACCGGCAGCCTTCGAGAATATTCACTTCCGCCTGTCCGCTGACTTTGCAGATCAGTTGCAATTCCTGGCTGTAGGGCGGGCCGACCGGCAACATCATGCGTCCGCCTTCGCGCAACTGAGCAAACAGCGCAGGGGGCATCTCGGCGGTTGCAGCGGAAACAAGAATCGCATCGAACGGCGCATACTCTGGCCAACCTAGGCTGCCATCGCCGACTCTGATCTTAACGTTGCGATAATTCAGCCGATGCAGCGTTCTCTCCGCCGAGGCCGCCAGTTGCGCGTGGCGCTCCACCGAATACACCTCGGCCGAAAGCAGTGAGAGCAATGCCGTCACGTAGCCGGAACCAGTACCGACCTCGAGTACACGATCGCCGTCATGGTCAACGATTTGCAGACCGAGGTGCTCGAGCATGGCAGCCACAATGTATGGCTGCGAAATGGTTTGTCCATCGCCGATAGGCAGCGGATGATCTTCGTAAGCGTCCTGGCGGAACGACTCCGGAACAAACTCATGCCGCGGCACGTTGCGCATAGCGTCCAGCACGCGCAGATCGCGAATGCCGCGCCCGGCGAGTTGTCTGCGGACCATCTCTTCGCGCTGTCGCCGCAGAGAATCGGTTTCGAGTGGCAAGCCCATGGCTTCTGTCTACGACGTCAGTACGGGCCGATGATTCCGCCAATGCTGCGTGAAGCCGGCGTCTCGGGCCACGCCTTCTTTTCCTGCACTTCAATCATGTCGAGATACTTATAGGCCGACCCTGTATTGAAGAGCACGACCGTGTCTTCGGCGCTGAAGAAGCCCGAGGCAAGCAGCTTCCGGTACGCGACCAGTGATGCCGCTCCCTCGGGCGCAGCGAACACACCTTCCACACTGGCCCAGTGCCGCATGGCCGCAAGGATTTCCTCATCGCTAGCCTCCACCGCAGTGCCGTGACTTTTCCTCAGGATGTCAAGAATCAGATAATCGCCATACGCTTTAGGCACACGCAAGCCGGCGGCAAAGGTCGCGGCGCCGACCCACATTTCCGAAGTGCTCTTCCCTGCTTCCAATGCAGTGACAATCGGCGCGCAGCCCGCCGCCTGCACGGTAATCATCTTCGGACGCTCGCGCCCAATCCAGCCCAGCTCCTCCATTTCATCGAAGGCCTTCCACATGCCAATCATGCCGACGCCGCCGCCCGTCGGATAGATGATGCCTTGCGGAAGTTTCCATCCGAGTTGTTCGGCTACCTCGTAGCCCATCGTCTTCTTGCCTTCGACACGGAACGGCTCCTTGAGCGTCGAAACATCGAACCAGCCTTCTTTGTCCTTGCGTTCGGCCACCATGCGGCCACAATCGCTGATCAGTCCGTCGACCAGCGTTACGTGCGCGCCGTAGTAATCACATTCCATGCGATTCGCCATGGGCACATCTTTCGGCATGAAGATGTAGGCTTCAAGGTCCGCCGCAGCCGCATATGCCGCCAGCGCGCCACCAGCATTTCCCGCGGAGGGCGCGGCGAGTTTCTTCAATCCATAATGTCGAGCCATCGTCACCGCAGCCGACATGCCGCGTGCCTTGAACGATCCAGTTGGATTCAGCCCTTCGTCCTTGATGTAGACGTTCTCATGCTCGCGGCTGGAAAGCATGGGCGTGAATCCTTCGCCGAGCGTGACCGGCGTGGCATCTGGCAGAACCTCGGCATAGCGCCACATGCTGGCCACGCGGCCGGATAAAGCTTCGGGACGCAACTTCCCTTTCAGGCTGGCAAGATCGTAGCGGACGTAAAGCACTCCGCCATCCTTGGGGCAAACATTCTGCGGCCGATCAGCGGAGAGATGCTCTCCGCAACGAGTGCATTCAAGGTAGGAAATTCGCATCGGTGGAAGGATAGCACTTCAGCCGTTAGCACTTAGCACTTGGCCAAAACAACGTAACGCTAGGTGAGAACCGAGAACTAAATGCTAAGTGCTAAATGCTGAATTTTCACGCGGGCAATCCTTTCAGCATCTCCTTCGCTCGCCGGAACCAAGGCCGCTCCCGCCGCCGCAGGTAGCCGGGCATGGTGGGCTTCTTGTCGAGCACCTTCTGCGCCCACTCGCGGGCTTCGGCATTGCGTCCCTCGGAGGCCAGCAACTCCGCGAAATTCAAATAAGTCTCCGACAATGTCGAGGTAACCGTCACCTGCCGAAAGAGCTTCTCTGCCTTTTCTTTTTGTCCAGTCAGCGCGTAGGCGTGGGCGAGCAAAGCCGTGGCGCGCTGGAAATCGTAGTCGGGCTCTTTCCCAACCACCCGCTCCAGGTCGGGCAATGCGGCCGCGGCATCGCCCAGGTAAATGGCGCAGACACCACGCCGGTAAAAGGGATCGGGCGTATCGGCACGAGCAGCAATAGCTTTATCGAACGCCGCTCGCGCCATTTGGAGCTTGCCGTCGTCCATATAAAGGTCGCCGAGTTCTTCATAGTTTCCCGCCGATGGATTATCGTGAATCGCAGCTTCCAGTTCCGCAATGCGCTTGCGCCGCGGAAAAACCTTGAAAGACTGGCCCAGCAGTCCAATGTCGGGAACGGCCTCAACGAAAAGATAAATAATCGCCCCGAGCGGACCGAGAAACAGGATGATAAAAATCCAATAGGTATCCGGCCGCCGCCGGATGAAGTGCACGATCGCCAGTGCCTGCAGGATGATGCCCCACGGAAATAGAAAACCTAGAAATCCCATGCCGATTTAAGTCCTAGCGTGAGATTACACATTTGTGGAAGATGGAGAAAGTGACTGCCGGGTAGCAAGGAGCCAGAATGTCGATCGAGAACGATGAAAAGAAGAACGACGAGCAGCAAATTCTGGCCCTGCACGAAGCCGGAGACCGCGCACTCATGACCGCCGATCTCGCCGAACTGTCGCGCATTTTCGCCGACGACTATGTGCAGTACAACGAGGCCGGCAAGGCTTTCACCAAGCAGGATGTGCTGAACAATTTTCGGACGGGGGCAATTCGCTATCCGTCGATTGTTTCCACCAGCCGCAAGATTCGCGTATTCGGCGACACCGCGGTCGTGCACGGCTCGGAGTCGGACGAGGTCGAAGTCAGCGGAAAACGGTCCGAAGTGCGCTACGTTTACCTCGACGTTCTGCGCAAGCGCGATGGCGAGTGGAAGCTGGTAGCGTCGCAGTTGGCGCGGCCGCTGAACTAAAAACGGGGTAAGAATTGTAATTTTATTCCGCGAATTCAGGGATCCAGCCTAGCTTTCGTCCGGCCGCAGCCGGTTCTGCCAGTGCGACCACAGAAACCAGACAATCCCGCCCAGCAGCAAGACTCCGATGATCGCATCGAATTTGTGGAAGTACTTGCCCAGCGAGCGCCAGTTCTCTCCCAGTTTCATGCCGAAGTAGGCCAGCATGAAACACCAGGGCCACGATCCGAGGAAAGTATAGATATGGAATTTGCCGCGCGGCATGCGCGCAATCCCCGCAGGCAGCGCAATAAACGTCCGGATCACCGGCAGCAGACGCGCAATGAACACGGCCATATATCCCCAGCGCTGAAAAAAGCGGTCAGCCCAGTCCAGTTCGCGGTGGCCCATCAGGATCCAGCGTCCGTAGCGCACCACCAGCGGACGTCCCCCGTAGCAGCCGATTTCGTAGGCAACCAGCGAGCCCAGATTGCAGCCGATCGCTCCCGCCGTAGCCGCCCAGAACAGGTTCATCGCGCCCGTGTAAACCAGGTAGCCGGCGAATGGCATGATCAGTTCGGAAGGCAGCGGAATACACGCCGACTCAACCGCCATGAGCAGTGCAATGCCGCCATAGCCAGTCGTGGCCACGATGGAATTGATGAAGACGAACAGGATGGTGAGGATTTTTTCGGTCATGAGGATCGGGGGTTTACTTCTCAATCACCCGATGACCCGATGGTCAGATCACCCGATGTCGTTCAGAACGCCCCTTCCTGGGTGAAGCTGAAGCCGGGTAAAATTACGCCATCCGCCGACTTGGTGACCTTCACCTTCACCACAGGTGCGTCGGGCGCGGTAACCTCGGCGGGACGCAGCACCGCATATTGCGTGAACACTTCGGTGTACACCTTGGTGACGAGGTAATCCTGGCCGGTTGCATCCTGCCGCCAGACTTGTCCGAGTTGTACGCTCTTCACGGCCACAAGTTTTTCCTTTTGTTATCGGAGCTTAGTTCTCAGAGTACTCATCCCGCCGCCAAGCCGTCAATTGCAGCCGAGTTACCTTGGTCGGATGTGAAGCTGCCGCCCGTCCGCAGCTTTGTTACCATGAACCACCACCCAGGAGGAACCCCATGCCCCGCGGAAATGTGCCGCGTCAACCCAGCCGTAGCGGACGGCAGGAAGGCGTCCGCCAGCAAAAAACCACGGTTCTGAAAACGGGTAATCCTGTTCCTTCAGGCCGCCGCTTCTCGAAGGGTGTGACAAATCCACCTGCAAACGCTCGCGCGCCAAAAACTCTGCCAGGAAAAGCATCCGCATCGGGATACAATCCGCTGGCCCCAGAGCGTGTCCGTCAGATCATTGCCGCTCTTGACCAACTCTATCCCAACGTGACCTGTGCGCTCACTCATCGCAGCGCCTGGGAATTACTGGTGGCCACGATTCTTTCCGCCCAGTCCACCGACGTGCGGGTGAATATGGTCACACCCGGGCTTTTTGAGAAGTATCCGACGGTTCAGGATTTCGCGGCTCTTGAACCCGAGCAGTTACAGCCGGATATTTACTCGACCGGCTTCTTCCGCAACAAGTCGAAATCGGTGGTAGGCGCGGCGCGAAAGATTGTCGCGGATTTTGGTGGGAACGTTCCCGAAACCATGGAGGAGCTGCTGACCCTTCCCGGAGTGGCTCGCAAAACCGCGAACGTCGTGCTGGGAACCTGGTTCAAGAAGAATGATGGAGTCGTCGTCGATACCCATGTGACCCGTATTTCACACCGGCTCGAACTGACCAGGCAGGAAGACGCGAAAAAAATAGAAGAGGATCTGATGCGCATCATCCCACGCCAGCGCTGGACAGATTTTTCTCATGAGGTGATCTGGCACGGGCGGAAACTTTGCATGGCCCGCGGTCCCAAGTGTGCCGATTGCGCGCTGGAGAAGCTGTGCCACGCCGCCGACAAGACCTGGTCAACGGTTGAGATTCACAAGGACGCACGGCCTTAAGGATTGCCAGATCGGGCGCGCGGCAAAACATCTCCATTCGCTATTCGCGGTCGAATTTCACTTCGACTAGCTCGCGGGTCTCGTGGGATGCCCGCTCCCATCTCCATTGCCGAACGGCATTCGCAGCCGGTTGTGCCAGAACCGGATGGCCGCCCTTTACCTCGACCGCCTTAACACTGCCTTCCGGAGAAACGACAGCCTCGACCTTGACCACTCCTTGCAGCGCCATGCTGCGCGCCAAAGCTGGATAAGTTGGAGCCGTCCGGGCTACCAGCACGCGCGCACCCTCCACTTTTTGTTGCACTTGCGAAGATGCAAAAACGATTAGGGAGCACAGCACGGCGAGCGCGGTAAACCAGGACGGATAGCGTTCAGACAAGAGCCCCATAAATTAAGTTGTTCCGGACTAAACTCAATCTTCAATCTAAGGGGGCTCGTGCAGTAGGTCACCAAGGTAACGGCACATCGCAGGCGGAGGTCTGCTCGCAGGCTCGCAGATATTTCCTGTGCTTTTTCTCGAACCTTCTTTCTAACCGCCGGTGTAGGAGAGTTCGACGACGGTGCAATCGTCGTTGAGCGGTGTGCCTCCGCAGAAATCGGCGACGGCGGCAAAGACGTCTTCCATCGAAGCGCTCTTCCCTGCCACGCGTTCGAGGCGTTCACTGTCGAACATATCTCCGCGGGCGTTCTCCGCTTCGGTGACGCCATCGGTCACCAGGATCATCCGGTCTCCCGGCCTCAGCTGGCAGCGGTCGCTCGAGTACGTCGCATCCGCCAGCAGGCCTACCGGTAGATTCCCATGAGCCGGCCGCAGCACCTCGTTGCCGCAGATCCACACCGGTGGAACGTGTCCGCAGTTGACGTATTCCAGATCGCCGTCGCTGCGCAAGCGCGTAATGATCATGGTCGCGTATTTCTCGCCGATGTGCTTGTAGGTGAAAAAACGATTGACCGCGTCGACGATCTCCACCAGTGGCATGCCCGAAATCAGCTGCGAGTAGACCATGCCCTGGAGAATGGAAGCCAGCAGCGCGGCCGAGACTCCTTTGCCGCTGACGTCGGCGAGGACGACCGCTAGGCCTTGCGGCGTGTTTACGGCTTCGAAGAAATCGCCTCCGATTTCCTTACAAGACAGGTTGCGTCCGTTGACCCGCGCAAAAGGAACTTCCGGCAGAGTCACCGCTAGCAGACGCTGCTGAATCGAGGCTGCGATCGACAGCTCCTGCTGATAGCGGCGTCCGGCTTCTTCGGCCTGCACCAGGCGGGCGTTTTCGATCAACTGCGCAGCTTCCATCGCGATCGCCCGCAGAATATCGTGGCTGACGCTGGTGATATCGCGCGAAGCAAAGCGCGAATCGACGTAAAGCGCGCCCATCACTTCTCCGCCAGCGGGTTGGTCGGCGCGGCTGGCTTGCACGAGCGGCTTGCGCAACGGCATGCAGATCACGGTTCGCAGATCGAAGGCAACGATGCTTTTCCTCTCCTTCACATCCAGCATCTGACTGGTGTCGGTAATCAGGTACTCGGAGTTCGAGGTCAAGGCGCCTTCAAGCACCGAACGGGAAATTGTCTTGTCGTCAAGCAGCGGCTCGCCTTTCGAGTTCCGCCCGGCAGCGAGGGTCAGGCTGCCGTCCGGGTCGCGAAGAAAAATGTATCCCCGCTCGGCGCGTGTCAGCTTGAGCGTAGCCTCGAGCAGCGTGACCAGGATTTCATCGAGCACGCCGATAGTGTTCAGCTTGCGCGCCGCCTCCATGAACAGCGTGAGTTTCTCCAGGTCGCTCGCCTCCGGTGCAATCTGGATGCCCGAGATCTGGCTCAGAAACTCCCGCGCCGTGTTCGAGCTCGTATGCAGCGGATGGAAAATCAGATAAGCGATGTCGCGCGCGCCAAACTCCAGGCGGTCGTTGCGCTGCAGTTTGTGGCGATCCACTTTCTCGCCGTTGACGAAGGTGCCGTGCTTACTGCCAAGGTCGACAACAAAAAATTCGCCGTTCTCTGAAACGATCGTGGCATGCTCGCGCGATACGCGCGGGTCGGCGATCACCAGGTCGCGATCCACCTTGCGGCCCACGGTGTAGGGCGTGTGATTCAGCGACAGCGTCTGCTGATCATTCCCCTGTACAAAGATCGCGATGGGAAAAATGCTGGATATGCCCGAATGCGACGTTGCCGACATGTACCCTGAACTCCCCTGCGGCCGTCATGCCAATACAGCAGCCAATACCCGACATGGGCTCAAAGCATTCTACGACGAGCCCGGCTCTGACGGTGCAGTAAAAGTCCTCTGGTAATGGCAAACCAGCATCAGGGCCGCCATTGCCATGGGGGTCTGGAGTACGGTCCAGAAAGGAATTGCCCAGCCCCGTTCCACCTGTTCCGGCCGCAAAAGAAAGGAAAGCCCCGCCAGCGGAATACACGATATCCACGGCCAGGCGATCAGTCCTGCCGTGAATACCGGCAGGACGCGGTTAGCGACGCTTCCCTGCCAGATCGCCCGGCCCTCCTTGAGCATGATCAGCACCGCCGGCACCAAGAGCACCTGATTATAGGGGCCGTAGGTAGGCACGATCAGGACCGTGGTGGCCAGCACCAGACTAAGCGTGAGCGCAAAAGCGTTGGTATTCGCCGCCTGCCGGCGATCTCTCCAGCAAGCCACTATCATGAGCGCGAACGCCAAAAATTCGAGCGCCCGGCTCCAGGGAGCGCCTATCAACTCGTCCATCACCGACATTTCCCCGGTATAGCTCCGGTATTCCCGAATCGCCTGCCAGAAGCGGAGAATCCAGTGCGGCAGGTACCACTCCGAGGCCGCACACAGGATGGCCATCGTGAGCAGAAATGAAGCAGCCCAGCGGTAGCGCCGCCGCCATTCAGCCAGCGTCCAGATCATCAGCCAGAGCAACAACAGCCAGACCAGTTGCGGCTTGATGGTAGCCAAAGCCAGCGCAACACCGGCCGCAAAAGGGCGGTCCGACACCAGCAGCGCCAGTGCCATCGCCACCAGGGCAGCCACCAGAAGCGTCATTTGCTGAAGCTTGAGTCCCTGCATGACAGGCAGGCTGCCGATGGTGAAAATGACCAGGCTCACCTGCACCCACAATGGCGCGGACCAGCGCAGCACCCGCAGCCACAGCGGAATGCTGGCTACGGTGAGCCCGAGCAAGACCCAGGAGAATACTGTGCGCACCGTCTCAAATGAAAGATGGACGGTGGGGACAAGAAAGAAGGCAACGTAAACCGGATAGTAGAATCCCTGCTGGTAATTTCGACCTCCGGGCCGGTCCGGATCGAGCGGGCGTCCGAAGAAGCCGGCCTGCGCCTCGCGCGTGACTTCGGCACTGTATGGGTCTCGCCCATGCAGCAGAAGTTCTCGAGCACCAAGCCAACGCGGATAGAGATCGGAAAGATTTCCCCGCGGCCGCCCGTGGGCTGCGGCATCGGAAATCTGATATGGAATCAGCACACGGTTGGCATACAGCCAGACGCCGGCGGCACAGACAGCCGCTGCCAGAACCAGCCAAAGCGGCTTATAGGAAATGCCAGGTCGCATCGTGATATTGGTCGTAAAATCTAAGCATCTGGATGTTACCTCGCTGACGCCTCGCCATACCACTCAAGCCACCGGCACGACCGCATCCCCGTATCCATACTTCCAGCAGATCCAGCCCACCATCGGAATCCACCACCAGGGATTCAGCCATGGCCAAATCCACGAGCTCATGAACAGGATGGCGTACACCACGGTGAACAGGGCCACATCCAAGCGCATCTCCGATCGCGTCGCCGACCCGGGTGCCGAGAATAGCATGAGCACGAGCGGCAGCAGCAGTGTCAGATCATGGATCACTGCATGATAGCCAACCAGAATGCACGTCACGCTTGCCACTGCGAACACGAAGCGAGTGTCGGTTGCTCGCCTCCCAACTTTCCACAACACGATGCCGAGCACGGCCGCAGCACACACAATCGCCGCCACGGTCACAAAGTTTCCACTGCTTCCGCCACTCTTGCCCGCAAGTTCGGCAATCAACCCGCGGAGGTTTGGCATTTCCGCGATCGGTGTACCGGCTGCGCCATGATTGTCCGCATTAACAACAAAGCGCCCGTAGTCAGCGATCCCATGCCATCCCGTCATCATCGCCCAGATCGCCACCAGCACCGCCGCCACTGGACAAAAACCCAACCACAGTCGCGGCCGTCGCACCGCCAGGATCAGCGCCAGTGGAAGCACTAGATGGAACTTGAACAACCCGCATCCCAGCGCCGCACCTGCCAAAACAACGCGGCTCCTCGCCAGCAAGAACAGGCCTAAAGTCACCAGCAGCAGAAGCAGAACCGAATCCTGCCCTTGAATCAATGCCCTGATAGCCGGAGCGAAGGCGGCCACACTCAAAATCAAGAACAGCGGACTCAGTCGCTCCGTTTCCGCGAACGCCTTTCTGACCATCACGAAACTCAGTATCATCATGACGAAATTCAAGAAGATCCAAACTACGTACGCCGGAAAATAACTCAGGTATGTCAAGGGCACGAACAGCAGTTCCTCAAACGGAGGATGTAAGTCGTGCAGTTGCGCCGCCTGGCCCGCGCGGACCATCTCGGCTCCGTGGTAAAACACGGTGAAATCCTGATATCCATTTCGTAA
>Ga0209415_10009196_pt1 | contig 17008 bp, 21 predicted proteins | sample PeaSoiSIISIP2007_FD_187696 | JGI IMG/M metagenome (GOLD analysis project Ga0209415, IMG submission 187696) | Peat soil microbial communities from Weissenstadt, Germany - SII-SIP-2007 (SPAdes) (version 2) | ecosystem: Environmental > Terrestrial > Soil > Wetlands > Peat | place: Germany... | reverse complement strand
CATTCTGGAACAGACCGGCATTTCCGCTCTGGCCCAGGCCAACCAACAGCAGCAGCTGGTTTTGAAACTGTTGCAATAATCGCGTTTGTAATCAACCGGCAACGGGGGGGCGGCCGGCGCCGCCTCCCGTTGCGCCTCTCCGGAGGATGTCAACATGAGCATCAATCCGGTACATAGTTTTGGCCCTCAGGACGGAGCCCAGTCCGCCGATGTCCGCGCCCTGCGCTCTCAACCTTATTCTTCCCCTCGCGCCCCAGATTCCGAGCAGCAATCCAATGTGGGAACGAGATCAATCCAAGAAATCCAGCAGGCGCAGAAAGCCGCAGCCGAGCAGGAGCAGCCGCAAGATGTTGTCCAAGTGCAGACCGACAGCCAACTGGAGAACCAGATCGTGATCAAGTACACGGACCAGGCCACGGGGCGAACCATCCTGCAAGTGCCCAGCAGCGAAGTGCTGAGTGTGGCTCTGGGGATCTCCGAGGATCTTCGGCACGAAATAAAACCGGAGGCCAATTCGACTCCGGGTAGCACAGGAGGAGAGAAACATGGGCATTAGCCTAAATCCGGCAACGTTGCTGAGTGGACAGGGACTTGACATCAGCAGCCTGGTCAGTCAGATCCTCAGCGAGAGCAGCGGCCAGATGACGGAATGGCAGGGCGAGCAGTCCACGCTGCAGAGCCAGGCCAGCGATTTGACCGTGATCAACAGCGCTCTGACTAACCTGGCGACCGCGGTGACGGCTTTGGCCGACCCGTTAGGAGCGCTGACTGCGCAGTCGGCCACCTCTTCGGACACAAGTGTTCTGAGCGCGACGGCCGATACTTCGGCTGTTGCCGGCACCCACACCGTTGCGGTCAGCAACCTGGCCACCGCAGGCGCGGTCTACACCAACGACTTCGCGGGCGGAGCCAGCGCATCGATTCTGCCCAGCGGCGCGACCAGCGGAGAGATTGACTTGCAGGTCGGCGGCAGCACCGGAACGACCACGCCCATCACGATTACCCCCGGCAGCAACCACACGCTGACCACGCTGGCGAGCTACATCAACAGCCAGAATCTGGGAGTCAACGCGAACGTGGTGACCGACGCCAACGGGTCGCGGCTGGCCCTGGTCAGTCAAAACACAGGCTCGGCGGGAGCTCTGGCCATCACCGCCAACAACACGAGTCTGAGTTTCAACGCGCCCACCGGCGGCGCGAATGCCCAGCTCACCATCGACGGAGTTCCCTATGCCAGCGCCAGCAACACCGTCACCGGGGCGATTCCCGGGGTGACGCTCAATCTGGCCAACGCGTCGTCCGGCAATCCCGTGCAACTCACGGTCGGCCCGGACGCGGCCCAGGCGACCAGCGCGATCAACAACTTTGTTTCGGCCTACAACCAGGTCATCAGCGACATCAACCAGGAAGTCGCGTACAACGCCGCAACCAACTCGCAGGGCCCGCTGGGCAGCGACCCCTCGGTGGCGCAATTGCAATCGAGTCTGCTGACCGACGCAGCCTTTTCCGTGACTGGAAACGGCGGCGACGTCAATCTGGCCGCGCTCGGCATCAACACCAACAACGACGGCACGCTGACCGTGGACTCCAGCCAGCTCAGCAGCGCTCTGGCTTCGAATCCGGCCGCGGTCCAAAACTTTTTCCAGAACACCGCTTCGACGGGATTTGCCAACGCCTTCAACACTGACCTGACGAACCTGACCGATCCGACCCAGGGTGTGTTGAACGTGGATCTGGCGCAGAACAAAGCCGAGCAGGCCGACCTGACCACTAGCATCAACAATTTTCAAACTCAGCTGACGGCCCAGCAAGCTGCCTTGACGACGGAATACAGCGAGGTCAACGCTTCCCTACAGGCCTATCCGCTGTTGCTGCAGCAGGTCACCGAAACGCTAGGAACGCTGGGATCGGGGAGCAGCAGCAGTTCGGGATCCTCTACTCCGACTCTGACTTCAGGCCTCTAATCCTTTGGGCATTCGAGAAACTATGGACGCAAGACTTTCTTATCGCGAATCGGCAGTCGAGGGTGCGAGCCCCGTCAGGCTGGTGGCCCTGCTGTATGAGCAGGCCATCGAAGACTTGAAGCGGGCGCGGGCGGCCATCGACCGCAAAGACATCGAGGCCCGCACCCGCGCCATCAATCACGCGGTGGTCGTGATCGGATACCTGCAATCTTCCCTCGATAAGGAGCAAGGCGGGCGCGTGGCTGCGAATCTGGAACGCTTTTACAACCAGCTGCGTTCCAGTCTGGTCGAGGCCCAGTTCGCCCAGTCGGGGGCGATCGTAGAACGCCAGATTTCTCATCTGGTGGAAGTGCACGCGGCCTGGTGCGAGGTGGAGCGGGCCAACGCCGCTCCCGCCACGGCCCGCGATCTGACACAATCGGGCCCAGGACAGTCGGGCCCGGGACAATCCGGCCACGGGCAATCCCAGGGAGAGCCGGAACACCGCGCTCCCACCGAATGGAACGCCTGATGCCTTCCCTTGCCGGTCTTGCCCAAAACTTCCACGAGACCAACGCGCGCTTGGCTGGCCTGCTGGACAGCCTGCTGGCCGATCGGATGCCACCCCAGCCAACGCCGCTGAATCGATCGCCCCGCGCGGCCACTACTCAACAGATGGCGGCGCTATTGTCGGAGCTGATGCGGGCAGGGCAGTGGCTGCGGTCCTTGCCGAGCGAAAAAGATGCAGCGCTCGAACGAGAACTAAGCGAGTATCGCAAGCAAGTCGAACGCCTGCGCACGCTGCTGCCATCGATGCAGCAGACGCTGCTGGCAGAACGCGCCCGCCTGGAACAGGAACGGGCGCGGGTGGTTTCGGCTGCCGAGTGGGCTCAGGGGTCGCGCCAGACTCTGTAAGAACTGTAAACACCGCTTTTCCGGAAAGCTTGTTTTCCGCGATCTTAACTTTCGCGGGCTGCCTGACTCCGCTCTTCCCGCACGCTTCGCTGTCCTGAGCAAATTTACTTGATGTAGCTGAACAGGTTGGGCTGGTTGGCGCCGGCCACGGCTTCTAGAGTGGCCTGGTGCGCGGTCTCTTCGCTGGTCAGGTTGGTGATGGCGGCCGAGAGGTCGGCGCCGCCCAGTGTGTTTTGCTGCTGGGCGAGTGCCGTGGTATCGCTGTTGAGGTAGTTCTGCTGCGCCGTGAGCTGGTTGGAGGCGTTGCCGTAGAACACGCGCTGGGCGTCAATGTAGTTGGCGGCGCTGGTGACTTCGCCGACCGCAGCGGCAATCCCCGTGCCCGTCTGCAGGCCAGTCAGCAGATCCTGAATGGACTGGAACATATCGCTGCCCGCCGCGGAAAACAATTGCGAGCCCGGAAGGTTGGTTTGGAGCGTGTAGTGATTGCCCAGGGTAATGCGGTTGGTGTTCGAATTTCCCACGTAGGTCACCCCGGAAGGGGATGTGGGATCGACAACGTAAGGCGCGGTCTGAGTCGCAGTCCCGGCAAAAACGTAGCTGCCTTGATAGGAAAGGTTGGCCAGACTGACCAGCTGGGTCTGGATGCCCTGCACTTCGGTGGCAATGGCGGCGCGGTCGGAGGCGTTGAGGGTTCCGTTGGCGGCTTCCACGCCCAGGCTGATGGCTTGTTGCAGAGCGGTGGTGACTGAACTCAGCGTGGAATCGGCGTTTGCGACTTCCCCCTGCACGCTTCCGATACTGCGCAGAAACTGGTCCGCAGCGGAGGCTTGGGCCGCGTTCTGGACCAGTTCGGCGGCCGCGCCGGGGTCGTCGGAGGGCACGATCACACTTTGCCCGGAACTGATCTGCGCCAGATCGGTGTTGATTTGCTGCTGCGTCTGCTGGAGAGCGGCCAGCAGATCGGGTAACGGATTGGGATTCACGCGCATGGTGGTTAACCGTTTAACGTGGTCATCTGCAAAACGTCATACATCATGGTGTTGATAGCCGAGACCACCTGCGCCGAAGCCGCATAGGCGTTCTGGTACTGCACCATGTTGGCCGCTTCCTGGTCGAGCGAAACCCCGGAGACCGAAGCCCGCTGATCGTTCAACTGCTGCAGCGCTTGAGTGGAAGCAGTCTGTTCTGCCGTGGCGTTGGAAACGTCGTTGCCCACGTTGAAGACGATGCCGGAGTAGTAATCGGTGGGTGTCTGGCCGTTGATGCCGGACTGGGTGCTGAGAGCGTACATGGCCTCGGCGTTGCCACTGCTGCCGGCCGTGCCGTCGGAACTGGCGGCAATCAGGGCAGGGTCGGTGAGGGCAACCGAAAGGCTGGCGGCCGCACCGGTTCCCCCCGCCGGGGGCGGGTTGAATAGGTTCGCGCCCAGATTGCCCTTCAGGTCGTATCCCCCGGTTTGCACGGTGTTCACCGAGTTGGCCAGGCCTGCGGCCAGCGTATCCAGTTGTGACTGGATGCCGGGAATCTGCTGATCCCGCACCTCGAGCGTTCCGCCCAGCGAGCCGGAAGTGATCTGGCTGGTGATGTCGACTCCCTGGGCATAAACCTCGTGCAGCCCGGCCGCGTTGGGTTGAGTCTGCAGCTGAAAGCTCTGCGTGCCCATCACCAGCGGAGTGCCATTGGCGGTGGTCAGGGTAAGGCTGTTGTCGCTGGGAATGACGGAAACGTTGACCAGGGACGAGAGCTTGTCGATGGCCTGCTGGCGCTGGTCGACGAAGCTTCCCGCACTCTCTCCTGTGCTTTGCAGACGACTGATCTGCCCGTTGAGCTGCGCAATCTGCTGCGAGAGCTGGTTGATCTGCCCCACAGTCTGGACCACGTTCTGGTCGAGGTTAGTCTGTTGCTGGGTGAGATTGTTGGCCGCGGTGTTGAAGCTGGCGGCCAGATTGCCGGCCGCGGTAAGCAGACCCTGGCGCACCGATAGGTCGGCGGGGTTGGCCGACAGCTGGTTGATGCTGTTAAAAAAATTCGCGATCGCGGTCCCAATATCGCTGGTGCTGGCAGTGAAGTTGACTTGCGTTTGCTGCAGGGCGGAAACCTGCGCGCCCAGCTGGCCTTGCGTCTGGGTCTCCTGCTGAATGCTGGATTCGAGAATGGGATCGCGCACGCTGTCGATACTCAGGAGGGTGACTCCGGTGCCGAGCGTCAGCGGATCGATCACGACGGGATCGCTCGAAACCAGGTTAGGCACCTGGCGGGAATAGCCGGGAGTGTTGACGTTGGCGACATTGTTGGTGGTGGCCTCGAGCGCGCCCTGTTCGGCGGTGAGCCCGCTCAGCGCGATTGCGAGGCTGGCATTCAGACTCGACATGGATCTGCCTCTTCCTCGTCCCTGTTCTGGTTTCTGGCTTCGAGTGGTTCCACCTGATTCCCGGCTGCGTTGTCCAGCCGCGCACTTGCGGCGCGGGCTGGCATCCACTCCGGCCAGGCCTCGGGCCGAGTCGAGACCGGTCCAGCATAACTAGGCGCCGCGTAACTGGCGCCGGGTCCGGCTAACAGGTTCGACAGCATACGCAACGAGCGCTGCGCCCGCGTGAGCAGTGCCGCCTGCACCCGCCCCAGATACAGCACTCGCCACTGCGCCGCGCGCAACCCCGCGGCCAGCGCGGGATCGAGCGGCGCTGCATCGTTTTGTGGCGCTCCATTTTGCGATCCCAGTGCCTGCAACGACCGGTGTAACCCGATCTGCTCCGAGGTCGCCCGCTCCAGCCCTCCCAGATCGCGGGAGAGCAAAGCTCGCTGGCCCGCCTCGAGGCTGCATTCCAGTTCAGCCAGTAGCGCGCCTGCCGACCGTGCCATGGCGGCGAGGTTGCCCGGCGGCGCATCCGGAGCTCGAAGCTCGGAGCGAAGCTCAGAGCGAAGCTCAGATTGAAGGCCAGCGTCAGTGGAAAGTTCCCGTGTCATAAAATGCAGGCTAAATCTGGTTCAGGCCAAATCAGTTCAGGCCAAATCAGTTCAGGCCAAATCAGTTCAGGCCAAATCTTCTTAAGCCAAGTCGTCGAGCCGGTGTTCCGGCTGCTCTCCGCTTTCAGCCTCCTCGTCAGCATCTTCTTCCTGCTCCTTCTGACGGGCGCGGCGTCGGTCGCTACGGGGAGCATCCTGATTGGCCGCATGGCTCTCTACGGGGCGAACCGCCGAAGCGGGCGCGAGATCGGCGGAGACCAGATTGCCGGAAACCAAATTACCGGCCACCAGGCCGGTCGACCAATCGCCGCCGCTCATAATAAGCAACCCCTAATAAAGCACCCCTAATAAAGCAACCCCTAATCCAGTAAACCCCGAGCCAGTAACTCCTGCTGAGCCGACTCCTGGCTCAAGACATCCCAGCCGCCAGACTCTGCCTACGCCGCCGTCCGGCCCGCCAGCATATGCGCGACCAGGGCGCCGGCAACGGCTTCCGGGCTGGTCGAGTAGCCCCCGCGCTCGACCGCCAGCCGCAGGGCTTGGACGCGTTCCTCGCGGACCTCGGGCAGCTGCGCGGCTTGCGCCACCAGCGCCTGCACCTGGGCATGCGCTCCGGAAAGATCAGCCTGGTCTTCTCCGCCGAGCGTCTGACTGGTTGAGGCGCTGGCCGCCGCGGCGGTCGCGCTCTCGACATTGCTGCGGCTGGTTTCGGGTAATGGTTGCGGTTCGTGATTGAGATCGATACGCATGACTTGGTTCCCTCGCCTTGAATTTCGCTTGCAATTCAAGTATCGACGGCACGTTAAAAGACTTTAATTCTGCCCCGCAAAGGGACGCCGATAGAATGCTTCGGCAGCCTTCATCTTGTTCTATCGGCAGGGGTTGCCAAAACTTTAGCCCCTCCCACCGGGATCTCCGGTCCCGTCCGGTATCTGCCTACCCCTTACCTTCGTGCACCGGAAGATGCCGGGAAATCATGGTGGCGATGCCGAAGCCTCCGCCGGCGGCCAGTCCCTGGGCCAGGGCCTGGGTTCCGAGGTAGTTGTAATCGTCGGTGCCGGGCAGAGTGCTTTCGCCGGGGAGGTTGGCAAAGGTTTTTTCCATCGACTCCAGCAGTGAGCCGATGAGGTTGGCTTCAAAGTCGCGGGCAGCCTTCGCCCCTCGCCCCAGCCGCGGCGTGGCCGTGGCCAGCAGAGGAGAGAGTGCGGCCGCCGAAGTAGGCGGAATGGAACTCATCAGATTACCTCCAGTTCGGCTTCGAGTGCCCCCGCCGACTTGATAGCCTGCAGAATGGAAATCACATCGCGGGCGGTGGCGCCAATCGCCTGCAGGCGGGTGACCAGCTGCTCCACGCTGGCGCCTTCGCTGAGTTCGACGTTGCGGGCCGGAGCCTCGCTGGCTTTCAGTTTGGTTTCAGCGACGACTTCGGTTTGGCCCGCGGCCAGAGGGTTGGGTTGCGAAACCGCATACGCCGTGGTGACTTCAATGGAGAAGTTGCCGTGCAGAATGGAAACCGCTCCCAGGCGGACATCCTGCCCGAGCACGACCGTGCCCGTACGTTCGTTGACCACAACCTTGGCGCGGCGCCGCACCTCGACCGCAAGATTCTCGATGCGGGCCAGCAGTGCTGGCACCGGCGTCGCCGCCCTGGTCGGTCCCGGCGCTGGTACCTGAATGTCCACCCGGCGGCTGTCGACCACGGTGGCCACCGGCACGGGCCCCGACCATTCCTGGTTGATGACTGCGGCCACGGCCTCGGCTGTCGAAAAGCTGGCATCGTTCAACAGCAGCGACAAGTGCTCGAGCCGGGCCAGATCGAGCGCGCTGGCGCGTTCCACCAATGCCCCGCCCGGGATGCGGCCCACGGTGGGATGATTCAACACCTTGGAATTGGTCGCCGAGCCGGCCGCGTACCCGCCCAGCACCAGCGGGCCCTGGGCCGAAGCGTAGACTTGCCCATCGGCCGCATATAGAGGAGTCAGCAGCAACAGTCCACCTTCGAGCGAGCGAGCGTCGCCGGCCGAAGACACGATCACGTCCAGAGGCACGCCCGGCCGCGAGAAGGGTGGCAGGCTGGCGGTAACGAACACGGCAGCCACGTTCTTGACCTGCACCGTAGTCTGAATCACAGACTGGGGAATCTCGACCCCCATTCGCTGCAGAATGCTGGCTAGAGTCTGAATGGTGAAGTAAGTCTGCTGCTTGTCGCCCGTGCCCTTCAGCCCAACCACGAGGCCGTAGCCGATCAGCGAGTTGTTGCGGATGCCTTCGACGCTGGCCACGTCGCGGATGAGAACCTTGTGGGCTTCGCCGTCGGCGGCCGCGGCCGCAGCAGCCAGGGCCATCACGAGGGCCGCGCATCGCATCGTCTTACAGAGTTCGGTCATAGGCGCTCCTTAGAAAACTGCTCCTTAGAACCTGCCGGCTAGAAGCCAACGATGCGCAGAATCCATTTCACCACCGGATTGGGCGGACGCGTGCCTTCACTGATAATGCCTTTGCCTTTCACTTCGACCTCAAGGTTTCCCACATTGTTGGAAGCCACGGTGTTGGCCGCGTCGAGATCGCCGGGGCGCACCAGTCCGCGCAAAATAACGGTTTCGTGCTGGTTGTTCATGGTGATCTGCCGCTCGGCTTCAACCACCAGGGTTCCCGCGGGCAGCACCGCCGCCACGCGTCCGGTCAGCGTGGTGATCAACGAAGTTGTGGACGTCGCCTGGCCCTTGCCGGACAGCGCCTGGGTTGAATTCGGCGAGAATAGACTGGCCACTCCGGCGGTCTTCAGCTGTCCTGGCAGCGCCGTGATGCCGGAACTGGCGGAGAACGTGCGATTGGTGGCGACCGCTCCCGTGCTCGAGGCCGACAAGTTCTGCGATACGCTGATCGTCACCAGGTCGCCTACCCGCGAAGCCTTGTAATCGGCCACCATGTTGGCCAGCCGTCCACTATCCACCCAGAGGCTTCCCGGAGTGGCGAGCACCGGGTCGGGAGTCTTGGCGGAAACTCGCTGCACGTAGTCGGCCAGCCCGTCATGGCGGGCGGCGGCAGCCTTGGTTTTCCCGCGTGCGCCAGCCGGGGAGGCGGCGAGTGCGGCGACGAGGAGCACAGTGACGATGAGCACAGTGACGTGGAGCACAGTCAGGACGTGGTCGCGAAGCCCGGGTTTTGCTGACATTTTTTTCATGACAAATTTCACGAAACCGCGCGCACCATTCCCGCGCTCACCACGACCGCGCGCACCAGGCGGCCTCCCCGCACGATGCGGGCCCGCACGCGCTCGCCCGGCGCACCCGGATCGAGGGCAACTGCCGGAATCACCAGGCGGATTCCGTCCTGATCCCAGAGCAGGGTGACGGCCTGGCCGGGGCGCACCAGCGCCACCGCCCGGCCCCGGCCGGACGCCGCCTGGCCCACAGACTGGGAGGACATGGCGGCCAGCCTGGCCATCGGGCTTCGAGCCTTGCCAGCTTCCGTCGCCGTCTCCGCTTCTGCTTCTGCACCTTCTCCTGCTCCTGCTCCTGCCCCGGCATCGCGGCCCCGCAGGCGCACCAGAAAAGGCACACAGTCCGCGGGATGAACGCAGCGTGCGTACAGTTGCCATCTGCCGAGCGCGGGATCCCAGGCAGGCCGGCTGAATTCGAGAGCCGCGTCCCGCGCGATGCGATCGGCAGCCCCGCAATCGGCCGTGCCCGGCGAAGTCCCTGGAATGCTGCGCGCAATGTCGGCGCAGGAGGCGCGAGCCCCGGCGCGGCGCACGGTGATGCGTTCGGGCACGAGCAGGGGAGCGAATTCACCTGCTTCCCGCCCCAGATTCCCCTTCAATTTCTGAACTACTTTCTGAACTGCGGCGCGCACCTCGCGGCCTTCGAGCACGCGCACGCTCCCTGCCACCGGAGCGCTGCCCATCCGGACCTGGGCGGCTGCGCCAAGCATCTTCGAGCAAGTCCCCCGGCCGAGAAGATCGGCCAGCGAAAATTCTCCTGCAACCTCCACGCTCGCCCGCACCGTGACCTGACAACTCGACTGCCCTGGCGAAACCCCGGCCCCCAGCCAGAAACCTGCGATACCGACGGCGATCAGAAGCGTTTTCATATGAGGCACGCGAGCCGTTTCTCGTTCTGGTTTAACTCCGTAGTTAAACCATTTGTATTAACTATGGTTAACGGCCAAGCTGGTTAATGTCCTGGAGCATCTGGTCGGCGGCGTTCACCACGCGCGAGCTGGCTTCGTAGGCGCGCTGGGCCACGATCATGTTGACGAATTCGTCGACCACGCTCACGTTCGACTGTTCGAGCATGCCCTGCACGATCGGCCCCAGACCCTCGCTGCCGCCCGGGGTTCCGACGATGGCATCGCCGGAGGCGGTGGTGGCGAGAAACAGGTTGCTGCCAGTGCTGTTGAGGCCGCCCGGATTGTTGAACAGCGCCAGCTGCAGCGAACCCACCTGCTGGGCAGCAGTCTGTCCGGCCAGGGTCACGCTGACGGTGCCGTCGCGGGCCACGGTGACCGAGGTCGCGCCCTGCGGAATGGTGATATTGGGTTGCACCGGATCGCCGTCCTGGGTGACGAGGTTGCCGGAGGCGTCGAGGTGGAAGCTGCCTGAGCGGGTGTAGGCGGTCTGGCCGTCGGGCAACAGCACCTGAAAAAAGCCCTGGCCCTGGATGGTCATATCCAGAGGATTGCCGGTCTGGGTAAAGTCGCCCTGAGTCTGAATCACTTCCGAGGCCGCCGAGCGCGTGCCCAGGCCGACTTGCAATCCCGCGACCACGGTGGTCTGCTGCGAGGCCGCGGCCCCGGGCATGATCAGGTTCTGATAAATAAGATCCTCAAACTGCAGCCGCCGGCTGCGAAAGCCGGACGTACTCGAGTTGGCCAGATTGTTGGCAATATTATCGAGGTTGAGTTCCTGAGCGACCATGCCGCTGGCGGCGGTGTAGAGTGCGCGAATCATGCTGGCCTCGTTTCCTTATTTATCGAGTCTCTAATCTCTGCGTCTTCAGACCTTCGGCAAATCCTGTGCCGCGGTCTGATTGAACTGAGTGTCGAACAGGGTGAGCGCGCGCTGCATCATTTCGGCGTTGCGCTGGATCGAGATCAGCTGCACCACGCCTTCCATCGGGCTGACATTGGAATCTTCGATCATGCCCTGGCGCACCGACGAGGAAGCGGCAGGCAGCTCCGCACCTTTGGGCGCCGCATAAAGTGCGTTTCCGAGGGCGCTCAGGCTGGTGTCGGGAGAAAACTCCGCGACTCGAAGTTTTTCGACCACCGCGCCGTCGACCGAGACGGTTCCATCCGTGCTGATCGCGACCGCCCCACTGGGCAGCGCGATGGGACCTTGCTCACCCAGCACCGGATCGCCCTGAGCGGTAACCAGTAGTCCGGCGGGAGTCTCATGAAAGCCGCCATTGCGCGTGTAGACGACGCCCTGGGCCGACTGGACGGTAAAGAAGCCGGTTCCGGCGATGGCCACGTCCAGCGGATTGCCCGTCGCCACCAGACTGCCGGAGGCGAGATCGACGCGGCTCCCGCTGAGCACTCCAAAGTTGTTGACCGCGGCATTCAGGGGATTCAACGCCACCGTGCCCGCGCCCGCCACCAGCGATCGAAAGGTTGCCTGCTGTCCGCGATAGCCCGCGGTGCCGAGATTCGCCAAGTTATTCGCGACCAATTCGAGAGCCTGGGTCTGCGCGGCCAGCCCGGCACATGCTGCGTAGTAGCCACTGTCCATAGGGAAGCACCCGCACGAGACAGAAGCACTCCGCATTCCATTGCAGATGAGAGTTCGGAAATCCTTACAGCCAATGCAAAGGATTGAAGAAACAACGAAGAATCCGCGACGGCGGGTCTCTCAGAAAATCCTAAGATGAACCCCAGAGGAACATATTGCCGTGCCCCGCGCCGAGTTCCCGGCAAAATCTGCCGAGGCGGTGCGAGCCAGCGAGTTAAGCCGCGTCTAGCGGTGGATTTCGAGCGAAAGCACCACCGGCTCGCCTTCAAACAGCAAGACGGTACGCACCTCGTCGTCGACCTGGGCGTGCAGACGGTAGTCTGCGCCAGTGATCACCGCGGGCGCCGAAAGCATGCAGCCATCCCCGAGGCCCGCGATCTTGTTTTTGAAGTTACCCGCCACCATGTTGCAGATTTCGCCGATCGCATCCCATTTCTCCGGGCCAGCTCTTTCCAGATCCGTGCCGAGCATGCGCGCCGCCATGCGCGCCGCCGTTCGAGCACTGCAGCGTACGGTCAGGATCCCGCACAACTCGCCGGCCAGCCCCACGATGGAAGTAGTGTCGAGCCCCAGCTCAGGCGGAGCTTCGGTGGGAACTTCCAGCGAACAGGCCAGCATCAGTTCGAAGACTTCCTGGATCGCCTGCTGCAAGATGGGCAGCCAGTGCTCGCGTCCCCGGGCGGAGTGCGGGGCGAGATGGGAAGATGTCACGGCTTCGGCTCCAGCGGCTTAGATTCGAGTACGGGGAGCACATGCTCTTTGACCTGCTCCGGGGTAAAAGGTTTGCGAATGTAGCCGCGGGCGCCCGCCGAAAGCGCCTTCACCACGTGCCCTTCGCTGCCTTCGGTGGTGATCATCACCACCGGAACTCCCTTCGCGTTTTCCACGCCCGCCAATTTCTTGACGAATTCCAGCCCGTCCATCACTGGCATGTTGATATCGCAGAGAATCAGATCCACTTTGTTTTTCTGCAGGGCGGCGAGGCCTTCGGCGCCGTTGCCCGCTTCGAATACCTGGGCAATGTCCAAACCAGACTGGCGCAGCGACCGTTCCACGATTTTTCGCATGACCGAGGAATCGTCCACGATGAGAGCGCGTAGCTTGTCCATGTTCCCGATCCTCAAGTTCCGTCGGATCCCAGTCTCGGTGATCTTCGTTCCGGCAGATTCTTCTCGGAGGCGAGGCGGTCCCGACTGCCAGCGCTGCGCCCCCACCGTAGCTGATATCGGCAGCGGGAGATGGGACTTTAGAGGGGCACAGTCTGAAGAGAAGACAGTGCGGCGGAACTGGGAGGAGGAGATGCTTATGCTGGTTTGGAGGAGTTCCGGCTAGAAGCGCCCGGGGAGGAAGCGAGCAGCAGATCGAGCGGCGGATGGGAGGGGCGGAGCAGCCGCACCCACAGGTGAGGGCCGCAGGCAGCCATGCGGATTTCCGAGGCGCTCAACCGGATCGCGTAGCTGCGGATGATGCGGGAAAACTCGGCCTCATCGGCGACCCGGTCAAACACCACTTCACGTTCCGCGCGCGGCCCGGCCAGGGCCTGGAGGCGCTGGCGCACCAGGCTGGGTGCGGCCAGGCAGAACTCGGTGTGGCATCCCAGCATCCGCTCAATGGCGTACAGGACGCTGTGATCGATGCCCTCACCGAACGCCAGATGCAGGGTCGCCGTGGAAGCCACGTAGTCCAGCGGAATCATGACCAAGGATTCGAGCAGGGTGAGAGGAATTTGCGGAGCGTGGCGGGAGCTGGATTTCGAAGCCTCGAATTTTGAAAACCTAGATCTTGAAAATTCAGATCTTGAAAATTCAGATTGCAAGAATCCCGAGGGCGAATATCCCGGTGGCGGAGAAATCTCCGCTGGCCCGGAGTTGGCGCGCAGCACCGGGCAGGACCACTGGCGGGCCAGTGCCGCGGTGACCTGTTGTTCGCTGGCGAACCCGAGCGCCTGCAGCCACTCGCCGATGCGGCCGCGGCCGGCGGCACGTTGCGCGGCCAGCGCCGCCCGCAGCTGTTCGGGCGTGAGTTGCTGGCGCGAGAGCAGCACCAGTCCCAGGGGAACGCGATGCGGAGCCAGCGCCCGCGCGGAAACCGGGCGCATGCGCTCGATGGCGTCCAGCAGCGCGCGCTCCATGCATTCCTCGACGCAGTAGCGCAAACCCTGAATCACGATTCCGCGCGACTTCCAGCGGTAGCGCCGCCAAGCGCTCTGAGTGTGGCGGCAATCGAGGCGGCCGCAGGCAGGCGCGACCTTGTTCATGAAATCGTGCCAGGCCAGGCCCCAGGCATCAAAATGTAAGCTCGCAGTTCCCATGAGATTTTCCTAAGGGGTGGCGGGCGCCACTTCGGTGACCCGCACCCCATAATTTCCGTTCAGAACCACAACTTCTCCCCGCGCCACCAGGCGTCCGTCCAGCAGCACGTCGATCGGTTCCTCGACTTTACGATCCAGCTCGACGACCGCGCCCGGGATCAGATCGAGAACTTCGCGCAGCAACAGACGGCGGCTACCAAAGCGCAGAGTCAGGGCCAGCTCGACGTCCATGAGCAAGCCGAGCTTGGCGCGGCTTTCGTCGAGGCTGGAGGAGACCGGAGCGGAGAGCCCGGATGCCGCGGCTTGCGTTGTCTCTTTCTCTTTCCCCGCCTCTTTCTCCGCGCGCAGCCCGGCCACCAGCGCCGCGCTGAGATGCATTTCCACGAGCATCCGAGCCGGAGAGTCTTCGCCCGCGCGCAGCCAGAACACCGCCGAAGCCGGCCACGACGGGGCGCCCGGCGAGGGATCGAGCCGGAACTGCACTTCGCCCCAACTGGTTTTGACGGCGCTGGCCACCAGACCCGCAACCTGGCGCATAAGCTCGACCACGGCTTCCCGATTTTCGGCAGTAAGCACGGATGCGGCCTCGACCGCGGCAGCCGGCTCGCTCATGAAGATCTGCGCCAGGCGTTGGGCGGACGCGGCCGGGATGCGCAGGCTCATCTCCCCGCGCAAGCCCCCGGACGCGGTGCAAAGGATCCAAAGCTCGTCCTTGGAAAGGTCGTCCTGGTGAAGCTCGTTCTGGTGAAGCTCGTCTTGGGGAGGATCATTCTGGGGAAGCCCGTTGCCGACAGACGACGCCAGTTCCGGCGGCGCTTCCGCAAGCGCGGTCCAGGGCAGTGGCGATCCGCTGATTTGGGTGAGCACCTGCGCCAGGCTGTCGGCCCAGGCCTCGACGTACACGGTGGGATCGGGACGAGGGGCAGAGGCGGTGGCTTCGGTCATAGGATGTTCTCCTGGGCATCGGCTGGGGAATTCGAGGTGGCCACGGGCGCCAGGACGCGGGCGGCGCGGGTGTCGCCGCAGCGCGACGGCTGAGCGCGAAACATCTCCTGGCCGGCGATCAGCAGCGACGCGGGTTCCGCCGGGCTGCGGGCAAAGGACAGAAGATCTCCGGGAGCCAGCCCGGCCAGTTCACTCACCGCGACCCGCACTCCGGCCGCGCCCAGCTCGGCTTGCAGCGGGCATTCCAGCAGGCGGCGCATCAGACGCCGCCGGGAATCGCTCGCGCCGCGAGGCCGGCGGCGGCTCTGGTCGGCGGAGATCTGGTGGAGCAGGGCATTCGACACCACGGCGGGCACGGATATATTCAACCCACCGCGGACTTCCGGCATGGTGACTTCAAAACTCAGGGACAAGGTTTTCTCCTCCGGAGCCATCAGCCTTTGCGCCGGGCCAGTCTCGAGCCGTTTTTCGAACACGACTTCGAGCGCCAGCGCCTGCCAGGCCGCGCCCAGTTCCCGGCAAACGATGTGGGCCACGCTGTCGAGAATCTGCTCTTCGATGTCGGTAATCTCCCGGGTCGCGGCGATGGTTTTGCCTTCGCCGCCCAGCAGCAAGTCGATGATGGGAAACGCGACTTTCAGGTCCAGTTGCAGGGCCGCATTCACGCCCATGGGATCGAGGCGGCAGCAGGCCAGATAGGTGGTCTCGGGAATACGCTGCAGGAATTCGCGGTAGCTCAGATGTTCGGCGGAAACCAGGGTGGCGGCGAAGACCACGCGCAGGTAGGCGCCCAGCGAGTGGGTGAGATTGCGGGCGAAACCCTCGTGCAGCGAGGTGATGGCCTGCAATTGCTCGCGCCCGATTTGCCCGGCCAGGCGCGCGTCCCAGGGCTCGACCTGCGGCGAGGCCGGCGCCCGGGTTTCGGACTGGCCGCCGGAGCGCGCCAGCCGCACCATGGCATCGATTTCTTCCTGGTTGAGAACTTTTTCCATGATTTCCGATTCTCCTCCGGTTCCGATCCGTCAGTTCCGATCCAGCTCCCGATCTTTCCAGATTCTGGCTTTCCCGATTCTCGCTCTGCTGATTCTCGCTCTGCTGATTCCTGGTCCGGCAGTTTCCTTGCCCGCACGGACCGTCGGCGATCTGGCCCTCAGGCACCGGCGCCGCTGGAGGCGGCGCGCACCCGTCCCCCCCCGGCACTCATCATTTCGGCCATGCGCGAGCGCAGCCGCACCACCGCCAGGGAGTGAATCTGCGACACCCGCGATTCTCCAATGCCGAGCACCGCTCCCACTTCCTTCATGGTCAGCTCCTCGAAGTAATAGAGCGACAGCACCTGCTGTTCCTTTTCCGGCAGCTCGCCGATGACGCGGGCCAGCAGATCTTTCATCTCCGAGCGCAGGCAGCGGAAAAACGGCGTGTCCTCGGGCGCGTTGGGAAGGTAATCGCACAAATCCTCTTCCTTGCCGTCCCAGCGTGACTCGATGCGCAGGCTGCCGATTTCGAGGCTGTCCAGCTCGCCCAGCAGGTGCTGCAGTTCCTGCAGGGTCATCCCGAGTTCCGTCGCGACCTCGTTCTCGGTGGGGGCGCGGCTCAACTCCAGGCTGAGCTTGCGGTGAGCCTCTTCGACCTTGCGCCCCTTGCGCCGCAACTCGCGCGGGCCCCAGTCCATTTCGCGCAAGCTGTCGAGGATAGCGCCGCGAATGCGGAACTTGGCGTAAGAACCGAATTGCACCTGCTTGGAACTGTCAAACTTGTTGAGCGCGTCGATCAGTCCAATCACCCCGGCGTGCACCAGGTCTTCGAGCGGCACGTGCCGGGGCAGCCGTTCGTGGATGCGCCGCGCCAGATATTTGACTTGGGGCAGCTGTTCGAGCAGGACGCGGTCGCGTTCTTCTTTCTTGTTCTTATCCTGCTCCTGCCAGGCGGTATAGGCCTTCGCGGTGTTCTGGGTCATGGCATTCTCACTTCCCGTCGAAATTCAAATCTCGCTTCATGGCGACTCTTTTCATCTTTCATCCCTACGCAAGCCGAAGCTCAGCGCAACACGCCCACCGACTGCACCTCGACCACCGGCGGCACCTCCAGCGGGGAGAGCACGACCAGCTTGGGCAGAAATGGTTCGAGCAGCCGCTTCAGGTGATAGCGGGCCGGGGTCGAACACAGCAGCACCGGGCTGGCGACCGCGACTTGCTC
>Ga0209415_10009195_pt1 | contig 17009 bp, 16 predicted proteins | sample PeaSoiSIISIP2007_FD_187696 | JGI IMG/M metagenome (GOLD analysis project Ga0209415, IMG submission 187696) | Peat soil microbial communities from Weissenstadt, Germany - SII-SIP-2007 (SPAdes) (version 2) | ecosystem: Environmental > Terrestrial > Soil > Wetlands > Peat | place: Germany... | reverse complement strand
CGGATCAGCTCCGGTCCCGGTCGTGGTGGAGCGGTTCGGACCTGTTCGTCATCGTGGACGACTACAACGACTGGATGAGCGCTCACCGGGCGGTAATGGACTTCCGGGCGATGAGGGCCATCAGTGAGCCCGTCGTCAACATTGACGGTGGTGCGGTCTATTGGCAGAAGCGGGTGACCAGTGGCGGTCGGGTCAAGTGACTGCCTCCATCGGGGCCCCAACTGCTCTCCGGCCCAGACAACGACGCCAGGCGTCTTGGGTGTCTTCTCCGCCCAAAAGTTCGACCAGCCTGGCCCTGATCTCGGACTCGGACCGCCCGCGGCGCGGTGGTGGGTCGGCCGATACGGCTGAGCAGCCGGCACGGCATCGGCCCCTCGGCCAGAAATCCTACGAAACCTGTCGATCGCGCCCTCCCGTGTTCGTCGTACCAACGAAACCGAACGCCGAGGGAGGACCAATGCGCTACGTGATGTTGATCTGCAACGACGAGGTTGCCTGGGAGCAGAGGAGCGAAGAGGTGGCAGCCGCTTCCATGGCCGAGTACGGCCAGTTCATGGAGGTGATGGGAGGACGCAACGTTCTCCAAGGCGGAGAGCGCTTGAGGCCCACCGGCGATGCCACGACGGTGCGTGTCCGCGATGGCAAGTTGGCGACCGTCGACGGGCCCTTCGCCGAAACGAAGGAGCAGATCGGGGGCTATTTTGTCGTCGATTGCAAGGATCTTGACGAGGCGATCGAGATTGCCTCGAAGGTCCCCGGAGCCCGTGATGGTTCGATCGAGGTGAGGCCGATCTGGGAGATGTGACACCCGAGGTCGAGGCCGCCGTCGCGGCGGCATTCCGCGACGAATGGGGCCGTGTCGTGGCCACCCTGATCGGGGTGACCCACGACTGGGACCTGGCCGAGGAGTGTGCGCAGGACGCCTTCGTGAAGGCCCTCGAACGGTGGGGGAGCGACGGTGTCCCCCGCAACCCGGGCGCGTGGTTGACGACAACCGCGCGTCACCGCGCGATCGATCGGCTCCGGCGCGCCACGACCGCCGTGGCCGTGGAGCGAGAGGCAACCAAGGGGACGCTCGCACAGATGGAACACGGGGGTGATGCGATCTCGGGGGCTTCCCGGGGCGCTCCGATGGAGGACGACCGGCTACGGCTCATCTTCACCTGTTGCCATCCGGCGTTGTCTCTCGAGGCTCAGGTCGCCCTCACGTTGAGAACGCTCGCCGGTCTCACCACCGGTGAGATCGCCCGGGCATTCCTCGTTCCCGAGGCGACCATGGCGCAGCGCTTGGTGCGGGCCAAACGAAAGATCCGCGACGCCGGCATCCCCTACCAGGTCCCACCGGCGGCCGCGCTCGCGGAACGCACGTCGGCCGTCCTGGGCGTCCTGTACCTCTTGTTCAACGAGGGCTACTCGGCGAGCTCGGGCTCGCTGGTGCGCCACGATCTGTGCGCCGAAGCGATCCGGCTCGCCCGTCTGGTGGTCCAGCTCATGGCGGGTGAGGCCGAGGCGATCGGCCTTCTCTCCCTCATGCTCTTGCACCACTCCCGGCGGGACACCCGGGTCGACGACGCCGGCGCCCTGGTGTTGCTGGACAACCAGGACCGGAGCCGGTGGGACCGGCTCGCGATCGCCGAGGGCCTCAAACTCTTGGAGTCGGTATCTGGAACCCGATCGCCGGGTCCCTACCAGCTCCAGGCGGCCATCGCCGCTTGTCATGCCCGGGCGAGCACCCCCGAGGCCACCGACTGGCCCCGAATCGCCGCCCTCTATGGCGAGCTGGCTCGAGTGACGCCGTCCCCGGTCGTGGAGCTGAACCGGGCCGTGGCGGTGGCCATGGCGGATGGCCCGGCCGCGGGGCTCGAGCTCGTCGACGCGCTCCAGGCCGGTGGTGCCCTATCCGGCTACTACCTCCTCCCGGCGACACGGGCCGACCTGCTCCGCCGCCTCGACCGGCCGACCGAGGCGGCGGAGGCGTTCCGGGAGGCCCTGGCGCTGGCTCCCACACCGGCCGAACGCCAATTCCTGGCCGAGCGTCTCGAGGCGAGCCTGGCGGGTTAGACGCATCGCTCGAGCCGGCGTTCCGGAGCCAGCAGCCCCGAGGCGGTGCTTATCTGAGCGTGGAAAGGCCCCCGTCGACTGCGATCACCTGGCCGGTGAGGTAGCTGGCGTCGTCCGACAGCAAGAACACCACCGAGGCCGCAACCTCCCACGCGGTTCCCTGCCGTCCGAGTGGGACATTGGTCCGCTCACGACCAGGCCGCCCCTGCGAGGCTCGGCGACCCAGTGGTGTGTCGATCAGCCCGGGTGCCACGACGTTGGCCCGGACGCCTTGTCGAGCGCCCTCCAGCGCGACGTGGCGACACAGCCCGGCGATCGCCGCCTTGGAGCTGTCGTACGCCGGGATGGTGCTGCCGGGCTTCAGGCCGGCGACCGAGGAAATGAAGACGATCGAGCCGCCGGTCATGTGTGGGAGGGCGGCCTTGGCCAAGAGGAAGTGGGAACGGACGTTCACCGCGAACACCAAGTCCCACTGAGCTGCCGAGGTCCCGGCGAGCCGGCCGCCGGCGCCGATCCCGACGTTGAGGACGAGCCCGTCGAGCCCGCCCAGCGCGGCGGTGGCGCCCTCCACGACCGAGTTGCACGCATCCTCGTCCGTCACGTCCCCGAGCACGACGGTGACCTTGGCTCCCTCCGCTTCGACCAGTCGCGCCGTCTCGGTGACCGCCTTCTCGTCCCGGTCCACCAGCGCGAGGGTGGCCCCGGCACGCGCCGCCAGCACCGAGATGGCCCTGCCGTTGCCCGGTGGCGCTTCGGGGTCGTCGGAACGCTGGGTGCCGGCCCCGACGACGAGGACGCGACGACCGTCGAGTTGGGAGCTCACTCGGGGAACGGAGCGGCGTCGGCTTCGGGCTCGACCCCGAGAGAGTTCAGCGTGTACGCCACCAGGTGGTACTGGCCCACGACCATGCACACCTCGATCAGCTGGCGCTCGCCCAAGTTCTCGGCGAGGACCTTCCAGGTTCCATCAGAGATGCACGAGTCGCGGTGCAGCTCGTCGGCCGCCCGCACCAGGGCCGCATCGAGTCCCGACCACCCCGGGGCGTCGGGTCCCGCGACGACCCGGGTGATCTCTTCGTCGGTGACTCCGGCCCGACCGGCGATCCGCACGTGTTGGCCCCACTCGTAGTCGGCGTGGCAGTGCCACGCGGTCCGGAGGATCAACAGCTCCCGGTCGCGGTCCGACAGCTCGCCGCGGCGCAGCAGCGTGCCGCCGAAGGCCGACCACCGGTTGAAGAGGCGAGGGTGCCGGACGAGCGTGGCGAAGATGTTCAGGTCCCGGCCGTTCACTGCCAACGGCGCGATGAGCTCGTTCGCCTTCTCGTCCCGCTCGTGCGGGGGAAGGGGGGGGATGCGGACGGTTCGAGCGGGTTCGGTCATGTGGGTCAGGCTAGACCGGCCCCTGGAATTGTTCTCCTTGGTCTGGTCGGACCTCGATGGCCGTCGTGCTGGGGTCGGCGCAGTCCGTTCAGACCGCCGAGGCCGCGGTGGCGATGCCGGTCGCGTTCTGGCACCACCCGAAGGGCCGTCGCGTGCCGGAGATCTTCGCCACGAACGATGCCCCCGGTGGGCGTCCTCTTCGGCCCCGAGGTCCTGGTTGTAGGCCAACCGCGGGCTCCCGCGTGGCCGGTGAGGTCAGCCTCGAGGTCGGGGCCCGGCGCCGCCGGGGACGCCATGCCGGGCCAGGGTCGCCGGAGGGCCAGGGCCCCGATACCGGTGGAGGACGGTGACAAACTGGGGTCAAATGGGCCGCCACCGGACGAGCTCTGCGCGCGCTTCGACGTTCGCGTCGCTGCGCGTTCGTAACTACCGCCTGTTCTTCGCGGGTCAGATCATCTCCACCTCGGGCACCTGGATGCAGGCGGTCGCGCAGGGCTGGCTCGTGCTTCGGCTCAGCCGCAGCGGCACCGATCTCGGCCTCATCACCGCGGCGCGCTTCTTGCCGATGATGCTGTTCTCCCCGTGGGGTGGGCTGATCGCCGACCGGCTGGATAAGCGGCGGATCCTGTATGTGACCCAGACGCTGGCCGGGTTGCTGGCGCTGGTCCTTGCCGCACTGGTCGCCACCCACGTGATCACGCTGTGGATGGTGGCGGCGATCGCGGTGGCGCTGGGTTTCGTGAACGTCTTCGACAACCCGGCCCGCCAGAGCTTCATCGCCGAGATGGTCCCCGAGACCGAGCTCGGCAACGCCATCACGCTCAACTCGGTCACCATCAACTTGGCCCGGGTCATGGGTCCGGCCCTGGCCGGGGTGCTGATCGCGACGGTGGGCATCGCGCCGTGCTTCATGGCCAACGCCTTCTCCTTCGGGGCCGTGGTGATCAGCCTGGCCATGATGCGGGCCGGCGAGCTGTATCCGGTGGGCCGCCAACCGCGCCAACCCGGTCAGGTGCGTGAGGGGCTGCGCTACGTCCGCCGCACCCCCGAGCTGTTGGTGCCGTTGATCATGATCACGGTGGTGGGGACCTTCGCCTGGGAGTTCCAGGTGTCCCTGCCCCTCATGGCCCGGTTCACCTTCCACGGCTCGGCGGCCACCTACGGCACGATGCTGGCGTTCATGGGCGCGGGCGCGGTGGTCGGCGGTCTGGTGACGGCCCGCCGCAACCGGGTCACCGCGGTCGGGCTGGGCCGGTCGTCCATCGGTTGGGGCCTGGCCATCCTCGCCGCGTCGATCGCCCCCAACCTGCCCACCGAGTTCGCCCTCCTGCTCCTGGTCGGCTACGGCAGCATCAGCTTCAACTCGCTGGCCAAGACGACACTGCAGCTGGCCGCGGTGCCGTCCATGCGCGGCCGGGTGATGGCCCTGTGGTCGGTGGCCTGGCTCGGGTCGACCCCGGTCGGCGGCCCGATCGTCGGGTGGATCGGTCAGAGCTTCGGGGCCCGGTGGTCGCTCGTGGTCGGCGGGCTGGCCACCGTCCTGGCCGGCCTGCTCGGCTACACCAGCCTGGTCAAGATCGACCGGCGCGCCCTCGGGTCGGTCGATGCCGAGGTGGAGGGGGTCACCGTCCAAACGGCGCCGCAGCCGGCCACCGCGCAGATCTCGACGCCATTCGAGCCCTAGACCCGTCGCACCACCGTCGGTTCAACGACACTGGCCGGTCATGACCGAGGTCGCGGCCGGGAGGGCCGGCCGCCATCGGTTGCCAGCTTCTGCCAAAACACCCCAAGGCCGTCGATGTTCACGATGGGCTCGCTGATGGCTCTCTTCCCCCGGAAGTCCATCACCGCCCGGTGGGCGCCATCCAGGTGGTAGTCGTCAACGATGACGAACCCTCCTGGTGAGACCTTGTCGTAGAGGTTCACCAGGGCGTCCGTGGTGGATTCGTACATGTCTCCGTCGAGTCGGAGCACCGCCAGTCTTTCGACCGGCGCCGTCGGCAGTGTGTCGCGGAACCAACCCTTGAGGAAGACGACCTGGTCGTCCAACAGCCCGTACTTGGCGAAGTTCGAGCGAACCTCTTCAAGCGAGACCGCCAGTTCCTTCACCGCGTGGAGATCGTTGCCCTTATCGAGGGGGTACGTCTCGGCATTGGGGGGCGGTAACCCTTCGAAGGAGTCGGCGACGAAGACCCTGCGGTCCCTGACACCGTGTGCGAGCAGGATGGCTCGCATGTAAATACACGCCCCACCGCGCCAGACCCCGGTCTCGATCAGGTCTCCCGGCACGTTCGTCTTGAGCACCTGTTCGATTACGTGTCGCAGGTTGGCCAGCCGAAAACGGCCGATCATCGTGTGCGCTACCGACGGCCAGTCACGTCCTCGAGCTCTAGTATCGGCATCGAAGCCGGGGTTGGACCACGTGTCTTTCGGCGGGTCCTCGTAGATGGTGTTGAGCAGGCACCTCTCCATGAGGTCGAGATAGAGCACGCGCGCATCGGGTGCTGAGGCTCTGGGCACGGGCGCCAGCCAAGCGCGATCGGGGGTAGTTCGTCAACCGCAAGACCGGCGCGTGATCGCCCTATCACCACGCCGGCCGACGGTCCGGACCGACTAGAAGTCGACGCTGACCTGGTCGCGAACGACCGTAAGGCGATGGGCCGTGCCAGCGCGACGGAGGTCGATGTGGACTGTCGCCCCGGAGGGCGAGCCCGAGAGGGTCACTCCGGCGATGAGGTCGCCGGGGGAGCCGGACAGCGAGACCGCGCCGCTCGTGTAGGACAGCCCGGTGATGGAGAAGGTGAGCCGCCGTTGGCCGTCGCTGAACACGGTCCCGGTGACGTGCAATGGCTGCGTGACCACCCGGCTGGCGAACGTGATGGTCGCCGTGGAACCCGAGATCTCGATCGTCGCCTGGGCGACCCGGAACGGGGGAGTTGCCGAACCGACGGGACCGGACGTCGAAGGTCCTGAGGTCGGCGTGCCGTTGGTGGTGGTGGTTGCCTGTCCGGACCCGGTCCCCGCCGACGAGCAGCCGGCCGCGACGGCAAGGCCGAACACGACCGGTGCGACAAGCCCGCCCCGGACCTTGGTCGAGCGGGATCGCCTGGCTAGGGGTTCCTCCATCGAGTCTGAACGGCTCCGGGTCAAGGCGATCGCCCCGCCAACGGGTCGGGTGACGCGCGTCGGCCCGGTCACGCGGTGGCGACGTAAGCCCGAGTTAGCTGCAGGTCATCTGGGAGCTGTAGCGGAGCCTCGATACGCCCGAGGTGCACGTCACGCTGGTCGACGCCCTCCCGGTCGAGCCTTTGTTGTCGGCCACGTTCAAGGTGACGGTGTAGGTGCCCTTACTGGTGAAAGTGAGACCCAACGTCGGACCGTTGCCGGTCGCCCCGCTGGTGCTCCACGAGTAGGTCGTGATCGTGCCGCCGGCGTCGGTCGATGTCGAGGTGAACGTGCAGCTCGACCCGCTGCAGCTCGTTGAGATGCTGGCTGAGATGTGCGAAGGCGTCGTGGCCGTGGCCGGGTTGGACGCCGCTCCCGCGCCGGCAGAGTTCACGCCGACCACCTCGTAGTAGTAGGTGGTCCCGGCGGCGGCGCTGGTGTCGCCGTAGGCCGTGCTGGTCACGCCGGTCACGAGCGTGGTCTCGGCCCCCGGCGAGGTGCTTCGGAGCACGTTGTAACTGGTCGCGCCTGTGGCAGCCGTCCAGGCCAAGTTCACGCCGCCACTGGTCACCGAGGCGACGAGACCGGTCGGCGCCGAGGGCTTGTTGACCGGCGGCGGGTTTGAGCCACCCGAGCCACCCGAGCCGCCCGAACCGCCGGAACCGCCGGAGCCGCCTGAGCCGCCTGAGGCCGCCGGGGTGGCCGTCGTTTCGTTAGACGGCGAGCCGGTCCCAACCGAGTTCACGCCCTCCACCTCGTAGTAGTAGGCGGTCCCGTTGGTGACGCTGAGGTCGTTGTAGGTGGTCCCGGTCATGCTGGTCGCGATCGGCGTGGTCGACAGACCGTTCGCCGAGGTGCCCCGGTAAACGTCGTAGCTCGTCGCCCCCGAGGCGGCGGTCCACGACAGCGAGACCTTGTTGCTGGAGGCGGATGCGCTGAGACCTGTCGGTGCCGTAGAGGCGCCGACCGCCCAGCTACCGCGCCCGGTGGCCAAGTCGTATCCGACGAGAGCCGGGTGGCCGTTGCTCCCACCGGTGACGTCGCGGAACGAGGGGATATTGGACGACGAGTAGATGGTCTGGGGGCTCACCGAGATCCCAGCCACGGCGGATTCGGCGGCCCAGATCGGCGTGGAGACGCTGGTCCCGCCGACGGTCCACCAGGTGCCATCCGACGATCCGCCGTAGGAGGTGCTGTCGTACACGGCGACGCCCGAGTTGGGGTCGGCGTCGAGCGACACGTCGGGGACGGCGCGGCCCGTACAACCCACTTGGGCGTACTGGCCGAAGCTCTTTTGGGCGGCCGGGGCCGGTTCATACGCGCTGCATCCGCCGCCGCCAGCGCTCCACGCGGTCTCCGAGGACAGCGCTCCGCTGCCGGTGAACTTGAGGCTCGTGCCCCCCACGGCGACCACCTTCTGCGAGGTGGCGGGGTATTCGACCGCGCTCGCCGTGTCACCGGTCGCGGCGAAGTAGCTCGCCGAACCCGAGAAGGCCGAGTCCTCGGTGGTCTCGCCGTTGAACTCCGAAGCCCCCCAGCTGTTGGAGACGTAGTTGGCGTGAGCGCCGGCATACTGTTCTGCCGTCAACAGGTCGCCCAGGCTGTTGGACGACGCCTCGACCAGCAGGATCCCGGCCCCCGGGGCCACCGCGTGCGCCCACTCGATGTCCAGGCTGATCTCGAGGGCCCAGCCGGAGTTCGACTGCGGAAGGCTCGTCCCTCCGGTTTCGTTCACCTTGGCGAAGCAGCCGTTGGAGTTCGGGCACGACGGGAGCACGGGGAGGCCCCACTGGTTGGAGAAGGTCGTGAGGTCGCCGGCTGCCGTCGGGTCGTCGTACGCGTCGACGATCGCGATCGTCTTGCCGCTTCCGGCGGCCGTCGACGTCGAGAACCCGTAGACCCCCTTGATGTTGGTGGGCGAGAGCCCGGAGACCGTCGCCGGTTGTCCACCACGTCCATCGGAGTGGGATCCGGGATACGACGCGGCTCTGGTGAAGAAGGAGAAGTGCGACTGCTCGCCCGAGTGGTCGATGACCCGGGCGAGGCAGCTTGCGTAGCCCGCCGGCGCCGACGAGCAGACCGATTGGGCGGTCCCGCTGAAGGGGACCTGGGCCGCCCCGCCGCCGCCCGAAGTGGTACCACCACCCGTAGTGGTGGCGGAGGCGGGAGCCGGGAAGGCCCCCAAGAGGCCCACGATGGTGGCTGCGAACCCTCCAAGGAGGGTCCTGAAGAGGGATTTCTTTGTCACACGGCCCCAATTCTTCCGAAAGAAGGGCATAAGACTATGAAATGCGCGGCCCTTGTGGGTGGATAGTACCACCGAAACGGGGTCTTCTTACCACTGTCCGTGACCAATAGGGGCGGGTTGGGTCGAGCTGCCCAGTCGGCTCTGTTCGGCCGGTTCCTTCGTCCCATCGTGATCGTCTCGCTTCGCCCCGAGTTGGCCGGCGAGCCGCCGGGCGCGCGGTGCAAGTCCGAGTCGAGGCTAGTGGAACGCCGTCGGAATTTCCGGTCTCCTCGGGCGGCCGTCCGCCCGGTCGGGGCCTCGCTCGGGCGGACCGCCGTACGCAGTCTCAGCGCCATCGGACCGTGGGCAAAGGTCGGCCTATCGTGGCCGCCGTGGGGGAGCCATCGACCACCATTTCGGGCACCCCGGGCTCTCCCCGTCGCTCGGGCGAGGACCCCCGTAGGCGGCCCGGTCGGGTGCCCGAGCGATGAGCGCGTCCACCCTCACCTTGTTATTGGCGGTGTTCGCCGCCTGCACCGTGGAGATGGTGGAGGCCCTGACGATCGTGGTGGCGGTCGGGGTCACCCGTGGTTGGCGATCCGCCCTTGAGGGGGCCGCCGCCGCCATGTTGGTGTTGGTGGTCATCGTCGGGGCCGTCGGGGTACCCATCGTTCGCTACGTTCCCCTGGCGGCGCTACGGGTCGTCGTGGGCACGCTTCTGCTGGTGATGGGTGAGTCGTGGCTGCGCAAGGCCGTTCTGCGTGGGAGCGGCCACAAGGCCGCCCACGACGAGGACGAGATCTTCGCCGAGACCTGCGCCGAACTGGGTACCGACGTGCCGGCTCGCAACCGCAGAGACGGGGTTGCGTTCGCCGTCGCCTTCAAGGGCGTCTTCTTGGAAGGCGTCGAGGTCGCGATCATCGTCATCAGCCTCGGTGGCAGTCAGCATCGTTTGGGCCTGGCCGCGGCGGCCGCCGGAGCTGCGTTGGTGGTCGTCACCGCGGTGGGACTCGTGGTCGCCCGCCAGCTCTCCGAGGTGCCCGAGAACCTCATCAAGGGCGGTGTCGGGATCATGCTCACCAGCCTCGGCCTTTTCTGGATGGGCGAGGGGGCCGGGATCCGCTGGCCCGGGGGGGACTTGGCGATCCCGGTGCTCGTCGGGGTGTTCCTCTTGGTCACTCTGAGCGCGGTGGCGCTCATGAAGGCGCTTGTTCCGACACCGGTGGCGCTGACCGGGGGCGGGGAGGCGTGATGGTGGCCGTCGCCCGATGGGCTCGCGCCTTTGGTCGGTTCTGGCTCGACTTCTTGTTCGGGGATTCGCCGGTGCTCTTCCCGGCGACGCTGCTGATCGTGGGCGTCGCCTTCGCGTTGCGCCACGACCGGCTGGCGGCCGTGGTCACGGTGCCGCTCCTCGTGATCGGGCTGATCGTAGGGACCGCCTACCTCGGGCGCAGCAAGCCCGACAGGGAACGCCCTGCCGAGGCGCGTCGGCCGCGCTGAGCGCCGGCAGCCGGGCCTGCTTCGTGGGCTGGGCCACTACTGAGGGTCCGGCCTCCTTGTGACCCCTGGTTCGCGGCGCGCACGGCGGTGTCGGCTAGCTAATGGCCCGGGATCAATCGCCCAGGGGGCGACCGTCAACGCCTTGATGGTTTGGAGCCGGTTCTCGGCCTTGTTCGAACACTATGGACGGCCCGGACTCGGACACCTCGTGGGTGACCTCCAGGGCCGAGACACGCGCCCCGACGGACCGGCCGGGAGCGACCCGTGGCCAGCCGATCGCTCGCCGCATTAGGCCGGTTGGGTGCGTCCCCAGATACGCTGCCGTGCCGTGAAGATCCAGGAGCCAACCCCGGCGAGCGCCTTGGAGGGCGTCGTCGATGTCGCCCGGATTCCCATGTACTGCATCAACCTCGCGGTGTCCAAGGAACGCCGGGTGCGGATGGAGAGGCGCTTCGCCGCGCACGGGCTCACCGATCGCGTGCACTTTGTGCGGGCGATCGACCACTCGTCCCGGTTGGTCGATACCTACCTGGAGCGCACCAGGGCCTCGACCGACGACGATCTCAAGCGCACCGTAGTGGCTTGCCTGCTCAGCCACGTGCGGGCCCTCCGGACCTTCCTCCGCGAGACGCCGGCGTCGATCCCCTCGGCGATCGTCTTCGAGGACGATGTCTTGTTGCATCGCGACTGGCACTGGCGCCTCGAGCGGATCCTCGGGAACATGCCCGCCAACGCCCCGGTCTGTTTGCTGGGTCATGTGACCTACGGCTGGTCGGACCCCGGTTGGGCAGGGATCAATCCCCTCCAGCGCGATCTGATCCCGATGGCGGTCGGAACCTTGTGGGGTACGCAGGCGTACTGGATCTCACGCGGTCAGGCGCGAGCCGCATTGGAACACTTCGAGGCGGTTTGTGAGGAGGAGGATCCAGACTTCGTAACCGAATACCTCATTTGGCGGCCCAACGGGTTCGTGGCCGAACCGCCACTGGTGGTTGAAGACGGCACGCCATCGACCATTTGGGGGGACGCGCAGGTGGCGGCTCGGCGACCCGGGTTCAGAATCTGGGGACTCGAGAACTACTTGTCGGTCGACGAGGATGAGCAGCTCTTCGACATTGAGATCAATCGGGAAGCCCAAACGATCTGCCTCTGCATGATCGTGCGGAACGAGAGCAGGGTCATCGATCGGCTCGCTGACTCGGTCCGCGGCCTCATCGACACTTGGGTCATTTGCGACACCGGTTCGACCGATGGAACCCCCGAAGCCGTCTTCCAAGCATTCAAGGACGTACCGGGGGAGCTGTTCCACGACGAGTGGCAGGACTACGGGACCAACCGAACGCTGATGCTCGAGCGGGCCCGGGGAAGGGCCGACTACCTGCTGATCCTTGACGCAGATCAGACCCTCCGGGTGGAGGGCCCGCTTCCCTATCTCAAAGCCGACTCCTACGGTCTGCTGGTCGACGAGGGGGAGGCCCACTGGGTGCCGCGCTTGGTCCGGGCCGACCTGCCCTGGCGCTACGTGGGGGCGGCGCACGAGTACATCACCTGCGACGAGCCGCATCGAGACGAGTTGTTGCCCCATCTCGTCGTCGAACACCATGCCGACGGTGGGAACCGATCCGACAAGTTGGAGCGAGAGCGCGAGTTGCTGGAAAGGGACCTCGCCGAGGACCCCGACAACGCCCGCACCGTCTTCTACCTCGCCCAGACGTACCGCGCGCAGGGGGAGGACGAGCTGGCCATCCAGTTCTACGCGCGTCGGCTCCAGCTCGGAGGCTGGGCCGAGGAGATGTTCTTCGCCATGCACTCCCACGCCGAGCTGGTGAGCCGGACCGACTGGGACCTGGGTGTCTCGCTCTTGCTCGAGACTTGGGAGTACCGGCCCACCCGGGCGGAGCCACTCTTCCTGCTGACCCAGGGCTTCCGGTCCCGCAACCAGTTCCGACTGGGCGCCCTGGTCGGGGCCAAGGGGAAGGACATCGTCTTTCCGGGCGACCTTCTCTTCGTGCGACGTCACTACTACGAGTGGGCCATCGAGTACGAGTGGTCGATCTGTGCGTTCAACATCGGTGACTTCGAGGGGGCCCTGGGCGCCTGCGAACACCTCCTGACCGTGCCAACTCTGCCGGCCGAGGTGCGCGACTACGTGTCCGGCGCCCGGCGACGTTGCCTGGCGGTGCTGGGTCGGCCGGAGTTCGAGGAGGACCTTGACGCGGTCGCGCTCATACGGTCCGGGACGCCCACGTTGGCCAACTTGATCCCCGGGGTCCAGATCGGCGAGGTCAGCCTCGTGGTTGATCCACCGTGGCCGCAGTTCAATCCCACCATCGCCGCGGACAGAGACGGGTTCAAGATGTTGGTCCGGACCTCCAACTACGTCATCAGCAGGGATGTGTATCGGACCTTCGACAAGGACCCGGTGGTCCGGTCCCTCTACTACGAGGTCGAAATGGCGCAGGATCTTTCGCCGGTCGAGGTTCGGCCGGTCGTCGACACGGTCTCGCCTGCCGAACTCCCCAGCGACGTGTGGATCGAGGGCCTTGAGGACTGTCGCCTGGTCCAGGTGGGGTCTCGATGGTTCGCGCTCGCCGTCTCGCGATCGTTCAATCAGGTCGGCCTCTGCCAGGTCGTCTTGGTCAGCGTGGTCGACGGGAAGTTTCAGGACGTGAAGGTGCTCGAAGGTCCCTATCCGGACCGTCACGAGAAGAACTGGATGCCCTTCGTCGTCGGCGGGGAATTGTTCATTCTCTACACTTGCTCACCAACGGTGGTGTTCCGCTGCGACGTGGGCTCGGGTCAGCTCACCGAGGTCAGCCGTCTCGACGCGCCGTATGCGATCGGTGAGGAGCGCGGCGGGTCCCAGGGCATAGATGTGGGTCACGGCACGCTGTTCGTCACCCACCGGGTGACCAAGCCCGACGGCCTGCGCCTCTACGAGCACCGTTTCTTGCTGATGGACACCGAAGCCATGAAGCTCGTCGCGGCCAGCCGGAGGTTCCGGTTCCTCGATGCCCGGCTCGAGTTCTGCGGCGGGATGGCGTTGGCCGACCAGGATCTGCTGCTCAGCTTCGGCGTCGCCGACGCGCACGCGTTCGTTGCGCGTCTACCCCTCGAGGGAGTGCGCGCATTGCTTTGGCCCTTGTAGGAGTCCCCCTGGGGCCCTCGGTCCGAGGGTTCGAAGCGGACTAGAAGGGGCTCATCGGGCTGCGGAACCGGAACCGGAATGGCGGGATGAAGTCGAAGAACCCGCGGTGGTCGTGTCCGCTTCCGCTGCCTCCCGTTAAGAAGGTGGCGCTACCCCCCGAGGGGTCCGGGGCCCCCGAGGAGCCGGATAGGGAGTCGGTCACGACCGCGCCCGTGCCCGTGCCGGTTCCCGTGCCCGTGCTAGGCGGGTCGTTCCCGGTGGGGCCGTCGATGATCGGCGGGACCGGCGCGGTGTTCAAAATGGGCGGCGGCGCGCCACCCACCGGCGGTGTGGCACCCGACGCAGAAGGAGCGGCCGCGGCCCCCCACAGGACGGCCCCACCGAAGGCGGCGCCCCCGGCCAGGAAGGACCGGCGGCTGATCGGACGCTTCTTGCTGCCTTTTTCGGATTCGTTCTCACCCATGGGCGGCAGCATAACCATGTCCACCGGTCCACTCAACTACCACCCCGGACTTTTGTCTTCTTCTGGCCCCGAGGTCCGGACTCGCCGCCGGACCGAGGCCGGGGGCCGGGGGGCTCAGGCGCGGCAGGGGTCGTACCAGGGCTGCTCGCCGTCGGCGTCGTAGAGCGCGATCGCGAGCGTGTCCTGGTCGGCCTTGGAGGCGTCGTAGGGCGGCACCCCGATCAGCTGCGGCAGCCCGGCCAGCTGGGCCGCCTCGTTCCACGTCGGTTGGCTGAACTGGAAGGCCCCCATGTAGAGCCCGTTGGGCGAGACGGCCTGGTAGTCGCCCCCCGACTCCGCCCGCAGCACGCACTGGAGGAACGGCGGCAGCGGGGGGTCGGTCACCGCTCCGCCCACCGGGGTGCGTGAGGCGACGGCGGTCGCCGCCTGCTGGCCCCGGTCCACTGCGATCGCCACCGCCAACTGGCCCTTCACCAGGGCCTGCTTGGCCGCCAGTTCGTCCGCGATCCGTTGGGCGTTCGCCGTCGCGTCGGCGGCCGCCGTCTGGGCGGACCGGTCCTGTTGGGTTTGTACCGCGAGGATCGCCTGGCTGGCCTGGAGCTGGACCTGGTCGGTGTGGAGCACCGCCAAGGTCTCGGTGGTGTTGCCGATCGCCACGCTCTCGTACTCGCTGCGGTTGGTCGTGGCCTCCCGTCCGCCACCGAACAGCTGCAGCGTCTCGTTGAGGCTCACCGAGCCGGCGTTGATGTAGCTGGAAACCGCCTCCTCGGAGAGCCGGGCGTGATCGGCCTGGACCTTCTCCTGGTCGCGGCTGACCCGTAGCTGCACCGCCGCGATCGCTGCCGTGTCCTGTTGGACCCTGGTCGTGGCGGCCTCGTACTGGTGCTCGAACCCGTCGACCTGCAGCTGCTCTTGGATGAGCTGTTGGCTCAGCTGGGCGGCCTCGGCCTGGAGGCTGGCCGTCTGGGTGGCCCCAGCCGGCGGGGTGGCGACGATCAGCGGCACGCCCAGCGAAGCCGCGACCACCAGCGCCGGCGCGAGGCGCCATCCGGCACGCGAAGAGAGCAAAAGTCGCGCCGTTCGTGATTGACACGCCGTCGACGCCGTCGACGACGGCTCCGCGTCGGACACAGTACGCACATGTCTAGCTGGCACGACGCGACCTAGGCAAGCCGTCGGTCCTCTGTGGTGGGTGCGCACGCACCGCCAATCGTGCCCGGACTGAAGGCCCGAGCGGGACTGAGCTGGGGGCCCGGGAACGCCCACGATCTGACCGTCGCGCCGGTTCGTGACGCCGAGGGACCCGGCAGTCCATGCGCCGATCCGAGGGCCCAATCGCCGTGGGCAGGGCTATGGTGGCCTCAGGTTGGAAAAGGAGTCGCCATGTGGGTTGGCGTCGGCGTGTTGCTCGGACTCGTGGTGATCGCTTCGGTCTTGGGTTTCCACGTCGGGCCTCATGGCCACATCGTCGGCGCCGGCCTGGGCGTGGCGGCAGCGGTCTGGCTGTTGGTCATGGCTGCGACCGGCCAATCGGCGCCGATCCTGTGGGTGCTCCTCGGTGCCGACACGGCCATCTCGGGCGGTCTCGCGGCGATCGCGTGGAGGGGGATCAAGGTCCAAGGTGAGCAACTCTCGGGTCCCGGGCACGGGAGCCTGGTCGGAGTCGAGGGCGTCGCGGTCACCGATCTGGTCCCCGGCGGGATCGTCAGGGTCCGGGGCGAGAACTGGTCGGCGACATCGATGAACGGCTCGGTTCCGGCGGGGAACCGCGTCCAGGTGATCGAGGCGGCGGGCGTCCGGCTGAGCGTGTGGTCAGAGGACGCCGAGGTCCCCGACGCTGAGAGCCATCCGCATTCGCTGTTGAGTGCTCGTCGGCACCGCAACCTCTCTAACGGGGAGCAAAAGGGAGAGCAATGATCATCGGGATCATCATCGGCGTCGTCGGGTTCGCCGCCCTCATCACCGGGGCGACGTCGGTGCGAATCGTCCGTGAGTACCAACGGATCGTGCTGTTCCGATTGGGCCGTGCCATAGGGACCAAGGGTCCCGGACTGATCTTCATCAACCCGGTCATCGACCGGACCAACTGGGTCGATCTGCGAGAGCGGTACCTGGAGATCCCATCACAGACCGCGATCACCGGTGACAACGCGCCGATCTCGATCGACTTCATCATCTTCTACAAGGTCATGGACCCGCAGATGTCGGTACTGGTGGTCCAGAACTTCGCCGGCGCCGCCTTGAACGTGGCCGCCACCACCCTTCGAAGCGTGGTCGGCGATATGCCGCTCGACGACGTCCTCTCCAAGCGTGAGGACATGAACGCGTTGCTCCGGGTGCGGCTCGACGAGGTCACCGAGCGCTGGGGGGTCAAGGTCACGAGCGTCGAGGTCCGCGAGATCAACCCACCTCCGGGGGTGCTCGATGCGATGACCCGCCAGATGTCCGCCGAGCGGACCCGACGGGCTCAGGTGACCGAGGCCGAGGGGCAGAAGTCGGCCGCCATCCTGGCCTCCGAAGGTCAGCGCCAGGCCGCCATCACCCTGGCTGAAGGCACCCAGAAGGCGACCATCCTGGCCGCCGAGGGAGAGCGCCAGGCGGCCATCTTGAAGGCCGAAGGGTTCTCGGGCGGGCTCGAGAAGATCCTCCAGGTGGCCCGGACCCTGGACGAGAACACGCTGCTGCTCCAGTACCTCGACACCCTCAAGCAGGTCGGGTCGTCCCAGTCGACCAAGATCGTCGTCCCGATGGAGCTCGGCGGCCTGCTCAACGGGCTCCGATCCCTCATCCCGGCCGAGCCGCCGCCGGCCCGCAGCACGCCGGCCGCATCCCCCGGCCTCAACGCCTAACCGACTTCGGCGATTACCAATTCGCCGTTCGCGGTGAACGAGGTCTGCTTCAGCCAGGAGATGGGCGTCGCGCTCGACGCGATGAACCCGTACGGGTGCAGCCTCATCTACGGCCACCGGCAGGCCCCGACCGGCATGCGAGCGATCACCGAGCCGCTCTGGGCGCTCGAAGCGCGGTGACGGCGGCATCGGGCTGTTCACCGGCTGCGCGGCGGG
>Ga0209415_10009193_pt1 | contig 17009 bp, 14 predicted proteins | sample PeaSoiSIISIP2007_FD_187696 | JGI IMG/M metagenome (GOLD analysis project Ga0209415, IMG submission 187696) | Peat soil microbial communities from Weissenstadt, Germany - SII-SIP-2007 (SPAdes) (version 2) | ecosystem: Environmental > Terrestrial > Soil > Wetlands > Peat | place: Germany... | reverse complement strand
GTGGTTACCCGCAAAACCCGGCCACGGCAGCGGACGCGCATGTCGTCCCCCAGCGTGATCTCGGAAGGCATCTTGAGAGTCAGTTCGATTTCCGAGCCTTCCCCAAAGGACGCGTCAGTGAAGAAGAATACGCCCCGGGAACTCAGGTCCTGGGTGAAGCCGCGAGCTTCGACTCCGCTTGCCAGGTCGCGAATGAAAACGGGAAGCAGGTAGGGAAAGCGCTGGCCGGCACGGCGTTCCACTCGGACTGGAGCAGGATTCATGGTGGCACATCCTTCCTGTTGCCTCGCCGGGGGGGAGCGTAAGGGGCAAGAGAACTGTAACCCATGTCAGGCGCGGTGAACAGTCAAAAGTCACGCCCGGGCGGAAGTTTGTCCATGAGCACACCGCGGAGTAGCAAACCAGCGGAAGTTAGCTAGGAAATCGCTCCCAGCCTTCACGATATAGTGGTGCGTAGGGGAACGCGGCATCATCGAAAGAAGCGAACGTGGCTGAGTCGAACACTTCCATTCCAGAAACTACGCCGGCCTCGCCCACTGACGGTGGTTTACGCTGGCAAGCGGCTGGACGGGCCCTGCGCCATCGCAACTTCCAGCTGTTTTTCGGCGGACAGCTAATTTCTCTTACCGGCACCTGGATGCAGACTGTGGCCCAGTCCTGGCTGGTGTACCGGCTGACCGGGTCAGGATTGCTGCTGGGGGCGGTGGGATTCTCCAGCCAGATCCCGGTGTTTCTGTTTGCGCCCATCGGCGGAATCACCGCCGACCGGGCGAACCGGCAGCGCGTGGTGATCGCCACCCAGACCGTCTCCATGCTGTTGGCCTTTGTACTGGCCGCGCTCACCCTCTCCGGAAAAGTGCAGGTGTGGCATGTATTCGTGCTGGCGGCCTTGCTCGGGGTGGTTAACGCCTTCGACATCCCTGGCCGGCAATCGTTTCTGGTCGACATGGTGGGAAAAGAAGATTTGATGAACGCGATTGCGCTCAACTCCTCCATGTTCAACGGAGCACGCGTGATCGGGCCGGCCGTCGCCGGAGTTCTGGTGGCGAGGCTGGGCGAGGGCTGGTGCTTTTTCGTGAACGGCGTGAGTTACATCGCCGTGATCGTCGGATTGCTGCTGATGAATGTACATGCGCCCGCGAGAGCGTCGAGACACTCTTCCCCGCTGGAGCACATCAAAGAGGGTTTCAAGTTCGTGGAACATACGGCGCCCATCCGCACGTTATTGCTGCTGCTGGGCGTGGTCAGCGTCACCGGTATGCCCTATGTCGTGCTGATGCCAATTTTTGCCGACAAAATCTTGCACCGCGGCGGGCAGGAATGCGCCTCGCTGATCGGAGCCCACGACCTGGGGGCAGTGCGGCTAGGCATTTTGATGGGCGCGGCCGGCGTAGGAGCTCTGCTCGGCGCACTGACTCTCGCCATGCGGTCGGGAGTGAAAGGTTTAGGACGCTGGGTCACCGTCTGCTGCGCCGGGTTCGGTGTGAGCCTGATGCTGTTCTCGTTTTCGAGATCGTTCTGGCTCTCGGTCGCGCTGCTGCTCCCGGTAGGATATTTCATCATGCTGCAGATGGCGGCCTCCAACACGCTGATTCAGGCCATGGTGCCGGATTCACTGCGCGGGCGCGTCATGGCGGTGTATTCCATGATGTTCATGGGCATGGCCCCGATCGGCGCGCTGCTGGGCGGCGCTATCTCAGACCGCCTGAGCGCTCCAGTGACGGTGGCCATCGGTGGATTGGCGGCGGTCGCCGGAGCGTGGTGGTTCGGCCTGCAGTTGCCCAAGATTCGCGTGGAAGCGCGACGCTTGATCGTGGCGCAAGCCATGGCCGGCGGCGAACCGGCCGAGGAAATGACGGCGAAAGTCGTGGATGACTAAGCCCGCCACCGCGTGGACGTAAGACTTGCGAACGCGCATCGAGCGGCGAGACTACTTCAAATATTGGTCCATCCAATCGACCCAGAGCCGGTACATGTCGGACTCGTGCACGGGAAAGTCAGAGGGATAGTGCTCGGCAACGGGAATGGCGATGAATTTCACGGTGACGCCGTTGTCTTTGAGTGCGTGGTACATCGCGTAAGAACTGGTGATGGGCACGCGGGCGTCGCCGGTGTCGTGGAGGATCAGCGTGGGCGTGGTGATGGCGCTCACATAGGTGATGGGCGATTGTTCTGCGTACGCTTTCGCGTATTCCTTTTTCCACGGCGAGCCGCCGAACGAGAAACGGTCTTGGACGTTGTAGTCCGAGAGATTGTAGTCATCGAACAAGCTGTTTGAGGCGGCGGCGGAAACGGCCGCCTTCCAAATGTGGTAGTGGCCAATAAGCCAGGAGGTCATGAATCCGCCATAGGAATCCCCGCTAACGCCAATGCGCGATTCGTCGATGAAGCCTTGCTTTTCCAGCGCGGCAATTCCTGTCATGACGTCGCGGCCGGGGCCGTCCCCGGCGTCGTTCTCAATGGCCCTCTGGTACTTGTTGCCGAGGTTATCGCTGCCGCGGTAGTTCGGCTCGAAGACGACATAGCCGTGTGACGCCAAGAGCTGCGCGAGAACAGAGTAGAAATCCCCCGCGATGGAAGCATCCTGCGGGCCGCCATGAATCCAGAGAACGAGCGGGTATTTCTTGTCGCGCGAGAAGTCTGGAGGGTAAACGACGATGCCATCTTCGGCGAAGCCGTCCGGCCCTTTCCATTCGAAGGTGTCAGTACGGCCGAGGTTGAGAGCTGCAATCTCATGATTGAAGTCCGTGAGGCGTTTCGTTTTGGCGGCCGGTGACGCAAGGTAATAGAGCTCGTTCGGTTGGGTCGGCGTGCTACCGGCGAAAGCGATCGCGCCATCCTTGCCTACGGTCGCGTCCAGCCAGAACTCCCCGCAACGATTGGCGTCGCCGAGGTCGATCTTTCGCGCGGTACCGTCGAGCGGCTGGATCCAGATGGCCGTCCGTGTCCCGTCGTTGCCGCTGAGGAAAAGCGACTTGCCGTCAGGCATCCAGATGGCACGCAGGATATCGCGATCGAGCGCGCGTGTGAGATCGGTTCCTTCGCCGCCAGTCGAGGGAGCGACAAAGATCTCATTCTCATTGTTGTAGTCCCCGTCCCGGGGAAACCCGTAGGCAATCTTAGAGCCGTCGGGTGAGAAGAGGCCGGGACCTTCGAACGAAGATCGTTTCGTCAATTGGCGGATTTGCCCGCTGTCAACGTCTAGGATTTCGAGGACGCTCTGATCGGAATCGCCGAAGTGCGGGTCGGCTTGGCGGGTGAAGCAAATCTGTTTGCCGTCCGGCGACCAGGAAAACCGACTGTACAGACTCCACGCGCCGGAGGTGAGGCGTTTTGCAGTACCGCCTGAGGCAGCGACGAGCCAGAGATGCGAAGGAGTGGGAGCAGAAGTAGCGAGGTAATCGTTGTCACCCACTTCGAAAGAGTCGTGGTGCTTTTCGATCTCGGATTGGTTGGGTGGTTCGTCCGGCGAGACGAAAGCGAGGAAGGCGCCGTCCGGGCGCCAGGCAAACCGCTTGACGCCCAGAGGCGTAGTGGTGATCTGCTGCGGCTCACCACCGTTCATGGGCAGCACGAAGACCTGCGCGCCCGCTTTCTTTTCTTCTCCAGCTTCTGCAATGAAGGCAAGCCGATCGCCCGAGGGCGACCACTGCGGCAAGTCCAGTCCTTTGCGGACGTTGGTCAGCGGCCGCTGCGCACCTGTCGCGATGTCCACGAGCACGAGCTGGCTGTCGTAACGGTCCTCGTCCCAATTCACGCGGGACACAATGATGACGATGGACTTTCCATCCGGCGAAATCTCCGGGCTAGAGACTTTGACGATTCTCTGGAGGTCGCCCAGCTGTATTTTTCGAGCCTGTGTCTCGGCTTGACCAGGCGCTGCAAGGGCAACAAGCACCGTCAGAATTCCCAGAAACCTAGATCGCGCGACTGGAGCCGAGCGTCCCAGCTCTGCATACGTGGGCATGGCTGTTCACCTCCTCGCAACGATGCTTTCCCGCCAGCGAGTCTTCCGATCGGGATCACCTTCGGCCCGTCGCGTTTATTGTCCTCACGGCCGCAGGCCGCGGTATTTCATCATGGGCTCCACGCTTGGTTCCTGGCCGCGCCAGGCGGAATATAGCTTTGCCAGGTCTTCGGTATTGCCGCGTGACAGTATCATCCGCCGGAAGCGATCGCCGTTGGCGCGGGTCAGTCCGCCGTTGTCTTCGAACCACTGGTAGGCGTCGTTATCGAGCATCTCCGCCCAGAGATAGGCGTAGTAGCCTGCAGCGTAGTCCGTGTCCGCGTCCCAGATGTGGCGGAAATAGCTTGACCGGTAGCGGGGCGGCACGGCGCTGAGCAGAAGATGCGTTTTCTCCAGCGCCTGTTTCTCGAAGGCATCCGGCTGCTGCAGCGGCGCGCTGGCTGGAAGCGTGTGCCACTGCATGTCGAGTTGGGCGGCCGCGACCACTTCAGTCAGGGCGTATCCCTGGTTGAACCTTGCCGCCTTCTTAATCTTGGCCGCCAACTCGGCGGGCATGGGCGAGCCCGTCTTGTAGTGCCGGGCGTAATGGTCGAACACCGCGGGATAGAGAGCCCAGTGTTCGTTGAACTGCGAAGGAAACTCAACAAAGTCTGCCGCGGTCGCAGTGCCCGAAAGGCTTGGATACTCGGTGTTCGCGAATATGCCGTGCAGCGCATGGCCAAACTCGTGGAACATGGTGGTCACGTCGGTAAAACTGATCAGGGCCGGTTCGCCCGGCGCAGGTTTCGGCAGATTCGCGACGTTGTAGACTACCGGCAGCGTGCCCAGAAGCGTCGACTGGTCCACGAAGTTATTCATCCATGCGCCACCGTTTTTGTTGTCGCGTTTGAAATAGTCGCAATAGAAAAGTGCCAGTGGCTTGCCGTCCGCATCCGAGACCTCGAAGACACGAATATCCGGGTGGTAGACCGGGATATCCTTGCGTTCCTTGAAGGTGATTCCGTAGAGCTGATTGGCCGCGTAAAAGACTCCGTTTTCGAGCACGTTGTTCAGCTCGAAGTAGGGCTTCACCTCCGCCTCGTTCAGATCAAACTTTGCCTGGCGCACCTGTTCGGAGTAGAAGTTCCAGTCCCAGGGCTGCAGGGTGAAACCGCCTTTCTGCGGGTCTTTCTGGGCGTCAATCACATCCTGGATATCTTTGCTCTCCATCGCTGCTTTGGCGGTGGCGCCGGGCACCAGGGCATCCATAAACTTCAATGCGGCCTCTGGAGTCTTCGCCATCTGGTCTCCCAACTTCCACACCGCGTGGTTGGGATAGCCGAGCAGATGTGCCCGGCGGGCACGCACTTGTGCGATCCGCGAAATCAGGTCGCGCGTATCGTTGGCATCGCCGCGCTCCGCACGGTTCCAGGAATTCTCGAATAGCGCCTGGCGGGTCGCACGGAGTTTGAGCGAGGCTAGGTCCGGCTGCTGCGTGGTGTTCTGCAGAGGAAGAACATAACCTTGCTGCTTGCGGCTCTGAGCAGCCTGTCCGGCTGCGGCGATCTGCGCGTCGCTCAAGCCGGCCAGCGCACTCTTGTCGGTAGTGGCATAGCCTCCGTCCTTCGTCGCTGCGAGAAGCTTGGTTGAAAAAGCCGTGGTAAGCGTCGAGACTTCCTGGTTCAGTTTCTTCAACTCGGCTTTGTCGGCCTCCGACAGATTTGCGCCAGAGCGTACGAATTTGTCATAGGTGACCTCCAGCAGCCGCCGCGATTCCGGATCGAGATGGAGCGACTCGCGCCGCTTGTAAACGGCCGCCACGCGTTCAAAAAAGTTTGCGTTCAGATAGATGGCATCGGAATGAGCGGCCAGCTTCGGAGCTTCGTCGGTCTGCACCTGCTGTATTAAAGGATTGGTATTCGCTCCGCTCATCGCGCCGAAAGCTGCCATCGCTCGCCTGAGAAGCTGACCGGTCTTCTGCATCGCGACCAGCGTGTTCTGGAAGGTCGGCGCTGCCGGATTATCCGCAATCGCCCCGATCTCAGCGAGTTCCTCGGCCATGCCCGCTTCGATGGCCGGCTGATAGTCCTCATCCTTGATCTTGTTGAAGGGTGGCGCATGGAACGGCAACGTACTCGGCGCATAGAACGGGTTCGAGGGGCCGATCTTTGGATCGGCGGCTGTGGCGGGTGTGAACAAACCAGCTAGCGCGATGGCGCCAAGCGTAATAAGAGCGGGTGTAAGAAGAGCGATTGTGAGCTTCAACATAACCTTCCTTAGGAGCGGGGTAGATATGGATTGGATGCCCATGCGTCCTGATTGTAAGAGTATCGGTGCGTAGAACAAATTCCCTGGAACCATTGTCCCGCGACAGCCCGCGACGCTAGCGATACGCCTGCGGCGGCAACCCGGTAATGCGGATTCCCGCGTGGCCCTTGTGTCGAATATTGAGGCCGATCAGCAAGGCGGTGATTTGTTCCACCGTGCGGGCGTTTTCCAGCTTGCCTCCGTCGATCGCGCGCACTCCGGGAATCTTGGCGGCCAGTTCGCGCGTGAGTTGTGCGGCGTCGGGATCGTCGCTGCAAACGATCACGTCACAGTCGAGCGGCGCGTCTCCATTCAGCAGTTCCGCGGAAACGTTGTGAAAGGCCGCAACCACGCTCACCCCCTTGGGCACGAGCTCCGCCGCTTGCTGCGCGGCCGAACCTTGCCACACGCCCAGAGTGCGGGAAGCCCGCCCGCCGATTCCCGCCGCAAGCGGCACTGTCGCGTCGATCAGAATGCTTCCCTCCGTCATGGCAGGCTTGAGTTGCTTGAGAACGGCGGCCTGGGTTTCAAACGGAACCGTCAGCATCAGGATGTCGGCGGCAGCGCAGGCGGCGCTGTTCTCCATGCCGGAGACGATGGCCTCAAATCCAACTCTGCCTCGAATTCTGGCCGCGACGTCGCGGGCGCGCTGCGCGTCGCGCGAACCGATAATGATGGCTTCTCCAGCGCGGGCCCAGCGTAGCGCCAATCCGGTGCCCGCCGGTCCAGTGCCCCCGAGAATCGCAATGGGCCGCGCCGCAGCCGATGCCGGGTCGCCGCTCACGCGAACTCCGCTGCCAGGGCCTGCTCCGTGGTGAATTCGTCGAGTGGCAGCTTGATGTGAATGCGCGAATAAGTCGTATTGCGTTCCGCCGGGATGCGGCCCATCTCAAGAATCAGCGCCTGAAAATCTTCCGGGCTGGTGTATTGCCCGGCGGTGGCTCCCGCTTCGCGCGAAATATTTTCTTCCATCAGCGTGCCGCCGTAATCGTTGGCCCCCGCATGCAGGCAAAGCTGCGAAAGCCGGCGGTTCAGCTTTACCCACGAAACCTGAATGTTGTTGATCGAACCCGCCAGCAGTACGCGCGACAAAGCATGAACCTTGAGATGCTCCGCGAGGGTAGGCCCGCTGCGCGCCAGTCCCTGATGGAACAGCAACGTGTTCTGGTGGACGAAACCGAGCGGGACGAATTCGGTGAATCCGCCCGTTTCGTTCTGCATGCCGCGCAGCAGCAGCATCTGCCGAACCCAGTGTTCGGGAGTTTCCGTGTGGCCGTACATCATCGTAGAAGTAGTGCGGATGCCCGAGCGGTGCGCGGTGCGGATGACTTCGATCCACTGTGCCGTGGAAAGCTTGTTGCGCGAGAGCACCGCCCGGATTTCGTCATCGAGAATTTCGGCGGCTGTGCCCGGAAGCGTGCCCAGTCCGTTGTCGCGCAGCATGGAAAGATAATCTGCCAGCGGCATACCCGTGAGTTCCACGCCGTAGACGATTTCCATCGGCGAGAATGCATGAATGTGCATACCCGGGACCGCGCTCTTCACCGCTCGCAGAATATCGCGGTAGTAAAACGGGGGCAGCCCATGCGGCAGGCCTCCTTGGACGCAAACTTCGGTGGCCCCGAGTTGCGAGGCTTCCACAGCTTTTTGAGCGACCTGATCCGGCTCGAGGAAGTATGTGTCGGACTCGCGGGGGCCGCGGCTGAAGGCGCAGAACTTGCATCCCACAAAACAGATGTTGGTGAAATTGATGTTGCGGTTGACCACATAGGTCACGAGATTGCCGGCGAGTTCGGTGCGCAGCAGGTTGGCGGCCACCAGCAACCCGAGCAGATCATCGCCCCCGGCGTGGGCAAGCGAGAACGATTCTTCCAGAGAAAGCGCAGCGCCGTCCTGCGTTTCGAGAATTTTCTCGAGCGAGGCGCGTGCGCCAGGTGTGATTCGCGGTGCGACGTCGGCCCAGTCAAGCGCAGAAAAGCTTTCGAGTTCTGAAAGCGCAAGTTCGCGGGGCACGAATCCCTCCGTAGAGACGTAGCCTGCTACGTCTCTCTATCCACATACAGGCCTGCTGGCGCCGGCAAGACGTTGCAAGCAACGTCTCTACAGGGGAAGTCTACCGGAACAGGTCATTCTTTGCAGGGCGGAGCAGGTCGCGGGTTCTGCCCAGTCCGGGTTCGTGCCTGAATCCGCGGACGATACACGCCGGAGTGCGATTCAGTTTGCCGCATACCAGACCGGCGGCCGCCGCCAGTTCGTCAGCCACGGCCTCAACGCTGGCGTGCAGTTTGTAGCCGTGCGGATCGCGCCGGCCACGATCGTCACGCAAAGGCTTCATGCCCGCAATGCCGATGCAGGCATCCACCAGCCCTTCGCGCCAGGGCCGCCCAAAACTGTCGGTGATGATGACGGGGATGGCGAAGCCAGTGCGCTTCTTGATCTCGCGATGAAGCTTGCGGGCGGAATGGTCGGGATCTTTGGGAAGAAGCAGCGCGTGCTGACCCCCGCTGACGTTGGAAACGTCAATGCCGCTGTTGGCGCAGAGGAAGCCGTGATGCGTCTCCGTGATGAGCACGCCGTTCTGGCGGCGGATCACGGCGCGGCTTTCGCGTAATGCGAGTTCGATCACGCGGGCGTCGAGGGCGTATTTTTTCGCCCAGGCGACGGAGCTTGCGGATGGTTTGATAGTGCCGAGGTCGACCAATTGTCCTTCGGCCTTGGAAACAATCTTGTGTTTGACCACGAGAATGTCACCGTGCCGGAAGGATCGGCGTCGACGGCGCAGGGACGTCAGAAGTTTTTCCACGATCGAGTCGCCGGGAAGGACTTCTCCGGCAACGGGGATGGGGATTAGACGAATTTCTTGGCCGGCGGTAGTTTTCATAGCTCGCCGCTGCGCGGGACAGCCGAGGCGGCTGTCTCTACGCGAGGTTTGCTGGTCCACTGGCGGGCGAGTTGCTGGGCGCGGGTTTCGCCGGGGAGTGAGAGAAGGTGCTGCAGGTCTTCCGGACTGTCGACGTCCACTGCAATCCCCGGCAGACGCAGCACTACGCAGGGCTTTCCCGTTGCCTGGGCCGCCGCGTGATGAGGCTTGAAGCTGTCGTTGCCGAAACGCAGCGGAAATAACGCCGCCGGACTCCGATAAGCGGCGTTGGTCCCGCGTCTATCTGCCGCAGGCACGAGGACGCTGCCTTCAGCGGGTGCGTTTTTCAGAATTTCTTCCAGTTCCCACGCCTGCATCAGCGGAATATCGGCAGGGATTACCAGCGTATTGCCGGCGCCGCGCTCCACGCAAATGCGGGTGGCCATCTCGATAGCGCCCGTCTCGCCTGGGTTCTCGGGATCGGGAATGATCTCAAACTCATATTGACGAGCGAGTTCCATCGCGAACGGATCGCCGGTCACCACGGCGACCTCGGGACGATTGCTCCATCCGGCCAGCGCAGCCAGCACGTCGTGAAGCATAGCTTGCGCCAATTGCGTACGCGATGGCTGATCGAGCAGCGAGGCAAGACGCTGTTTCGCCCCGGAAAGATTTTTAACCGGAACCAGGATCACGACCGCTCGTCCGCCGGTTGCGAGCGCGTCAAAGGCTCGCTGGTCTGAGCAGGGGTCGAGGAAGTTTGGGTCGACGAAGTTTGGGCTGACGAAGTTTGGGGTGACGAAGTGTGACCGGAGGCCACGCCATCGGGAACGGGAAGCCTGGGACCCGCCGCATCAGCAGCACCCGGTTCGGAGAGCAGGGAAGTGGAGACCAGCGACAGAGCCGTCCGGGCCAGTGCCGCCTTGTCTTCCGCCGAGCGCATGATGGTTTGGGTGCACTGCACGCGCATTCCGCTCTTTCGCAGAGCTTCCGCGGCGCGTGCGTCCCGCGTGTCGCAAATCAGCACGTCGACAAAATCCTCATAAGCCTTGGCCACGCCGGCAATCGAGCAGGGCAGTCCTTGCGCAGCCATGAGAATGCCCGCCGGTCCTGCCACCGGCGCCCCGTTCACGATGGGGCTGACGGCGGCGATCTTGCCTCGGGCACGGCACAATGCTTCCCGAATCCCAGGCACGGCCAGGATCGGGCCAATGCTGGTGATGGGATTGCTCGGCGCGATCAGAACGGCGTCCGCCTCGACGATTGCCTCGATGACGCCAGGCGCGGGCTCCGCGTCTGATGCTCCCGCGAAGCGCACGGAATTCACTGGGTCCTGAAACCAGCGCTGCACGAAATACTCTTCAAAGCTCAGTTCGCCCACGGGAGTGTCCACGCGCGTCTCCACCCGCGAATCGCTCATCGGCAGGACGCGTGCCTTGACCCCGAGTTTCTCGGAGACCACCGCCGTGGCTTCCGAAAGAGTCTTGCCTTCGGCCAGCAGGCGCGAACGCAGCAGGTGCATGGCCAGGTCGCGGTCGCCCGTGTGAAACCATGTGGGCTCGCCCAGTTGTCCCATGGCCTGCAGGCAAAGGAAAGTGTCGCCCTTCACTCCCCAGCCGCGCTCCCGGCTCAACATCCCGGAAAGAACGTAGGTGATGGAATCGATGTCGGGGGAAACGTATAGGCCCCACCACAGGAGATCGTCGCCGGTATTTACAACCAGCGTTATTTCCTCGGCTGGCATGACCTGGCGCAGTCCGTCGACGAACTTCGCGCCGCCCGTGCCCCCGGTGAGAACGCAGATCATGCCGCCCTCCGGGCCAGACCTGCGTGGTCGGTGGCGGCCGTCAGCCTTTCGGAGAGCAGTCCCGGCTTCGCCATTACCGCCGGAAGAAATTCGGGATACACCGGCAGACGCTGCCGCAACTCAAGCCCCTTGGCCTGGGTGCGCAGACGAAGCTGCTCCAGATGCGGCCACGGCTTTTCCGGATTGATGTAATCGGGGGTCAAAGGCGACACTCCTCCCCAGTCGTTGATGCCCGCGTCCAGCAACTCCTCATAGTATGGCGCGGAGAGATTGGGCGGCGCCTGAATATTCACCTCGGGGAGTAACAATCGAGCTACCGCCACGGTGCGCAGCATTTCGCCAAGGCCGGGCTCGGGCCAGTGGGCCATGGGGATCGTAGGCTTCACGCGGAAATTCTGGACAATCACTTCCTGAATGTGGCCGTAACGCCGATGCAGATCGCGGATGGCAAGCAGCGTATCCACGCGATCTTCGAGCGATTCGCCAATGCCGATCAGCAGCCCGGTCGTAAAAGGAACATTCTTCCTACCAGCGTCCTCAATGGTGCGCAGGCGCCTGGCTGGAACTTTGTCAGGAGCGTTGTCGTGCGCCGCTCCGGGAGCCAGCAGACTGGCGTTCGTGGTTTCGAGCATCAGGCCCATGCTGGGGGAGACCGCGGCCAGCCGCGCGATCCATTCCGCGCTGAGCAGTCCGGGATTGGGATGCGGCAGCAGGCTGGTTTCGCGCAGCACCAGTTCGCACATGGCCTCGAGATAATGCAGCGTGGATTTGTAGCCGAGGTAACGAAGCGTCTCGCGCATCTCCGGAAAAAGCAGTTCCGGCTTGTCGCCCAGGCTGAAGAGAGCTTCGGTGCAACCCAGTTTTTCTCCCGCGCGGGCCACGGCCAGCACCTCGTCGGGAGTCATGGTGTGGGCCCCAGGTTCGCCGGGATCGCGGCGGAAGGTGCAATAACCGCAGTAATCGCGGCATAGATTGGTCAGCGGTAAAAAGACCTTGCGCGAGTAGGTGATGACGCCGGGCTTGAAACGTTCCTTGGCGGAACGGGCGGCGGCGAGAAGCTCGGGAAGGTCGTGGTCCGGGCAGCAAATCAGGCGCAGAGCAGTGTCCCGCGAGATCGGTGCAACGGACGTGATTGCAGTTGGCGACACGGTGTCCGGATGAACCGAATCATACATCAATGGCAGGCGTGGTAAGGTAAGCGGTTAGCCTCTGTAGAGACGTAACTTGTTACGTCTCTGCCGGCTGCGCCGCAAATGGTGGTTAGAGAGACGTCGCAAGCAACGTCTCTACGATGCGATTTCGTTACGCGACTCCCACATGACCCTGAATCCCGCAGAATTCCGCAGAGCGATGGGGGCCTTCGCCACAGGTGTGACTATCATCACCGTGGATCTGGACGGCGAAGTCCATGGCATGACCGCCAACGCCTTCGCCTCAGTGTCGCTCGATCCCATGCTGGTGCTGGTGTGCGTCGACCATAGCACCCGCACTCACGCCCACCTGTACGCCAAGAAACGATTCGGCATCAACGTGTTGCGCCACGATCAGCAGGCGATTTCGGAATATTACGCACGCCCGGATCGTAACCACGAGCACGCCGAAACCGAGGCTGGCGCACGATTCAAGCGCACCAACCACGGTACTCCAATGTTGGAGGGGTCCCTGGCGTATCTGGAGTGTCGTCTGCATTCTTCGCAGGAAGCCGGCGATCACACGGTTTTTATCGCCGAAGTCGAGGACGTGGTCGTGCAGGCGGGCGAGCCATTGCTGTTTTTCCGTGGGAAGTATTGGAAGGTTGGGAATGAAATGGAAGAGTAGAACTGACCTGTCGGCGTCATCCCGACCACAGCCGTTTTTCAGGCGGAGGGAGGGATCTCGCGCGTGTCATATATATTTCAAGAATCAAGCTGCTGCGGGCGAGTCTAGGCTCTTGTCACCTTTTGCAAGCCGTAACATCCAATGGTTGTGAGGATTGATTTTAGGAATGGAGCTATTCATCATGGCTGAGAAAATCATGAAAGACGCAGCGGAACTGAAGCGGAAGCTCACGCCCGAGCAGTATCACGTGACGCAAGAAGCGGGCACCGAATGCGCCTTTGCCGGGGCCTACTGGAAGACGAAAGAGCCCGGCGTATACCACTGCGTCTGCTGCGGATCTCCGCTGTTCGATTCGAAGACAAAGTTCGAGTCAGGCACGGGTTGGCCGAGTTTCTACAAGCCGGCCGAGGGCAGCGGTGTGGTCGAGCACAAGGATACCGCTTATGGCATGGTGCGGACCGAGGTTCGTTGCGCCACCTGCGACGCCCACCTGGGGCACGTGTTCGAGGATGGTCCCGCGCCTACGGGGCTGCGATATTGCATGAATTCGGCGGCACTGGATTTCAAGCCGGAGAAGGGCAAGGCTTAATCGCGGAGGTCGCGGAGAACGGCCGCGCGGAGAGCGCTGAGAGAGCGGAAGACTGAAAAAGCAAGGGCACGCGTGAGCGTGCCCTTTGTTGGTTTCGATTATCTTCTTCCGACTGCCTACGCGCTGGCGGTCGCCGACAAAGACTTCGGCAGTTCAGGAGCTTTCGCCGTCTCTGCGGGCTTGGCCTGCCCCTGCTGGTGCTTTAGGTCGTTGCTGCGCACCTGAATGCCGCCCTTGAGCACCGCGCCATCTTCCACGCTGATGCGTGCGGTGGAAACGTCGCCGGTGACGGAGCCTTCGCTTCGGATATCCACGCGATCGCTACATTCGATGTTGCCGGTCACCTTGCCCATGACCACCACTTCGCGGGCCGAGATGCTGGCATCGACCTTGCCGTTGCGTCCGATGGTGACGCGGCTCTCGGGCATGGTGATTTTGCCTTCGATGCGGCCATCGATGTAAAGAGCTTCCGAGCCGGTAATCTCACCCTTGATGACCAAAGTGCGGCCGATGGTGGCCTGGTCCACGGGGGCGGTGACAGTTTTGATGGGGTTGAACGAGTTGGGGTTGGAAGCCGGTGTGTTCGGCTTCAGGTACGAATTCTCTGACGACTGAAGCATTGCGACCTTCCTTGGGTTCCCGCGCGGCGCCTCGCTGGCTGGCCCGCTCCATGCGGTTGGTCTGAATTTGTGGCTGGCGGGAGTTGCTGCCCGTTCGGCCAATCTGACTATCGCACACAGGTAAGCGGATTACCGAGATTACGGAAGAACGTGTCCAATGGGGGGTGTGGAGTGGCTGGTGTGGACACGAGTTCCACCACAAGGTCAGTCCGATTCCTGCAGGGCCCGGGACAGGCCTTCCCACTCTTCAATCAACGCGGCGTGGCTGGTCTTGTGCTGGTCAAGCGCCTGCGACTGGCGCTGGCTTTCTTCCGCGCTCTCGAAACTTTGCAGCGCCGTTTCGCACGCGGCAATGGCGGCTTCGGCGCGCGTGATTTCTTCCTCGATTTTTTGAACGCGGTCTTCGATCTGTTTGCGCTTGATGGGATTGACCCGCTTCGTCGGCGTCTCGGATTCGGCGCTCCTGTTCCCGTTTGCCGGCTGTGGTGTTGCCGCCGGCTGAGACCCACTTCCCGCAACAGCGGCGGGAAGTGGGGCACCCGTCGCACCCGATGATTTTGTAGTCTTCTTTCCTGGCACATCATCCAGCGTAGGCACGGCTTTCGTCCCGCCCTGCTTGCGCCAGAGATAGTCCTCATAGTTGCCGGGATAAATTTCAACCTTACCATCGCCGATTTCGAACACGCGCGTCGCCAGGTTGTCGATGAAATAGCGGTCGTGAGAGACGAAGACGACCGTCCCGGTGTACTCCATGAGCGCGCCCAGCAGGACATCTTTGGCGCGCAGATCGAGGTGGTTAGTGGGCTCGTCGAGCAGCAGGAAATTCGCGGGATGCAGCAATAGCCGCAGCAGCGCGTAGCGGCCGCGTTCGCCGCCGGAAAGCACACCAAGCTTCTTGAAAACGTCATCTTCGGAGAAGAGAAAACAGCCGAGCAGGCCGCGAAGTTCCGTTTGGGTGGAACTCGGCGAGAGATTGCCGAGATCGTCGAGAATGCGCGCGTCCGGGTTGAGTTCTTTGTACTGGTCCTGCGCGAAGTAGTCTGGGTCAACGTTGTGGCCGAGGCGGAATTCGCCGGCAGTGAGCCGTTCGCTGCCCGCTAATAGCTTGATCAGCGTGGACTTACCCGCGCCATTGACGCCCACCAGCGCGATGCGGTCGCCGCGCTCGATCATGAAACTTACGTCGCGGAAAACTTTCTTCTCCGTACCATCTTTTCCCGGATAGCTTTTGGCCACACCCTCGAATTCGGCCACGATCCGGCCGCTTTGCTTGGGCTGGGTAAACGAGAAGTGGATGGTCTTCTCTTCCGGCGGAACTTCGATCCGTTCGATCTTCTCCAGCTCTTTGATGCGGCTTTGCACCTGCTTAGCCTTGGTCGCCTGGTAACGGAAGCGGTTGATAAAAACTTCGAGCTGTTCGATGCGGTCGCGCTGGTTGCGGTAGGCGGCCTGCAGTTGTTCGTTGCGCTGGGTTTTCTGGGCCAGGAATTTGTCGTAGTTGCCGGTGTAGAACCAGAAACGCTTGTTCCAGATTTCGGCGATCTTGTTCACCGTCACGTCGAGAAAATAGCGGTCATGCGAAATCAGCACGAAAGAATGCGGATAGTCGTGCAGATATTCTTCCAGCCAATTGCGCGCTTCCAGGTCAAGATGGTTCGTAGGCTCGTCGAGCAGCAGCAGGTTCGGCTTCTGCAGCAGCAGCTTGGCGAGCGCGAGGCGCATCTGCCAGCCCCCGGAAAATTCGTCGGTCTGCCGTTCCCAGTCTTCTTTCTTGAAGCCTAACCCCATCAACACTCTTCCAACCTCGGCTTCAATGGAATAGCCGCCGCGGGTCTGGAATTCGTGCTCCAGGCGGTGATAGCGATCGGCCACGTCCGCGTAGGCGGCGCTGGTGTGGTCGAGTTCCGCGATGCTGTGGGTGAGGGTTTCGAGCTCGCGCTCCATGTTGCGTAGCTCGTCAAACACCGACATGCACTCGGCGAAAACGGTTCGTCCCGAAAGCGAAAGCCCATCCTGCGGAAGATATCCGGCGGTGGTGCCTTTGGCGACGGTCAGCGCGCCGTAGTCGAGCGTGTCAAGTCCGGCGAGAACCTTCATCAGCGTGGTCTTGCCGGTGCCGTTCGCGCCGACCAGGCCGACACGGTCGTGCGACGTGATCAGCCAGTCGGTATTCTCGAACAGCAGTTTGTGGCCGAAACGTTTTCCGGCGGCGGAAAGCTGAATCATGGGGCTGGAATTATCGTCTCATAGAATCAGGGCTAGGTACCCGGAGACGTCGGACCTCAGACTTCGGACCCTTAGACCTTGGCCTTCAGGCCTCCCTAGATCGAGCACCATGCTGGGTCAAGTCCACGAAACCGTCCCCGTCGGTTGAATCAATCCAGTCGCGGATGCGACCGACAATACTGGCACAACACTCAGGGTCAACAGCTGCGTTGACGGGCGCCAGAATTCCGAGTTCGCGCGTACGAAAGCGCTCCTCGTCAACCCTTTGCTCCAAGTCTATCTTCAACAGAAGGTTGCCATCGGATTGAGTTTCTACCGCACTCTCGACCGCGATAAGCCATGTGCCCTTGGCAGTCTCTACGCGGCTCAGGTCTATGGGCAGCTTCTTTGGCGGAGTAATCATGCGGGAAGTATCGCATGTGGCTGAATACGTGTGCCCGGAATCAAGCGCTTAGGACTGGATCGCGGCAGTGCGGGTGTTGCGGTTTCCGGGATAATTGCCCCACAGCGCGCCGTGGAACTCGATGCGCTCCAGAGCGCGGTCGATGGCGGCTTCCAGTTCGTGGGCGTATTTCACTTCACGTCCTCGGGCCAGGCGGCGCTTGGCTTCTTCCGGGCTGAACCAGGTGGGATGGCGCATGGCCTCATCGGGACGGCGCATCTGCTGCACTTCCATCAGAAAAGCTTTGACCACAAATTCCTGCACCCCTCCCGCCTGCCAGAACACTCCCTTGGAATGAATGTAGAGGTGAAAGTGGCGCGGCTCGATAGTTCCCATGGCGCCGGCCTCTTCCGCGGCTTCGCGCTCGGCGGCCTGGCTATGGGAAAGGTTTGCG
>Ga0209415_10009192_pt1 | contig 17009 bp, 19 predicted proteins | sample PeaSoiSIISIP2007_FD_187696 | JGI IMG/M metagenome (GOLD analysis project Ga0209415, IMG submission 187696) | Peat soil microbial communities from Weissenstadt, Germany - SII-SIP-2007 (SPAdes) (version 2) | ecosystem: Environmental > Terrestrial > Soil > Wetlands > Peat | place: Germany... | reverse complement strand
CCGTTCCGATGGACCTACGACGGCCGCCCGCTACAGGTCGCGTAAGTCACAATGACTTACGCGCGGGAGCACTAGTCGCGGTCCGGGCTCGGCGCGCACGGGGCCCGGTCGGGAATACTGCTCGTGGTCGGGGCATCAATCAGTACCCGCAGATGGCCGCCTTCGCCACCGGGACGACGGCGGCCGACGGGACACGCAGATGGAGGAGCCATGACGGACATGAGCGACTGGAACGCTCGGATCATCGAGGAGTTCCGCGCGAATGCGGGCGTGCTCGGCGGCCAGTTCGAGGGCGCGCCGGTGCTGCTGCTCCACTCGAAGGGGGCGAAGAGCGGCATCGAGCGGGTCAATCCGATGATGTACCAACGGCTGGATGGTGACTCGGTCGCCGTCTTCGCCTCCAAGGCGGGCGCGCCGACCAACCCCGACTGGTACCACAACCTCCTCGCCAACCCCCACGCCTCGGTGGAGCTCGGCGCCGAGAACTTCCCGGTCGAGGCCCGCTTCGCCACGCCCGAAGAACGCGAGCCCATCTGGGAGAAGCAGAAAGCGGCCTACCCAGGCTTCGCCGACTACGAGCGCCAGACCACCCGCGTCATCCCGGTCGTGATCCTCCAGCGCATCGGCTGAGCGCAGCAGGCGGACGGCCGGTCACTTGGTGTAACCCGCCTCGCTCGGTCCGATCTGTCTCGAGTGAGGTGGGGCGAGCTCAATGATCGCCTAAGCAGCTTCCGGGGTCGCCACAGATTGCCTCGGCGAGAGAGCCGGTTAGTGCGTGTTCCGAGGCGACACCTAATCAGGCGAAGCTGCCCGCCGGACCCGCCAGCTAGCTCGGGATCCAGTCGAAGACGTCGGGATCCGGACCCGTCCGCTGGTTCCTGTTGAGCGCTGAGATGCGGTCGACGTCCGATGAAGACAGCACGAAGTCGAAGATCTCAAAATTCTCTCGGACGCGGGCCGGCGTGACGGACTTCGGGAACACGATGTTTCCGAGCTGGATGTGCCAGCGCAACACCACCTGGGCCGGTGTCTTGCCGTAGGCCTTGGCGACCTCGACGATCACCGGGTCGTCGAGGACCGCGCCCTGAGCGAGCGGCGACCACGCCTCCGTGACGATGCCGTGCTCGGCGTCGAAGGCGAGCAGCGATTCCTGAGTCAGGTATGGGTGCGCCTCGATCTGATTCACGGCCGGCACGATCTCGGTCTCGTCGAACAGCCGACGCAGGTGGGCGATCTGGAAGTTCGACACGCCGATGGCCCGCGCTCGGCCCTCGGCGTAGATCCGCTCGAACGCCTTCCACGTCTCAACGAAGTCACGGACGGTCGAGAGTGGCCAGTGGATCAGGAACAGGTCGATGCGCTCCAAGCCCAAGTCAGACAGGGTTTGATCGAACCCGGCGAGCGCCCCGTCGAAGCCGAGCTGGTTGTTGTTGAGCTTGCTCGTCACGAAGATGTCGGTCGGATCGAGGCCCGAACGTTCGATGGCGACGCCGACCTGCTTCTCGTTCTGGTACATCTCCGCCGTATCGATGTGTCGATAGCCGACCTGGAGCGCAGTTGTCACTGCCTCGACCGTCTCTTCGGGCTTCACCTGGAATACCCCGAATCCCAGTTGCGGGATCTCGACGCCATTGTTGAGCTTGACCGTGGGCACGGGCATGAGGTCGCACACCTCCTAGTACCTGAGCCAGCAGACTACCGGCTCACCCTGTCTGCCGACGCTCGGAAAACGCGCCGCCGCCACGATAAGACAGGCACCTGACCAGGCAAGTTGCTGGTCGGGAAGGCGGGATTCGAACCCGCGACCTCAGCGTCCCGAACGCCGTCGAGCCGGACGAGGGCGAACCGGCCTGAATGAAAATACCTGGTCAGGGTGGTCGCGTGAACTATCTCGAATCGCTCGGGACGGCCCCGCGCGCGCGATAAACGCGCGATGGAACTCTGCTCCGAAGTCGGTCGGTGCTTGTGCTCAGCGTCGTCGTGTGCAGTATTCGGTCCACGCGGTGAAGGCCTCCTGCGCGTCCATCGCCGCGACGATTCGACGCTCGATACCTGCCGTGTGCACGAGCTGTTCCGCGAGCCAGTCCGGCACCGGCTCACGGACCGGATCGACGGGGAACTCGTCGCCGGCGAGACGTCCGAGGCTCTTCAGCACCTCGACGAGGGGTTCGAGCTCTGGCTTGTTTGCCCGTGCGACGCGGGTGGCAGCTTCGGCGTAGACCGCTCCGTCGCTTCGCCCGCCGATCGCCCAGATCTCACAGATCTCGATGTCGGTTCCGGTCACTCGGTAGACGATGCGCCAGGTGTTGCGGCCCACGACGAGCTTGCGAAACCCGGACAGCTCGTCGCCGAGGGGGAATCCGGCTTCGGGGTTCGTCTCGAGGATGAGCAGTTTCTTGAGCACGCGCGGGACCACCGAGGGTCCGATGCGCCGAAGGTCGTCGACGGCAGCCGCGGTGAAGACGATCGAGGGTTTTCTCTTCTTCGGCTCCGCGGTGGTCAATCCTCGTCAGGTAATGCAGCGAGGCCTTCTCGGGTGAGCCCGAAGGCCCCGAGTACCTCATCGAGAGAGGTGCGCTCTCCGGTGTCCGTCGCCGTACGGGATAGGACGAGCGCGAGGTCGCGGAGATCAGCTCGGGCTTCCTCGATCGTGTTGATCACGTCCATGCTGATCACGGCGGCGACAGGCTCACCGTGGCGTTCCAGGAGGATGTCGACCTTGGCAGCATCGCTGACGAGGCCGGAGACGCCACGGTGCGTCGCCTCGGTGATGCTCATGCGGTGGAAGTGGTCGGGTACGGCCATGCGATAACTATACAGATATCTATGTAGAACTCAAGAACGCGAATAAAGGTACTCTGACCAGGGAATTTACTGGTCGGGAAGGCGGGATTCGAACCCGCGACCTCAGCGTCCCGAACGCTGCGCGCTAACCAAGCTGCGCTACTTCCCGTTGGCCGAACGGCCCGGTTCGCCGTCCTCGCGGACCGAGCTGCCGCCCGCCGTGATCGTAGCCGATGGCGCCTCGATGACGACCTTGGCGATCCGCCGGCGGTCCATGTGGGTGATCCGGAAGGTCCACCCGTTGCGCTCCAGGACCTCGCCCTCGGTCGGGATGTGGCCGAGGGCGTCGAGCAGGAAGCCGCCGAGGGTCACGTATTCGCCGTCGGGGATGTCGACCCCGACCTCTTCGCGCACCTCGGGAACGCCGATCGCCCCATCGACGAGGAAGCGCGTGCTGTCCACCCTCAGCACCGCTGGGCTGGTCGTCCGGTCGAACTCGTCGTGCAGGTCGCCGACGAGCTCGCTGACGAGGTCCTTGATCGTGAGCACCCCGGCGAAGCCTCCGTACTCGTCGACGACGACGGCGAACCCCCGGCGACGTCGGCGCATGTCGGCGAGGATCTCGAGGGCCGAGCGTGACTCCGGCACGACGTAGGGCTCGCGCACCCGTTCGGTCACGTCGAGCCCCGCCCGGATCCCGCCCTGGTCCACGTCGGCCGCTGCCTCCCGGCGCTCGCCGTCGACGGCCGGCCAGCCCCGCGTCCCGAGGTGGAAGAGGTCCTTCACGAACAGCACGCCGATGAGGCGGTCCAGGTCCTCCTCGTAGACGGGGAAGTGGCTGTGGCCCGAGCGCCGGACGGCTCGGGCGACGTCGGCGAAACGCACGGGTGCCGGCAGGGCGTCGACGTCGACGCGCGGCGTCATCACCTCGCGGGCCGTCGCCTCGCGAAGCGAGCGGAGCCCGCTCGTGATCAGCAGCTCCTGCTCGGAGGGGGGCGGCAGGGCGGGCTGGTCGGAGCGCCGGCGAAACCGCCTGATCAGGTTCATCGCGCCCGTCCGCCGCCTCCCCCGCCGGTCACCTGCCGGTAACGGGCCGGAGTCGGTGGTCAGTGCGCTGCTGCGGTGAAGGGGCGGAACGACTCGTCATGGAACGTCTCCCCGGCCAGCAGCGCGGTGACGGCCCGGCGGAGCCGGATGGGGTCGAGCGGCTTGACGAGGTAGCCCTCCGCCGCGGCCCGCTTGGCGAGGAAGACGTCGGGACGGCGGTCGAGCAGGACGAGCACCGGGACATGGGGGATCCGGCCGCCCGATTCCTCCAGCTTCAGGTCGAGGGCGACGGCGATGCCGCCCATGTTCTGGACCTGGCAATCCGTGATGACGAGGTCTGGCGGGTCGTACTCGACCACGCCGCGCACGTGGGCGCCGTCGCGCAGCTCGATGATCTCGTTCTCGCCGTCGTCGACCACGGCGCGCACCTCGTCGATGACGCTCGAAGCGTCGCTAACGATCACCACCATCGGCACGGGGCAACGGTAGCTCTCCGCCGAGCAGGTGGCGAACGACAAGGTGCAGCCCGTCGAGGTCGTGGACGTCGACCGTCAGCGCCGGCACGCGGACGACCGGCGCGGGCGCCACCTTCGTCGTGAGCTCGTCCACGAGGTCGGATTCGCGCCGGGCCAGCGCGTCGAGCTCGGCGAGGTTGGCGACCAGCTCGTCCCAGGCACGTCCCGCTTCGCCACCTCTGGCGCCGCGACGCGCTTCGCCGAGCTCGTCCACCCTGGCTATGGGCTCGCCGAAATACGGCTGGACGCGGTTGACGACCAGGGCGTCGAGGTCGTGGTGCGAGGAGGCGAGCTTGGCGGCGAGGAAGGTTGCTTCCTCGATGGAGTCCCGTCGTGGGGCGCTGACCAGCACGAAAGCGGTCGCCTGTTCGGCGAGCAGACGTTCGACCCTGGCGGCTCGTTCGCGAAAGCCGCTCTCCATCCCCTCGAAGGCCTGGAAAAACGCGACCGTGTCGTCGACGATCTCGCTGCCGGCGACCCGGGCGATGGTGCGCAGCAGCAGCTGCGTGGCGACGCTCAACGCCCGCAGGTACGCCTTCCCCGGGGTGAGGAGCAGCCGGAAGAGCCGGTTGTCGAGGAAGCCCGTCAGGCGGCGGGGCGCGTCGAGGAAGTCGAGCGCGTTGTGGGTCGGCGGCGTGTCCACGACGACGAGGTCGAAGTCGGCCTCCTCGTGGAGCTCGAAGAGCTTCTCCGTCGCCATGTACTCCTGGGTGCCCGAGAGGGCGCCCACGAGATTGCGGTAGAGCCGGTTGCTCAGGATGCGCTCGGCCTGCTCGGCGTCGCGGGCGTTCTGGCGCACCAGCCGGTCGAACGTGCCCTTCGCGTCGAGCATCACGGCGTACAGCTCGCCGGGCCACGGCCCCTCGACGCGGTGCGGCTCGTCGGCGACGCCCACCTCGCCGAGCGCGTCGGCCAGCCGGCGGGCCGGGTCGATCGTGACGACACAGGCCCTCCGGCCCCGTTCGGCCGCGGCGAGCGCGAGCGCGGCGGCGGTCGTCGTCTTGCCGACGCCGCCCGAGCCGCAGCAGACGAGCACCGTCCGCTCGTCGACAAGGTGGGCGATCACATTCCTGTCGTCGCTCATCGCGGGTCGCTCATGGCAGCGCAGCGATCGACTGCGCCAGGCCGTCGGCCAGCGTGCCGAGCTCGTCCGGGCCGATCGAGGCGCTGAACAGGTACGGGAGGCGGAGCTGCGGCAGCGGCAGCTCCCGGTTGAGCCGCTCGAGCTGGAGCTGTTGCAGCTGCTGGTAGCTCTCCCGGAACGCCGCCGCGGCCCGCAGGTGCTCCGCCTCCTCCGCGCTGGGCGGTGGCGCCCCGGCCGCCGCGGCCGCGGCGGCGGGGTCGGCGCCGAGGTGGGTGAGCACCGGGTAGCAGCCGTTCACGACGACCGGCCCGAGGGCGACGCCCACCTCGTCCTCCAGGCGGAACGCCGTCTCGATGAGCTCGTTCACCGGCGTCTCCTCGGGGATCGTGACGAGGAGCGCCTGGCAGCGCGCCGGGTCGGTCAGCAGCTCGACGACCTGCTCGGCCTGTGAGCGAAGCGGCCCCCCGCGGGCCGCGTCGACCAGGCCGCCCGAGCTCGTGAGGAAGGTCACCGCATGGCCGGTGGCGGGGGCGTCGAGCAGCACGACGTCGGCGACCCGGGCGCGCTCGAGCTGCTTCAGCTTGCCGAGGACGAGGACCTCCTCGACCCCGGGGATGGCCGTCGCGACGACGTCCAGCGCGCCGGAGCTGGCGAGGCGGCGCGAGACGCGGCCGAGACCGTGCTCGACGAGGTACTCGATCAGCGCCGCGTCCGAGGTGAGGACCCGCCCCCGCACCCTGCCGGGCATGCGCTCAGGAGCGGGGCCGTCCCCGCCGCTGTCCGCGTCTCCCGCCGCCGGGCCCCCCACGTCGCCGACGATCGAGAGGCCACGGGGCCGCTCGGCGTGCCTGCCGGGGCGGAGCACGACCTCCTCGTAGCCGAACGACTCTTCGGTCCCGAACAGCGTGGGCAGCGCCCCGCTGTCGTCGAGGGCCACGACGAGGACGTCGAGGCCGGACCGGGCCGCTGCGAGCGCCAGGGCCGCGGTCACGGTCGTCTTGCCGACGCCACCTTTGCCGACGACGACGACGACGTTGCTCTGCTGGCAGAAGCGCTCGACGTCCATCCGGCCGCCGACACTACCGCCGGCACCTGCCGGCCCAGGCCAGGGCGCCACCCGGTCGTGGCTCCGGCAAGTTCACCCTTGTCAGAGGGTCAGAGGCGGCGGTAGCGTCGGCGTGAAGCGGACGGGGCGCGTCGGCCGTCTCGGGGCGCGGGCGCGGGCGCGTCGGCGAGGACCGCATGAGGAGGGGGTCGTGGTCGCGAGGCGATCCGACGACGAGTGGCAGGTGAAGGCGGCCTGCCGCGGACCGCAGGCCGAGGTCTTCTTCCCACCGGCCCACGTCGAGCGCAAGGACGAGCGGCTCGACCGTGAGCGCGCGGCCAAGGGCATCTGCGGCACGTGCCCCGTGCGCCGCGCCTGCCTGGACTACGCCCTCCGCATCCGCGAGCCGCACGGCATCTGGGGTGGGCTGAACGAGGTCGAGCGCAAGCAGCTGATCGACCGCAGGGCCGGCTGACCCCGCCGGGGTCGCCGCCCGCCCACGAGCACGTTCGCCGAGCACTGGTGACCGCCGAACTCGTGCCCGGCCTCGCGGCCGAGGTGCTCCCCGGGCTGCGGCGCCTCCTCGCCCCGAACCCGTCGGTGATGACCGGCCCCGGGACCAACACCTACCTGGTCGGTGCGCCCGACACCGTCGTGGTCGACCCAGGCCCGGACGACCCCGCCCATCTGGACGTCGTGGTCGAGGCCGGCGCCGGCCGGATCCGCTACGTGCTTGTGACCCACACCCACCCCGACCACGCGCCCGGGGCCGCGGCGCTCGCGGCGAGGACCGGGGCGACGCTCCTCGGCTTCGGTGCCCGGGACGGGTTCGTGCCCGACGGCGAGCTCACCGACGGGGACAGCGTCGCCGTGCCCGGCGCCCGCCTCACGGCGCTGCACACCCCCGGCCACGCCCCCAACCATCTCTGCTTCCTGTTCGAGCCCGAGGCGGGCACCTCCGCCGACGGCGGCCCGTCGCGGGTCCTCCTCTCCGGGGACCACGTGATGGGCGGTTCGACGGTCGCCATCGCACCGCCCGACGGCGACATGGCCGCCTACCTCACGAGCCTCCGGCGCCTGCTCGGGCTCGACCCGCCGATCGATGCGATCGCGCCCGGCCACGGCCCGCTCATCGTCGAGCCGCGCGCCGTGCTGGAGGGCTATGTCTCGCACCGCCTGGCGCGCGAGCGCTCGGTCCTCGAGGCGCTCGGCCGCCTCGGACCGGCGAGCGCCGACGAGCTGGTCGACGCGGTGTATGAGGGCCTCCAGCCGACGCTGCGCCGGGCGGCGGCGGCCACGCTCTGGGCGCATCTGCGCAAGCTCGGCGCCGAGGGCCGCGCGTCCAGCGACGACCCCGACGGCCGCGGCGCGAGGTGGCGCTGCGCGGGTTCGTAGCGGCTCAGCTGGCGGGGCGGCGAAGCGCCGCTTCAACGCGCTGGAGCAGCCGCGCGCTGCAGCTCGACATCTCGAGCACCGGCGCGATCTCGGTGGCGATTCGCTCCGCCAGGTCGGCGAAGATCCCGGCGAGAGGGCTGTCGGGATCGAGCGCCGGCGGCGCACCGGCGTCCCCGCCGGCCGCGACACCCGGGTCGAGCGGGACCGAGCCGACGAGCGGGACGCCGATGTCGGCCGCGAGCCGCTCCCCCCCGCCCTCGCCGAACAGGGCGTGGCGCGTGCCGTGCTCGCAGGTGAAGCCCGCCATGTTCTCGACGACGCCGGCGACTCGCAGGTTGCCCTTGCGCGCCATGTCGGCCGCCCGCCCGGCCACTTTCTGCGCGGCGAGCGCCGGCGTGGTCACGACGAGCAGCTCGGTCCTCGGGAGCATGCGCGCGAGGCCCATCTGCACGTCGCCCGTCCCGGGCGGCATGTCGACCAGCAGGTAGTCGAGCGCTCCCCAGGCGACGTCTTCGAGGAAGTGCTGGACCGCCCGGTTGAGGACGAGGCCGCGCCACATGATGGCGTCGTCCTCGCCCGAGAGGAAGCCCATGGAGACGACCTTCACGACGCCGTCGCCGACGGGGCGCTCGACCGGCACCATCTTGCCAGCGCGCACGGCGAGCGGGCCTTCGACGCCGAGCATGCGCGGCACGGAGAAGCCCCAGATGTCCGCGTCGAGCAGCCCGACGGACAGGCCCCGCCGTGCCAGCGCCACCGCCAGGTTGACGGTCACCGAGGACTTGCCGACCCCGCCCTTTCCGGACATCACGGCGAGGACCCGCGCCGTCGGCGGCAGGTCCGTCGTGACGGCGCGCTCCTGGGCCTTACGGCGGGCGCGCTCCATCAACGCGGCGCGCTCTTCGGGCCCCATCACCCCGGTGATCACCTCGACCTCGCGCACGCCCGTGACGGCGAGCGCGTGACGCTCGACGTCACGGCGGAGCTGACCCCTGAGCGGGCAGCCCGCCACCGTGAGCGCAACCTCTACGACCGCGCGGCCGGACTCGACGACCGCCGAGCGCACCATGCCGAGCTCAACGATGTCGCCGCCGAGCTCGGGGTCGACCACGCCCCGCAGCGCCTCGAGCAGCGGGCCGCCGCCGGCGCCCGCCTCGCCGTCGCCTGGCGGCGCGCCCTGCACGGCCAGCCCGGTCACGGTACGGGTAGCCTCACTGTCGGAGCCCCCGCGGGGGCGCGGCACACCGTCGTCGCCCATCGGGCCGATCCTACCGACACGGCCTGTGGCAGTCGGTTGGTACGATGCAGCCGAGAGACATCGAGGAGGAATCGCTCGTGAGCATGGGAACCACGTCTGTCCAGATCGGCCGCCGGCCGAGCCCGGTGACGCTGACCGATGCCGCGGCGGCCAAGGTTGCCGAGCTGCTCGCCGAGGAAGAGGGCGGCGAGTCGCTGGCGCTTCGCGTCGCGGTGCGTCCCGGTGGCTGCTCGGGCTACAGCTACGACATGTTCTTCGACTCCGAGATCGCCGAGGACGACGTCGTCCGGTCCTTCGGCGCGGTCAAGGTCGTCGTGGACCCGGAGAGCGCCGACCTCATCAAAGGCGCCGAGCTCGACTACCGCGACGGGCTCCAGGGCTCCGGGTTCCACATCACGAACCCGAACGCCACCCGGACCTGCGGCTGCGGCTCCTCCTTCAGCTGAGCGCCGGGGCGTAGATGCCCGGCGACACCTCCCCGACGCCGCCCGTCGGGCCGTACTCGCCCGTCGTGCGGGCGGGTGACTGGCTGATCTGCTCCGGCCAGCTCGGCCTCGTGAGCGGCGCGCTCGTCGACGGGGGCGTGGGTGCGCAGCTGACCCAGGCCATCGCCAACCTTGAGGCGCTCCTCGCGAGCGAGGGAGCGAGCCTCGCCGAGGTCACGAAGACGACGGTGTTCCTGGCGGACATCGCCGACTTCGCCGAGATGAACGAGGCGTACGTGGCGGCCTTTGCCGGCCACCGCCCGGCGCGCTCGGCCATCGGCGTGTCCGGGCTGCCGATGGGCGCCCTCATCGAGATCGAGGCGTGGGCCTTCGTCCCGGCCGCCCGGTGAGCCGCTCGTGACGCGGTCGTGAAGCGACCGCTCCCCGGCCGGCCGCGGCGCCTCCTCGTCCCGGTCGCGCTGCTCGGCGGCGGCCTGCTCGCCGCCGCGTGCAGCGGAGGCACGAGCGCGGTCCCTTCGACCACGAGCTCGACGCTCCCGCCGCTGCCGCCGGCGGTCATCGCCTACGTGACGCTCGTCGGGAGCGGCTCACAGGCGGGTCTCGGCACGCGGGTGGTACCGGTCAACGTGACGGCCGCACCGGCGAGCACCTCGGCAGCGATCCAGGTCGGCACGTTCCCCGCCGCGATCGCCATCACGCCCGACCAGAAGACGGCCTACGTGGCGAACTACGGCTCGAACGACATCACGCCCATCGACCTCGCCACCGGGCGCGCCGGCCGGCCGATCCCGGCGGGCTCGGGTCCGGCCGGTATCGCCATCACCCCTGACGGCAAGACCGCCTACGTCACCGACGCCGGGTCCTCGCCGATCGGCGACACGGTCACGCCCGTCAACCTCGTGACCCGCAAAGCGCTGCCGGCGATCACCGTCGGCGCCGGCCCGGAGGGCATCGCCATCACCCCCGACGGCAAGACGGCCTACGTCGCCGATTCCGGTGCCGTCGTCAGCGGCCAGAACGGCGCCATCGGCAGCACCGTCACCCCGATCGACCTCACGACGCAAAAGGCGCTCGCGCCCATCGCGGTCGGAAACGCCCCGGAGTCGATCGCCGTCAGCCCCGACGGCTCGACCGTCTACGTCGGCAACGCCAACTCGGGCAGCGTCACGCCGATCTCGACCGGGACCAACACCGCCGGGACGCCAATCGCCCTCGACGGCGCCCCGGCCGCGATCGCCTTCGCCCCGAACGGCTCGACCGCCTGGGTGGCGGTCGACACGACGGCCATCCCCCAGGGCGGCGACATCACGCCGATCAACGTCGCCACCGGCGTCGCCGGCACGCCGGTACCGGTCGCGAAGGCCCCGGCGGGCATCGCCATCACCTCGGACGGCGCCATCGCGTGGGTGACCTGCTCGGGCGCGAACGAGCTCGTGCCCGTCGACCTCTCCACGGCGAAGGCCTCCCAGGCGGTCGTCGTCGCCGGGGGCCCGTACGCGCTCGCGCTCACGAGCCACCCGCAAGGCGGCGGCTCGTCCACGCCCTCGGCCCACGGCGCCACGACGACCACCGGAGCCCACGAGAAGAAGAGCACCGGCTGAGCCGCCGGCGCGCTGCGCGCGTGCGGGGCCGTCCGAGCGCGCGCTGCCTAAGGCACCCAGCGGGCGCGACCGAAGCGGTAGCCGACGCTGCGGACCGTCTCGATCAGATGGGCGTGCTCCTCGCCGAGCTTGGCGCGGAGCCGCCGGATGTGGACGTCGACGGTCCTCGCGCCGCCGAAGTACTCGTAGCCCCAGACCCGGGAGAGCAGCACCTCGCGCGTGAAGACCTTGCCCGGGTGCGCGGCGAGGAAGCGCAGCAGCTCGTACTCCATGAAGGTGAGGTCGAGCGGGCGACCGGCGCACACCGCCTGGTACGTCTCCAGGTTGAGCGCGAGCGGACCGTAGGCGATCACCTCGTGATGCTTCCCGCGCCCGGTCCGCCACAGCAGATGCGTCAGGCGCGCCTCGATCTCCGCCGGGGTCGCGGTCGCGAGCACGAAGTCGTCGAAGAGGTCCTCCCGCAGCTGGAGGTCCTCCAGCAGTTCAGGGTCGACGACGAGCAGCAGCGGGGCGACCGGGCTCTCGCGCTTGCGCAGCGCGCGGCAGAGCCCGAAACCGGCCTCTGGGCTCTCCACCGCGGAGACCACCGCTCCGGCCCAGCCGTCCTCCGGCTCGAGCCGCTGCGCGTCGCTGGCGTTGCCCACGGCGCACCAGGGGTAGCCGGCCGCGTCGAGCGCGGCCGCGAGGGGCCCGCTCGCTGGGTCGGGGAAGCAGAGCAGCGGCTCCATCGGAAAGCCGGCCGGACCGATCAGAGTGCCGGGAGGTAGCGCTCGAGCTCGTACCGGGTCACCTGGCGCGTGTACTCCTCCCACTCCGTGCGCTTGTTGCGGATGAACCATTCGAACACGTGGTCGCCGAGCGTCGTCGCGACGAGCTCGGAGCGCTCCATCGCCGCGAGGGCCTCGTCGAGCGTGCGGGGAAGCGGCCGGATCCCGGCGGCCTTGCGCTCCTCCGGGGACATCAGGAACAGGTTCGTGTCGGCTTCCGGCTGGAGCTGGTAGTCGCCCTCGATGCCCCGCAGCCCCGCCGCCAGGATGACGGCGAAGGCGAGGTACGGATTGCAGGCCGGATCGGGGGCGCGGTACTCGACGCGCGTGGACTCGGTCTTGCCGCGCTTCACGATGGGGAGCCGCACCAGCGCGGAACGGTTGTTGTAGGCCCACGACACCGTGACAGGCGCCTCGTAGCCGGCGACGAGGCGCTTGTAGGAGTTGACCCACTGGTTCGTGACGGCGGTGATCTCGCTGGCGTGCTCCAGGAGGCCGGCGATGAACTGCTTCGCCACGGTCGACAGCCCACGCTCGTCGTCGGGACCGTAGAAGGCGTTGGTGCCGTTGGCGAAGAGCGAGAAGTGGGTGTGCATGCCCGACCCCTGCACGCCCGAGAGAGGCTTCGGCATGAACGTCGCGTGCACGCCGCGCTCCTGGGCCACCTCCTTCACGACCAGGCGCACGGTCATGATCGTGTCGGCCATGGTGAGCGCGTCGGTGTAGCGCAGGTCGATCTCGTGCTGGCTCGGGGCGTCCTCGTGCTGCGCGTACTCGACGGGGATCCCCATCTCCTCGAGCGTGAGCACCGTGCGCTTGCGCAGGTCCGTCGCGAGGTCGGCGACGGTGAGCTCGAAGTACGAGCCGTGGTCGAGCGGGCGGGGCTTTGGCCCGTCGTCGGCGAAGTAGAAGTACTCGAGCTCGGGTGCGGCGAAGAAGCTGAACCCGAGATCGTGGGCGCGCTCCAGCTGACGGCGGAGCACGTGGCGGGGGTCGCCCTCGAACGGGGTGCCGTCGAGGTTCGAGATGTCGCAGAAGACCCGGGCGACCGTCGAGTCGTTGCCGGTGCGGAAGGGCAGGATCTGGAAGGTCTTCGGGTCCGGGCAGGCGATGACGTCGCTCTCCTGCACCCGGCTGAAGCCGTCGATCGCCGACCCGTCGAAGGTCATCCCCTCGTCGAGCGCGTTCTCCAGCTCGGCGGGGGTGATGCTGAAGGTCTTCGGGATGCCGAGGACGTCGGTGAACCAGAGCTGTACGAAGCGGACGCCGCGCTCCTCCACGGTTCGCAGCACGTACTCCCGCTGGCTCTGCATCGCCCGCTCCTCTCCAGCCCGCCCGGTGCCGCCGTGACCGGCCAGCGACGCACAAGTGTCGCAGGAGCGGGGAGGGGCGACCAACCGGAGCCCGTCGGGCCGATCCCGGCCGGTACGATCCCGGCCGGTACGATGCGCCCCGTGGGCCGCCTGCGGATTGCGCTCTGCCAGCTCGACGCGGTCGTCGGCGACCTCGAGGGCAACGCCGGGCGCGTGCTCGCGGCGCTCGAGCGGGCCGAGGCTGACGGCGCCGACCTCGCCGTCTTTCCCGAGCTCGTGCTGACCGGCTACCCGCCGGAGGACCTGCTCCTCGAGCCCGGGTTCGTCGAGGCCAGCATGCGCTCCCTCGACCGGGTCGCCGCCGCGACGCGCCGCTGCGTCGCCGTCGTGGGCTTCGTCGAGGCCGACCTCGACCTGCACAACGCGGCTGCGGTCATCGCCGGCGGGAAGGTGCACGGGGTCTGCCACAAGGAGCTGCTGCCCAACTACGGCGTGTTCGACGAGCGGCGCTGGTTCGTGCCCGGGCGGGGGGACTCCCCGCTGTTCCTGGTCGGCGGGGTGCGCGTCGGCGTCGCGATCTGCGAGGACGCCTGGTCGCCGACCGGCCCCGTCGAGCGGCTCGCGGCGGGCGGCGCCGAGCTCGTCGTCACCTTGAACGCCTCGCCGTACCGCGCGGGCGTGCTCGCAGAGCGCGAGGCGATGCTCGCCACCCGCGCGGCGGACGCCTCATGCGCGCTCGCCTACGTGAACGTCGTCGGCGGCCAGGACGAGCTCGTCTTCGACGGCGCCTCGATGCTCTTCGACCTCGAGGGCGAGCTCATCGCCTCGGCGCCGCAGTTCGACGAGTGGGTCCTCGTCGTGGACGTCGACGTGCGCCCGGCCTTCCGCAAGCGGATCGTCGAGCCGCGCGGGCACCCGCATGCGACGCCCCTCCCCGTCGTCCACGTCTCCGGCCGCCGCCCCGACCCGCCCGGGGACCGGCGCCCGCCCGCGCTCACCGGGCGGCTCAACCCGGTCGCCGAGGTCTACGAGGCGCTCGTCACCGGGACGCGCGACTACGTGACCAAGAACGGCTTCGGCGACGTCGTCGTCGGGCTCTCCGGCGGTGTCGACTCGGCGCTCGTCGCCACGATCGCCGTCGACGCCCTCGGCGCCGGGCACGTCCACGGCGTCGCCATGCCCTCGCGCTTCTCGTCCGAGGGCTCGCTCGACGACGCCGAGGCGATCGCGGCGAACCTCGGGATCGACCACCGTGTCGTGCCGATCGAGACGGCGCACGCGGCGTACCTCGAGCTGCTCGGGCCGATCTTCGGCGACCGGCCCCCGGACGTGACCGAGGAGAACCTCCAAGCACGCGTCCGGGGGACGCTGCTCATGGCGCTGTCCAACAAGTTCGGCTGGCTCGTCCTCACGACGGGCAACAAGAGCGAGATGGCCGTCGGCTACGCCACGCTCTACGGCGACATGGCGGGGGGTTTCGCCGTGATCAAGGACGTCCCGAAGACGCTCGTCTACCGGCTCTGCGCCATGCGCAACGAGCGGGCGGGGAGCGATCTCGTGCCGCGGTCGATCCTCGAGAAGCCGCCGTCGGCCGAGCTGCGACCGGACCAGCGCGACGCCGACTCGCTCCCGCCCTACGAGGAGCTCGACCCGATCCTCGAGGGCTACGTCGAGCGGGACCTCTCCGTCGGCGAGCTGGTCGCGGCCGGCCACGACGAGGCGACGGTGCGTCGCGTCATCGAGCTCGTCGACCGCGCCGAGTACAAGCGCCGCCAGGCGCCCCCCGGGGTGCGGGTCACCAGCCGGGCGTTCGGCAAGGACCGCAGGATGCCCATCACGAACCGCTTCCGCGCCTGGGAGGCGCCGCTCGAGGAGCTGACGCCCGGGCCGGGCCGGGCCGGGCCGGCCGGCACGGCGCCGCAGGGCACGGGCGGGGGCGGTGCGGCACCGGGGGCGGCGCCGCCCGAGCGGTCGTGACGGCGCCGCTCACCCTGCTCCAGTCGGTGGACCTGCTCGGTCGCTACCGCTACGTCGAGCTCGCCGCCTTCGAGCGGCTCGGTCGCCGGGCGCCGGGGTGCTCGCACGCCGGCGTCGCCACCTTCCTGGCGCAGGCGAGCCTCGCCCACGCCTGGCGGGCGCGGCTGTTCGAGGAGCGGCTCCCGGTCTCGGTCGGGCTCCCGGACGCCGCGGCATCGACCCGCTCGCCCGGGAGCTTCCTCGACGAGGCGCTCGACGAGCTGGTGGGGCCCGGCGAGGGAGCCGCGGGCGACCCCGAGCTGCTCGACGCCCTCCTCGGCGCGCTCTACCCGTCGATGCTCGCCGGCTACGCGTCCCGCTTGGAGGTCGCCTCGCCGTCAGCCGACCCACCGGTCGTCCTCGCGCTCGGGCGCGCCACCGCCGACCTCGAGCGCATCGCCGCCGCCGGCCTCCGGCTCGTCCGCGCCGGCGCCTCGGGTCCGCCCCCGCCGGCGGCACGACGTGACCGGGTGGCGACGATGCTCGAGGCGGGGGGCGGCGCATTCGGACCTCTGCTCCGGCGCCCGTGAGCTCGTGGCCGCCGGGGCACCCCGTCGGCCCGTCGCGAATATTCGCAGTTCAGGGCTGTGGATTTTCCTCTTGACGTGGTCGTTACACTGAGTCAGGAGCCGAGGACGACGAAGGCCTCGGTGGTGGGCACGCTGTTGTTGCCCGAAGTATGCCCGGCGCGATAGCACCCGAGAGGCTTGTTCGCCTCGGCGGGTGCACGGCGAGAAATCGGACAAAGGACCAGACAGCGTTGGCGAAGGAGCGTGTAGAGCGCGACGAGGAAGATCTCGTTCGCCTCTATCTCACTGACATCGGGCAGTACCCCCTTCTCACGAAGGATGACGAGGTACGGCTCGCCCAGGCAATCGAGGCGCGAGGCCAGGCCGAGGAGGAGTTGCGCAACGCGGGGAAGGACACCACCCCCGCCCGGCGCCGGGAGCTGCGACGGATCATCCGCCACGGCGACGAGGCGCAGCGCACCTTCGTCCAGTCGAACCTCCGTCTGGTCGTGTCGATCGCGAAGAAGTACCAGGCCTCGGGCCTGCCGCTGCTCGACCTGATCCAGGAGGGCAACCTCGGCCTGATGCACGCCGTCGAGAAGTTCGACTGGCGCAAGGGCTTCAAGTTCTCCACCTACGCGACGTGGTGGATCCGCCAGGCGATCACCCGCGGCATCGCCAACACCGGCCGGACGATCCGTCTCCCCGTCCACGCCGGCGACACGCTCGCCCGGGTCCAGAAGGCCCAGGCGCGCCTGGAGCTGAAGCTGGGCCGCCCGGCGACCCTGGCCGAGCTCGGCGCCGAGGTCGAGCTACCCGAGGACAAGCTGATCGAGGCCCTGCGCTTTCGCGCCGAGCCGCTCTCGCTCTCCGAGCCGCTCCGTGAGGACGGCGACGCCGAGCTCGGCGACGTGGTCGAGGACCGCTCCGCCGAGTCGCCGTTCGAGATGGCGGCGACCGCGCTCCTGCCGATCGAGATCAACCGCCTGCTGGCGCCCCTCGACGAGCGGGAGCGGGAGATCCTCCGGCTGCGCTTCGGCCTCGACCGGGGCGAGCCGCGCACGCTGGAAGAGGTCGGCGAGCACTTCAACCTCACGCGCGAGCGCATCCGCCAGATCGAGGCGAGGGCGATGTCCAAGCTCCGGCACCCCTCGAGCGACACCGGGGCGCGCGACCTCCTCACCGTCTGAGGGACGACGCGTCACACTGCACCGATCGGTGGCGCCGAA
>Ga0209415_10009190_pt1 | contig 17011 bp, 12 predicted proteins | sample PeaSoiSIISIP2007_FD_187696 | JGI IMG/M metagenome (GOLD analysis project Ga0209415, IMG submission 187696) | Peat soil microbial communities from Weissenstadt, Germany - SII-SIP-2007 (SPAdes) (version 2) | ecosystem: Environmental > Terrestrial > Soil > Wetlands > Peat | place: Germany... | reverse complement strand
TTCCGCCACCGTCCTCACTCAAATAGTGGCCGCCCGTTGAGATGCCCAAGTGCACGCGATTCCCGTCGCGAATGATCGTGTGCATGCAGAGCCCGCCATTGCCGGGCTGCCACTTTCGCGCGTGATCGTGGTTGCTAATGCCAGGCACCAGGTCCCACGAATCGCCACCGTCATGGCTCCTGAACAAGGACGCCGGCTCCACGCCGCACCATAGGTCCTTCTTGCCACCACCGGCCTCAAGTGCCCAGATGTTGACGAGCGCGCGGCCGTCGTCTTTGGGGAACGCTGGCGCTGATTTCGTCTCCGTGAAGCTTTTCCCCATGTCCGTCGAACGCAGCACTTTCATGCCGAAAAACGGATTGCAGCTCGAAGCATAGAGGCGCGGTGTTCCGCGCGCGTCGATCAGTGTCGAGTATACGGGGATACCCGGGCCGAAGGGTCCGCGCAGAGCGAAGCTGCGCCTCGGCTTCGCGGCATCTGCGACGAACACGCCCTTCTTGGTACCAATGGTGAGAATGATTCGATCCACCGTCTTTAGCCTCCTGAAACCGCCGGCAGGATCGTGACCACGTCCCCCGGCGCCAGCGTCGTGTCGACCCCGTTGAGGTCGCGCACATTGTCCGAGTTCACGAACACGTTCAGGTGCCGGCGTAGCGTACCCGTTTCGTCACAGACATTGCGATACAAAGCGGCCTGGCTCCGCCGGAGGTCCTCAAGTGCGGCGCGCACGGTGTCTGCCGAGACCGAGAGTTGCGCTGCGCCCGCACAGTACGTGCGCAGCGGACCTGGGACGTGAATCGTGATGGTCGGCGCCGGGACCATAGTCTGAAAATTATCACTGGCGGTTGGGACGATGCAACCAACGCGATTGCAGACTGTGGGATCTGTCTCTGCTGTCGGTGGCCCGTAGAAGTGAATCAAGTCGCCATCCGCTGGCGGTTAAGTCCTGAGCTACGGCGAACCCGGAAGTTATCAGCTCGTCGGTCTGGTTGGTACCGACAAACGCGCTTGTATTGCTTGGTCTGGCCACGTTCTGGGTGGTCGGCAAACCAGAAGTTGTCACCGCCCCTTGATCGTCTTGGCGGAACGACGTTGCCGTGACAGGCATGAGGATTTCCAATGCAGCGCCCGCCGCCCGGGCGAAGCCGTCTATGCAAGGCCGCCGGTGACGGAGATGCTTTGCCCGGTGATCCAGCGCCCCGCATCTCCCGCCAGGAACACCACAGCGCCCGCGATGTCGTCCGGCATTCCCACGCGGCCGAGCGCCGTGCGCTCCACTGAGGACTTGCGCCGCTCCGGCGGAATGGTGGTGGCCAGTTCGGTTTCCACCAAGCCGGGAAGAATCGAATTGATGGTGATGCCGCGCGGCCCGAGTTCCTTGACAAACGTGTGGGCAATCTGTTCGAGCGCGCCCTTGGTCATCAGGTAGACGGCCAGGTGGGCGTTGGCCTGGGTAATTTGGGTGCCGCAGGAAGAAATATTAATGATGCGGCCGCCAGCGCGCATCAATGGCACGGCCGCCTGGATGGCGAAGAAGGGGCCGCGGGCGTTGACGGCGAAGTTCGCATCGAACTCCTGTTCGGTAATCTCCGTGAAGGGAGCGAGCTTCCCTATTGCGGCGTTGTTCACGAGGATGTCCAGCTGGCCGAATCGCTCGACAGTCTCACGGACCAGGCGGCGGGCCTCGCTGACCGCTCCCATATCTGCTTGAATGGCGGCTGCGCGGCCGCCGGCGCGCTCGATGGCGGCGACCACTTCCTGCGCCTGTGCCGCGCTCGCGCGGTGATTCACGACCACGGTCGCGCCTTCCGCGGCCAGCGCCTCGGCAATCGCCCGGCCGATGCCGCGCGACGCTCCGGTTACGATGGCGACCTTATCCTTCAGCATGCTGCCCATGGGAGACTCCTCCGTTTCCCGTCAGGGGATTATGCGCGGAACCGGTCGGGCCTGCAGTCCCCCATCGCTTCAGCTGGTACGCATCGAGCGGACAGAGAGAAGTCATCGGGAGAGCCCTAGGGCCGCCCCTCTTCGGGCATCTGTGTGCTGCCCTTGGTTCTCGCTTGTGCGATGTCTTCCAGGACTTTTCCAATCCCCTGCTCGGCCCTGCGGCGCTCATCCTGCAATTCCTGTGGAGATGCGCCGGAGGATTGTGAGGTCAGGCGGGGATCCGTGTGAGCAATTTTGAGCGCCTTCAGGCACAGATCGCGGGCCTCGTCGTACCGTCTGCCGTAAAGCATGGCACGCGCGCCCATCTGGCAAGCTCGCATCGTCAGAGAGATAGGCATGCTTTCGTGGGAGGAGAGAAGCGCCTGCTGCTCCCTGATCTCAGGTGTGAAGAATTCCGGAAAACGGTCACTCGCCTCGGCGAACCGGTTGCCATCCCAAAGATAAAGCCTGCTCAGGCTCCCATAAGCGAGTTGCGTCAGCGCAACCACCGGTCTCCCGCTCAACTGAACGACTCGAAAATGCCAGCCAGACCACTCAAAAATCTCTTTCAACCTGTGGTCTTGAAGTCGGTAAATCTTCGCCTCGAAGGTCTTCGCTCCGCCCTGGCCCACAAGCACAATCTCGGGCCAGCCTTCGCCCGTCACGTCGTAGACGCCCGTGCCTTCGTAGAGACCCAGATTCACGTTCTCACCCCTCGCGCGCGCGACTTCCGAGCCATCCATGCGGAGGACGATCACGCCCACGGAATCCATCGGGATCGAGTAAAAGACGACCCTGAGTGGGGATGGCTGACCTCTGAATTGAGCCGAGGTGCTCTGGTATGGAACCGCCCCGGGCGGGAGTTTCTGGGCGCGCAGAGCCAGCGGTCAGAGGGAAAGACCCGCAGAGATTGCTCCGGTGGCAATCCGCGACAGCTTCAATTGCTCCTCTTCCACTGACCGCTGCTGGCGAAGACCGGCATGTAGTTTGCCACTGTTGCGGGTAACTCGCGAGCCGGGAAATCCCCCTTGACAGGATGGAGGGGTGTCCATAAACTTGTCTTTCCGGCGAAATTTGCCGGCGGCTCGACGAAATGCTCTTTAAGCACACTTACGCCTACCGATTCCGCTTCTCCTTTACGTACGGAGAGGCGGGCAGGCTGGCGGATGTGTGCGGCTGAGGTGGATGAAGTAGCCTAGCAAAGCCGAACGATTCCCAGACTGGCCGCGAACTCTCCAAAGCTCGCGGCCTTTTTTATTTTGCGGAGGGTCACATGGTGGCTGCAATTGAACGATGGCGGGACGAAATTGATGCGATCGACGCGGAGCTGCTGGGCCTGCTGAACCGCCGGGCCGGCTTGGCGCTGGAAGTGGGCCGCCGGAAGCGCGGCGTGGGGCTGCCCCTTCGCGATGCCCGGCGCGAACGCCAGATCCTTACCCGCGCGCTCCGAGCCAATCCGGGGCCGCTGGGCGCCGCGGCAGTCGAGCGCCTGTTCCGCGCGATCCTGGCGGAATCCCGGCGCATGGCGCGACGCACGCTTTCCCGCGGCGACGCCACACGCGCGGCGCGGAGGCAGGCATGCGCGTGAACAGCGAGCTCCAGCGGGTAGCCTTCCAGGGCGAGCCCGGGGCGTTCAGCGAGGAGGCGGCCGCGCGCCTGCTCGGCGATGGAGTGGTTACGCTGCCTCGCCCGAGTTTTGACGCCGCATTCCTGGCGGTCACGTGCGGCGCCGCGGATGCATTTCTGGCTCCAATCGAGAACAGCCTGGCGGGCTCCGTGCTGCGCGTGTATGACCTGCTGCTTCAGAGCGGCCTGGTGATCGCCGCGGAAACCATTCTCCCCGTCGAACTTCACCTGATCGCCTGCCCGGGCGCCCGGCTCGCGGGCATCCGCTCGGTCGAGTCGCATCCCATGGCGCTGGCGCAGTGCGAGCGGCTGTTTGCAGACCACGCCGGGTGGGCGCGCGTCGCCGCCGAGGATACGGCGGGGAGCGTGCGCAGCGTGGTCCAGAGCGCCGACCTCTCTCGCGCCGCCATTGCCGGCTCCCGCGCAGCAGTGTGCCACGGCGGCGCCATCCTGGCTCGCGATGTGCAGGATGACCCGGGAAACTTCACGCGCTTTCTGCTGCTGGCCGCGCCCGGGGCGGCAACGCCCCACGCTGACAAATTGACGCTGGCACTGCGCCTGGCGCACCGGCCGGGAGCGCTGCTGGCCGCGCTTGAACCCTTCGCGGGCCGCGGCCTGAATCTTTTGAAGATCGAAAGCCGACCGATCCACGGCTGCCCGTGGGAGTACCAGTTTTTTCTGGACGTGGAGGCGGGCTCCGGGGATCTGGTGGAAGAGGCGCTTGAGGAATTGCGCCAGCAAGTTCAATCCGTCCGCGTGCTGGGCTGCTACACCGCCGCGCGTCCGGCAGGCAAACATTCTCAAACCGTTTCGGGGAGGGTCGCATGAGTTCGCGCGCAATGCGTTCGCAATCCACGGCAGGCAACGGGCCGGCGCAGAGCCGGCCGGCGCGCCGGGCCGCGGTCCCGCACGCCGTGGTCCTGATGAAGCAGCCACCACCCTTCCGCATGGCCAGCCGGGAGACGCATCCGGAGAGCAGCATCGTGGTCGCGGGAGGGGTGGCCATCGGCACGGGCAGGCTGGTGGTGATGGCTGGCCCCTGCTCGGTGGAATCGCGCCAGCAGATCCGCGAAACGGCGCGGCGCGTGAAGGCTGCCGGCGCGGACATGCTTCGCGGCGGGGCGTACAAGCCCCGCACGTCGCCCTATGACTTTCAGGGTCTGGGTCGCAAGGCGCTCGAATGGCTCTCTGAGGCCGGCAAGGAATGCGGCCTGCCGGTGGTGACCGAGGTGGTGAGTCCCGAGGACGTGGATCTGGTGGCCGAGCATGCCGACCTGCTCCAGGTGGGCGCGCGAAATATGCAGAACTACGCGTTGCTGCGGCGGCTGGCCACGGCGCCCAAACCCGTGCTGCTCAAACGCGGCCCTTCCGCCACGATTCAGGAGTGGCTGCTCGCGGCGGAGTATCTGCTCTCCGGCGGCAATCCCCAGGTGGTGCTGTGCGAGCGCGGCATCCGCACGTTTGAAACCGCGATGCGCAACACGCTGGACCTGGCGGGTGTGGCGCTGGTCAAACAACTTACGCATCTGCCCGTGATCGTTGACCCGTCGCACGCGACGGGAAAACGCGCGCTCGTGGCGCCGGCCTCCCGCGCGGCCGCGGCCGTGGGCGCCGATGGACTGCTGATCGAGGTGCATCCCTGCCCCGGGCGCGCGCTCTCGGATGGCGACCAGTCGCTCGACCCAGCGGAGTTCACGGCCCTGATGAGCACGCTCCGTCCCCGCGGCCTGGCCGCTCACGCGTGAGGTCGGCGCTGCGGCTTCTCGGGAAATGTAGAGGCGGGTTTACGCCGCCATGTCCCTTCGGCACAGCTTATTGGTAACACCATTGGAAGATGCCCGGTCGCTGGGGCATACTTAGCGGCGATCTTTTTGGCTGGGGGGCGTGCGGGTCCCGCACGCGGGGGAATCCGCAGGAAACGCCGGGCACGCTGGGAGAATCGCCCGAGCCTTGCCCGGCATCGAACTGCCAGGACCAAACATTGGGGAATAAGGACACACTTCGGGGACGCTGGCTAGCAACGCGCCGAACCACGCATGAGCTGTGGCTGATCGGGAAGGCCCTGCTTTCCACGCGCCATGTGGTGCAGGCGCACATCATTCCCATCCGCCGCTGTAACCTGGACTGCTCCTATTGCAACGAGTATGACGAAGTGTCCGCGCCGGTTCCGCTCGAGGAGATGTACCTTCGCATCGACAAGCTGGCGGAGCTGGGCACGTCGCTCATCACCATCAGCGGGGGTGAGCCGCTGCTGCATCCGGAGCTGGACGACATCATCCGGCGGATCAAGTATTACGGCCGCGTGGCCGGATTGATTACCAACGGCTACCTGCTGGTGCCCGAGCGGATCGAGCGGCTGAACCGCGCCGGGCTCGACCACCTCCAAATCAGCATTGACAACCTGAAGCCCGACGACGTGTCGAAGAAAAGCCTGAAGGTGCTGGATCAGAAGCTGGTGCATCTGTCCGAGTACGCGGACTTCCACGTGAACATCAACAGCGTGCTCGGCAGCGGGGTGAATAATCCCGAGGACGCGCTGGTTATTGCCGACCGCGCACGGTCTCTGGGTTTCACCAGCACGGTGGGCATCATCCACGACGGCTCGGGGCAGTTGCGGGCGCTCGGGCCCGTGGAGCGCAACGTGTTCGAGCGCATCATGGACATGAGCAAGGGCTCCTACTCGCGTTTCAATCACTTCCAGCGCAATCTGGCCGAGGGAAAACCGAACGACTGGCGCTGCCGCGCCGGCAGCCGCTACCTGTACGTCTGCGAGGATGGCCTGGTGCACTACTGCTCGCAGCAGCGCGGATGGCCGGGAGTGCCGCTGGCGCGCTACACGCGCGCGGATGTGAAACGGGAGTTTAAGACCCGCAAACCCTGCACCGCGCATTGCACCGTGTCCTGCGTCCAGCAGACGTCGTACATCGACCACTGGCGCGCGCCGCAGCACTTGGACGCCCTGCCCGCCCCCCGTCACGCGCCGGACCGGGAAGCCACCGAGCCGCTGGTTCAAATCGAAACCGAATCGGGGGATTAGTCGCACAGGCACCCTTTCTGTTCTCTTCCCGTACGCGCGTGCTCCCCATGTACAGCCATCGAGCGCTGGGAAATGTCGCTCACACCGCGCGGTTCCCTGCCCTGGCACTGGTGGCGTTCGCGGCGCTGGCGGTGGCGGCGGGAGTTGCTCCGCTGCGCGCGCAACAGGCCCGGCCGAAACCTCGCTCAACCCAGGCCCCCTCGCAGCCAGCCGCACCCGTCTACGACGGCGACTGGTGGCTTTCGCTGGGCAACTGGGAGCGATACGGCGTCGTCTCCGGCTACGAAGATTGCTATACCTTCGAGTATCGCGGCTCCGTCCCGTTCACCAAGGAAGTCCGGAGCTACATCGACGACCTGAACAAATATTTCCTGGCAGACGCGGCGCGGCGGAAGGAAACCGTGAGCGGCGCGCTCGACGCGCTGCGCGGCGCGTCCGCGGAAAAGTCAGCGCCGGCCGCTGCCGGGGACGCGCCGGCGGCTGATCACGGGGATTTCGATGGAAAATTCTGGTTCGAAGCAGAAGCTGCGGCGCAATTGGGTTTCGTCGAAGGCTATTTGGCCTGCCACGGCGCGAAGATGAAGGACGCGGATGCGAGATTCTCGAAACCGCCCTCCGAGTACGTGGAGCTCATCAACAAGGCCTACAACATCACCGACGATACCGACGATGTGGACCCGGAAAAGGCGGTGATGAAAATCGCCGACGTCCTCCATGGATTGAAAGACCAGGAGCCCGCCCCCGCCCCTCAACAACCCGGCGCCGCGAGGGCCTACTTTCCGGCCGGCGTGCCCGCGAGCCTCAGAGGGACCCCGTTCGCAGCGTCCGCGGCGACTTTGGACCTCGCCCCGTTGACGCTCCCGCGCTAGCGGCGTAAATTGCCTGAGAACAGCGGAATCCGCCCGGAGCGAATTGGCCGGTCCCGCGACACGAAAGCGGTCGCGGGAGGCGTGCCCTCCGCGTTGTCCGCAGCCCAGGGAAAGTGCTCCGGCAAAGGCACGGCACGCCGGTTTCATTTCCCGCCGCAGTTTCCAGTGGAGCGATGGCGCCGCAAAAAGCAGGACGTTACGAATTGCTGGAGGAAGTGGGACGTGGCGCCATGGGTGTGGTTTACCGCTCGCGCGACCCGCTCATCGGCCGCACCGTCGCGATCAAGACGCTGCGGCTGGATGATGTGCGCCAAGGGAAGGACGATCCGGAAGCCCTGGAACGGTTTCAAAATGAAATCCGCGCCGCCGGCCGCCTAACCCATCCCAATATTGTGGTGATCCACGACGCCGGCGTGGACTCCGATGCCGGCCTCTTCTACATCACCATGGAATTCGTGCAGGGGCGCAGCCTGGCGAAGATGATCGAGGAGAAGCAGGCGTTTCCCATCCCGCGGGTGCTGCGCATCATGGAGCAGGCCTGCCGCGCTCTCGATTACGCCCACCAGAGCCACATCGTGCATCGGGACATCAAGCCGGCCAACCTGCTGATGGGCGAGGTGGACACCGTAAAACTCACTGATTTCGGCACCGCGAAAATCCTGGAACGCGGCGGAACGCAGAGCGGCCAGATCGTCGGCACGCCGAGCTACATGTCGCCCGAACAGGTGAAAGGCCGGCCCGTGGACGGGCGCGCGGACGTCTTTGCGCTCGCCGTGATCCTCTACGAACTGCTCACCGGCGAGCGGCCATTCCCGGGCAAAAACGTGACCACGGTCATCTACAAAATCGTGCATGAGGAGCCGCTGGCTCCCATCCAGCTCGACTCCTCAATCCACGCGGGACTCAATGCCGTGATCCTGAGAGGCCTTGCCAAGGAGGCGGGGGATCGCTACGCGAGTTGCGGAGATTTTCTGAACGCGCTGCGGACCTACCGCGAATCGCCGTCCGCCTCGGCACAGACAGTGATCCGCCGCATCCCCGTGTTGCCGCCAACCCGGCCCACGATTGCCGGCCAGACTATTCCCGTGCCGCGCGAGGCTGCGCCGCAGCCCGACACACACACACAATTCTCTGCAGCCCCACCCTCGATGGCTCCTCCCGCACCGCGCTCGCCGGAAAGATCTGCCGCGGCGCCTCCCGCACCTCCGGCCGAGCCTGCCCTGGCCGAATCGCGGCCCGCTCCTGCACCCGCCACTCCTGTATCGCCTCCGCTTTCAGTTCCTCGGTTTGTGATTCCGGAAGAGCCAAAGCGCCGGAGTCACGCCGGATGGCTGGTGTTGTTGCTGCTCGTGGTGGCAGGCGGCGCGGGCGCCTACTATTTCTATCCCGCCGAGATTCAGGATGCATGGCACCGCGCCGCGGTCGCGGCCGGAATCGCTGGCGAATCTTCGCCAGCGCCCCAGCAAACGCAGGCGAGCGCGTCCGGGGCGGTCTCAAAAACCTCCTCGCCGTCCACGAATGCGGGCGCCGCGCAGGCAACCCCGCAGGGCGGGGCTGCGGGCGGGAATGTGGCAGCAACCCCTGCGGCCTCGAACGAGGCGAGTGCGGCTTCCGCTACACCACCTGCGCCGGTCTTTCCGGCGGAACTGGCGCCCTCAAAAGAAAAAATGGAGGCGCAGTTGCAGAAACTCGGGCTCGCCGACCGCGTGCGGATCGCTCCCGGCCAGAACGCGCTGGTGCTCAGCGGTCAACTCACCGCCTCCGAGCATCGCCTGCTTTTCGGCCGCCTTCCGGCGCTGCCGGGAAAAACGCGCGTAATCGATCAAATCGAGATGCCCGCGGCGGCGCAGGAACAGGGCGCGGCCCCCTCGCCCGGCTCGTCCCCGGCGGGAGCAGCACGAGCAGGCGAGAAAGTGTGGAGCACGCCCGGCAAGGGCGCCGTGGACGTGAGCACGGATTCGCCCGGCGCCGCGGTCACTCTGATCGGCTCGGACGGAAAGCCCATTGGCGATTGCCGCACGCCTTGCCGTTTTGCGGATCTTTCCCCCGGAAACTACACGATGTCGGTGATGTTTTCCGGCTATTCGACGGTGGCGCGCACTGTGGAAGTGCGCGAAGGACGCATCAGCGACGAGCGGGTGCGCCAGCCCGGCACGGGAAAGAAAGCCGCGCCGGGCGTCCTCGACGTGCTTTCCGTCCCCCTCGGCGCGGACATTCTGATCAATGGAGCGAGCACGGGACGCCGCACGCCGTCTAAGATAGAATTGCCTGCGGGCAATTACGAGGTGACCCTGTATCTCAAGGGATACGCGCCGTTCCAGCAAAGCATCGTGGTGCAGCAGAGCCGCACGGCGCAGCTCCAGGCCATGCTGGCGCACCGCTAAGCTGAGGGACCCTGCCCGCGCCCCCGGCCGGCAGGGGAACACCGGAAGCGGTTGAAAGAACGATTTGCAAAGGAGGATTCACATCATGCGGAGCATGGCGCGCACTTTCACCGCGTTGCTCGGGCTGGGGCTATGGCTCGTGCCGGCGCTGCCCGCGCGCGCGCAGCAGGCGGCCCAGGGCCAAGCGGCCGCTTACAAATTCAAGGACCCGGCGCTGCAGCAGTACCTTGTCGGCGAACTCTCCACCATCGAAGAGAAGCTGGACAAGCTTTCCACGCGGCTCGACGCGATGGAAGGGCAACTGGCCAAATTAAAAGAGCAGCAGCAGGCGCTTGCCGCCGACTTCCGCGCGAACCAGGAACTCTCCAAGGCCACCGACACTTCGGTGACCTCCCTGCGCGCCTCCAATCAGGAGGATTTGCTCAGCGTGAAAACGGACGTGGCGCGCATACGGCGCGACCTGAGCGAGATGGCCGACGAGATGCGCAAAGCGTCCGCCCCGCCGCCCGCGCCACCGGCCTCCCAGCCTAAACTGGAGGGATACATCACCCAGACCAGCGCCACGAGCATCTCTATCAATCTGGGTTCCGCCGCCGGGGTCGAGGTGGGCATGCGTTTCGGCGTCTATCGGGCCGCGGAGCCCCAGACGCGCATCGGCACCCTCGAAATTACCGAGGTGCTCGACGCCAATAACTCGCGGGCCAAAGTCGTCGCCAGCAATCCCAACACGAAGTTCCAATTTTCTGATATTGTGCGTCCTTATTGATTGAACGACATGCCCCGGCTGGTCATCGAACGCCCTGGTCAAGAGCAGCAGGTCTTCGAGCTGCCGCAGGATCGGCCCGTGTACGTGGGCCGGGCGGAGTCGAACGACCTCGTCCTGCGGGAAACGAGTGTCTCCCGCCGCCACGCCATGCTCAGCCCCTCGCTTGAGGGCAGCTGGATGGTCCGCGATCTAGGCAGCGCCAACGGCATCTTCCTGAACGGCAAAAACGTCCGCGAATCTCCCCTCAAAGACAGCGACGTAATGAACATCGGCGAGTACAGCCTACGCTACGAATCCATGGAATCGCAGATCCTGCTCACCCAGGCCGCCGCAAAACTGCCCGCGCGCCTAACCATGGTGATGAGCCTGAAGGACGTGAACTCCGCTCTGAACATGGGGAAGCAGGACGCCGTCGCGGCCGCCGCGGCCCCGGCGCCGATTCCGCGCGCCCCCGCGATGACGCCTGGAGCCGAGCGCAGCCAGCTCGAATCGCGGCTGAAGGCGCTGGAACACGAAAATCGCCTATTCGAACTGCTCTACCAGGTGAGCCGCGCCCTCGGCGACCTGCAATCGGTGGAAGAAGTAGTGAACAGTGTGCTCGAGCTGGTGCTGAAGGTCGAAGGCGTCGAGCGCGGCTACGCCATGCTTTCGGACGACAAGGGCGGCTTCCAGCCCGCCGTGATCCGCTACCGTAAGGAGCTGGGCCCGGATTCGGGACGGCTCCCGCAAATGATTCTCTCGCAGGCCATCATCAAACAGGTGACGCAGGGCGGCGTGCCGCTGCTGGTGCAGGATGTGCGCATGGACCCGCGCCTGGCCAGCAGCAAGAGCATCGCCCTGGGCGGCATGCAGTCCGCCATGTGCGCCCCGCTCAAAGGCGGCGACAAGCTCTACGGCCTGCTCTACGTGGACAACCTGGTGAAGCGCGGCATGTTCTCCCAGGAAGACCTGAACATTTTCAGCGTCATCGCCACCCAGGCCGGCCTGGCCGTGGACCGGGTGCGCGGGCGCGAAGAGATGGCCAAACAGTCCCAACAGCGCAGCGCCCTGGAACGCTTCCTGTCCCCCGGCGTGGCCCAGAAGATCGCAGCAGAAGCCGCCGACATCCAGCTCCGTGGAGAAACCCAGGCCCTCACCGTGATGTTCGCCGATATCCGCGGTTTCACCTCCATGGCCGAGAAGATGACGCCGGAGGAAACCGTCGAGATCCTGAATGAGTTCTTCAATGCCATGAGCGACCGCATCTTCGCCCACGAAGGCACGCTGGACAAATTCCTCGGCGATGGCCTGATGTGCCTGTTCGGCGCCCCGCTCTCCAAAGGAACCGACGCAATCAACGCCGTGCGCACCGCCGTCGAAATGCAGCAGACCCTCCAGATGCTGAACAAGGATTTCGAGAAACCGTTGCACATGGGCATCGGCATCAATACCGGCAGGGCCGTCGTGGGTTACATGGGCGCCACGCGCCGCATGGACTACACGGCCATCGGAGATGTGGTCAACGTGGCTTCGCGCCTGTGCGCCGCGGCCACCCCCAATCAGGTTCTGGTCGCCGCAGCTACCCAGGCGGAATTTGGCAGCGAACTCCCCACGCGCAAGCTCGCTCCCGTCAAAGTGAAGGGCAAGGCAGAGCCCATCGAGGTCTTCGAGGTGCTCTGGGAAGAAGTTCCCACCCCCGTAAAAAAATAAGCCCCCGCTGAACCCTCGGCTGCGGCGCATTTTGCGGCGTGGAACGCGACTGCCACGTCCAGTGCGGAGGTCACTTGCCGCCTGCCACTTCTGTCACTTTTCTTCACCTTTGTGCATGAGAATGCGCACATATCGGTCCGCCTGCCGCCTGAAGTCCTTTGGATTCTGTCACATGCCGGATCCTAGATGCGGCATCGAGCGTGCATCTCCCTACCCGGAACGGGGATACTGGTGTACCTTCCCGCTTCGGTAAGGCATACTTTCTAACGGAAGGAGACGCAGCTCCCTTGCACGCTTCCTGTCCGCCATGGCACTGAAAGCCCACCCGACCCCGCAACCTTCCGCAACCCCGCCACGGGCACAACGCCCGGAGCGGCTGGGAGCCGCGGAGACGGCCACTAGCCGTTTTCTTGCTTCTCTCCACTTGCTGGCCCGCACCCGGCGCATGTATCAGAAAGACCACCCGAAAATCGAGGAAAGCCTGTTCGCCGCGGAACGTACGCTGCGCGACGCGCTCGGCCCCGCGGCAGCCGTGGCCGTACGACTGGAGAGCGGCGCGATGTATTTCCGCGGGCGCCCGCTGGAAGATCCACGCGGCGAGCTGCGCGCCTTTGCCGACGAACTCGTGCGCCGCGGAATCTCCGCGCTTACCTTCCGCCCCGAGACCCACACTGGCGAGCTGATTGCCTTTCTGGAGCTGGTGGACGGGGCGCCAGCCGCGACGGGCTCAACGTCTGCCCCCTGGACCGACCGGCTCGCACAACGCAGCATTACGGGCATCCGGGTGAACGAGCCGGTGACGGACGCGCGCCCCGATCCCCTGCTCCCGCACATCCTGGCGGCGGTCCTCGAGCACCGCGGGCAGAGCTCGGCCGTTCCCGACTCGGGGGCAGAACTCTCGCCGCAGGCGCGAATCTTCTCCGCGCTTAAATTACTCGGCGGTCTGGCGCGCACACTGCCGGGCGGAACGGCTTCCACGCCCGAGGCCGCCCGCAATGCCGCGCGGGCCATGGAGACTGCCCTGGCCGCCGCGGATCGATCCGCGGTGCTGCTCCTGGCGCGAGAGATGAATCGCTGCCCGCCGCAGGGTGGGGAGACGCTGGAAACGTACTTTGCCAGGCTGGCGGAAGAGGTGGCGCTCTCCGACGCGACCGAACAATTCCGCGCCGGCCGTCTGCGTCCCGCCGAGCTTCGCCGCCTGGCTACAGGAATCGGCCGCCAGGTGGCCGAACTCGACAATGCTCATCCGATCGTCCTTGCTCCGCTCGCCCGCTGGTCCGCGGACAGCGGCGCGGCGGATTTCGAAGCCCAGTTCTGGGCGGGCCTCTCCGGAGAGGAAATCACGAAGCTGCTGCGCTCGCCCGATGCGTGGTCCGTGCCACCTGCCATCCTGCGCGACGTTCTCACGCGCGCCAATACGACCGCGGGCATCCGCGAGGCGCGCACGGCGTTGCTCGCCTTCAGCAAAGGCCTGGAAGCCCGCGAGGGCGAAGTGCGGCAGGCCACCATCGCCGGCCTGGCCGACCTCGAAGAGATCCTGGTTCACTATTGGCCGGAGCAGCTCCCCGAGGAATTTGGCCACCGAGTGCTCTGCGCTCTGGTGGCAGAGCGAAATCCCTCGATTGCCGCGCTTCTGGTGGGCGTGGTGGAACGCATGGCGGACGCGGCGCTGCGCAAAGGGCGTTACGCCGAGTTCGAATCCGTGCTCAAAGCCTTTGAGGGCGCGCCGCGCGGCATCGAGCACCTGAGCCTGCTCGAGCGCCGCCTGTGCGAAGGCGAGCGCTGGGAACTGCTGATGGCCGGCGCACTGGCCCATCGCCCGCTCGATCCCGCGCTCGTGCGTATCCTCACGCGGAAGCCCGAGCCGCTGATTGACGGGCTCACCACGCTGCTTGCCTCGGGCGGCGGCGAAGGCGAGCCGTCGCTTCTCACTGTCCTCCCGGCCATGGTGCGGCTCATCAAAGCAATCGGAGATCCGGCCATCGAACTGCTCGCGGGCCACATCTTCGAAAAGCGCATCGGCCGCGCCACTGCCGCGGTAAAACTGCTCGCCTCTGTCCGCCCGCAGCGGTTGGTGGCGCACTTGCCAGAGGCGCTTCCCGGGTGGGATTGGAGCGTGCAGGACCTGGCCATCTCCGAGCTCGCGCGGCAGAGATTGAACGGCGTGCCGGAGGCCCTTCTCACCGTGCTTCCGCGCGCCCACCTCTACGTGGTGCCCATGATCCTCGATCTTCTGGGTCTCGAGGGCGACCCCGCAGCCGTGCCCGCGATGCTGGAGATCGCGGCGGGTGAAAACGAGCGTCTCCGCGACGTGTTCATCCGCATCAAGGCGATGGAGGGACTCGGCCGTTTGCGCGCCCCGGAGGCCGCTCCCCTGCTGCGCTCCATCCTGCGTACTCGCAACGGCCTGCTCCACGCCGAGCCGGTGGGCCTTCGCACCGCTGCCGAGGAAGCCCTTGAAGCCATCGAAGGACGCATGCCGCGTTCGCGTCTTCAGGAGCAGTTGGAAGCCGCGGCCATGAACGCGGGCGCCGCGCGCCCGCGCCGCTATCCGCGCTTTCCTCTCGATTCTCCGCTGGCCGGCCGCATCGAGGGAAAACGCCCCATGTCCGTGCTGGTCCGCACCATCAGTCTGGGCGGCGCCTGCCTCGCGTCCAACCGGCAACTCCAGGTGGGCGACGCGTTTCCCATGGAAATCAAGAGCGGCCTGCGCACGATCAACGCCATGGCCGTGGTTCGCAACGTCCTTCCCAACGGCACGGGCGTCGAGTTCGTCCACATGGGCCAGGAAGACCGCGAAAAACTCCGCAAGCTCCTCCGCGGATTCCAGGAAGATTGATCCCAGAGTAGGGCAACGCAGAGTAGCCCCAGGATGGCGTATCGATCCGTAGCCCGCGGATCTGCGGCCCCGCCCGTCACCGGAATCGCCAGTGGTTCCGGAATGCTCTAGAGCCCCCGCCTCGCAGCTAGTGCCTCCTGGTAGTCCCGGTCGCACAAATCAATTGAATTGATATCGATGATGGAGTATCAACATCTACGCTTCGCTCGGATTTCGGGCGTACGGGGTTGCGTCATTTCGCTTCTCACAGGTGCGGCATTTTCGGGAGAAGTTTCTGCGGGCAGAGTGTGCGCACTCGCATCCCGGCTCAGGTGCTGCGTCCCCCATCAAACCAAGGACGGTTCAGCGAGGAGAAAACCCATGAAACGGTCACATGCCGTAGGCATCGTTTTCGCGTTCCTGGTGGCTGGCCTTCTTGCAGCGGATGCAGCATGGGCGCAGGTGAACGCGGTGGACCTGGCGGGCACGATCACCGACCCACAAAACGCCGCGGTGAGCGGCGCCAAGGTGACCGTGAAGAACCTGGCCACCAACGCGGCGCGCACCGCCCAGACCGGCGACGACGGCCGCTACCTCCTCGTCGGCCTGGCCCCCGGCCGCTATGAACTCAGCGTCGAAAAATCCGGATTTGCGCGCGCCGTGAACCCCGAGATCGTGCTCGAGATCGGCCGCGTTCCCGAGGTCAATGTTCAATTGAGAATCCAGGCCGGCAACCAGCAGGTCACGGTGGTCGGCGAGGCCGAACTGGTCGAGACCCAGCGCACCGGGGTCAGCGAGACCGTGGGCAGCCGCGAGATTGATAACCTGCCCATCAACGGGCGCAATTACGTGAACTTCACTCTCATCAATTCCCAGGCCAACCGCGATAGCGCCCCTTCCATCGGCGCCGCTCCGACCAGCGGCCTCAATTTCGGCGGCCAGCGCGCCCGCTCCAACGAAGTCTCCGTGGATGGCGCGGATGCCGTGGATAATTCCGTCAACGGCATCCGCTCCACTGTCTCTCAGGAAGACGTCCAGGAATTCCAGCTCATCATATCGAACTACATGCCCGAATTCGGACGCGCCACCGGCGGCGTCATCAACATCGTCACCAAGAGCGGCTCGAACGACTTCCACGGCGACGTGTTCGGCTTCCTACGAGCCACCGACCTGCAAGCACGTAATCCCTTCTCTTTCAACATCAACCCCGCGACCGGCGCCGAGACTCCGGTAAAGCAGTCCTACACGCGGGCGCAGTACGGCACCGCCTTCGGCGGGCCCATTCGGAAGAACAAGACTTTTTATTTCTTCTCGTTCGAGGGCACCCGCCGGCACGAAACCGGGTTCACCGACATCGGCGCAGACAACTTCGGATTGCAGCAATGCACTGCCTGTTCCGCGTTCTTCCCTACCCCGCTGTTGGTCACGGGGCAGCAGAACGCGGCCATCACCCAACTCCTGGGCGTTGATCCGGCCGCCGCCGCGGAATATGCCGTCCTCGCCGGCTCGGCCTCCAGCGTGGCGCTGCGCGGTCTGGACTACGGCGCTGTCGCCTCCGGCCAGACCGGGGGCCTGTACAACCCGGGACCTGGGGCGCAATTCCCGCTTCCTGTGGCGTGCCCGTTGGGTGCGATGGTAAACGGCCGCGCGTGCGCCTTTCCCACATCCATGACGACCGGCGTTGTCGTGCCGGCCCTCCCCTCATCCTTTGTGCCGCTGGCCAGCCTGATCGGAAATTACCCCATCTTCGAAGGCACGAGCATCTATTCCGCTAGGATCGATCACATCTGGAACGCCAATAACCAGACTTTTATCCGCGCAAATGTTTCCCCTTCGCTGGTAACCGGCATCGAGGTGAACGCGCAGAACCAGAGCTTCGGCGAAAATGCGGGCTCC
>Ga0209415_10009188_pt1 | contig 17012 bp, 28 predicted proteins | sample PeaSoiSIISIP2007_FD_187696 | JGI IMG/M metagenome (GOLD analysis project Ga0209415, IMG submission 187696) | Peat soil microbial communities from Weissenstadt, Germany - SII-SIP-2007 (SPAdes) (version 2) | ecosystem: Environmental > Terrestrial > Soil > Wetlands > Peat | place: Germany... | reverse complement strand
CTGATCGCCCCGATCGCCATGGACGAAGGCCTGCGCTTCGCTATTCGCGAAGGCGGTCGTACCGTCGGTGCCGGCGTCGTCGCCGCCATCGTCGAGTAAGGATTGCGACAGTAAGGTTGCATCCTTCGTCGAGTGAGTATATAACCGCCGGCTTCCACCCCATGGTAACTCCATGGGGTGGACCTGGAGGACGATGGGAACCCACATGGAAAGTCAGAACATTCGCATCCGCCTGAAGGCGTTCGATCATCGCGTGCTGGACCAGTCCACCCGCGAGATCGTGAACACCGCCAAGCGCACGGGTGCTCAGGTCCGGGGGCCGATTCCGCTCCCGACGCAGATTGAAAAGTTTACTGTGAACCGCTCTCCGCACATCGATAAGAAGTCGCGCGAGCAGTTCGAAATCCGCACGCATAAGCGTCTTCTGGACATCGTCGATCCGACGCCCCAGACCGTTGATGCTCTCATGAAACTGGATCTCGCCGCCGGTGTCGACGTCGAGATTAAGTTGTAAGGTAGGAAGTGACGATGCGATCCGGTCTCATCGCCCAGAAGGTCGGCATGACCCGAATCTTCACCGAGGATGGCACTCACGTGCCGGTCACCGTGTTGAAGGTTGACACCGTAAAGGTGGTCTCGACCCGCTCTGAGGACAAAGACGGCTACACTGCCGTTCAGCTGGGCTACGGCCTGGCTAAGGTCAAGAACGTGAGCAAGGCTGCTCGCGGCCATTTCGCCAAGGCTCAGGTGGAACCCCCCAAGAAGGTGGTGGAATTCCGCGTGACCCCCGACGCCCTTTTGGATGTCGGAACCGAACTGAGTGCCACCCATTTCGTCGCCGGCCAGTACGTCGACGTGACCGGCACCACCATCGGTAAGGGTTTTGCCGGCGGCATGAAGCGCCACAATTTCCGCGGTTTGGAAGCGTCGCACGGCGTGTCGGTCTCGCACCGCTCGCATGGTTCGACCGGTCAGCGCCAGGATCCGGGCAAGGTCTTCAAGAACAAGAAGATGGCCGGCCATATGGGTGACGTGCAGGTCACGACCCAGAGCCTGACGGTTGTTGGTACCGACGCCGACCGTGGTCTCATCCTCATCAAGGGCGCCGTTCCCGGCGCCGAAGGTGGTTGGGTGCTGGTGCGCGACGCCGTCAAAAAGAAGCTGCCCGAGGGGGTTCCGTTCCCCGCCGGTGTCAAGCAGGCGAATAGCGAAGCCGCTTCCGTCGAGGCCGCTCCGGCTGCCGATGGCGCCGAAGAGCAGAAGGATTGAGGGCGATGAAGATCGACGTCGTTAATCTCGAAGCCCAGAATGTCGGCTCGGTTGAGCTGGCTGAAGAGGTGTTCGGGGTTGAGGTCCGCCGGGATATTCTGGCTCGCATGGTGAACTATCAGCTCGCCAAGCGTCGCGCCGGGACCCACAAGACCAAGCAGATTTGGGAAGTGTCCGGCACTACCAAGAAGCCTTACAAGCAGAAGGGCTCGGGCAATGCCCGTCAGGGCTCGCTGCGTTCCGCCCAGTTCCGTGGCGGCGGGGTGATTTTCGGCCCGGTGGTGCGTTCGCACGCCCACGATCTGCCGAAGAAGGTCCGCGCTCTGGCTCTGAAGGTTGCTCTGTCGGCCAAGGTCGCCGAGGGCAAGCTGGTCATTCTGGAGAAGGCCGCCGTGCCGTCCCCGAAGACCAAGGAGTTGGTGGCTCGCCTGTCGAAGCTCAATCTGGCCAATGCGCTGTTTATCGACGGCGCCGAGGTTGACCTGAACTTCGCCCTGGCTTCGCGCAACCTCCCGTTCATCGACGTGCTGCCCTCCCAGGGCGCCAACGTCTACGACATCCTGCGTCGCGACACTCTGGTCCTGACCAAGGATGCCGTCCTGGCCCTGGAGGCTCGACTGAAATGAGCAAGCTGCAGATCAGCAAGGCCCGGGCCTACGATATCGTCCGGTCCCCGGTCATCACCGAGAAGGCCACCCTGGGCTCTGAGCACAATCAGGTGACCTTCCGCGTGCCGCTGGACGCCTCGAAGCCGGAAATCAAGGCTGCCATCGAGACGGTGTTCAACGTCAAGGTGAAGGCTGTGAATACCCTGCGCCAGCTGGGTAAGACGAAGCGCTTCCGCGGCTACGTGGGCAAGCGCTCCGACTTCAAGAAAGCGATCGTCTCGCTGGCCGAAGGCCAGTCGATCGACGTGACCACGGGGGTCTGACGCCATGTCTCTGAAGAGTTTTAAGCCGACGACCCCCGGCCAGCGCCAGCTGGTCCTGGTTGATCGTTCCGAACTGTGGAAGGGCAAGCCGGAAAAGTCGCTGACCGAAGGCCTGCGCAAGCAGGGCGGTCGCAACAACGCCGGTCGCATCACCGTTCGGTTCCGTGGCGGCGGGCACAAGCGTCGCTATCGTCTGATCGATTTCAAGCGCAACAAGTTCGACATGGTCGCGACTGTTGAGCGTCTGGAGTACGATCCTAACCGTACCGCCTTCATCGCTTTGGTGAAGTACGAAGACGGCGAGCTGCGCTATATCCTGGCGCCGCAGCGTCTGTCCGTCGGCGATCAGATCATCGCCGGCCAGCGCGCCGACATTAAGCCGGGCAATGCCCTGCCGCTGAAGAACATCCCCGTTGGCACCATCGTGCATAATGTGGAGCTCAAGGCCGGCAAGGGTGGCCAGATGGCCCGTTCGGCTGGGACTTATGTCCAGCTGGTCGGTAAGGACCAGGGCTATGCGCAGCTGCGCTTGGCTTCTGGCGAACTGCGCATGGTTCGCGGCGAATGCATGGCCACCATCGGTGCCGTGTCGAACCCCGACCAGCAGAACGTCAGCCTGGGTAAGGCTGGTCGCACCCGTTGGCTGGGCTTCCGCCCGCATGTCCGCGGTGTTGCCATGAACCCGATCGACCACCCGCACGGTGGTGGTGAAGGCCGTACTTCTGGTGGCCGTCATCCGGTCACTCCTTGGGGCAAACCCACCAAGGGCAAGAAGACTCGTAATAACAAGCAGACGGATAAGCTCATTATGCGCCGTCGCCAGCAGACCAAGTAGAGGAGGGGCAACAAATGGCTCGTTCCGTTTGGAAAGGTCCCTTCATCGATGGCTTCCTGCTGAACAAGGCAGAGAAGGCTCGGTCGACGGGGCGCAACGAAGTGATCAAGATCTGGTCGCGTCGTTCCACCATCATCCCGCAGTTTGTCGGTTTGACATTTGGTGTGCATAACGGGCATAAGTTCATCCCCGTTCTGGTCACCGAAAATATGGTCGGCCACAAGTTTGGCGAGTTCGCGCCGTCTCGTACGTACTACGGTCACGCCGTAGACAAGAAGGCGAAGAGGAAGTAAGGCGATGAGCAAGAAGACCGCTCCGCGTGATCTGCCGGATAATGAGGCTAAGGCCTTTTCCGCGTCGATCCGCATCAGCCCGCAGAAGCTGAATGTGGTGGCCCAGTCCATTCGTGGACTGGCCGCCGAGGCTGCGCTGGCTCAGCTGACTTTCTCGAAGCGTCGTATCGCTCAGGACGTCAAGAAGGTTCTCCAGTCGGCCATCGCCAACGCCGAGAACAATCACCAGCTGGACGTTGATCGTCTGGTGGTGTCCGAAGCCTATGTGGGCAAGGCCATCATCATGAAGCGTTGGCGTGCCCGTGCCCGTGGGCGCGTTGGCAAGATCGTCAAGCCGTTCAGCAACCTGACGGTCATCGTGCGTGAGCGCGCTGAAGCCGCCAGCGAGGAGAAGGCGTAATCATGGGTCAGAAAGTCAATCCGATCGGGCTCCGCCTCGGCATTAACCGTACCTGGGATTCCCGTTGGTACGCCGACGAGGATTACGCCAAGCTCCTGCATGAAGATCTGAAGCTTCGTGACTTCCTGCACACCAAGCTGGCTCAGGCCGGCGTGTCGCGTGTGGTCATCGAGCGTCCGGCCAAGAAGGCCCGTATTACCATTCACACCGCCCGTCCGGGCGTGGTGATCGGTAAGAAGGGTGCCGATATCGAGGTGCTGCGCAAGTCGCTCTCGAAGATGGCCGGTTCCGACGTTCATCTGAACATCGTCGAGATCCGCAAGCCGGAACTGGACGCTCAGCTGGTTGCCGAGAACATTTCTCAGCAGCTGGAACGCCGTGTCGCCTTCCGTCGCGCCATGAAGCGCGCCGTGCAGTCGGCTATGCGTCTGGGCGCTCAGGGCATCCGGATCAATTGCTCGGGCCGTCTCGGCGGGGCTGAAATTGCGCGTATGGAGTGGTATCGCGAAGGTCGCGTGCCGCTGCACACCCTGCGTGCCGATGTGGACTATGGCGTTGCTACCGCCAAGACCACCTATGGCACTTGCGGCGTGAAGGTGTGGGTGTTTAAGGGTGAGATCATGGCTCATGACCCGATGGCGCAGGACAAGCGCGCCCAGGAAGGTCAGGGCTCTGCTCCCCAGCACCAGCACCAGCACCAGCGCTAACCTCTTGATGGACGTGTACGGAAATGCTTAGTCCGAAACGCACGAAATACCGCAAGGCACATAAGGGTCGTATCCACGGCCTGGCCAAGGGCGGTTTCGAACTCAACTTCGGCGCCTACGGCCTGAAGGCCCTGGAGCCGGAGCGCATCACCGCCCGCCAGATCGAAGCGGCTCGCCGCGCCCTGACTCGTCATATGAAGCGTCAAGGCCGTGTGTGGATCCGCATCTTCCCGGATCTGCCGATTTCGACCAAGCCGGCCGAAGTCCGCATGGGCTCCGGTAAGGGCGCTCCCGAATATTGGACCGCGCGCGTCAAGCCCGGCCGCATCATCTTCGAAGTCGATGGTGTGCCCGAGAATATCGCCCGCGAAGGTTTTGCTTTGGCTGCTGCGAAGCTGCCGATCCGGACCAAGTTCATTCAGCGTTTGGCTGGGGAGGCTTGATTATGGCCAATGCCGTTACTGAACTCCGCGCCAAGACGCCCGACCAGTTGAAGGAACATCTGGTCGAGCTGAAGAAGGAGCAGTTCAACCTGCGTTTCCAGAAGGCCTCTGGCCAGCTGGAAAACACTGCCCGGGTGCGCCAGGTTCGTCGCGAGATCGCGACGGTCCAGACGTTGCTCGCCAACCGCGCTGCCTCGTAGGAGATTGACCAATGCCTAAGCGCATTCTTCAGGGTGTTGTGGTCTCCGACGCGATGGACAAAACTATTGTTGTTCGTGTCGAGCGCCGCGTGATGCATCCGGTGTATAAGAAGTTCATCCGGCGCTCGAAGAAGTACAGCGCCCATGATGAAAGCAACAGCTACAAGGTCGGCCAGGTCGTTCGCATTCAGGAATGCGCTCCGATCTCGAAGACCAAGTGCTGGACCGTGATCACCGAGGAAGCCGCGTCGTAAGACGGGGCTTTTCGGCAGAGAAAGGAAAAAGTCGATATGATCCAGATGCAAACCAACCTGGACGTCGCCGATAATTCGGGAGCCCGCCGGGTGCAGTGCATCAAGGTTCTTGGCGGTTCTCACCGCACGATCGCCCATGTGGGCGACGTGATCGTTGTGTCCATCAAAGAGGCGATCCCCCGGGGTCGCGTCAAGAAGGGCGACGTTCACCGTGCGGTTATCGTGCGGACTGCCAAGGAAATCCGTCGGGCTGATGGCTCCGCCATCCGTTTCGACCGGAATGCCGCCGTGCTGATCAACAAGCAGGGTGAACCGATTGGCACGCGTATTTTTGGGCCGGTGACTCGTGAGCTTCGCGGTAAGAAGTACATGAAGATCATCTCCCTGGCTCCCGAGGTGCTCTAATGGCCGCTAAGGTTAAGAAGGGCGATCAGGTTATCGTGATCGCAGGCAAGGATAAGGGCAAGAAGGGCGAAGTCCTTCGTGTCATCCCCACCGAGAATCGCGTCGTTGTCCAGGGTGTCGGTATCGTTACCAAGCACACCAAGCCGAGCATGACCACCCAGGGTGGTCTGGTGAAGCAGGAGGCGGCAATTCACGTCTCCAACGTCGCGCATGTCGACCCCAAGAGCAATGAAGCGACCCGCGTCGGCTTCAAGACTCTCGAGGACGGCACCAAGGTCCGCATCGCCCGCAAGTCGGGCGAGCAGATCGATCGCTGAGGGGAGATCCGACTATGACTGCGCGTATGCGTGAGCATTACGATAACGTGGTCCGCAAGGCCCTCCAGGAGCAGTTCAACTACGCGAACCCGCTCCAGGTGCCGCGGATCGAAAAGATCGTCATCAACATGGGCGTTGGCGAAGCCGCGCTCGATTCGAAGAAGATCGAAGGCGCTGTCACCGACCTGACGGCGATTTCCGGTCAGAAGCCGATTGTGACCCGTGCGAAGAAGTCCATCGCCGCTTTCAAGCTGCGTGAAGACCAGATCGTCGGTTGCAAGGTGACCCTGCGCAAGGAACGCATGTATGAGTTCCTGGACCGTCTGATCACCATTGCCCTGCCGCGCGTCCGCGATTTCCGCGGCGTCTCCGGGAAGAGCTTCGATGGTCGTGGCAACTATGCCATGGGCCTGAAGGAGCAGCTGATTTTCCCGGAAATCAATTACGATCGCGTTGATCGTGTTCGTGGCATGGACATCGTGTTCGTGACGACCGCTGAGAGCGACGAGGAGTGCAAGGCACTTCTCAAGGCGTTCCAGATGCCGTTCGTCAGCTGACCCGGCAGGAGACATCACATGGCTAAGACTAGCTCTGTTGAGCGCAACAAGAAGCGCGAGCGTCTGGCGAAGCAGTTCGCCAACCGTCGCGCTAAGCTGAAGACCCTGATCAAGGACCAGAATGCGGACCCCGAGGAACGCTTTGCTGCCGTCTTGAAGCTGGCCCAGCTGCCCCGTAACTCGTCGTCGACCCGTGTTCGCCTGCGTTGCGAAGTGACGGGCCGTCCCCGCGGCAACTACCGCAAATTCAAACTCTGCCGCGTCCAGCTGCGGGAACTTGGCTCGAAGGGCCAGATCCCCGGCATGGTGAAGTCCAGCTGGTAAGGAGACGCCGAAGATGATGACCGATCCCCTTGGGGATATGCTGACGCGCATCCGCAACGGCCAGATGGCTCGCAAGACCTCTGTGACCGCGCCGGCTTCCCGACTCCGCGCTAATGTGCTCGAAGTTCTGAAGCGCGAAGGCTATATCCGTGGCTACAGCGAAGCCCCCGTTCGTGCGGGTGTGTCCGAGCTGACCATTGAATTGAAGTATCACGAAGGCCAGCCTGTGATTCGCACGATTTCGCGCGTTTCCAAGCCCGGCCGCCGCGTTTATTCGCGGATCAAGGACCTGCCGAAGGTTTCCAACGGCCTGGGTATCTCGATCCTGTCGACCCCGCGTGGCGTGATGTCCGATGCTGAGGCCCGCACTGCCAATGTTGGCGGCGAAGTCCTCTGCCAGGTCTTCTAAGGAGCCCGGATATGTCGCGAGTTGGTAAATATCCTGTGGTGGTGCCGAGCGGCGTCACCGTGACCGTCGCCGGGTCCGAGGTTTCCGTTAAGGGCAAGTTGGGCGTTTCCGCGCTCACCGTTGTCGATGACGTTGAAGCCAGCCTGGAAGGTGACAAGCTGTGGGTGAAGCCCAAGAGCGAGTCGAAGCGCGCCCGTATGATGTGGGGCACCACCCGTGCCCTGTTGAACAACATGGTTAAGGGTGTGAGCGAAGGCTTCACCGTCAACCTGGACATCAACGGCGTGGGCTATCGCGCTGCTGTGCAGGGTCAGACCCTGCAGCTGCAGTTGGGCTTTAGCCATGACGTGAACTACCCGATCCCTGACGAGATCGCCATCAAGTGCGAGAAGCCCACCAGCATCTCGATCACTGGCAAGGACCGTCAGCGCGTTGGGCAGGTCGCCTCTGAAATCCGTGCGTACCGTGGTCCCGAGCCCTACAAGGGCAAGGGTATCAAGTACGTTACTGAAACGATCCTCCGCAAGGAAGGCAAGAAAAAGTAGGGCTGCGCCATGCTGTCGTCGAAAGACCTTTTCCTGCGCCGCCAGAAGCGCAACCGCTTTGCCCTCCGCAAGAAGGCCGGTGGTCGTCCGCGTCTCTCGGTGTTCCGTTCCTCGAAGCACATTTATGTGCAGATTATCGATGACGTGAAGGGGGCCACTCTGGCTTCCGCCTCGACCGTCGATATCGAGATCAAGGGCGAGCTGAAGACCGGTGCCGATATTTCGGCTGCCGTTCGTGTCGGCAAGCTCATCGCTGAGCGCGCCATCAAGGCTGGCATCACCGATGTGGTGTTTGACCGTGGTGGCTACATCTACCATGGCCGGGTGAAAGCCCTGGCCGATGCTGCCCGCGAAGGCGGGCTGTCGTTCTAAAGGGATCTCAAAATGGCACGTAACCCGAATCCCGAGCGTGGCGATCGTCCGAACCGCGGTGAGCGGACCGGCGAACGGGGCGAACGCGGACAGCGTCGCTCCGGCCCGCAGAACGAGAATGCGCGTGATCGTGAAGAAAGCGATCTGGTAGACAAGCTCGTTCATATCAACCGCGTTGCCAAGGTGGTGAAGGGCGGACGTCGTTTCGCCTTCGCCGCTCTGGTTGTGGTTGGCGACGCCAAGGGCCGCGTCGGCTATGGCTCCGGTAAGGCCCGCGAGGTCCCCGAAGCCATCCGCAAGGCGACCGAACAGGCCAAGCGCAACATGATCCGCGTCGCCCTTCGTGAAGGTCGCACGCTGCATCATGACGCCAACGGCCACTTCGGTGCCGGTCGCGTGGTTCTGCGCGCCGCTCCGGCCGGTACCGGCATCATCGCCGGCGGCCCGATGCGCGCTGTCTTCGAGACCATGGGTGTGCAGGACGTTGTTGCCAAGTGCATTGGCACCTCCAACCCGCACAACATGATCAAGGCTACCTTCGACGCTCTGGTCAACGTGGCTTCGCCGCGCCAGATCGCCGCTAAGCGTGGCAAGAAGGTTGGCGAGATCGTCGGTCGTCGTGATGGCGCCGCCGCTGCCACCGCCGTGAAGGAGTGATCATGATGGCCAAAAAGACCGTCAAGGTGACGCAGACCGGCAGCCCGATTGGCCGTACCAAGGATCAGGAAGCAACCCTGATCGGCCTGGGGCTGAACAAGCTTCACCGCTCTCGCGAACTGGAGGACACTCCTTCGGTCCGCGGCATGATCAACAAGGTGCGTCACCTGCTGAGCGTCGACGAGGCGTAAGCAAGGGACGGGTTGACAAGGCGTGTTCCGGTTCGCCCTTTGGGGCGAATTGGAACGCGCCCTTCGACTTAAGGACGGCACGGCCGTCCCCTTTAGAATACGGCGGTGCCGCCGGAAGGATTGATAAATGAAACTGAACGACATTCGCGATAATGACGGCGCCCGCAAGGCTCGCATCCGCGTCGGCCGTGGTATCGGCTCCGGCAAGGGCAAGACCGGCGGCCGAGGCGTCAAGGGTCAGACCTCGCGCACCGGCGTGGCCATCAACGGCTTCGAAGGCGGCCAGATGCCCATCTACCGCCGTCTGCCCAAGCGCGGCTTCAAGAACATCTTCCGGCTGGATTATGCCGAAGTGAATCTTGACCGTCTGCAGGACGCCATCACCAAGGGCAAGCTGAACGCTGCCGAGACCATCACCGGCGCCGCTCTGGTGGCTGCTGGCGTGCTCGGCTCCGTCCTGGACGGCGTTCGTCTGCTGGGCCGTGGTGCTGTGACCAGCAAGATCACCATCGAGGTTGCCGGTGCGACCGCCGGCGCCATTGCCGCCGTCGAAAAGGCCGGTGGCAGCGTGGTGGTGGTGGCCCCCAAGGCTCCCAAGGCCGAAGTCGCCGCCTAAAGTTCTCTGCAAGGCTCGGGACGAGGCGCTGGCTTCATCCCGAGCTTCGCGGTAGAAGAAGAGTTCGTCCTGCGGGCGTCAGGAGCGCATCGGTGAAAACCGGGGCTCCGTCCGCAAGTTCCAGTCATCCTAGGGTCCGGAGATCTTCATGGCATCGGCCGCAGAGCAACTCGCAGCCAACATGAACATGGGCGTTTTCGCCAAGGCAACCGAGCTGAAAAAGCGCATTTGGTTCACCTTGGCCGCTCTGGTGGTTTATCGTTTGGGCACCTGGATTCCGGTGCCTGGCGTTGACCCGCATGTTCTTGCCGACGTCTTCCAGACCTCTGGCGGCGGAATTTTGGGTATGTTCGATATGTTCGCCGGCGGCGCTTTGAAGCGCATGACGGTGTTCGCTTTGAACATCATGCCTTACATTTCCGCCTCGATCATTCTGCAGCTGATGACCACCGTCATCCCCAGCCTGGAAGCCTTGAAGAAGGAAGGCGAGCAGGGTCGCAAGAAGATCAATCAATATACCCGCTATGCTACGGTGGCCATTGCCGCCGTGCAGGCCTATGGCATCGCCATGGGGCTCGAGAGCATGACCGGCCGCAGTGGCGCCGCTGTGATCGACCCTGGTTTCTTCTTCCGCTTCACCACCGTCGTCACCCTGGTGGGCGGCACCATGTTCCTGATGTGGCTGGGCGAGCAGATCACCGCCCGCGGTATCGGCAACGGCACGTCGCTGATCATCTTCGCCGGTATCGTCGCCAATCTGCCCAACGCCATTGCCGGAACCCTGGAACTGGGCCGTACTGGGGCCATGTCGCCCGTGCTGATCATCTTCCTGATCTTCATGGCTGCCGGCATTATCGGTTTGATTGTCTTTGTTGAACGCGCCCAGCGCCGGATCATCGTGCAATATCCCAAGCGGCAACAGGGCAACAAGGTGTTCGGCGGTGAGTCGACCCATCTGCCTTTGAAGCTGAACACCGCCGGCGTCATTCCGCCGATCTTCGCCAGCTCGATCTTGCTGATGCCGATGACGGCGGCCGGTTTCGCTGCCGGCAATGGCCCGGAATGGCTGAACACCATGCTGGCTTTGATGGGCCGTGGTCAGCCCCTGTATCTGGCGCTGTATCTCGGCCTGATCGTGTTCTTCGCCTTCTTCTATACGGCCGTGGTCTTCAATCCGGTGGAGACGGCCGAGAACCTGAAGAAGCATGGCGGTTTCATTCCCGGTATCCGGCCGGGCAAGAGCACCTCCGATTACCTGGATCATGTGCTGACACGTCTGACCGTGATTGGCGCCGCCTATTTGGCCGGTCTGTCGATCCTGCCGGAAATCCTCATCAGCCGCTTTTCGGTGCCCTTCTATTTTGGCGGCACCAGCCTGCTGATCGTGGTGACAGTGACCATGGACACGGTGGCCCAGATCCAGTCACACCTGCTTGCGCATCAATATGAAGGCCTTATCAAGAAGGCTAAACTGCGAGGAAGGCGAGGCTGAGAGATGCATCTGATTCTGTTGGGACCGCCCGGAGGCGGCAAAGGAACCCAAGCCAAGCGTCTGCAGGACGATTATGGCCTGATCCAACTGTCCACCGGCGACATGCTGCGTGCGGCCGTCGCTGCCGGCACCGAAGTCGGCAAGCGGGCGAAGGCCGTCATGGAGGCCGGGCAGCTGGTCTCTGACGACATCGTCATCGGCATTATCTCTGATCGCATCAGCCAGCCGGACTGCGCCAAGGGCTTTATCCTTGACGGTTTCCCGCGCACGGTGGCCCAGGCGGAAGCCTTGGGCGTCATGCTGACCGAGCGGGGTTTGAAGATTGACGCCGCCATCGAGGTGCGCGTCCCTGACCATATGATTGTCGAGCGGATCACCGGGCGCTATACCTGCGCTAAGTGTGGCGCCGGCTATCACGACCAGTTCCAGCGTCCCAAGACGGATGGCGTTTGCGATTCTTGCGGAGGAACCGAGTTCTCCCGCCGCGCCGACGACAATGCTGCCACCGTGCAGTCCCGACTGGATGCTTACCACGCGCAGACCGCGCCGATCCTTCCCTACTACGAAAAGAAGGGCGTGCTGCAAGTCGTGGACGGAACGCTTCCCATTGAGGAAGTGACAAATCGGCTGAAGGTGATTGTCGAAGGCGCATGACGTGGTTGACAGGGCGAAGATTCACCCTATAATCGCGCACCTTCGGAAATCCCAGCATCAGCTAGGGTGAAGTTTTTATTTTGACTGAGGAGTAGACAGCCTTGGCGCGTATCGCTGGCGTTAACATCCCGACCAACAAGCGGGTGCTGATCGCGCTGACCTACATTCATGGGATTGGCCGCGCCAAGGCGCAGCAGATCGTTGATAAGGTCGGCATTCCGGAGGAGAAGCGGGTCAACCAGCTCTCGGACGACGAGATTCTGAAGATTCGCGAACTCATTGATCGTGATTTTGTGGTGGAAGGCGATCTTCGTCGCGAAGTGGCGATGCACATCAAGCGCCTGATGGACTTGGGCTGCTATCGCGGCCTGCGTCACCGCCGCGGCCTGCCGGTGCGCGGCCAGCGCACCCACACCAATGCCCGCACCCGCAAGGGTCCGGCTAAGCCGATTGCCGGCAAGAAGAAGGCGACCCGTTAATATGGCCAAGGCAGCTGCTCAGCGTCCGCGTCGTCGCGAACGCAAGAACATCACCTCGGGCGTGGCTCATGTGAACGCTACGTTCAACAACACGATGATCACCATCACCGACGCTCAGGGCAACACCATTGCCTGGTCGTCGTCGGGTATGCAGGGCTTCAAGGGTTCGCGCAAGTCGACCCCTTACGCTGCCCAGGTGGCTGCCGAGGATGCCGGCCGCAAGGCCGCCGAGCATGGCATGCGTACCCTGGAAGTCGAGGTCAAGGGCCCCGGCGCCGGGCGTGAGTCCGCTCTGCGCGCTCTGCAGGCTGTTGGCTTCGCCATCACCTCGATCCGCGATGTGACCCCGATCCCGCACAACGGTTGCCGTCCGCGCAAGCGTCGTCGGGTCTAAGGTCCCTTCGCAAATCTTTGGTGCACCGCCGGTCCGTTGGGCCGGCGGTTGCGCCGTTGGACAACACGGCTTTGTCTGCCGTTCCTAGCATGAGGCTACGCCCGTGATTCAACGCAACTGGCAGGAACTGATCAAACCGAACAAGCTGGCCATCGAGCCGGGCGCGGATGCCGCCCGCAGCGCCGTTGTGGTCGCTGAGCCGCTGGAGCGTGGTTTCGGCCTGACGCTGGGCAATGCCCTGCGTCGCGTGCTGCTGTCCTCGCTGCAGGGCGCAGCCGTCACCGCGATCCAGATCGAAGGCGTGCTGCACGAGTTCTCGTCGGTCCCCGGCGTTCGTGAAGATGTCACCGACATCATCCTGAACATTAAGACCCTTGGCCTGCGTATGCATGGCGAAGGGCCGAAGCGCATGAGCCTGCGCGCCACCGGTCCTGGCGAAGTCAAGGCCGGCATGATCGAGTCCGGTCACGATATCGAGATCATGGATCCCGATCTGGTGCTGTGCACCCTGGATGTCGGCGCCACTCTGAACATGGAATTTACCGTCGAAAGCGGTAAGGGCTATGTGGCCGCTGTTCTGAACCGTCCCGAAGACAGCCCGATCGGCCTGATTCCGATCGACGCCATTTTCTCGCCGGTCCGCAAGATCGCCTACAAGGTGGAAAACACCCGCGTTGGTCAGGTCACCGACTACGACAAGCTGTCGATGACCCTTGAGACCAATGGCGCTGTGACCCCTGAGGACGCGGTGGCCTTGGCTGCCCGCATTCTGCAAGACCAGCTGCAGCTGTTCATCAACTTCGAGGAACCCCAGGCGGTTGCCGAGGAAGAGAAGAAGGACGAACTGCCCTTCAACAAGAACCTGCTGCGTAAGGTTGACGAGCTTGAGCTGTCGGTCCGTTCGGCCAACTGCTTGAAGAACGACAACATCATCTATATCGGCGACCTGGTGCAGAAGACCGAGGCGGAAATGCTCCGCACTCCGAACTTCGGCCGCAAGTCGCTGAACGAGATCAAGGAAGTGCTGGCTCAGATGGGCCTGCACCTCGGTATGGAAATTCCCAATTGGCCGCCGGAGAACATCGAAGAGCTGGCCAAGAAGCTGGAAGAGCCCTACTGATCTTTTGATTTTGCCTATCCCACCGTACACGACCGCAGCTCTGGTAACGGAGTTGCGGCCCGCGGCGGTGGGTTTTTACTTATCGGCGTCGTGCGCGACGCCAAGCCCAGAGGAGAGTACAAATGCGTCACGGTATGTCCGGTCGTAAGCTGAACCGCACCAGCACTGCCCGTAAGGCCCTGTTCATCAGCCTGGCTCACGCCCTGCTGAAGCACGAGCAGATCAAGACCACCTTGCCGAAGGCTAAGGACCTGCGTCCTATCGCCGAGAAGCTCGTCACTCTGGGCAAGCGCGGTGACCTGCACGCCCGTCGTCAGGCCATTTCCTACCTGAAGGACGAGAAGATCGTCACCAAGCTGTTCTCGACCCTGGCCGAGCGCTACAAGGACCGTCAGGGTGGCTACACCCGCGTTCTGAAGGCCGGTTTCCGTTATGGCGACGCCGCTCCGATGGCCATCATCGAGTTCGTTGACCGCGACGTGACCGCTAAGGGCCAGGACAGCGGCCCGGTGCAGATCAACGACGACGGCGAAGAATAAGCCCTTCGCGTCAGCGACTGATTGAGATGAGGCAGCCTCTTGGGGCTGCCTCTTTTCTTTTGTGGTGTTAGACTTATATCGCTTCTGATTTTACCTTCGCCGCTTGGGGAACCCATCCATGATGCCGCGCCGCCTGACGACGTTCCTGCTGCTTGCCGCCCTGGCCGTGCCCAGCCTTGCCGTCGGGCAAAGCGTCCCTCAAAGCAAGGAGCAGGTGCAGATGAGCTTCGCCCCGGTGGTGAAGCAAGTGGCTCCGGCGGTGGTCAACATTTACACCCGTCGAGTGATCCGCCAGAACATCTCTCCTTTGCTGGCCGACCCGTTTTTCCGCCAGTTCTTCGGCCAAGGCATGGGCCTGCCCAAGGATAAAGTGGAACGGTCCCTGGGCTCGGGCGTGCTGATCCGTAGCGACGGTCTGGTGGTGACCAACAATCACGTAATCCAGAATTCCCAGGAAATCACCGTGGTACTGTCGGATCGCCGCGAATACGAGGCCACTTTGGTGGGCAGCGATGGGCGCACCGATCTGGCGGTGCTGAAGATTGATGCCGGAACCGAGAAGCTGCCGACCCTGCCCTTGGGGGATTCCGACGCCCTGGAAGTAGGCGATCTGGTCCTGGCTCTGGGCAATCCCTTTGGTGTGGGCCAGACGGTGACCATGGGCATCGTTTCGGCGCTGGCGCGCACGGGCGTCGGCCTGTCTGACTATCGCTCCTTCATTCAGACCGACGCGGCGATCAATCCCGGCAATTCGGGGGGCGCCCTGGTGGATCTGCAAGGACATCTGGTCGGCATCAACAGCGAAATTTACTCTCAGAGCGGCGGCTCCATCGGCATTGGCTTCGCCATTCCGGCCAATATGGTCAAGACGGTCACCGAAAGCATCACCAGCGGCGGCAAGGCGGTGCGGCCTTGGCTGGGAGCCGGCGGGCAGGGGGTGACGGGCGATATGTTCCAGTCCCTGAAGCTTGATCGCCCGCAGGGCGTGCTGGTCAGCGCCATTCATAAGGGCAGTCCCGCCGAGGCGGCAGGCTTGCGCGTCGGCGACGTGGTGACGGCCATCAATGGCAAAATGGTCGATGACGCCGAGGCCTTGCGCTTCCGCATCGCCATGCTGCCGGTGGGGGGCACGGCGACGTTGTCGGTGATGCGGGGCGGCCAGCCGGTTTCCCTGCAGGCCAAACTGATGCCGCCGCCGGACCAGCCGGCCCGTGACACCACCGACCTTGCTGGCCACACGCCATTTTCCGGGGCGACGGTCGCCAACATGAACCCGGCCTTGGCCGATGAGTTGGGGCTGGATGTGGTCGAGCCGGGCACCACCATCATCCGCATCAAGGCTGGAACCGTGGCCTACCGCCTGCAATTCCAGCCCGGAGACATTATTGTCAAGGTGAACCACCAGAACGTCGCCTCGGTGGCCGATTTGCGCGCAGCCTTAAGCGGAACGCCTGCGGGGTGGGATGTAACCATCCGCCGCAATGGCGAAACTTTATCCATGAGCATCGGGAACTGAGGTGGCAGGCCTTTTCGATCATCAGGCGTCCCGTCCTCTGGCTGACCGCCTGCGCCCTAAAAGTTTAAGCGAGGTTGTCGGCCAAGACCATGTGGTGGGGCCGACCGGGCCTTTGGGCCGCATGTTGGGGCAGGGGCGTCTGAGTTCGGTGGTGCTGTGGGGGCCGCCTGGCTGTGGCAAGACCACCATCGCCCGTTTGCTGGCTGAACAGACCGACCTGCATTTCGAGCTGCTGTCGGCGGTGTTCTCGGGCGTTGCTGATCTGCGCAAAGTGTTCGACGCCGCCGCCAAACGGCGGATGGGTGGTCAGGGCACCTTGCTGTTCGTCGATGAAATCCACCGCTTCAACCGGGCGCAGCAGGATGGGTTTCTGCCCTATGTGGAGGATGGCACGGTCATCCTGGTGGGGGCCACCACCGAGAATCCGTCGTTCGAACTGAATGCCGCTTTGCTGTCGCGAATGCAGGTGCTGGTGCTGCGTCGCCTGGATGATGATGCTCTTGATAAACTGTTGGCGCGAGCCGAGGCCGAGGCTGGGCGAGCTCTGCCGCTGACCGAAGATGGCCGCGCCGCCTTGCGGGCGATGGCCGATGGCGATGGCCGTTATTTCCTTAATCTGGTGGAAGAGGTTCTGGCCTTGCCGCCGGAACCGGCCCTGGACGCCAAGGCTCTGGCTGCCGCCGTGCAAAAGCGGATGCCGCTTTATGACAAGGCTCAGGAAGGTCACTACAATCTGATTTCGGCCCTGCATAAAAGCCTGCGGGGCTCGGATACGGACGCCGCTTTGTATTGGATGGCCCGCATGTTGGCGGGGGGCGAAGACCCCTTGTTCATCGCCCGCCGCCTGACCCGCTTCGCTGTGGAGGATGTGGGGCTGGCCGATCCCAACGCCCTGGTGCAGGCTTTGGCCGCCTGGGATTTCTATGAGCGCCTGGGCAGCCCCGAGGGGGAACTGGGGCTGGCCCAACTGGTGATCTATCTGGGCACGGCCCCCAAATCCAACGCCGCCTATAAAGCCTTTGGCGCGGTGAAGCGTGCGGCCAAGGAAACCGGCTCGTTGATGCCGCCCATGCATATCCTGAACGCGCCCACC
>Ga0209415_10009187_pt1 | contig 17014 bp, 14 predicted proteins | sample PeaSoiSIISIP2007_FD_187696 | JGI IMG/M metagenome (GOLD analysis project Ga0209415, IMG submission 187696) | Peat soil microbial communities from Weissenstadt, Germany - SII-SIP-2007 (SPAdes) (version 2) | ecosystem: Environmental > Terrestrial > Soil > Wetlands > Peat | place: Germany... | reverse complement strand
GGGCCCAAGCAACATAGGCATAGTGGAGCACATCCGCCATCAGCGCGGACGCGCCCACTCTTCGCCCACCTCACCCATCGCCTGACGTACATCTCAAGCTCAGTAGCGGCTGAAACCTCGCTGCGCTTTTGCTCATAAAGCCGAGATGCTTTCTCGATGAAGTTTGCAATCGTCTTCTTAGCCACGCTCAGCCCGGCCGGACTGAAATGATAGCCGAGGAAGTCGAAGCCGCGTTCGATCCTGCCGATGAAAGTCTTGTCTGGGTGTTTCTCCAGACCGAGCGCCCCTAACATCTGGTTGACCACCTTCACCGCGCCGCGCAGCTGCCAGCGGGTCGGGGCGAGGATGAGGATGTCGTCCATGAAGCGGATATATAACAGGTGAAGCTTGGCGGCCGCCGCATCGAGCGCATTGAGAAAGAACGCCCCGATCAAGGGGCTCAGCGGGCAGCCCAGCGAAATGCCTTTCTCATAGTCCCAGAACACCCCGCCCCGCTCGGATGTTCGCCTGAGATACTGGCCTAAGAGGTTCAGCACCCGTCGATCCTTGATGTGGACCGCCAGCTGGTCGAGCAGCATCAAGTGGTCGATGGAGGCATAATAGGACTTCACGTCGGTCCTCAGCACGAAGCGGTTGTCCGGGAGATGGTCGCGGACCTCTCGCACGGCATACTTTGCACCGCCGTGGCCCTTGAGGTGGGTGCAGCGGTCCGAGACCGGCAACTGCTTGGCCAGCACAAGCGCAAGGGCTTTCAGAACCAGCGCATCGCGTGCCGACCACAGATCGGTTTCCTCGCCATTCTTGAGCGTGACCCTGGATAGCAGCGAGAAGCGATAGCTCCCCGCGTGGAGCTGGTCCTTGATGTGCTCCTTCTCGCGCGGCCAGCGGCGGCGGAACGCCCATACGTCGGAGTTGGCCGAATAGTCCCGTCGCCGCCGGCGCAGCCACTCTTAGGCGCTGTCCAGCACGTCGTCGGAGGCGAGTTGCGCGAGGATTGTCACATCAGAAGCCATTTTCAGCGCGCGATCGCCTCACCCTTATGGTGCGTTCGCACAGGCGGCCGTTTCGCACGCTTCATCGTTTCGACGCACGATCCTTTTGCGCCGACGCATGATCCTTCTTCTCACTTACTTGGACGTGGACGGTCGACTCGATGTCTCCCGTGGTCAAGTACCCAATGACGTAGACCGTGTCCTCTCCTACGAATCCGGGGTCGGACTTGTAAAAGATGCCAGCCAGTTTCATACTTTTTTCTTGGCAAGCAGGGCCATCAGTTTCGCGAATCACGACGCTCCCATGGTCGGCCCGCGCCCAAACCGCGGGAGCGTGAGTTTTCATGTCGCAATCGTACGCAAACCCAACCCTCGATTCGATCCCGGGACGGACGGTGAAATCTGGCTTTGGAGGGCCTCCTGCGATTGCCGCTCCTGCGAAATGTGTCGCGAATATGAGAACAAGCGCCGCGGTCTTGACTGATGCCATCTTTGAATTCCTGCTCTCTTGCCGCCGTGCAAATCCATGGTTTTTTACGTGCGGCGTGATCAGTCGGTTTGGCCTTGCTGCGTGACCTCGGAGACGTTGGCGAACGGGCCTGGTGCACCGACTTTCAGTGAAAGTGGGCTATTCCCGCGGCGCGACGAGCTAGGTGAAGCAGGATCACGATGTTGTGTCGCGGCAAGGTAATGATTACCGCTGTGCTCGTCGCGTCAAGGACTTTTTTTCCACGTTGCTCGTCGCCGCGCGACAATCAGCGATAGTCAGGCGGTCGGGCTTGCAGATTCAGATTTGGTCCGGCGTGCGTTGGGCCGAAGCCAGCGCCATCCAGCGGGGGGTCCCGCCGGGTGCGACTAACAGCTGCCGCTGACAATGATCGGTCGCGCGCGCAGCATCGGCGCGCGACCTATACCAGCCGGCTTTGCTCGACCGCCGCAGCGATGAAGCTTGCAAAGAGCGGATGCGGTTCGAACGGCCGTGACTTCAATTCGGGATGATATTGTACGCCGATGAACCAGGGATGGCCCATGAGTTCGATCGTCTCCGGCAATAGACCGTCGGGGGAGAGGCCGGCGAAGATGAGCCCCTTATCCTCGAGTTGCTCGCGGTAGGTCATATTGACCTCGTAGCGATGCCGGTGGCGCTCTGAGATTTCCGTTGCGGCATAGATGCCGGCGATCTTGGAGCCGGGCTTCAAATACGCCTGATAGGCGCCGAGCCGCATCGTGCCGCCGAGATCGCCCTCGGCGGCGCGCACCTGCAGTTCGTTGTCGCGCATCCATTCGGTCATCAGGCCGACGACGGGATGTTTGGTTGGGCCAAACTCGCTCGAATTGGCATCCGGAATGCCGGCCAGCGAACGCGCCGCCTCGACGACCGCCATTTGCATGCCGAAGCAAATGCCAAAATAGGGAACTCTGCGCTCGCGGGCGAAACGCGCCGCGAGAATCTTGCCTTCCGCGCCGCGCTGGCCGAATCCGCCGGGCACGAGAATCCCGTCGACATGCTCGAGTCGCTGCGCCGGATCGCTCCCCTCGAAGACTTCCGATTCGATCCAGTCGAGCCGGACTTTCACGCGATTGGCCATGCCGCCATGCGCCAAAGCCTCGATCAAGGACTTATACGCGTCCTTCATCCCCGTATATTTGCCGACGATGGCGATCGTCACTTCGCCTTCGGGATTGCGAATGCGTTCGGTGATCGCGTTCCAGCGGCTCATGTCGGGCTTCGGCGCCGGCTCGATGCCGAAAGCGGCGAGAACCTCCTGATCCAGCCCGCCGGCATGATAGGCGCGCGGCACATCATAGACGGAGGCGACGTCACGCGCCTCGATCACCGCGCTTTCCCGCACATTGCAGAACAGGCCGATCTTGCGGCGCTCCTCGCGGGCGATCTCGCGGTCCGTCCGGCAGAGGAGAATATTGGGCTGAATGCCGATCGACCTCAGTTCCTTGACCGAATGCTGGGTCGGCTTGGTCTTCAACTCGCCGGCGCTCGGGATAAAGGGCAGCAGCGTCAGATGGACATAGATGGCGTGCCCGCGCGGCAGATCATTGCCGAGCTGGCGGATCGCTTCCAAAAACGGCAGGCCCTCGATATCGCCGACCGTGCCGCCGATCTCGACGAGCACGAAATCGAAGCCTTCGTTGCCGCGCAGGATGAATTCTTTGATCTCGTTCGTCACATGCGGGATGACCTGCACGGTCGCGCCGAGATAATCGCCGCGTCGCTCCTTGCTGATGATCTCCTGATAGATGCGGCCGGTCGTGATATTGTCGTCGCGCACCGCGGCGCGGCCGGTGAAGCGCTCGTAATGACCGAGGTCGAGATCGGTTTCCGCGCCGTCGTCGGTGACGAAAACTTCGCCGTGCTGATAGGGACTCATCGTCCCCGGATCGACGTTGAGATAGGGGTCGAGCTTGCGCAGGCGGACCGTATAGCCGCGTGCTTGAAGCAAAGCGCCCAGAGCCGCCGAAGCGAGCCCCTTACCCAGAGAGGAGACCACGCCGCCGGTGATGAAAATATACCGCGCCATGGACCTCGGCGTTTATCCTGTTTCCGGCGGTTTGGGGAGCCTATTTATCGGATTTTTTCCCGAAGAGTTCCTCGGCCGCCGTGCCAACACCGATATCGGGATGTTCTCCACAATATGTGCCGACCCGCGAGGCGGCTTCACGCTGACGCCGCGCAGCACGCCAGCCGGCATACTGCCTCGATCATTGTGAACGCGGCGCCTCCGGTTGCGGCGGAGCGGCCGGCGCGGTGGACCCTGCAGCGGGCGCCTGCTGCTGCTCCTGCCGCTCCTGCTGCATTTTCTTGAGTTGATCGACCAAGCTTCCCTGCCCGGTCGGCACGGCCGGCGCGCTGGTCCCTGCGGGCGGCGTCACTCCCTCGAGAATCGACCTCGGCGCCCGGGTCACATTGGCGACGATCGTCAAGGCAAGGCTGGTCGCGAAAAACATCGCCGCCAGAATTGCCGTGGCACGGGTGAGCACATTGGCCTGGCCGCGGCCGGTCATGAAACCGCCGCCGCCGATCCCCAATGCGCCGCCTTCGGAACGCTGCAGCAGCACTGTCGCCACGAGGGCGATCACCACCATGATGTGGATGACGATGAGAACCGTCTGCATCAAAACCTCTCGCGCATGATCCCGAAAGTCGGCGACCTCTCATGCGACCATTGAAACGACGCGTGAATCACCCTTCCGGTGTCACGCTCCCGCCTGCCCGGCCAGTGGCCCGCGTCATATACCGAGATCGGGCTTCTGGCTAGGGCGCGTTCAGGCATGCTGGGCCGGCCGCTTTACCCCTCGATAGACGCCGGCGATCGCCATGAATTCGGCCGCCTTCAGGCTCGCGCCGCCGACAAGCGTGCCGTCGACATCGCCGATCGTGAGCAATTCCGCCGCATTGGCGGGCTTCACCGAGCCGCCATAGAGAATGCGGACCGCGCAACCGGAACCGGGCAAATATTGCGCCAGGCGGCTGCGCAGGAAGGCATGTATCTCCGCTACGTCGGCCGGGGTCGGAGTGAGGCCGGTACCGATCGCCCACACCGGTTCGTAAGCGATGACGAGATCGTGCGGCGATACCCGATCCGGCAAGGATTGTTCGAGTTGCGCCGCGACCCTCTCCAGTGCCGCGCCGGCCGCGCGCTCGGCTTCGCTCTCGCCGACGCAGAGGATCACCCTGAGGCCGGCGCGCAATCCGGCCTTTGCCTTGGCGCGGACCAAAGCGTCGCTCTCACCATGCTCGGCGCGGCGTTCCGAATGGCCGACAATGACATAGGAGGCGCCGGCGTCCTTCAGCATCTCGGCCGAGATGTCGCCTGTATGGGGCCCGCCTTCGGCCGGATGGCAATCCTGCGCGCCGAGCGCGACCGGCGAGCCCGCGCAAAGCCGCGCCACATCCATGAGCAGCGTGGCGGGCGGACAGACGAGAATTTCAGCCTGCCCGGCGCGGCCGGCAACGACCGCGGCGCGAATGGCGGCGATTTCGGCGAGGTCCGCCCCGCGGCCGTTCATCTTCCAGTTTCCGGCCACAAGCGGCCTCAATCTATCCCGCATAGCACATCCTGCTCTCCAACCCGGCCATATGCCACCCCCCTCGGCAAAGCCGAAGCCGGGCTACCCGAACAACGCCCGATGCATAGACCAGGTCCGGCCAAGGCGTTGCAAGCCCGGGGTCGCCTCCCTATAGTCCGCCGGCCGGCAAACCTCCCTTATCGTACCCGACCCCGGAGATTCCCCAATATGCTCGACGCTTTGCGTGCCTCCAGCCAGACTTGGGTCGGCCGCACCATCATGGCCGTGGTGATGGGGTTGCTCATCATAGCTTTCGGCTTTTGGGGGATCGCCGATATTTTTCGCGGCTTCGGCGCGAACAAGCTCGCCCGCGTCGGTTCGGTCGAAATCACGACCGAAGCCTATCGCGATGCTTATCAAAACGAATTGCTGCGCCTGCAGCAAAAGGAGCGCCGAGCAATCACCGCCGATGAAGCCCACCAAATGGGCCTCGACCGGCAGGTTCTGTGGCGGCTCATCAGCGATGCGGTGCTCGAACAAGAGGCGCGCCGACTCGGTCTCGCAATGTCCGACCAGGATCTTGCAAAACGCGTCGTCGCGGACGACGCCTTCAAGGGACCAAACGGCCAGTTCGATCGCCAGTCCTTCGAGGAGAGGTTGCGTGAGGCCGGCCTGACCGAAAGCCGCTTCGTTGCCGAACAGCGCGCCAACTATCTGCGGGGAGAGATGATTAGCGCGTTGGACAGCGGCTTCAGCGCGCCCAAGGCAATGCTCGAACTCATCAACCGCTATTACAATGAGACGCGCAGCATAGACTATTTCGTGCTTCCGAAAAGCGCGGCCGGCAGCATACCGTCTCCGAGCGATGCGGAACTCAAGGCCTATTACGACGCACGCCGCGACACCTACCGCACGCCTGAATATCGCAAGATCAGCGTCTTGGTGGTGACGCCCAAGAGCCTCGCCGAGCAGCTTATCAAGGACCATCCGATCAGTGACGCGGACGTGGTGAAGCGCTATGACGAGGTGAAGGCCCAACGTTATACGCAGCCGGAACATCGGCAGATCGAGCAAATCGTCTTTCCAGATCAAGCCTCGGCAACGGCGGCGGCAGCCAAGCTCGCCAGTGGCGAGAGCTTCGATGCGCTCGTCGCCGAGCGGAAATTGACGTCGAAGGACATTGATCTCGGCATGGTCACGAAGGCAGACCTCGTCGATAAGGCGGTCGCCGACGCGGCTTTCGGGCTGCCTTCAGGCGGCGTCTCGAAGCCGGTGCAGACCCAATTCGGCTGGGCGATCTTGCATGTCGCCAGGATCATTCCGCCGATCGTCGAGCCGCTCATCGCGGTCAAGGGCGCCATCATCGAGGAGCTGGCGCTGGCCCGCGCGGGCAGCGAGATCAACCAGCTCCACGACGAGATCGAAGATCAGCGCGCCAACGGCAAATCCGTCGCCGAGGCGGCACGCAGCGTCGGGCTCGAAGCGCATAGCATCGATGCAGTCGATGCGCATGGCCGCGACGAGAGCGGCAAGCCGGTCGCCGATCTCGACGATCCGGAAGCGCTCGTCAAGGCAGCCTTTGCCTCCGATGTGGGCGTCGACAATGAACCGATCGGCACGCCCGACGGCGGTACGATCTGGTTCGATGTCCTGAACGTCGAGCCGGCGCGCGCGCAGAGCTTCGCCGAGGTCAAGCAGCAGGTCGATGCGGCTTGGACGCAGGACGAGACCGCCAAGCGCCTTTCCGCGAAGGGTGCGGACCTCGTGAAGAAGCTCAACGCTGGCGAAACCCTTGCCGCGGTCGCCGCTTCGCAAGGCAACCTCGGGATCAAGCACGTCGCCGGCATCAAGCGTTCGGAGCCCCAGGATCTGCCGCAGGCGGTGCTCACCCAGGTCTTCGATCGCAAAGTAGGCGCCGCCGGCTCGGCGGCTGCGGAGGACGGCAACCGCGTGCTGTTCAAGGTCGTCGATGCGAAAGTCCCGCCGCTCGATGTCAATAGACCGGATTTCCGCAACATCGTCGATCAGATGAAGACCGCGCTCGATGAGGACATGGTCGCCCAATACGTCGGCCAGCTCCAAGGCGAGATCGGCGTTCAGATCAATCAGCCGGCGTTGGACTCGATCATCGGCGCTCCGCCCGAATCGGATTGACGGACGCGAGGTATGATCGAGCCCTCCTTCGCGGTTTTCGCCAAGACCTATGAGGATCATGCCGCCGCGCTGCTTTCGACCCGGCTCGTCGGCGATCTCGAAACGCCTGTCTCGGCCTTCCTCAAGCTCTCCGCCGGCCGCGCCGGGCGGCTGTTCCTGCTCGAGTCGGTCGAGGGCGGCGGGGCGCGCGGCCGCTATTCGATGATCGGGCTCGATCCCGACATCGTCTGGCGCTGCTACGGCGATCGAGCGGAAATCAATCGGCAGCCGCTGAGCGACCCTGACGCCTTCGCGCCCTGCCCCGAGGCGCCTCTTGAGGCCTTGCGCGCGCTCATCGCGGAGTCGCAGATCGACGCGCCGGAGGAGCTGCCGCCCATGGCGGCCGGCGTGTTCGGCTATCTCGGCTACGACATGGTCCGGCAGATGGAACGGTTGGCGCTCCCGAAGCCCGATCCGATCGGCGTGCCGGACGCAATCATGCTGCGCCCGACCGTGATAGTGGTGTTCGACAGCGTCAAAGACGAGATCTGGGTCGTCACCCCAGTCCGCCCGACGCGGGGCGGGACGGCAAAAGCGGCCTATGAGCGCGGCCGCGAGCGGATCGAGGCCGTGGTCGAATGTCTCGAAGGCCCGCATGTCCACGATGAGGGCATGAGACCTGCCGGCCCGCAAGCCATCCCGAAATCGAACACGTCGGAAGCGCGCTTTTGCGAGATGGTCGAGCGCGCCAAGGAATATATTCGCGCCGGCGATATCTTTCAGGTCGTGCTCTCGCAGCGTTTCACCGCGCCCTTCGCGCTGCCTGCCTTCGCGCTCTATCGCGCGCTGCGCCGGGTCAATCCGGCGCCATTCCTCTGCTATCTCGATTTCGGCAACTTTCAGATCGTGTGCTCAAGCCCCGAAATCCTGGTGCGCGTGCGCGACGGAAAAGTCACGATCCGGCCGATCGCCGGGACCCGCTGGCGCGGCAAGACGCAAGCCGAGGATGCGCGGCTCGCCGCCGAGCTTTTGGCTGACGAGAAGGAATGCGCCGAACATCTGATGCTGCTCGACCTCGGCCGCAACGACGTCGGCCGCGTGGCGAAGATCGGCACTGTCGAAGTCACCGAGAAGTTCGTCATCGAGCGCTACAGCCACGTCATGCATATCGTCTCAAACGTCGAGGGCGAACTCGGCGAGCATCATGACGTGATCGACGCGCTCTGCGCCGGCTTTCCGGCCGGCACCGTGTCAGGCGCGCCAAAGGTCCGGGCGATGCAGATCATCGACGAATTGGAGACGGACAAGCGCGGCATCTATGCCGGCTGCATCGGCTATTTCGGCGCGCATGGCGACATGGACACCTGCATCATCCTGCGCACCTCGGTGGTGAAGGACGGCTTCATGCATGTTCAGGCGGGCGCCGGCGTCGTCTATGATTCAAATCCCGCCTATGAACAGCGCGAATGCGTGAACAAGGCGCAGGCGCTCTTCCGCGCGGCGGACGAGGCGGTTAAGTTTGCGATAAGGGCAAAGCGCGGGCAATAGGCTGAGAGCGCACACAGTCATGGCCGGGCTTGTCCCGGCCATCCACGCGGTTCAAATCGATACCATGCTGGATGATAGGTCCATGTCCTAAAGATACTCGGCAGGAGCTATCAATCAGAACGACGTGCGGTGGCACGGCGTGGATGGCCGGGACAAGCCAGGACAAGCCCGGCCATGACGATTGAGGGTCCCAGCGCGCTACCGCGCGCGAAAGGTCAGCGGCGTGGTCTCGCCGCGCGCGTGCTGTTCTCTCGCGCGCCGCGCCAATTCGGCGAGCCTGTCTTCTGATCTGGCGAAGCACTCTTTCCAGCCACGCTCCGCCACCATCTCATCCAGGATCAGACCGGCGATGGCTTCCTGCTCGTCTTCCGGCCGGCGGGCGAGCTCGGCGATTGCGCATTCGAGCAATTTGTTCATGTGCATATTCCAAGCTAATCCAGCCTACATCGAATTTCACTCCCGGTCCAACGCGGCTTATGACGCCGTGACGGCGTGCAGACGAGACGGGCGAAGGCAAGTGGGCTTAAGACCACCTTCTGCGTAGTCTGGGCGGGACGCAGCAGAAGGAAGGCGATGAGCGCGACCGCAATCTGGATGCGTACCGCATTCTCACTCTTTGCCAGGAAGTGCCGGATCTTTGGTCTAAAGAGATAGAGGCCCATCATTGCGAGGCGCGAAGCGACGAAGCAATCCAGAACCATCGATACTGGATTGCTTCGCTGCGCGCGCAATGACGGCGCTGGCATGCGTAGCATCGGAGACAACGTCATGGCCGTGGGACAAGCCCGGCCATGACGCAGCCGTGCTACCCCTGCTTCTTCGCGGCGAGAGCGACGGCCCAGAGCGCGCGCACCGCGATCATGTCGGCCAGTCGCGGCTCATGCCGCGCCTTGGCGATGGCCTGGCTCAAAGCGGCGATCATGCGAGCGAGCTTGTCCGACGTCCAAGCCCGGACATGCCGATCGAAGGCCGCACCGTGGCGGAAGCCGGGTCGGCCGGCTTCGGCATCGAGCCGGGCGCGGTGCAGCGCCATCGCATGGCGCAGTGCCGCGCCAAGCAGCAGGTTGTAGTCGCCGCCCTCCGAGAACACGCGTTCTGCCGTTTCCTCCACCGCCCCGAAATCGCCCTCGAAGGCGCCGTTGATGGCGGCGTCGACGACGAGGCTCGAAGCATCCGCGACGATCGCTGCGATATGCTCGACGGTGACCGTGCTGGAGCCGCGCGCATAGAGCAGGAGCTTGCCGAGTTCCGAGCGCGTCGTGAGCCGATCCTGGCCGAGCAGCGAGACGAGAAGCGTCTTCGCCTCCGGTTCGATCTCCAGGCCTGCGGCGCGCAGCTCCGCATCGATGAGCTGCGCAAGGTCCCTGGCCGAATCGGGCGTGCATTCGATCGCCGCCGCATTCGGGCTGTCCTCGCAGAGCCTGCGCAGCGGCGCATCGCGTTTCAGATTCCCCGCCTCGATCACGATCGTGCAGTCGCGCGGCGGCCGCGCGAGCACTGGCTCGAGCGCAGAGACAAAACTCTTGCCTTGCGCATCGATGGCAATCGTGCGCCGGCCGCCGAACAGCGGCATGGTGTTGGCCTCGTCGGCGAGGCGAAGCGGATCGGCGGCGAGCTCGTCGCCGTTCAACCGGAGGAACTGAAACGGATCCTTCGGGTCGTCGATGCTGCGCGCGATGACCTTATGGGCGCGCTCCGACACGAGGCCGGCGTCGGAGCCGAACAGCAGATAGAGGAAAACATCGGGCGGAGGACGGCTGATGAAGCGCTCCGCCTCTGCGGGTCTTACGGCGACCATTCAGGTTCGCGTGGCGAGTTCGGCGGCGACCTGGGTTCGAATCTGATCCGCCAGCACGCGCGCGTCGCGGATTTCCGCATCGCGCGCCGCGCGGACATCGGCAAATCGCGCGCTCGTGCGGTCATAGCTCGCCGCGACGAACGCCCTGCCTTTCAGGATCGGCTCCGGGCCGGCGACGGGAACGAGCTGATAATTGGCGGTCGTCACGACGCTCGACCCGGTGGGAATGCCGGTCACCGTATCGATCAAGGGGGTCTGCGAGGTCTCTTGTATGGTGACGATCAGATGATATTTTGCTGGCACCTGCGCGCCGGTGCCGTTCAGCGCGATGATCAAGTCGTCACCGAGATAGTGGCCGAGCCGGCTGCTGATCGGAGCGACGGCGACGGCCTGCAACTTGTCGGCAAGGCCATCGTCCGTTCCCCCCCAGGACCCATAGAGCGGCTGAACGGTGATACAGCCGGCAAGCAGCGGGAGGGGCGCCAGCGCGGCAAGCCGCAACAGCCACGATGTTCCGGTATCCGCAAATCTAGGCGACGACATTGACGATCCTCTGCGGCACGATGATGACCTTCTTCACCGCCTTGCCATCGAGCGCGCGTCGAACGCCTTCGAGCGCCAGCGCCGCCCTTTCGATGGCCGCGTCATCCGCATTGCGTTCGATCACGAGATCCGCCCGTTTCTTGCCATTCACCTGCACCGGCAGGCCGATCATATCTTCGACGATCAGGCTTTTTTCCGCAACCGGCCATGGCGCTTCGGTCACGAGCGTCGCATGGCCGAGACGCGCCCACCTCTCCTCGGCGAGATGCGGCATCATGGGCGCGAAAAGCCGCACGAATATGTCCGCCGCCTCGCGGAAGGCATAGCGCAGGTCGGCGGCGACCGGCGCGGTCTCGACATTCCCGATCGCCGCGGACAATTTATTTGAAAGATCATAGATTTGCGCGATCGCCCGATTGAACCTTAGGCGGCTCAAATCCTCTTCGACCCGCGCCAGGGCCACATGCGCGGCCTTGCGGACCTTTGTGGCCGCGGCGGAGAATTCGGCAGGGGCTAGCACATCGGGCGGCGCCGCGACCCCGGCGAGTTCCTCAACCAGCCGAAACACGCGCTGGACGAATTTCCCCGCCGCTTGGACGCCCTCCTCGGTCCAGATGACATCGCGTTCGGGGGGCGAGTCGGAGAGCATGAACCAGCGCGCGGTATCGGCGCCATAGGCCGCGATGATCTCGTCCGGATCGACCGTGTTGCGCTTCGACTTCGACATTTTCTCGATCGCGCCGATCTCGACCGGCAGATGGGCGTCGCGGGTGAAGGCGCGGCGGCCTTCCGGCCCGGTCTCGATCGAAACCTCGGATGGCGAAAGATAGCTGCCGTCCTCGGCGCGATAGGTCTCGTGCACGACCATGCCTTGGGTGAAGAGCCCGGCGAAAGGCTCCCGCACGGCATCGGCATGGCCGGTCATGTTCATTGCGCGGGTGAAGAACCGCGAATAGAGCAGGTGAAGGATCGCATGTTCGATGCCGCCGATATATTGGTCGACGGGCAGCCAATGTTCGACCGCGGCCTCGGTGGTTGGCTCCGCGGCGTTCCACGGGTCGGTGAAGCGCAGAAAATACCAGGACGAGTCGACGAACGTGTCCATCGTGTCCGTCTCCCGGCGGGCGGGGCCGCCGCAGCGCGGACAGGCGACGTGCTTGAAGGTCGGATGGCGGTCGAGCGGATTGCCCGGCGCGTCGAAGGAAACGTCCCGCGGCAATTCCACCGGCAGGTCGGCCTCCGGCACCGGCACGACACCGCACTCCGGGCAATGGATGATCGGAATCGGGCAGCCCCAGTAGCGCTGCCGCGAAATGCCCCAGTCGCGCAGGCGGAAGTTGATCTGCCGCCTCCCCTGCGGCCTATTGCCGAACGTGACCTGCTCGAGACGCCTGGCGACTTCCTCTCTGGCGGCCGCGGTCGACAGCCCATCGAGGAAGCGCGAGTTGATGAGCCTGCCGTCGCCCTCATAGGCCGTATCGGTGATTTTGAACGCGGCCGGATCGACGCCCGGCGGACAGACAACTGGCGTATTTCCGAGCCCATAGGCATTGGCGAATTCGAGGTCGCGCTGGTCATGCGCCGGACAGCCGAAGATGGCGCCGGTGCCATAATCCATCAGGACGAAATTGGCGACATAGACGGGCAGCCGCCAATCGGCATCGAAAGGATGGCGCGCCCTCAGCCCCGTGTCATAGCCTCTCTTCTCGGCCGTCTCGATGGCCGCTTCCGATGTTCCGCGGTGGTGGCACTCGGCGATGAAGGCGGCGAGTTCGGGATCGCGCTCCGCGGCGCGCAGCGCGAGCGGGTGATCCGGGGCCAGCGCCAGAAATTTGGCGCCGAACAGCGTGTCGGGCCGGGTCGTATAGACCTCGACCTCGCGCGCATCGAGCTTCGATGTCGGTTCGAGCGCGAATCGGATGCTCAAGCCTTCCGACTTGCCGATCCAATTGCGCTGCATCAGCCGCACCTTCTCAGGCCAGCGGTCAAGCTGATCGAGCGAATCGAGAAGATCTTCGGCGAAGGTTGATATCTTGAAGAACCATTGAGTCAGCTCGCGCTGCTCGACGAGCGCGCCGGAGCGCCAGCCGCGCCCGTCGATGACCTGCTCGTTGGCGAGCACGGTCTCGTCGGCCGGGTCCCAGTTCACTTTCGATTTCTTGCGGTCGACGAGGCCGGCCGCGAGGAAATCCAGAAACATCTTCTGCTGATGCTTGTAATAGGCCGGATCGCAGGTCGCGATCTCGCGCGACCAGTCGAGCGACAGGCCCATCGATTTCAACTGCGCCCGCATGGTTGCGATATTGCTGTACGTCCATATCGCAGGATGGGTCTTATTCTGGACCGCGGCGTTTTCCGCCGGCAGGCCGAAAGCATCCCAGCCCATGGGGTGGAGGACGTTAAAGCCCCGCGCGCGCATGAACCGCGCGACCACGTCGCCCATCGCATAATTGCGCACGTGCCCCATATGGATCCGGCCGGACGGATAGGGGAACATTTCGAGGACGTAATATTTCGGCCGCGGATCTTCGTTACGGGTCCGGAATGATTCCGACTCGTCCCAGATCTTCTGCCATTTCTGTTCCGCTTCGCGGGCGTTGTAGCGCGGCGCGTCCATGCTATCAGGGGCTCCGGGAGACGGTCCGATACAGCATTATTTGGCCAGCTGGGTCAATGTTTCGAGGGCGCGATGGAGAAGAGCACGGGGCGGCGCGAAGGGATTCTCACCCGGCTCGCCGAAGTCAGGGAGCGGATCGCCCGCGCCGCCCGCGACTGCGGCCGCGCTCCCGAGACGGTCACGCTCGTCTGCGTGACGAAAACATTCGACGCCATTGCAATCCGGCCGGTGCTCGAGGCGGGCGAGCGCGTCTTCGGCGAGAACCGGGTGAAAGAGGCGATGAAAAAATGGCCGGAGCTGAAGCGCGATTTTCCGGACATCGCGCTGCATCTCATCGGGCCGCTGCAGTCGAACAAGGCGCGCGAGGCGGTCGAATTCTTCGACGTGATCGAGACGGTCGATCGCGACAAGATCGCCGTGGTGCTCGCCGATGAGATCGCCCGCAGCGGAAGGCGCCCGCGCCTCTACGTGCAGGTGAACACCGGCTCGGAGCCGCAGAAGGCCGGCGTTCCGCCGCAGGAGGCGGACCAGTTCATCGCCACTTGCCGCAATGATCTCGGCTTGGAGATTTCCGGGCTGATGTGCATCCCGCCGGTCGATGCGCAGGCCTCGCCGCATTTCGCCCTGCTGAACAAGATCGCCGCGCGCAACGCGATCACCACGCTCTCGATGGGCATGAGCGCCGATTTCGAGCTCGCGATCCAATTGGGCGCGACGCATGTGCGGGTCGGGAGCGCGATATTTGGGGCGAGGTGAGCACGTTTGGGCCGTATCTTGCGGCCGGGTGGCTGAGAAGTCGTTTGGCGTCACGGTTTCGTGATCCAAGTCCGGCCGATCGAAAGAGGCTGGTGTGCCGCGACCTTTCGATATGGCTTAATTTCAATTGTGCATCTCGAAAATAAGCTTCTGCGCACGACATAATATCGTGAAGGCCTTTGGCTGCCCCGAGGCGCTCGCCAATCCAGGCAGTCTCGCATCTCAAGGGATCAAGGCCGATGCAACAATCAATCTTTGGGGAGGATCAGGTGCCGCCGCGCGTATCTGCACTGGGGCTCTCGCAGCCAAGCCAGCGGTGCGCGGGTCGACCCGCAATCGAAACCAGCAGAGGATTGAACGATGTCACTCGAAACGATCAACATTCCCGGAACGAAGCTTAACCCTACCCGCGTCGCGCTGGGCACGTGGGCGATCGGCGGATGGATGTGGGGCGGAAGCGATGATCAAGACTCGATCCGCACCATAAAGAGCGCGCTCGATCGCGGCATCAACATCATCGATACCGCGCCGGTCTACGGCTTCGGCCATTCGGAAGAGATCGTCGGCCGGGCTCTCAGCGGGCGGCGCCAGAACGTCGTCATCGCGACCAAAGTTGGCCTCGACTGGAACGACGGCAAGCCGTTTCGCAATGCCAGCAAGGCACGCATCGCGAAGGAGATAGAAGATTCGCTGCGCCGTCTACGGACCGACGTGATCGACATCTATCAGGTCCACTGGCCCGACCCGAACACGCCGATAGCCGAAACCGCCGAAGCGCTCGGCGCGCTGTATAAGGCCGGCAAGATCCGCGCGATCGGAGTGAGCAATTTCAACACCGCGCAGATGGAGGCGTTCCGCGCCGTCGCGCCGCTGCATACGGCGCAGCCGCCCTACAATCTCTTCGAACGCGAAGCCGAGAAGGATGTTCTGCCCTATTGTCGCGATCAAAAGATCGCAACACTCGCCTATGGTTCGCTCTGCCGCGGCTTGCTGAGCGGTCGAATGAAGGCCGACACCAAGTTCACGGGCGATGATCTGCGGCGCAACGATCCCAAGTTCCAACCCCTGCGCTTCCAGCAATATCTCGATGCGGTCGCGCGGCTCGACGCCTTCGCCCGCAAGAATTACGGCAAGCGCGTCCTGCATCTGGCGGTGCGCTGGGTGCTCGACAAGCAGCCGCTCAGCATCGCGCTCTGGGGCGCCCGCCACCCCGATCAGCTCGATCCGGTCGCCGAGGTCATGGGCTGGAAACTCGATGCCGCCGCGCTGGCGGAGATCGACCGCATCGTGGCCGAGTGCGTCCATGATCCGGTCGGGCCCGAATTCATGGCGCCGCCGACGCAGCGCGCGGCGTGAAGTCCTAAACCACACCGTCATGGCCGCCCCGGATCAAAGTCCGGGACAAGCCCGGCCATGACGGCTGTGGGTGTCAATCCTATCTAGATCAATCAGCGGCGGCGCGCCCCAGAATTCAGGCGCTTTGCCCTGCGTTATCGCCTCGATCAATGCGAGAAATCGCTCCTTGAAGAGCGTGTGGCCGATGACGGTCTCCTCTTTCTTTTTCTTGGCCATGACGATCTCCTCAAAAATCTCTACTTGGAACTCCGATCGAAGGCACCACTTTTCCGGGGCCGTGCAGCGACGGGCCGCAAGGCCCGGAGCGACCCGGAATCCAGCGCAAAAAGTTGGCGAAGCGGCTATGGATTCGGCGTGGCGCTTCGCGCCACATCAAATTTGAGTCCCGGATCGCATTCCATTATGCGTCCGGGAAAGAGACTTGCCCTGAGAGCCCAAAAAGCGGCATAGGATAGATCCCATGCCTGCCGTCACGCTCATCGACAATTACGACAGCTTCACCTTCAACTTGGTGCATTACCTCGGCAGCCTCGGCGCCGATGTCACGGTTCATCGTAACGACCAGGTGAGCGTCGCGGATATTCTCGCCGCGCGGCCGGATGCGATCGTGCTCTCGCCCGGCCCCTGCACGCCGCGCGAGGCCGGCATCTGCCTCGATCTCATCGAGGCCGCGAGCGCCGAAATCCCGATCTTCGGCGTCTGCCTCGGCCATCAGGCGATCGGCGAAGCCTTCGGCGGCGAGGTGGTGCGCGCGCCGGTGCCAGTACATGGCAAGATTTCCGAGATCAGCCATGCCAGCGAAACGGTGTTTCGCGGAATCAATGGGCCGTTCCGCGCCACCCGCTATCATTCGCTGGTGGTCAAGCGCGACAACCTGCCGGATGATCTTCATGTGACCGCCGAGACGGACGGGCTCGTGATGGCCCTGTCGCACCGCGCCCGTCCGACGCATGGCGTGCAGTTCCATCCCGAAAGCATCGCGTCGGAATATGGGCATCGAATCCTGGCCAATTTTCTCGATCTCGCCGCGGAGTGGAACAGGACGCACATTCCCTCTCCCCGCTTGCGGGGAGAGGTGAGGTGAGGGGCTGAGGGATTTGCCACCATCGCGGCCAGTCACCTTGCCCCTCACCCTACCCTCTCCCCATTCGCTACGCTCGTGGGGAGAGGGGAAGCGCAACCCTCCCGCAAGCGGGGAGAGGGTGTTTCGCTTGCGCGCAGGCAGAGAGGGGCGCAATGAGAACC
>Ga0209415_10009185_pt1 | contig 17015 bp, 11 predicted proteins | sample PeaSoiSIISIP2007_FD_187696 | JGI IMG/M metagenome (GOLD analysis project Ga0209415, IMG submission 187696) | Peat soil microbial communities from Weissenstadt, Germany - SII-SIP-2007 (SPAdes) (version 2) | ecosystem: Environmental > Terrestrial > Soil > Wetlands > Peat | place: Germany... | reverse complement strand
AGAGGCGGTCGAGCCGGTGATTGGGAACAATCGTAAAGCCGTATCCTTGGCCATAATCGCTCGCGATCACCCGCGCTCCCAGTCCCCACACGATGTCGTTGCGGGACCCCAGCGCCAGGTGGTGTTGAAAGTCGACATCCACGGTATTCTGAGCGTCCAGGAATCCATTGTCGACATGCCGGGAGTAGTCGTCGTACACTTGCAGCGACATCTGGGATCCGTTCGCCAGGGTGTGGTCCCAGCGCGCCAGGATATTGCCTGCTGTTACGTTGATTGGGTCGTTGAATGTTCGCGGCAGTGGGAGCGCGTTAGAGAACAACGTGGTGATGGTCTGGCTTTCGTCAGTCCTCAGGTAATCTCCTTGGACGGTCAGCGTGTCTTGTTGCGAGAGGTTCCAATCCGAGCGGAACCCGGCGTGACCACCCTGCCATCCGTCGGCCGCCTGCTGGCCGCTGGGAAACACCGCATTGCCGGTGTTGAAGTACCTGCCGAAGACCCGGTAATCGCCGTTCTGGCCGATCTGTCCGCCGTACTGCACCAAGCTATCGGCATGGTCTTCCGATCCGGTACCGGCGGAAATCAGACCGCCGTGGGTGGCCTTCGCACTCATGGTGATGATGTTGATCACTCCGTTCACCGCGTTTGCGCCCCACACCGTACCTCCGGGACCCCGGATTATTTCGATGCGGTCAATATCCTCAAGCGGCACATCCACCATGTCCCAGAAGACGCCGGAGAATGAAGGGCTATAGACCGAGCGGCCGTCAATCAGCACCAGCACCTTGTCGGCATGCTGATCGCTGAACCCGCGAATGCTGATGGCCCATCGATTCGCGTCCACGCGCGCCACGTCCACGCCAGGAGCCAAACGAAGAAGATCGGGGATATTGGTTGCTCCCGAGCGCCGGATGTCTTCCTGCGTGATGACAAAAATCGCGGCGCCCGTCTTCGATAACTTCTGTTCCTTTTTGGAGACAGAAGTCACTTCCATGTTCATCAAGTCTTCGAGGCTGGCTTGCGATAAGTCGGCCGCCGGGATCTGGCCCAGCAAGGACCCGAACAGTATGAGGCTGGCCGCGGCGGTCCGAACCGCCGTAGCCGCGCTGCGCTGGTGAATTAGAATCGCCATGTAATCTTTCCAAACACGCTGCGTTCGATCTCCGCCGGATTCACTGGATAGACCGAGTGGAACTCGAGGTGCTGGGGCGTCAAGAGATTCTGACCCACCAGACTGATTTCCGTTGATTCGCCCAAACGCCATCCCACTCGAGTGTCGAGCCTGGTATAGCTGGGGGTGAACCCTTCCCCTGCATTCGGCAATTGGCCGACATAGCCGATAGAGGTGTCCCATTCCACGTGACGGCTCACGTCATACAGGGAACGGACCTGAAACTGATTCCTTGGCGAGGAAGCCGCAAGGGCCGCCAGCGTCGTGTCCTGACTGCCGGGAGTCAGCGTCGTCCAGTTGTAGAGCAGGCTGTAGCCGGGACTGAGTCTCCACCGGCGAGTCACCTTCCAGTTCCCGAAAACCTCTCCTCCGTAACTCCGGCCGGATCCCTGACTACCCACCTGGATGGGGATCACCAGGTAGGGCGCGGCAGGATCCGGATTCAAATAAGGCGTGCCCGCCTCTTGCGTCCGAAGATTGGAATAGAAGCTCAGAAAGGCTGTTGCATCGAACGAAAAACGGTCGTTGATCTGGGCCCGGTATCCAATCTCGATATTGCGAAGTTCCTCGGCATACAGATGTGTGTTGCTGACGATTTTCAGCAGCCCGAACCCACCGCCTGGCAGCGGTTCTGTTCCATAATCGATATTGATGGCGCCGTCGAACCGGGCTGGCTGGCGGATCGCGCGGCCTGCCGAGAACCATAGGCTTCGCCGGTCCGTCAGACTCCAGACCAACTGCGCGCTGGGCTCATATTCAAAACCCGTATAGGTATTGTGTTCCAGCTTCGACCCCACGGTTAATGCGAGCGAACGGGTGAGAGCGATTTCGTCTTGGAAGAACAGATTCGCGAGATTGTCGGTGGGATACAGGGGGAGCAGGGTAATCGCATATCCCGGCGAGGAGACGTCCTTCGTGAAGCGGTAACCTCCACCCCACACGATGTCGTGCCGGGTTCCCAACCTCAGATGATGCTGAACATCCAGATCAACCGTATCCAGAATGTCGCGTATGCCCCACAGGGTCCGATCGTCGCGATCGTAGTAGGACTGCACCGAAACATCCGAACCATTTGAGAATGTATGAGTCCAGCGGCTTAACAAGTCGGCGCTCGTGACTCCGGAAGGGCTGTCCAGCGTTCTTTCCCCGAGCTGCAATGCGTTTGAGAATAGCGTGGTGAGGGTTTCCGATCCGGCGGTCTCCAGCACGTCCCCTTGTACGGTCAGCGCGTCCCGCGGCGAGAGGTTCCAATCGGCTCGGAATCCTCCGTGCGAGGTGTGCCAGCCATCACCGGCGCCGGTTCCATTCGGGAACTCGTTACTGCCAACGTTGGAGTACTTTCCGAAGATCCGGTAGGCCCCCTCCGCTCCCATGCTGCCGCCATATTGCGCTAATCCATTGGCAGCCTGCTGAGATCCGCCACCCACGGCAACCAGGCCGCCTTGGGTTGCGTTCGCCTTCTTGGTGGTGATGCTGATCACGCCATTCACCGCGTTGGCTCCCCACACTGTCCCGCCCGGCCCGCGAATAACCTCTATGCGGTCGATATCTTCGAGTGGCACGTCCTGTTCATCCCACTCCACGCCCGCGAAATCGGGTGAGTACACGGTTCGGCCGTCGATGAGGACCAAGACCTTATTCGCGTAGCGGTCATTGAATCCTCGAATACTGATGGCCCAACTGGATGCATCGATCTGAGCGACGTTGACGCCGGGCACCATGCGCAGAAGGTCCGGAATATTGGTGGCGCCAGAACGGCGGATATCTTCCTGTGTCATGACGAAAACCGCGGCGCCTGCCTTCGACAACTTCTGCTCCTTTTTCGAGACCGAAGTCACTTGTATGTTCATCAGATCTTCGAGGCTGGCCTTGGATAGATCGGGATCGGTGGGTTGTTGCCCCCAGCCCGGCCAGACAGTGAGCCAGGCGAGAATTGCGACGCGCAGCCGAAAACTACTGCTTTTAATCCTCATAGTTCCTTGCGTTAGAAAAAACGATAGCGCCCATTTTTCCACCTGCCCCTGAAGAACCACGCACACCCGCTGCCATCCCGGTTGGCTTATCGGCAGCGCGGCGGCCAATGTTGGCTATACTGCTCTCGCGTCGATAGTTGTTTCACGCGACCCGGAAGCCGGCTCTAGGTGTTACCCTGAGGTTCTCCTGTGGATGCCCGGGTGAGACTAAGGTCAAACATTTAGTCGAACTTTGACCGCGCTGCGTCGCATGGCGCAGCCGGAGGCCGCAGTACCCCCAAGGGTCGCAGTTCTAGCCCGTTTTCGTGTGTGGTTGGTATGGGCGCGGGCGTTTTTCTGTAACGCGCGCCCCAGGCGGCCGTACGATCTTCAGCGGGCGGGGAATTGCGATGGCTGCTGCGGATTCTCCGCTGGATTGGCGGCGGGATCGGCAACGGCAATCTGCACGAGCATACGAATCTGCCATTGCTGATGGCGGGCAAGCTGGGCGGCCAAGTGCAGCCGGGGCGGCATATCGTGTATCCAGAGAACACGCCGATGAGCAATCTGCTATTGACCATCCTGGACAAAGCAGGCGTGCCGACCGGGAAACTGGGCGATAGCACGGGTCCGATCCAGCCGGACTACTTGACCGTGTAGGTCAAGCCACACGTCTATCTGCCGTCGACTGAAAACGCGAGCAGCACGTTGCCGGGCTTGCCGCCGACGAATCCATAACCGCAGTTGGTAATGACCATGCCGTTGGAGATGGCCGGTCCGCCACCATTGAACGATCCGCCCTGGGCAGAGACGTGATTGATGGTTTCAAAGGCGCGCATTGCGTCGAAGTCCCAAACAATTTCGCCGGTCTTGGTGGAGTAGGCCCGCAGGTGGCCGCCCCAGGATCCGGAGAACGCCAGACCCGGCGTGGCGGAAACCGCGGACAGTTGCGCCTTGACACCCGCGCCATCGGGAGCGGGAGTGGTCCAGAGCTTCTCGCCGGTATCGATCTTGATGGCGTACAGGCCGGGCGTTCCCTTGTCGCGCTGGCTGACGTCGGAAACGGCGGCGTAGGCAGTGCGGTCATCAACGGCGGCGCCCCACTGAATGCCACCCTGCGCGCCACCTGCGCCGATGCGCGTCTTCCACAGCACCTTACCTCGCTGATCGACATCCAGTCCGTAGATGACGCCTGATTTTTGCGTCGCCACCAGGACCTGTTTCCCGCCGGGCAGTGAATGCAGTATCGCCGCGCTGCCGAAGTCGACATCGTCGCCTGGATTTTCGGGGCAGTTCGGACTCTTGGGGCAGCCAGGCACCCAATTGTCGCCGGGAGTAACTTGGCTGGACCACAGCATGCTGCCGGCGGCGAGATCGAAGGCGACGATGGAATCGCTGGTGGGAATAGTTACGCCGGTGTAGGAGTTACCAGTGCCGGCATAGATGCGCTTGCGCTTCGCGTCGATAGTGGGCGACGACCAGATTCCCGCGCCCGCTGGACCATACAGCTTGGTGCCGGCGGAATTGGTCTTGTACGATTTTGGCGGATCAGGAATCGAGTAGGTCTTCCATATGACGCGGCCGGTTTCGGCATCCAGAGCATTCATGCTGCCGCGAAACGTGCAGCATTCATACTGGGGCGATCCACCGTCCAGCTCTTCAGAAGACGCGACGGGAACGTACAGCCGGCCCTCGTGATACGCGGGTGAGCCGGTGATGCGCGCGGCGGGATGATCGTCGACTTTCACCTTCCATAGCGGCTTCCCGGTTTCCGCATCCACGGCGTGGGCGAAGGCGTGATAGTCGCCGAAGTAGGCGATCCAATGTGTTTTCTGGCGGGACGAATTCGGAGCCTTAATGATGCTGATGGCGGAGCGGACAATGCCGCCCGCGTCGTAGGTCCAGTAAACGCAGCCGGTAGCGGCATCGAGAGAATACACCATGCCGCCATTGCTTCCAACGAACACGCGGCCACTCACGATGATCGGTTGTCCAGCGGCCTGGGTGTCGTCAGGAAATCCAAACGCCCATTTGAGTTTCAGGCGGGGCGCATCCGTGGCTTCGAAGCCGGGGTGCGGCTGATAGCGCGCGTTCGAAGAATCGACACCCCATCCGTTCCAGTCACCCGCGCCCGGAGAGAACGGCTTCGGATTGCCTGGGCAGCGGCCGGTGGCGGGGTCGACTTGCTGCGCGGACCAATTCTTGCCCGTAACGTAGAGCGCGACGGCGCGAACTTCATTGGTGGCCAGCACGGAGCCTTGGATGGTCATCTTTCCGCGAAGGAGAGCGGTCATCACCTGCTCAGGTGTGAGATTGGCGAGCTCGGCGCGCGTGGGTACACGCGAACCTGTGACGGGCTGATGGCAGGCGGCGCAATGGCTCTCAAAAATCGCGGCGCCGTCCGGAGCAGCGGCGGATGCCACCATGGCACAGGCAACCAGCAGGAGTGATCGCATACCCGCGGCAGTGTATCATAACGAAGCTATGACACGTGTTTTTGCAGTGCTTCTGATGCTGACTGGAGGCGCCTTAGGCGTAATGGCGCAGACGCCGGCCGATCCGGGCGTGGTTGTGGGAGTGGGCGGATTCAGCCACATCGTCGCCAATGTCGAGAAATCGGTGGAGTTTTATCGCGACGTGCTTGGCTTGGAAATGCCGAATCCGCCGCGCGCCTTCGACAGCACGCAGTGGATCATCGACATGGGAAACACGCCCGGCGCGCAGTCGCGGCCCGCGATTCTGCATATCCCTGGATCGAAGCTGGGCGTCGAGTTAATCGACTACAAAGACATCGATCGCCAAGCGGCGCATCCGCGGTTCCAGGATCCGGGAGCGGCCAGCCTGATTCTCACGGTGCGTGACATGGACGCGCTGGTGGCCAAGCTGAAGGCGGCACATGCGCACATCAACAGCAAGGGCGGCGAAGCGGCGAAGATTTTGGGCGTGAATGGCAGCCGAGGCCGGGTGGTGTTCGTGCAGGATCCCGATGGGTTTTTCGTTGAACTCTCACAACGCGATCCGGCGCCCTCGACGACCGCGCCCGATTCGAGCAACATCATCGGCGGGGCTTTCGAAATCATCGTCGCGGACTTGGATCAGACGTTGCGCCTGTATCACGATGTGTTGGGATTTCAGACGCAGCCGCCCACGGCGTTCGATGGAACCAAACTGATGATGGACACGGCCGGAACACCGGGCGCGCAGTTCCGCAGAAGCGCGGCAATCATTCCCGGGACTTCCGTAATGATGGCGTTCATGGAGTTTAAAGACATCGAGCGGAAGCCGCTGCACTCGCGGGTGCAAGATCCGGGCACGGCTATTTTGCAGGTAGGCGTGCGCGATATCGATGCCACGGTGAAGGCGCTGAAGGCGGCGGGGGTCACGGTTATTTCAAAGAATGGCGAGCCGGCGATGAACGGCACGTCGAAGTTCTGCATCGTGCGCGATCCGAATAATTTGTTCCTGGAGCTGTTTCAGCGCGGTCCGCGACCGCAATAGTAACCTAGTGAAAGAGAATTCCAATGATTGCAAGCCAACCGTCTGTCCAAACTGTTTCCTTCTATATCAACGGCCAATGGGAGAGTGCGGGAAGCCGCCGGCTGATGCCGGTGACCAATCCCGCGACCGGCGTGGAAATCGCGCAAGTGGCCTACGCAACCGCCGAGGATGTGGATCGCGTGGTGCAAGCCGCGCACGCCGCTTTTCTCAAGTGGCGCGACGTGCCGGTGATAGACCGGATGCAGCCGCTGTATCGCTACAAGGCGCTGCTCGAAAAGCATGCCAACGAACTGGCGGCCACGCTGACCACCGAAAACGGCAAGACCATCGACGACGCGCGCGCCGAAGTCCGCCGCTCCATACAAATGGTGGAAGTGGCTTGCGGCATGCCGAGCTTGATGCTGGGCGATTCGTTGAACGATGTGTCGAGTGGCATCGACAGCCATACGATCCGACAACCTTTAGGCGTGTGTGCGGGCATCACGCCATTCAATTTCCCGTCGATGGTGCCGATGTGGATGTGGCCCTTCGCCATCGCCGCCGGGAATGCGTTCATCCTGAAGCCATCGGAGAAAGTGCCGATGACGCCGACCATGGCCGCACAGTTGCTGCACGAAGCCGGAGTCCCCGCGGGCGTTTTCAATTTGATTCACGGTGATAAAGTGGCGGTGGACGCGCTATTGCATCATCCGCTGGTGCGCGCCATTTCGTTCGTTGGCTCCACGCCCATAGCGAAATACATATACAAAACCGCGGCGGCCGAGGGGAAGCGAGTGCAGGCTCTGGGCGGCGCGAAAAATCACCTGGTGGTGATGCCGGATGCGCATTTGCTCAAGACGGTGGAGAACATCATCAGCTCGGCGTTCGGCGCAGCGGGCGAGCGTTGCCTGGCCGGAAGCGTGTTGGTGGCGGTGGGCGATGTGGCCGAGCCGCTGCTAAAACTCTTGGTGGAAAAAGTGAATGAGATGCGGATCGGCGACGGCCTCGAAGAAGGCATTGGCATGGGGCCGCTGGTCACCAAAGAGCACCAGGAGCGCGTGGCCGGTTACATCAAGACGGGCGTGGATGAGGGCGCGAAGCCGGTGCTGGATGGGCGTTCGTTCAAAGGGAACGGAAATGGTTTTTTCCTTGGGCCTACCATTTTTGACAACGTGCAGCCGGGGATGACGATTGCGCGGGAGGAAATCTTCGGGCCAGTGCTTTCCATGATTCGCGTGAAGACGCTGGAAGACGCCATCAAGCTAGTGAACTCTTCGCCCTTTGGCAATGCGACATCGATTTTTACCAGCAGCGGCAAGTCGGCGCGTGAGTATTCGGCGCGCGTGGAAGCCGGCATGGTTGGGATCAACGTGGGCGTGGCCGCACCCATGGCTTTCTTTCCCTTCGCGGGCTGGAAGAACTCGTTCTTTGGCGATCTGCACGCGCACGGCAAGGACGCCGTGAGGTTCTATACCGAGCAAAAAGTGCTCATGACGCGGTGGTTCTGACACCTGAACGACAGCCGGTTCACACGGTTTACGGCGGTGCGCAGTTGTTCAAAGCTGAAACGCCGGCGCGGCTAGGTGCGAATGCGCTCGAACTGATTCGCAATTACACCCCGGACGCAGCGTCGTTCGCTCAATGCCTGGGGCTGCCGGGCGGTGAGTTCGCAAGTTCGGTGTTTGAGCGAACCCTCGCAAAGCTGGAGCGCGAACCGGTAGAGGATTTTCGGATCGATTTCGAAGACGGTTACGGGTATCGTTCCGATGCCGAGGAAGACGGGCATGCGCAATCGGCGGCGAGGGCGTTGGCGCAGGCGCGAACAAAGCCGGGCTTTCCCCCGTTCATCGGAATCCGAACCAAGGCGTTTACCGAAGCGCTGCGGTCGCGCGCCAGCCGGACGCTGGATTTGTTTTTCCAGGCTCTGTTCGCGGAGAGCAGCCAGTTACCGGACAATTTCGTGGTGACTCTGCCTAAGATCAGTGAGCCGGGGCAGGTAGCGGAGCTGGTGGAAATACTCCAGCGCCTGGAATTGCGGCATGGGCTGACGCCGGGCGCGGTCAAGATCGAGCTGATGATTGAAACTCCACAGGCGATCATCGACGCTTCCGGAGCCTTCGGCATTCCGAAATTGATTGAAGCGGCGCGCGGACGGTGCCGCGGGCTGCACTTCGGCCCGTACGATTACGCCGCCAGCTGCGACATCGCGGCGGCCGAACAGCGATTGGATCATCCGGCTTGTGACTTCGCGCGGAATGTCATGCAAGTGAGCGCCAGCGGACGTGGGGTGAATCTCTCCGATGGTCCCAGTACGATCCTGCCGATCCCAAGGCATCGTGGAGCAATCACTGAAGAGCAAGCAGCGGAGAATCGCGCGGTCGTGCATCGGGCCATGCGGCATCACTTCGATCTGGTGCAGCGGTCGCTTGCGAACGGCTACTACCAGGGCTGGGATTTGCATCCCGGACAGATTCCGACCCGATATGCAGCGGTGTACGCGTTCTTCATGAAGAGCTTGGACTCGGCCGCGGCGCGTATGCGAAACTTCATCGACAAAGCCGCGCAGGCGACGCTGGTGGGCGATGTGTTCGATGACGCGGCCACCGGCCAGGGGCTGCTCGCGTTTCTTCTGCGAGGCGTCAATTGTGGCGCGTTCACCGAGCGGGAAGCGAGCGCGTCGGGGCTGACGATTGAGGAGCTACGCGGACGATCGTTCCTGAAGATTCTGGCTAATCGTACGCAGTAGGAACGCGTAATCGAAGGCCACTTCCTTGATTCCTTCGTACCGTCCGGATGGGCCGAAATGCCCGCTACCCATGTCGGTTTTGAGCAGCAGCACATTCGAATCCGTCTTCAGCGCGCGCAGCTTCGCTACCCATTTTGCGGGTTCCCAATAAGAAACGCGGGGATCGTTGAGCCCGGCCGTGACGAGCATGACCGGATACTCTCGGGGCGCGACCTTGTCGTAGGGTGAATAGGATCGGATGTAGCGGTAAGACTCCTCTTGTTCCGGGTTACCCCACTCCTCGTATTCACCAATGGTCAGCGGCAGCGTAGGATCGAGCATGGTGCTGAGAGTGTCTACAAAGGGCACTTTCGCGATGGCGGCGTGAAACAGATCGGGACGCAGGTTCAACACAGCGCCCATCAGTAAACCGCCCGCGCTGCCGCCCATGATCGCGAGACGGTCCGATGAAGTATATCGTTCTGCAAGCAGGTGCTCCGCGCAAGCGATGAAGTCCGTGAACGTGTTCTTCTTCTGAAGCAGTTTGCCCTGGTCGTGCCATTCCTCGCCTAGCTCAGCCCCGCCGCGGATGTGCGCGATGGCGAATACGAAGCCGCGGTCGAGAAGGCTCAAGCGGTCGGAGGAAAATCGCGGATCGATGCTGTGGCCGTACGCGCCGTATCCATAGAGGAGGAGCGGACTCGCCCCAGCGTGATCAACGCCCCGGCGATAGACCAAGGAAATTGGCACTTCGACGCCGTCGGGAGCTTTTGCGAAGATCCGTTCGGATTGGTATTGCGAGGCGTCATAACCGCCGCGAACTTCGTACTGCTTTTTGAGCTCACGCTCACGGGTCTGAACGTTGTAATCAAACACCGAAGGCGGCGTCACCAGCGAAGTGTAGTTGAACCGCAACAGATTGGTCTTGTATTCGGCGTTGCCGATCGCGGCGACGGTGTAAACCGGCTCGGGAAACTCCACGTAGTGGGAGAGAGATCCGGAGTCGACGCGGATGCAGATCTTCTCGAGACCGCGCTCGCGCTCGTAGACCACGATGTGATCCTCGAACGAATCAACGCCCTCGATGGTGACACCGGCACGCGCGGGGATCACTTCGTGCCAGTTCTCATTGGACGGAGCGGCCAGCGGTGTACGCATGAGGCGAAAGTTCTTCGCTTGCTCGTTGGTGCGGATGTAGAAGTAGTCGCCGTGATGCGCTGCGTCATACTCGACGTCCTGGCGGCGCGGAAGCAGCACCCGAAATTCGCCGCGTGGATCGCCGGCATCGAGGTAGCGCAACTCGGAGGTGACCGAACTGGCGGTCTCGATAAACAGAAATCGCCGGCTGCGTGTCTTCGCCAAGCCCAGGTTGAACCGTCCGTCGTCTTCCTGATAAACCAGCGTGTCCGAGGCCTCGCCGAGTTCATGACGGAAGACCCGATAGGGCCGCTTGGTCTCGTCGAGAACCGTATAAAAGAACGTGCGATTGTCGTTGGCCCATTCGAGCGTGTAGTAGGTGTTGGCGATCCGATCGGGCAAGAGCTGGCCCGTTGAGAGATCCTTGACCTGGATGGTGTAGGTTTCGTCGCCTTCCAGATCGGTGGAATATGCGAGCAGCCTGTGATCGGGGCTGACGGCGAAGTTTCCCAGCCGGAAATACTCCTGGCTTTCGGCGAGCGCGTTTGAATCGAGCAGAATGTCTTCGGTGGCGTCGAGGCTTCCGTACTTGCGGCATTGAATCGAATACGCCTTGCCTTCCTCAGTACGCGTGTAATAGAAGTAGCCGTCGCGCTTCACGGGCACGGAAATATCGGTCTCTTGGATGCGCCCTAGAATCTCGTGATATAGGCCCTCCTGAAGCGATTTCGTGGGAGCCATCACTTCTTCCGTGAAGCGGTTCTCTGCTTCCAGGTAGGAAACCACATCCGGATCGGAGCGGTCGCGCAGCCAGAAGTAGTTGTCGATGCGGGTGTCGCCGTGCAATGTGATTGTCTTGGGGACGATTTTGGCTCGTGGCGGATTCAACTATTGGCTCTCGACTTATTGGTCCACTTCTTTGCCCATGTACAATTCGCTGACCAATGCGCGATGGTTCTCAAGCACCCGGCTCCGCCGAACTTTCATGGTGGGCGTAAGCTCGCCCGCCTCGATAGTAAACTCCCGCTCCAGGATGCGGAACTTGCGAATCTGTTCGAAGGGCGCGAGCTGGCGGTTGACGCGGGCGACGGCTTTCTTCACGTCGGCTTCAGTGGAATCCGCAGCCTCCGCGGCGTTTACGGTGACAAGCGCCGTGACATACGGCATGCGGTCGCCGATCAAAACAACCTGATTGATGATCGGTTCGGTCTTGAAGAGCAGCTCAATTCGCGCGGGATAAATCTTCTTGCCGTTGGACGAAACGATAAGCTCCTTCTTGCGGCCGGTGATGTAGACGTATCCGTCGGCATCGAATTCGGCAAAGTCTCCGGTATAGAGCCAGCCATCGCGCAGGACCGCTTCGGTGGCCTCCGGGTCGTTATGATAGCCGGAGAAAAGAGCCGGGCTCTTCACCAGAAGCTCGCCATCCTCCGCCAGACGCAGTTCCACGCCGGGCAGCTTCACGCCGATGCTGCCGGATTTCGGGCGATTGAGAGGGTTCAGGCAGACCACGCCGCCTTCGGTGAGCCCGTAGCCTTCGATGAGCGGCAATCCGATGGCGGCGTAGAATCGCGCCAGGTCTTTGCCCAGCGGCGCGGCGCCCGAAGCTGCGAGCCGGATCTGCCCGCCCAAGCGCACGCGAATCTTCGAAAATACCAAACGGTCGGCGATCTTCAGCAGACTCAGCATCAGCTTCGGAACGGGCTTGCCTTCTTCGCGGAGCCGTGCCACCTCGACGCCCAATCCAACCGCGCCGTAGAACATCTTCCTCGCGAGGGCGCCTCGCTTCTTCACCTCGGCGGTAATGCTGGTGAAAATGCGCTCCCAAACGCGGGGCGGCGCGAGCAGGAAGGTTGGACGAATGGCCTTCATTTCGAGAGGGAGCTTGGCGAGACTCTCGGAGAACCAAACGGGGACGCCCATGCGAATCGGCAACAGCTCGATGACGACGCGCTGCGCGATATGCGCCGAGGGAAGAAACGCGATGGTGGAGTCGCTGGGTGAAAGATCGAGCACCTTCGGTCCCATGTCGATGTTGGCTGTGAGCGCGGCATGCGTCACGAGGCCCATTTTGGGTTCACCAGTGGCGCCGGAGGTTAGATAGAGAACCGCGGGATCTTCAGGGCGAACTTCGTCGCGGATTTTCTCGAACGCTCGTGCGTCCGCCTCCAGAGCCTTGCGGCCTTCGGCTCGCAATTGTTTGAGCGTGATCGCACCCTCGGCTTCACCAGTCAGCAGAATCCAGCTCAACTGCGCCAGCGATGGACCGGCCGCGATCAGCGCCCGCATACTCTTGGGATCCTCAACGAATACGGCTTTGGCATTGCTCGCTCGCAATTTGCCGGCTTGATCAGCCGCGGGATAGCTGGTGTAGAGCGCGGCGGCGATGGAACCGCTCGCGAGCACTCCCAGGTCGGCCAGGTAGAATTCGGCGCGGGTTTCGGAATGCAACGCGACGGTGTCTCCTCTGCGGATTCCAATCCGGCGGAGTCCGCAGGCGATTTCTTCGGCCGCGCGCTGATAATCGAGCCAGCTGTAGGTCTCGTAGCGGCCCTTGCCAATAGGCTGGTGCAAAGCCGCAGCTTCGCCACAGTTCCGGGCCGTCTCTTCGAGGACGGCGTACATAGTTCGACCAGCCATCAGCCTATTGTAGACGTGCTACGGTGTGGATTGTGCCAACGTCCCCGCTTGCGAACAATTGGTCGAAAGAGGTTGAGGTGGCCGTGGAAGCGGCAAGAAAAGCGGCCGGGATCGCCATGCAATACCAGCCGAATATCGTCGCGGAAACTAAGGCTGACAACTCTCCGGTGACCGAAGCGGATCGTGAGTGCGAGCGCATGATCGCGCGCATGTTGAGTGATGCGTTTCCAGACGATGGAATCATGGGCGAAGAGGGCGCCCAGTCCGACTCCCGCAGCGGGCGGCGTTGGATCATCGATCCTATCGATGGAACCCGGGATTACGTGCGCGGAAATCCGCTGTGGGCGAATCTTATCGCGCTTGAAGCGGAGGGCGATGTGGCGGTGGGCGTTGTGAATCTGCCAATCTTGGGCCAGCTCTATACTGCTAGCCGCGGTGCCGGAGCGTATCGCAACGGTTCCCGGATTCAGGCGTCCGCCAAAATATCGGTGGAGGAATCCGTTCTCTGCGTCAACGGTTACGACAAGATGGCCAAACTGCCATTCCGCGGACGTTTGCTCGATTGGATGGCGCGCTTTTGGGCGGTGCGTGGGATGGGCGGGGCAGCGGACGCGATGATGGTGGCATCCGGTCAAGCCGAGGTTTGGATTGAACCGGTGGCGTCTCCCTGGGACTTCGCGCCGCTGAAGGTCATCCTGGAAGAGGCCGGCGCACGCTATCTCAACGTGGATGGCGGTTCAAGCATTTACGCGGGCAATGCTGTTGGTTGCGCGCCCGGGCTGGAGCATGAAGTCCGGCGTTTCCTTCGCGGTTAAACACGCTTCATGTGAGCGGATCTTAACAGACTCAGGCGAGAGTTCGAGGCCCGAGGCGTGTTTACAGGTTCAGGAGACCAATTATGAAACGAACGTTTCTAACATTAGTCGTAGCCGGCATTATGATGAGCGCCGCCGGCGTCGTGCAGGCGCAGGAGATTCAGGAGCGCAAGGAGAACCAGCAGGACCGTATCGCGAACGGGGTCGCCAACGGATCCCTTACACCGCAGGAAACCGCCAACCTGGAACATAAAGAAGCGGCATTGAATGGAGAGACGCGCCGCGATCGAAGGCAAAACGGCGGGAATTTGACGAACAAGGAGAAGGCGAAAATCAATCGGCAGCAGAATAAGCTGAGCCGCAACATCTATCGCGACAAACACAACGCGGCGCACCAGGCGCAGTAACTCACTTGAGAAACAAGCTGAGGCGGGCCATGGCTTGTTCCAAGATCGGCCGGTCGGCGGCGTAGCAGATTCGCACCGAACCTTCGCCGCCGGCTCCGAAAGCAACTCCTGGCGCCAAGCCCACTTGGGTTTCAAGCAACAGCCGCTTGCAGAATTCGAACGAGTCGGAAACGCCGGCGATTTTGGGAAACACGTAGAATGCGCCGTCAGGCTTCGGCACTGTGACGCCCGGCATCTTAGCAAGAGCGGCCAGGCAGAAGTCGCGATTCTCTTTCAATCGGACCAGCATTTCGGCGAGAGCGTTCTCGCCCCAGAGCAGAGCTGTTTCTCCGGCTCGCTGCGTGAAACTCGGCGCATGCGACACGACAAATTCGTTGAGTTGCGTTGCTCGCGCGGCCAAATCGCGGCGCGCAACCAGCCATCCCAGCCGCCAGCCAGTCATACAATAGGCCTTGGAAAACGACTGTATAACGATTAACGCGTCGTCGCGAGTGGCGAGCTTGAGCATCGATGGCGCTGGAGTGGTCGGTTTCGGCCCGGTGTAATGCAACCGCTCGTAGACTTCGTCGGCAATCAGCCAGAGGCCATGCCGGCGAGCGAATTCGAGCAGTTGCCGCTGCTCATCGATGGTCGCGACCCAGCCCAGGGGGTTCGATGGCGATGTGTAGAACAGCATGCGCGTTCGCGGCGTGAGCGCGGCCTCGATCGCGCCAAAATCGATTCCATAGCGATCGCCTAGCAGGGGTTGGGCAATTTCAATGGGCACGGCGTTCGCCATGGCGACATTGGCCGCGCCGTTGGGCCAGGCGGGCGTAAGCACCAACGCCTCGTCGCCGGGGTCGAGCACGCACCGCATCACCAGGTGCACCGCTTGCCCGCCAGACGCGGTGATGACGATCTCGTTCGCCGGGTCCAACTCCACCGCGTGCAGCTCCTGGTAATGACGCGCCAGCGCTTTGCGCAACGAAGGCAGGCCCGCGTTTTCGGTGTAGAAGGTATACCCATCCGCCATGGCTTTCTGCGCGGCGCGTTTGATGAACTCGGGAGTTGGGACGTTCGATTCGCCGAAGTAGAGCTTCAACACGCCGTCCATGGACATGGCAATGTCGGCCAGTTCGCGAATGCGGGAATGGGGGATCGCCATCGCCGAGGCGGCGACCATTGGGGCCGATTTGATCTGCGGCGGACTAGACACGTCTAGCGACGAACTTTAGAGGCGACCAATTCTTCGACCTGCACCAACTCGGTAGGATACTTGCCGGTGTAGCAGGCGTAGCAGTATTCGTGATTGGAGTCGTACACAGCTTTACGCAGAGAATCCAGCGAAAGGTACGCCAGCGAATCGGCCTCGACATACTGGCGGATCTCTTCGATCGAATTATTGGCGGCGATCAGCTCGCTCTGGCGTGGCGTATCGACGCCGTAGAAGCAAGGCGAAATGGTGGGCGGACACGAGACGCGCAGGTGCACTTCGCGCGCGCCCGCATTGCGAACCATTCGCACAATTTTACGGCTGGTCGTTCCACGCACGATGGAATCGTCCACCAAAATCACGCGCTTGCCTTCCAACTGATGGCGCACTGGATTGAGCTTCAGCTTCACACCGAAATCGCGGATAGCTTGCGACGGCTCGATGAACGTGCGTCCCACGTAGTGATTGCGAATCAGCGCCTGACGGAAGGGGATATTGGATTCCGAGGCAAACCCGATCGCCGCCGCGACACCGGAGTCGGGCACCGGGACCACGACGTCGGCATCCACCGCGGATTCACGCGCCAGCAATCGCCCCAGGTTTTCGCGCGACTGTCCCACCGACCGCCCGAACACGATGGAATCGGGCCGCGAGAAATACACGTGCTCGAAGACGCAGTGCGCTTGCGGCGCAGCCGGTGCGTAGCGTTCGCGGGTTAAGCCCTCGGGTCCCACACACACCATTTCACCGGGCTCGACGTCGTTCACATACTCGGCGTTGATGAGATCGAAGGCGCAGGTTTCGGACGCGAAGACGTAAGCCGTTCCGCCCTCCGGCGACGGCATTTGTCCAAGAGCGAGCGGCCGGAATCCATGCGGATCACGAGCGATGATGACACGATCCTTGGCTAGAAACACCAATGAAAACGCGCCTTCCAGTTGGAGCAGCGCTTCCCGCAATGCACCCGCGAGGGTTCGCTCGCGCGACCGCGCCACCAGGTGCAGAACCACTTCGGTATCGCTGGTCGCCTGAAAGATGGATCCCTCGCGCTCCAGCTCGAGCCTTAATTCCACGGCGTTAGTGATGTTGCCGTTGTGGGCGACCGCGATCTGTCCCTTGTTGCACGCCACCAAGAAAGGCTGGGCGTTCAACAGCACCGTGTCGCCGGCCGTGGAATAGCGCGTGTGGCCGATGGCCATGTTACCCGGGAGGCTCGCGATTCGTTCCGGCGTGAAAATGTCGGCGACGTGCCCCATCGATTTGGAACAGCGGATCTCGCGATGATCGCTGGTTGCGATGCCGGCGCTCTCCTGGCCTCGATGCTGCAAAGCATAGAGCCCCAGATACGCCAAGTTGGCCGCTTCGCTGTGGCCGTGGATGGCGAAGACTCCGCACTCTTCGCGGAATTTGTCGAAAGGTATTTCAGCTACTGCTGGTGCAGCAGGCGTTCGAGTGAAGTTTCCCAAGGTTGCCTCAACTCCGTCAGGTCGCAATCCAGCAAG
>Ga0209415_10009183_pt1 | contig 17020 bp, 13 predicted proteins | sample PeaSoiSIISIP2007_FD_187696 | JGI IMG/M metagenome (GOLD analysis project Ga0209415, IMG submission 187696) | Peat soil microbial communities from Weissenstadt, Germany - SII-SIP-2007 (SPAdes) (version 2) | ecosystem: Environmental > Terrestrial > Soil > Wetlands > Peat | place: Germany... | reverse complement strand
CGAACATTCCCCCCGAAATCGCGCGCAAAGCGGTCGCCCTGATCGGCGATTTCATTCAGCGCGAAGCGCCCGAGGAAGCCGTGCGCGACCTGTTCGAAAAGGCGACCGAATTCCCGGCGATCATCGCCTCGAGCACGTCGACCGGCGGCGAGGGTATGGGCAGCGGCTTGAGGGGCCTGATGGGCGTCTCCTCCGGCGCGATGGGCGGCGGCGGACTGATGGCGCTCGGAAGCGAATTGATGGGCCTCGGCCTCGGCATGGATCAAATCGAGACGGTGGGGAGGGAAGTCTTTGCCTTCATGCGCGAAGTCGCGGGCGATGAAACAGTCGGCGAAATCGCCGCCTCAATTCCCGGCCTTTCCCAGTTCATCTAACAGGGGCCAGCGATGGGCGCGTCCGCAAGCGTATTTCCCGCCTATGGCGAAGCCGATTGGCGCAGAGCCGCCGAAGCTGCCCTGAAAGGCGCAAACTTCGAAAGGCTGGTGTCCAAGACGGCGGACGGCATCCTGATCGAGCCCGTCTATCGGCCGGCTGAGGGTCCGCGGGCGCTTCGACACGCCGGGCCATGGCGCGTTATCGCCCGGCTCGACCATCCCGACGCCGACGAGGCCAACGCTCAGGCGCTCGACGACCTCGCCAACGGCGCGGACGGTCTGCAGGTCGTGTTCTCCGGCGCGCTCGGCGCCCACGGTTTTGGGCTTAGACGATTCGATCCAGCAGCGCTTCACCGGGCTTTCGAAGGGGTGCGCCTTGACGCACAGGCGCATTTCGAGCTCGATCTTGGGCGCGAAGGTCCCGGCCAGGCGCTCGGTTTTGCCGCGCTGGTTGAACGCGCAGGCGTAAGTCCCGCGGACTGCCCCGTGTCCTTCGGCCTCGATCCCTTTGCGACCGCCGCCCACGGACCGTTTCCGGCCGATTGGACGGCGCACGCCAAGCCCCATATCGAGTGCGCGCTCGCATTGCGGAGGATGGGCTTCGGCGGGCCGCTCGTGGCGGCTGACTCGCGCAGCGTCCATGCGGCCGGCGGGAGCCCAGCCCAGGAGCTCGCCTTTGCGCTTGGGGCCGCCGTCAGCCTCTTGCGCCTGCTTGAGGAGGCGGACGTTGCGCTAGACGGGGCCCGCGCGCTCATCGCGTTCCGCATGGCGGCCGACGCAGATGAATTCGTGACGCTGTCGAAATTCCGAGCGTTGCGCGTTGCGTGGTCGCGCATCGAAGAAGCCTGCAGCCTTAAATCTCGCCCGGCGCAGATTCACGGAGAGAGCGCTTGGCGCATGATGACGGCGCGCGATCCGTACGGGAACGTTTTGCGCGGGGCGATGGCGGCGTTCTCGGCAGGCCTCGGCGGCGCAGATAGCGTCAGCGTTCTGCCGCACACTCTGGCCGTCGGCCTTCCGGACAGCCTCGCCCGGCGTCTTGCCCGCAACGCCCAGCTCATTCTCTTGCGCGAATCCAATCTCGGATTTGTCGCCGATCCTGCCGCCGGCGCAGGGGCGTTCGAGGCGCTGACCACGGCGCTTTGCGAAGAGGCTTGGGGGCTCTTTCAGGAGATCGAAGGGCAGGGCGGCTTGCCGTCGGCGCTCGCAAACGGCGCGTTCCAACGGCAAGTCGCCGTCAGCGCTGCGGCTCTGGCGCGCGACGTCGCGTGGCTCAAGTCGCCGATTACCGGGGTCAGCGCACACGCCGATCTCGTCGAACGTCCGGTCGAGACCGCCCTCGGCGCGCCTGAGCGCGAAGCCTTCGCTTGCCGAGACGGCGCGCTCGCGCCGATTCGGCTCGCCGAGCCGTTCGAGCGCCTCCGCGAAAGGTCCGACGCCATGCTGCAGCGGACCGGATTGCGGCCGAAGGTCTATCTCGTTGCGCTGGGGCCCGAGCCCACGCATCGAGGCCGCGTCGCGTTCGTGCGCGAATGGCTTGAGGCGGGCGGGTTCGAGGCCGTCTATGACGGCGAGGCCGCGACCGCTGAAGAGGCGGCCATTCGCCTGAAGGCGAGCGGCGCGCCGCTCGTTTGTCTGTGCGGTGCCGACGAGAGTTACGCCGGAAGGATAACGGCGTTCGCTGAAGCGATCAAATTGTCAGGCGCGAAGGGTCTCGCGCTCGCGGGCCGGCCAGGCGTTCACGAGGCGACATGGCGCGCCGCGGGAGTCGACGATTTTCTCTTCGCCGGAGGGGATGCTGTTGCGGCGATGCACGGCCTCTATCGCCGCATTGGGGGGTTAGAGTGAAGCGCCGGGGAACGACGACATCATGAGCCACATTCCCGATTTCTCATCTGTGCCCTTCGGACCGGCATCGAGCCCGATCGACGCGGGAGCAATGCGAATCTGGACGACGCCCGAGGGCGTCGACGTCAAGTCGCTCTACGGCCCTCGCGACCGCGACGGGCTCGATCTCTCGAGCGCCTGGCCGGGGCTCCCGCCTTACCTGCGCGGGCCGTATCCAACGATGTACGTCAATCAGCCCTGGACGGTGCGACAGTACGCCGGCTTCTCGACCGCTGAAGAGTCGAACGCCTTTTATCGCGCCAATCTCGCCGCCGGTCAGAAAGGCCTGTCCGTCGCTTTCGATCTGGCGACGCATCGCGGCTACGACTCGGATCATCCGCGGGTAGCCGGAGACGTGGGCATGGCGGGCGTTGCCATTGATTCGATCTATGACATGCGCACGCTGTTTTCCGGCATCCCGCTTGATTCGATGAGCGTCTCGATGACCATGAATGGCGCGGTGCTGCCGGTGATGGCGTTGTTTATCGCCGCTGCCGAAGAGCAGGGCGTGCCGATGGCGGCCCTCTCAGGGACCATTCAAAACGACATTCTGAAAGAATTCATGGTCCGCAATACTTACATCTACCCGCCCGCCGCCTCGATGCGGATCGTGGTCGACATCCTCGCGTTCACAGCGGCGAACATGCCAAAATTCAACTCCATTTCGATCTCCGGCTATCACATGCAGGAGGCGGGCGCGACGCAGGATCTGGAGCTCGGCTACACGCTCGCCGACGGCGTCGAATACTTGCGCGCCGGCGTCGACGCCGGGATGGGCATCGATGCGTTCGCGCCGCGCCTGTCGTTCTTCTGGGCGATCGGCATGAATTTTTTCATGGAGGTCGCCAAGCTGCGCGCCGCGCGTAAGCTGTGGGCGGGCCTTGTCAAGGGCTTCGGATCGAGGTCGGTGAGGTCGCTCCCTTTGCGGGCGCACTGCCAGACTTCCGGCTGGTCCCTGACCGCGCAAGACCCTTTCAACAATATCGTGCGCACGCAAATCGAGGCGATGGCCGCCACGCAGGGCCATACGCAGTCGTTGCATACCAACGCGCTCGATGAGGCGCTGGCGCTGCCGACGCCCTTCTCCGCGCGCATCGCCCGCAACACTCAGCTGTTTTTGATCGAGGAGAGCGGCACGACGCGGGTCATCGATGCCTGGGGCGGCTCCTACTATGTCGAACGTCTCACGGCCGAACTGGCCGCGCGGGCGCAAGGCCACATCGACGAGATCGAGAGCCTCGGCGGAATGGCGAAGGCGATCGAGCGCGGCGTGCCGAAGCGCCGCATCGAAGAAGCGGCGGCGCGTACGCAGGCGCGCATCGATTCCGGCCGCCAGACCGTGATCGGCGTGAACGCCTATGCGCCGACCATTGAGCGGGACCTTGCTGTGCTTAGAGTCGACACAGCCGCGGTGCGCGCGAGCCAAATCGAGAAGCTCAAGCGTCTACGCGCCGAGCGTGACGAGCGGGCGATGCAAAGTGCGCTGGCGGCGCTCACCGAGGGCGCAAGGGGTCGGGCCAATCTTTTGCAACTTTCCCTCGACGCGGCGCGGGCAAAGGCGACCGTCGGCGAAATCTCGTTCGCGATGGAGAAGGCCTTCGGCCGTCACGTCGCGGAAGTCCGCGCCATTTCCGGCGTCTATCTCTCCGAGGCGGGGCCAGGCGCGGAGGCCAACGAGCGCGTGATCGCGATGACCCGCGCTTTTGCCGAGAATGAGGGCCACGCTCCGCGGATTCTGGTCGCCAAGATGGGCCAGGACGGGCACGATCGTGGGCAGAAGATCATTGCCTCGGCGTTCGCGGATCTGGGGTTCGATGTCGAAATCGGGCCGCTGTTTGCAACTCCGGAAGAAGTGGCGGCGCTTGCCGCCAAGAAGCAGGCCCACATCGTCGGCGTTTCGTCGCTCGCCGCGGGCCATCTCGCGCTCGTGCCGGCGCTGAAGAGAGCGCTCGGCAAGCTCGGTCTTCAGGAAACATTGATCGCTGTCGGCGGCGTCATTCCCGAGCAAGACTTTGCGCCGCTGCGCGACAGCGGCGCCGACGCCATTTTTCCGCCCGGCACCGTCGTCGCCGAGGCCGCACAAAGTCTTATTGAGCAACTCAACGAGCGACTCGGGTACAGCCAGCGCACCCGCTCGTAAGACGGTCATAGACCTCTCGTCCGCGGCTTTGCGCTTAATCAAGCGCACGCGACTTCCGATCCCATATTGGCGCGCGCCATCCACGCGCGGCCGTCCGTGACCTTAGGTAAGAGCGTTACAAGCTCTGCATCAAATCGGGACAGTCGCCCCTTTACGTCAACGGCGCCGCATTTGCCGTCTCTTCCGCGGAGATTGACTCCGTCGGAAAGGATGCAATGGGCGCGATGGTCGACTCAATTGATGAGATCGTGGGGCGGTCGATCCGCCACGCGCGAGGTATGTTGAGGGAGGGCCACTACGATTGGCCGACCACGCGCAGGGCGCTAAGGACAATTCTTGCCGATCTGGAGGCGCGATCCCCGAACCATCCGAGTCTCGCGCGGCTTCGCGCTTTCATCGCTGCAAACGACCGCGCGTGGTCGCGCGAGAACTGATAGCCTGTGTCGAACAATTCGCTAGGATGTCACGTGGGGGCGTTTGATCGCGAGAGCGTGGCGCCCAGGGACCAGCGAGTCAGGCTGAGAACGACGGCATTTCGTCGTCAGCTCACGAGAGACGGGGAGGGGCAGTTTTGATGGCGGCGTCCACGAATGCGCGGAACGCGCGAGCCCGGAAGTTCGTAACGCACCGCGGGGTGGAACTGCAATTCACCGAACTTGGTTTCGGCGGAGCGCCGCTTGGCAATCTCTATCGACCAATGACGGAAAAAGAGGGGCGCGTCATGCTGGAGGCCGTCTGGGCGGCAGGCTGCCGGTATTTCGACACCGCGCCGCTTTACGGGCTTGGGCTTTCGGAGACCCGCCTCAACGGGTTCTTGCGTCCGAAACCGCGCGACTCCTATTTGATTTCCACCAAGGTCGGCCGGCTCCTCGATCTTTGCGAGCCGAATGAGCGGTCGGGCAAGGCCAAGTTCTTTGAGACGCCGTCACGCCGTGAGAGCTTCGATTATTCCTATGACGGCGTGATGCGCTCGCTCGAATTCTCGCTCGAACGCCTCGGTCTTGATCGAATCGATATCGTCTACGGCCATGACGTCGATGTCATCACTCACGGGAGCAAAGAAGCCTCCGACGCGCGCATAAGGGAATTCATGAGCGGCGGCTACCGCGCGCTCGACGAATTGCGCGCGTCAGGAGCGATCAGAGCGATCGGCGCGGGGGTTAACGAATGGGAGGTCGCCGAGACGCTGGCGCGCGCGGGAGACTTCGACATTTTCTTGTTGGCGGGCCGCTATACTCTTCTCGAACAAGAGGCGCTGTCGAGCTTCTTACCGTTGTGCGAGGAAAAGAAGATCGCCGTTGTGATCGGCGGCCCATTCAATTCCGGCATACTCGCGACCGGCGTCAAGGCCGATGCCCACTACAACTATGGACCGGCGCCGGACGAGGTGAAGGATCGCGTGCGCCGAATCCAGAACGTATGCAAGGGCTTCAAAGTCAGTTTGCCGGAAGCTGCTCTCCGCTTTCCGCTCGGGCATCCGGCGGTTGTCAGCGTCATCGCCGGCGCGCAGCGCGCGAGCGAGGTGAGACGGAACGCTGCGATGATGAACGCAAAGATACCGGCTGCGCTCTGGCGAGCGCTGAAGACGGGGAAGTTGTTGCGCGAGGACGCGCCAACGCCGCGGTGAGCGCCGAGCCTTCGCTGGCGCTCAAGGGAGGCCCTCGATCTCTCCGTTGACAACGCGAATCCTCTCCGCGGCGGGGTGGCGCGGCAGGCCTGGCATCGTGCGGACGTCCCCCATCAGCACAACGACGAAGCCGGCGCCCGCGCGCAGGCGAACGTCACGGATCCGTGGAGCGTGTCCATTGGGCGCCCCGACGAGGGAAGGATCGTCGGAAAACGAATATTGTGTCTTGGCGACGCAGATCGGCAGGCGGCCCCAACCGGCGGCCTCCAGCTCGCGGAATTGCGCGCGCACCGAGGCGTCGGCGGCGATGTCGTCGGCCCGATAAATTTCGCGCGCGATCGTCCGCGTCTTGTCCCATAGGCTCATCTCGTCGGGATAAAGCGACCGAAACTTCGCTTCCCCGGCGTCCGCTAGAGCGGCGGTTGCATAGGCAAGAGCTTCCGCGCCCGCGCCGCCGTCCGCCCAATGATTGCATACGATTGTCTTGACCGCGAAATCGCGGGCGACGGCGCTCTCCACGAATTCGAGTTCCGCCGGCGAGTCGGCCTCGAACCGGTTTACCGCGACCACGACGGGCATGCCGAACTTCCGCAAGTTGGCGATATGCCGCGCCAAATTGGCGAGGCCGGCCTCCAATGCGGGCAGGTTTTCCGAGCCGAGCGCGTCCTTGGCCACGCCGCCGTGCATTTTGAGCGCGCGGACCGTGGCGACGATCACCGCCGCCGCCGGCTTTAGTCCTGCCTGGCGGCACTTGATGTCGAAGAATTTCTCCGCCCCAAGGTCCGCTCCGAAGCCCGCTTCGGTCAGGACGTAATCGGCGAGCTTGAGCGCGGCTCGCGTCGCCACTACGGAGTTACAGCCGTGGGCGATATTGGCGAATGGCCTCCGTGGACAAGCGCCGGAGAGCCTTCAAGGGTTTGTACAAGGTTGGGCTTGAGCGCGTCCCTGAGCAGCGCCGTCATGGCGCCTGCGGCGTTGAGATCGGCGGCGGTAATCGGTCGCCTGTCGCGGCTGTAGGCGACCACCATGCGTCCGACGCGCTCCTCGAGATCGTCAAGGCTGGTCGCAAGGCAGAAGGCCGCCATCGTCTCCGATGCGACCGTGATGTCGAAACCGTCCTCGCGCGGAAATCCGTCTGCGACGCCGCCGAGCCCAACGACGGTCTCGCGCAGCGAGCGGTCGTTCAAGTCGATCGCGCGCCGCCAGACGACGCGCCGCTGATCCAGGCCGAGCGCATTGCCCCAGTACATGTGATTGTCGATCATCGCCGCAAGGAGATTGTGCGCCGACGTTATGGCGTGAAAATCGCCGGTGAAATGGAGGTTGATCTCGTCCCTCGGCGCAACTTGGGCGTAGCCTCCGCCCGTCGCGCCTCCCTTCATGCCGAAGCAGGGCCCAAGCGAAGGCTCGCGCAGACAGATGATCGCCTTCCGGCCGATGCGGTTGAGCGCGTCGCCGAGACCGATGGTCGTCGTCGTCTTGCCCTCGCCCGCCGGCGTCGGGCTGATCGCCGTGACGAGAATGAGCTTACCGTCGGGTCTGTCCGCGAGATTGCGAAGAAAATCATATTCGAGTTTGGCGATCGACCGACCGAATGGATGCAGGGCGGATTCGGGCGCGCCGATCTTCGGGGCGATTTCTGCAATCGGCCTCAGGCGCGTAGCGCGCGCGATTTCGACGTCAGACCGCATGGGCCGATCCTTTCCCGCAATTTCCCCCGCCGCGCGGCCGCGGACCCCAAGCCACGAATCGTCTCGCCCACGGCGATTTGCAAGCTCGATTCGTGGCGGGAGAGATTACGAATCTGTATAATCCAATAGGCGTTTGATCGTCGCTTCGCGGTGTCTCCTCCCGGACTCGCGCACGAAAGAACGAGCCATGACGAAGCTGCGGCTCGCCGCACTTACGACTCTGAGTTTGGCCGCCTATCTCGGTCTGGCGATCGCCGGAGCGGGAGGCGCGGGCCGGTTCTTTTCGCACCCGCCGCTCATCGCGGTGACCGTGGTGACGATCGCGCTTGGGTTCGCCGCGCCATTCACCGAGGGCCATCTGGGCTCAGGCGTCAAGGAAGATCGATCCAATCGCTGGGTGATCGCAGCGCTCAGCCTCCTCGCGATTATCGACGCCTACTTGCCCGCCTATACCGATCGGATCGACTTTCTCACCTTTGGCGGCGAAGGCGCGCGATGGGTTGGGCTCCTCCTCTATTCGGTAGGCGGCGTTCTGCGCCTCGCGCCAGTCTTCGTCCTCGGGCGGCGTTTCAGCGGCCTTGTTCGCCATCCAGCCGGAACATCGGCTGGTCACTAACGGCATCTATGGGATCATCCGCCACCCGAGCTACCTCGGCCTCTTTCTCGCGGCGCTGGGCTGGGGGTGCGCATTCCGCTCCGGCGTTGGCGTGGCGATCGCCGTCCTGATGCTCATCGTTGTGCTTGCCCGCATCGACGCGGAGGAGCGGCTCCTGAGCGAAACCTTCGGCGCCGAATATGACGCCTATCGCGCACGCACCTGGCGTCTCGTCCCAAACCTCTATTAGCCCATTTCGTGCGGCCGGCCGCGGCGCGAGTTGCCTCCGCGCCGCGCCTCCCATAAACCTCCTCCGCTTCTGTCGCTCGACCTACGAAATTCAATGATCCGCTCCGCCTTGATGACTGTGATGACGGCCGCCGCGATCAAGGCCGGCCGCGGGCTCAAGCGCGATTTCGGCGAGGTTGGCGAACTGCAAGTGTCGATGAAGGGGCCAGGCGATTTCGTCAGCCTCGCTGACAAGCGCGCGGAAAAGACGCTCTATGAGGAACTCGAGAAGGCGCGCCCCGGTTACGGCTTCGTCATGGAGGAAAGCGGCCGGGTCGAAGGCTCCGACAAGAGCCACACCTGGCACATCGACCCGCTCGACGCGACGACCAACTTTCTGCATGCGATTCCGCATTTCGCGATTTCGATCGCGCTCGAGCGCGAGGGGCAGATCGTGGCCGGCCTCATCTACAATCCGGCCGACGACACCATGTACGTCACGGAGAAGGGGCAAGGCGCGTTCGGCGGCAATCGACGCCTGCGAGTCGCCGGGCGCGGGGACTTGTCGCAGGCGCTGTTCGGCTGCGGCATTCCCCATCTCGGCAAGGCGGCTCAGCATCCCCGATTCAAGGCGGAGCTCGCGGTTGTGATGATGCGAGTCGTCAAACTACGCCGGATGGGGTGCGCGTCGCTCGATCTCGCCTATGTCGCCGCCGGCCGCTTCGACGCGTTCTGGGAGCGGGGCCTGAATTCCTGGGATATCGCAGCGGGCGCGCTCTTGGTTCGCGAGGCCGGCGGCTTCGTGACCGGCGCCGACGGAGAGGCCAATTACCTCGAAACGGGCTCCATTTGCTGCGGCAACGAGACCATGCACCGCGAGCTCCTTGGCCTGTTGCGCGCAGCTGCTTAACTCCTGTCCGATTTCTGCTACCGTCGATCCCGGGCGAAGAGCGGTTGATTCGCTTTAAATTTCGGGTGGGCGGTGATTAGAGGCCAAGCCTCGCGGTATTGCGGCGAGCTCATATGAGCTCGGTTATGCTCTTTCTTTCCGGCGATGCCGCGCTGCTCGCGCTCGCGGTTTTAGGCGCGACAGTCGCGCGCAAGTCTTACGCGCCCGCGCTCGTCTATTTCTGCGCCCTTGCGATCTCGGCGGCGATGCTGATCGGCGCCACTATCCAGCTGCTGGGAGGGATTACGGGCGGGGGGACCGTGCTGCCGCTCGGCCTGCCTTGGATCGGCGCCCATTTCCGCGTCGACGCGCTCTCGGCGCTCTTTCTTGTCATCGTCAATCTTGGCGGCGCCGCGGCTTGCCTCTACGGCCTTGGCGAAGGACGATCGGAGCGTTCGCCCGAGCGCGTGCTGCCGTTCTTTCCGGCCTTCCTTGCCGGCATGAACCTCGTGCTCGTCGCCGATGACGCCTACAGCTTTCTCTTGTCGTGGGAGTTCATGTCGCTCGCTTCGTGGGCGCTGGTGATGGCCCACCATCGCGAGGACGACAACGCGCGCGCCGGCTACGTCTACATCGTGATGGCGAGCTTCGGCACGCTCACGCTGTTGCTGGCCTTCGCCTTACTCGCGGGCCCCGCCGGCGGCTACGCCTTTGACGCGATGCGCACGGCCAGTGCGACGCCCGGCGTGGCCGGCCTGGCGTTCCTGCTGGCGCTGATCGGCGCCGGATCGAAAGCTGGGATCGTGCCGCTGCACGTGTGGTTGCCGCTCGCCCACCCCGCGGCGCCGAGCCATGTCTCCGCGCTCATGAGCGGGGTGATGACGAAAGTCGCCGTCTATGGCTTCGTGCGGATCGTCTTTGAACTGGCGGGACCCTGGGATTGGTGGTGGAGCGTTCCGGTTCTGATGGTCGGGGCGGGCACCGCCTTGCTCGGCGTTCTCTACGCTCTGATGCAACACGACCTCAAGCGATTGCTCGCCTACCACACGGTCGAGAACATCGGCATCATTTTTATCGGGCTCGGGCTCGCGTTGGCGTTCGGCTCGTTCAGCATGCCCTCGGTTGCCGCGCTGGCCCTGACGGCCGGCCTGTTGCACGCCTTCAACCATTCCCTCTTCAAGAGCCTGCTGTTCTTCGGCGCGGGCGCGGTGTTGTCCGCGACCGGTGAACGCGACATGGAGCATCTTGGCGGCCTCATTCACAACATGCCCCGAACGGCCTTCGCGTTTCTCGTTGGCTGCGTCGCCATTTCGGCGCTGCCGCCGTTCAACGGCTTCGTTTCCGAATGGCTGACCTTCCAGGCCATTCTGCTCAGCCCCTACTTGTCGTCCTGGATGCTGAAGATCTTGATCCCGGCCGTGGGCGCGCTGCTGGCGCTTTCCGCTGCGCTCGCTGCTGCATGTTTCGCCAAGGCGTTCGGCATAACCTTCCTTGGACGGCCGCGCACGGACGCGGCGCGGCGTGCGCGCGAGACGGACCGTTTCACCCTCGCGGCGATGATGACGCTGGCAGCGCTGTGTCTCATCGCGGGAATTGTTCCTGGTCTCTTCATCGACGCTCTAGGGCCGGCAGCGAGCATTTTGGTCGGCGGCCGAATGCCTGCGCAGCTCGGCAACGCCTGGCTCTCGATCGCGCCGATCGCTCAAAGCCGCAGCTCGTACAACGGGCTATTGGTGTTCTTGTTTATCGCCGCCTCGGCGTCTCTGGCCGCGAGCTTCATCCATCGCTTCGCTTCTGACGCGTTGCGTCGAGCTCCGCCATGGGATTGCGGCGCCCCTGACGCAAGCCCCGCGACGCAATATTCGGCGGAGAGCTTTGCGCAGCCGATCCGGCGTGTGTTCGGCGCTGTCGCATTCGTCGTGCGCGAGCGCATCGATATGCCTTCGCCGGGTGAAACGCGACCCGCGCGTTTCGATCTGAGGCTCAGCGACAGGATCTGGGACGCGCTATATGAACCGCTGGTCGGATTCGTTGAGCGCGCTTCACTGAGGCTCGATCGGCTGCAATTCCTCACCATTCGTCAGTACCTGAGCGTAGTGTTCGGCGCCCTGGTCACGCTTCTCGTCGTGCTCGCGTCATGGCCGTGATCGTCGACCTCTTTTTCCAGTTGCTGCAGATGACGCTGGTCATTGCGGTGGCGCCGTTGCTGACCGGTCTCGTTCGTGCAACCAAGGCGCGCCTGCTCCGCCGACGCGGGCCGCCGCTCGTCCAGCCGTACCGCGATCTTGTGCGCCTGGCGCGCAAGGAGGCGGTCGTCGCCGACACCGCTTCGTGGCTCTTCCGCTTCGTGCCCTATCTCGTGTTCGCCGCAACCTGGGTCGCCGCCGCCCTGGTCCCGACCTTTGCGACGGGGCTCTTGTTTTCCTGGTCGGCCGATCTCATCGCCGTCATTGCGCTCTTGGGCGCGGCGCGATTTTTCCTTGCGCTGGCCGGGCTCGATGTCGGAACGAGCTTCGGCGGCCTCGGCTCCAGCCGCGAGGCGCTGTTCGGCGCTCTGGCGGAGCCGGCGATGATCGTGATCGTCTTCACTCTGGCGCTGGTCGCAGGCTCGACGCAATTGTCCACGGTCGCAGCCTATATGGCCTCGAGCAATGTGGGCCTGCGCGTGTCGCTCGGCATGGCGCTGGTCGCGCTCTTCATCGTCGCCATCGCCGAGAATGGTCGCATTCCGGTTGACAATCCCGCCACGCACCTCGAACTGACCATGGTGCATGAGGCGATGATCCTCGAATATTCGGGCCGTCATCTGGCGGTGATCGAGCTCGCCGCGATGCTGAAGCTGGTTCTGTATGTTTCGCTCATCGCCTGCGTGTTTGCGCCGTGGGGTCTGGCGATCGCCGACGCCAGCGTCATGGACCGGCTGCTCGGCGCGATCGCCTATCTGGCGAAGCTCGCCCTCGCCGGCGTCGCGCTCGGCGCGTTCGAGACCAGCATCGCCAAAATGCGCGTCTTCCGCGTGCCCGATTTCGTCGGCGCCGCCTTAATGCTCGCCTTTCTGGGAGCGCTGCTGTTGTTCGTGTCCAGGACCCTGAAATGAAAGGTCTCGCTTTCGACGTCGCGCATCTGTTGGCGGGCGGCCTCGTGCTGATCAGCTTCCTCTTGCTCTATCAGACCCGTCTTTATGCGCTGCTCAATGTCTTCGCTGCGCAGGCCGTCGTGCTGTCCATGTCGGTCGCCTGGCAGGCCTATGTTCAGGACGCCAATCATCTCTACGTGACCGCGCTGATCGCGTTCGCGTTCAAGGCGCTCATAATCCCGGTCGCGCTGCACCGCATCATCGCCGAGCTCGGCATTCACCGCGACGTCGAGAACGTGGTGGGGGTCGGACTGACCATGCTGGCGGGCCTGGCGCTGGTCGCGTTGTCTGAGGTTGTAATGCTGCGCGTCGCCAGCGAGGCCGACGCGCTGGCGCGCGAGGACCTCGCTTTTGCGCTGTCGGTCGTGCTGCTCGGCATGCTGATGATGGTCGTCAGACGAAACGCCGTCTCGATGGTTGTCGGCTTCATGTCGCTCGAAAACGGGCTCATCCTCGCGGCGACAGGGGCCAAGGGCATGCCGCTCGTGGTCGAGATTTCGGTCGCTTTCTCGGTGCTGGTCGCGCTCGTCGTGATCGGCGTCTTCCTGTTCCGTATCACCGAGCGGTTCGAGACGGTCGACGCGCACGCGCTCGACCGCTTTCGGGGCGATCAACGATGACGGGGTTGCCCAACGCCGCCATCGTCATCCTTGCGCTCCCGGCGGCGACGGCGGCGATGTTGGCGATGCTGCCGTCCTACCGGTTGTCGGCCGCGCTGAACGTCGCCTCGGCCTTTGTGACCTTTCTCGCCTCCGTCTCGCTGCTCGCAGCTCCGCCGCCGCCCGGAGCCTACATTCTGGTCGACGACCTCAATGTCGTGTTCATCGTGCTCAACACGTTCGTCGGCTTCACCGCGAGCGTGTTCAGCGCGACTTATATCGCGCACGAGATCGAGACCGGACGGCTGACGCCGACGCATTTGCGTTTCTACCACGCGATGTATCAGTTTTTGCTTTTCTCGATGAACCTCGCGCTCGTCGCCAACAATATCGGGCTGATGTGGGTAGCGATCGAGCTGGCGACGCTGACGACCGTGCTGATGGTCGGCATCTATCGAACGCCTGAATCAATCGAGGCGGCGTGGAAATATTTCATTCTCGGCAGCGTCGGCGTCGCGCTGGCCCTGTTTGGCACGATCCTCGTTTATATGGCCGCGCGTCCGGTGGTCGGCGAGGGCGTTCAGGGAATGCTGTGGACGACCCTGATCGATCATGCGCCCGCGTTCGAGCCTCAGCTGCTCAACCTCGCCTTTGTGCTTCTGCTGCTCGGCTACGGGACGAAGGTCGGGCTCGCCCCATTGCATGCCTGGCTGCCCGACGCACACGCGGAAGGGCCGACGCCGATCTCGGCCGTTCTCTCGGGCCTGCTCCTCAATGTGGCGCTCTACGCCGTTTTGCGATTCAAGCTGCTGCTCGACGCCAATGCGCGCGCCATCGCGCCGGGACCGCTGATGGTGACGCTCGGCCTTGTTTCGGTGGTGTTTGCCGCCTTCATGCTCTATGGCCGCAGAGACGTGAAACGCATGTTCGCCTACTCCTCGATCGAGCACATGGGCGTCATCGTCTTCGCTTTCGGGGTCGGCGGCCCGCTCGCCAATTTCGCCGCGCTCCTGCACATGGCGATGCACAGCCTGACGAAATCTGCGATCTTCTACACAGTCGGCCAGATCGCGCAGGTTAAGGGGACCCAGCAGATGGCCGACATCCGGGGCCTCACCGTCACCCATCCGCTGCTCGGTTGGAGCCTCGTCTTCGGCGTCTTCGCCATTGTCGGCCTGCCGCCGATGGGCGTGTTCATGAGCGAGTTCCTTATCGTCAGCTCGACATTCGAACGGGCGCCCTGGCTCGCGCTGCCGCTCGCGTTCGGGCTCTTGATCGCGCTCGGCGCCCTCATCCTGCGCTTGCAGGGCATGGCGTTCGGCGCCCCGACCGGCTCGACCGAGCCCGCCAAAGCATCGGCCGCGCCGATCATAGCCCATTTCGCCTTGGTGCTGATGGCGGGCGTCTACCTGCCCTCCCCGCTCGTGACGTGGTTTCAGCACGTCGCTGGCATGCTGCGCTGAAAGGAAGGCCATGCGCGCGCGGATCGGGCAATCGACCCTCGCAACTCCGGAGACGTGGCGAGCCGCGGCGCGCCGCCTGGCCGAGGGCGAAGCGACGTTGGCGAGCCTATGGGGGGACGAGGGCGGAATGCGCATGGCGATGACGAAGGTCGGCGAGGCGCTCCACGTTCTCGACTTCGCCTGTGACGACGGAGCATTTCCCTCCGTGGCGGCGATCCACGCTCCGGCGGGCCGGCTCGAGCGCGCGGCTTGCGATCTCTTCGGATTTGCGGCGATCGATGCTCCAGACGCGCGACGCTGGCTGGATCACGGCCGATGGCCGGTGCGTCATCCGCTTGGGCGGCGCGTCGCGCATGATGGCGCGGCGGACCCCTACGCCTTCCTTGGAGCGCAAGGCGCGGGATTGCACCAAATTCCGGTCGGTCCTGTCCACGCAGGGATCATTGAGCCTGGCCATTTCCGCTTCCACGCCAGCGGCGAAGCCGTAGTGCGGCTGGAGGAGCGGCTCGGCTACGTCCACAAAGGCGTCGACAGCCTGACGCGCGGCGCGAACGTTCAGCGCGCGGCCATCCTGGCTGCGCGAGTGAGCGGCGATTCGACGGTCGCCTACAGCGTCGCCTTCGCGCGCGCGGTCGAGGCCGCGCTCGGGATCGAGGCGCCGACCCGCGCGCATGGGCTCCGAGGCCTGATGGCGGAGCTCGAGCGGCTCGCCAATCATTTCGGCGACATCGGCGCCATTTGCAACGACGCCGCCTTTTCGTTGATGCACGCCCATTGCGGCGTGTTGCGCGAGCGGACCTTGCGCGCAGCCCAAGCCGCCTTCGGCCATCGGCTGATGATGGACGCCGTCGCGCCGGGGGGCGTCGCCGTCGATCTATCCGCCGAGGGGACCGAGGCGATCCGCACCCTCGTTCGCGAGATTCGCTCGAGCTTCCCCGGGCTCGTCCGGCTCTACGATAATACTGCCTCGTTGCAGGACAGGACGGTCGCAACCGGCGTTCTGAGCGCCGATCTCGCCAGGCGCTTCGGCGCGGGCGGCGTCGTTGGCCGCGCGTCGGGACGCGATTTCGACGCCCGGCGCGATCATCCCTATCCGCCGTACAGCGATCTCGGCTTCAAGGTTCCGACCCGGCGCGAGGGCGACGTGAACGCCCGCATTTGGGTGCGGATCGACGAGGTTTTCGAGAGCCTCGACCTCATTGAGACAATCCTGGCGCGCCTTCCAAGGGGACCGGTCCGCGCCGCACTCCCCTCTTCAGGCGGCCCGCGTGAGGGCTTCGCGCTGGTCGAGGCGTTTCGCGGCGATGTCTTCGCCCACGTGCGCCTCGCGGACAACGGCGCGGTCGCCCGCTGCCACTTGCGCGACGCCTCGTGGTTCCAATGGCCACTGTTGGAGGCGGTGATCGAGGGCAATATCGTCGCCGACTTCCCGCTGTGCAACAAGTCGTTCAACTGCTCATATTCAGGATGCGACCTCTAAGATGCGCGAAACACTGCTACAGGGCGTCCTTCGCCCGCCCCTGACTGAGAATCCGCCCGCGGACGACGATCCGGAACTCTTGGCTCTCGCCGCGACAGTAAAAGCGGCGGCCGAGCGGACGCTCGGGCGAAGTCTCGCTATCCGCCACGTCGACGCCGGTTCGTGCAACGCCTGCGAACTCGAAATCCACGCGCTCAGCAACGCTTTCTACGATCTTGAGCGGTTCGGCTTTCGCTTCGTCGCTTCGCCGAGGCATGCCGACGTTCTTTTGGTGACTGGACCCGTCACTTTGAACATGCGCGAGGCGCTGGAACGAACTTATGCCGCGACGCCTGCGCCCAAATGGGTCGTCGCGTCTGGCGCCTGTGCGGCGGACGGCGGCGTCTTTGCCGGCAGTTACGCGATCGCCGGCGGCGCGTCGACCGTTGTGCCCGTCGATCTCGTCATCCCCGGCTGCCCGCCGAGCCCGGCCACGCTGCTCAAGGGATTGCTGGCGCTGATGAAGGGCCGGGCGAAGTAGCGGCTTTCGTTGCGCGGATTTTTGGCCCGCGCCCCCCGTGAATTGAGATAAATCAATTTGCGCACGCGTAAATGTGCGACAATTTTACTTAGACGGACACGGAGAGGCTGGGGAGTGTCGGTATCGGAGGAGGAGCTATGACACATATTTATCCGCCCAATCTCGAAGAAATACACGCGCTGATCCGGAAATTCGGACCAACTATGGTCATGCACCCTGACGAAAAATATAAGATGGACTATCCGGACCGGCTGCTGGAAACTGGCAAGGCGTCACTTCGCTGGGGCTTGGTTAACGGAAGCAGCTATGATGCTTTTCGCGTTGAAGAGCTAGCCCGGATTATGCGCAGCGGGTTGGCGGATGTAGCTTAAATGTCTGATATCACGTAGAA
>Ga0209415_10009182_pt1 | contig 17022 bp, 14 predicted proteins | sample PeaSoiSIISIP2007_FD_187696 | JGI IMG/M metagenome (GOLD analysis project Ga0209415, IMG submission 187696) | Peat soil microbial communities from Weissenstadt, Germany - SII-SIP-2007 (SPAdes) (version 2) | ecosystem: Environmental > Terrestrial > Soil > Wetlands > Peat | place: Germany... | reverse complement strand
GCGTCACCGTCTCCGGGGGGCAGAAGCAGCGGACCGCGCTCGCCCGCGCGGTGATCCGAGACCCGCGGATCTTGATCCTCGACGATGCGCTGAGCAGCGTCGACACAGACACGGAGCGGCGCATTCTCGAGCGGCTGCGCGACGTCATGGGATCGCGCACGTGCCTCGTGATCTCCCACCGGATCTCCGCGATCAGGCACGCCGATTGGATCGTCGTGCTCCGCGACGGCCGCATCGCGGAGGAGGGCGAGCACGAGACGCTGCTCGCCCACGGCGGTCTGTACGCGGATTTGTATGAGCGGCAGCTGCTGCAAGAGGAGCTCGAAGCCGCCGAGCCGTCGCCCGAGACCCGCGGCGCCGCGGCGGCCGTCGTCCCGCCGGATGGGTCGGACGCATGAGCCAGCTGTTCGAGGACGACCAGATCTTGGGCCGGGCGTACGACGCCCGCCTGATGCGCCGTCTCCTGACGTACGTGCGCCCGTACCGGGGCGTCGTCGCGGCCGCCATCGCGACCCTGCTGCTGGGGTCGGGGACCGATCTCGCAGGCCCATGGCTGTACCGCATCGCGATCGACCGGTACATCGCGCCCTCCGGCGTCCCGCACGTGCCGGGCGGGCCCGGATCCAGCGCGGGCGACCTGCGCGGGCTCGCCGGGGTGGCCGCGCTGTACGTCCTGATCCTGGCGATAGGGTTTGTGGCACACTGGCTCCAGAGCTACCTGATGCAGTTCGTGGGACAGCGCGTGATGGCGGACATGCGGGGCCAGATGTTCGATCACCTGCAGCGCCTCCCGATGGCGTTCTTCAACCGCGCGCCGGTCGGCCGCCTGGTAACGCGCGTCACCAACGACGTGGACGCGCTGAACGACCTCGTCACCTCCGGCGTGGTGGCCATCTTCGGCGATATCGCCACGCTCCTCGGCATCGCGGCGATCATGCTGTGGATGGACTGGCGGCTGGCCCTGGCGGCGTTCACGGTGCTGCCGGTCGTGTACGCGGTGACCGAACGCTTCCGGCGGCGGTCGCGCGGCATCTACCGCGCGGTGCGCACGCGCCTCGCGCGCCTCAACGCCTTCCTGAACGAACACATCATGGGCATGACGGTCACCCAGCTGTTCACCCAGGAACCCCGCACGCTGCGTCGCTTCGATGCCCTGAACACGGACCTGTTCGAGGCCAATCTGGACTCGACGAACAACTACGCGCTGTTCTACCCCGCGATCCAGTTCCTGGGCTCCGCCGGGGTCGCCGTCCTCCTCTGGTACGGCGGCGGACAGGTCGTCCGCCACGTCACGACGCTCGGGGTGCTGGTGGCCGCGGTCCAGTACGCCGAGCGGTTCTTCGATCCGCTGCGCGACCTCTCGGATAAGTTCAACATCCTTCAGACGGCGATGGCCTCCTCGGAGCGGATCTTCCGCGTCCTGGACGAGCCGGTCGTCGTGGAGGACCCGCCGGCCCCGGTCGCGCTGCCCGCGGCTCAGGGGCGGATCGAGTTCAGGGACGTGTGGTTCTCGTACGACAACGACGACACGTGGGCGCTCCGCGGGATCTCCTTCACGATCGAGCCCGGGGAGGCGGTCGCGCTCGTGGGGCACACCGGCGCCGGCAAGACCTCGATCCTGAACCTGCTCACCCGCTTCTACGACCCCCAGCGGGGACAGGTGCTGGTCGACGGCGTGGACGTGCGGCGGGTCGCGCAGCGGGAGCTGCGCCGGCGCATCGGCCTCGTGCTCCAGGACGTGTTCCTGTTCGCGGGCACCGTCGAGAGCAACATCCGCCTCGCGAACCCCTCCCTCTCGACGGAGGAGGTGCGCCGCATCGCCGAGCGCGTCGGCGCCGACCGGTTCATCTCGGCGCTGCCCGGAGGATACGCGGCGGAACTCCGCGAGCGGGGCGGCGGGCTGTCGGTCGGCGAGAAACAGCTGATCGCGTTCGCGCGCGCGCTCGCCGCGGACCCGGAGATCCTGCTCGTCCTGGACGAGGCGACGAGCAGCGTGGATGCGGAGACCGAGGCGCTGATCCAGCGCGCCATGGCGACGGCGCTGCGCGGCCGGACGTCGGTCACGATCGCTCACCGGCTGTCCACGATCCGTCACGCCGACCGCATCCTCGTGCTGCACAAGGGGCGCATCGCCGAGCAAGGCCGGCATGCGGACCTGCTCCGCCAGAACGGGATCTACGCCAAGCTGTACCGCCTCCAGTTCCAGGACCAAGAACGGGAGCGGGCGGGCTAGCGGGCGACCGCGGTCGCACCCAGGTGGGCATCCCGGAGCCGCCGCCGCGGCGGCGAGCACCAGGACGTCGCTCAATCGAAGGCGATCGCTGCGCTCTCGCTGACCTCGATGTGACGATCGGGCTGCGCGAGATTCCGAAGCGCGTCGTTGTGATGGGCGATCGTGGTCGCCGCCGGCGTCACCGCATCGCCCGTGCTGTGCCCGTCGGCGGCCACGGTCCCCTCGAAACCCCGGCTCAACGCCGCGCGGCACGTGGCGTCGACGCAAAACTCCGTCTGCAGGCCGACGACGACCAGACGCCGCGCGCCCAACCGGGTGAGCGCGTCCTGCAGGCCGTGCCGACAAAGCCGTCCGACGCCGTCGTTTCGATGACGACGTCTTCCACCCCGGGCGCCACCGCCGGATGAATCGGCCACGTCGGCGCACCCTTGAGCAACGGACGATAGGACGCGTGATTGTGTTGTAGGTCCACGATCGCCGCACCGGCCTCGCGCGCCTTCCCGATCAGCCCCCGAATGGCGTCCAGCAAGCCTTGCGCGCGGTACGCGCGCTCGACCAACCCCACCTGCACGTCCATGACGACGAGCGCCGAGCGGCTCGTGGCACCTCCCGCGTAGGCCCCAACGCCTACCCGGCGGCGAACTCGTAGAAGAACCGCGCGACCGACCGCTCGAACAGGCGCATCCCCGCGATCGTCGCGTACTCGTTCGGGCTGTGGGGACGCCCCCCGTGTCCGAGACCGCCGGCCACGAACGGCTGACCGAGCGTCCGCCGAAAGAGATAGAACGGCGCGGACCCGGCGAGGTGCGGCCACACCTCCGGCTCGCGTCCGAGCGACCGGATCGCCCTGAGCAGCGCCTGCACCGACGGCTCCGTGATGCTGGTCTTCGCCGGCGGATACGCGTCGTAGAAGTGGACCGCGATGTCCTCCCGCCCCAGACGGGCGAGGTGGGCGCGCAGCTTCTCGCGCACCCGCTCCGGCTCCATGTTCGGCACGAGGCGCACGTCCATCTTCACCCGCACCTCGTGCGGCAGCAGCGTCTTCATGCCGGGCCCGGTGTACCCACCCCAGATCCCGTCGATGTTGAGGGTCGGATCGTACAGGTAGTGCCGCAGGAGCGCGGCGCGATCGTTCGGATACTTGAACCGACCGGCGTCCCAGCTCGACAGGTGCGTGGCGGGATCAAAGGTCTCGGCGAGCGTGCCGAGCAGCGCTTCATCCTCGGCGCTCGGGGGGACGACGTCGTCGCGCAGCCCGGTGACCTGGATCTGCTCGTCGTCGTCCATCATCGTCGCGAGCGCGCGCACGAGGCGCCACGCGGGGCTGCCGATCCAGACCGCGTTGCTCCCGTGCACGCCGCGGGTGCGCGGCCCGCCCCACCCACCGCCGCGGCACGTCACCTCGAAGTACTGGATGCCCTTCACGCCGAGCCAGAGCACGGGCTTGCCGTGCGGGTCCTGACAGTAGAACGCGAAGTAGGTGGCGTCGGCGGCCAGCCTGTCCCGGTACGCCGCGACGAATCCGGGCAGGTTCCGGCTGCCCAACTCCTCCTCGCCCTCGACGACGAACTTCACGTTCACCGGCAGGCGGCCGTCGGCCCGCTGGATCGCCTCGAGCACGTTGAACATGCCGGCGAGCGGGCCCTTCGTGTTGTACACACCGCGCGCCACGATGCTCGGGCCGACCTCGGGCAGGTCGACCGTCGCTCCGGCAAACGGGGGCACCAGCCAGTCCTCGCCTTCGACCGGCTGGACGTCGTACATGCCGTACAGCAGCAGCGTCTTCGGACGGCCGGCGTCGATCGCGCCGTACACGACCGGCCATCCGGGCGTGGGCACGATCTCGGCGCGGCCCCCGAGGCGCGCGATCGTGTCGCGGACCAGTCCAGCCATCTCCTGCATGCCCACGCCCTCGCCGCTGATGCTGGGCTGGCGCACAAACGCCCGTACGCGGTCGAGATGCCCCTCAAACTCCGTGTCGATGCGCGACTCGGCCCCTTCGATCCCCATCACGGCCTCCTTGCGCGGTGATCCCGCGCGACTCGGCTACGACGCTCTCTGCGGCCGTTCCTCTACGCGCGGCCTCCGACGCACCGGCGGCCGCGCGCTCACCGGAGCAGGCGCGAGCGCCTGCGATCGGCGTACACCCTGCCCCCGGCCTGGCAGCCGGGACAGTAGTACGTCTCGCGATCCTCGTAGTAGATCACCGCGATGGGGGTGCCGCATCGGGGGCACGGCTCGTTGCCGTGTCGGTGCACCGCGAGCAGATGCAGCGGCTCCTTCATCGGTAGCGCGCCGCCGAGCGCCGCACGGTGGCCGGCGATGCCCCGAGCCAACGCCGATCGGATCGCGGCATGCAGTCGATCGATCTCGGCCGGGCCGAGCGCGGCGGTGATCGCCTGCGGGGACAGCCGCGCCTCCCACAAGATCTCGTCGGCGTACGTGTTGCCCACGCCGACGACATACCGCTGCGTCGTCAGGAACTGCTTGAGGCGCATCCGCCCCGCGCGGAGCATCTCGGCCAGCGCCGCCGGGGTGAAGGCGTCGGAGAACGGCTCGAGCCCAAGCCCCACGAGCGGCCCCGCGGCCTCCTCGCCGCGCCGGTGCAACCACACGGCGGCGCGCTTCTTCGTCCCCATCTCGATCAGGCGCAGTTCGCGGCCGTCGTCGAGCGCGAGCACGAGGGCCAAGTCTCGCCCGCCGCGGCCCGCCGGCCGCCGCCCCGCGCCCGTCTGCTCGGTCAGCTGGAGCCGGCCGTTCCGCATGAGGTGCATCACGAGCACCAGGTCCGGCGCGAGGTCGAGGAGCAGGTACTTCCCGCGGCGGCGGACGGCGGTGATGCGGGCGCTGCGGAGACGGTCGATCGGGGGATCGACCGTCTTGAGCACCGACACGCCGCGGACGACGACATCCCGGATCTCGCGGCCCTGAACCTGCCGGGCGAGATTCTCGCTCAACACCGTCAAAAACGGCAGCTCGGGCACGGCGGGCTCCTGCGGCGCGCGGCGTTCAGGGTGTATCCGCGCTCCCCGGCCGCGCTTCCTTCGCGCCACCGGCTGCCCGGCGGGAGGAACTCCCGCGCGGGCGGACAAAGTCGAGCAGACGATCAAGGGACGGCACAACGAGTCCCCCCGCGCCGATGTCCGGGAGCGTGTTCGGAGGAGGAGGTCCTGCATGTTCGGGCTCGATGGAAAAGTCTGCGTCGTGACAGGGGCCAGCCGGGGCATCGGACGCGCCATTGCGCTCCGCTTTGCGGATCAAGGCGCCGATCTCGTCCTGGCCGCCAGAAGCCGGGATGCGTTGGACGACGTCAAGGCGCTCGTTGAGGCGAAAGGACGGCGCGCGCACGTGCTGGTGACCGACGTCACCGACCTGAACCAGGTCCGGGCCGTCGCCGACTCCGCCGCGGCACGGTTCGGCAGGATCGACGCGTGGGTCAACAACGCGGGCGGGTTTACCGAGGATCCGGGAAGCATGAGCGAGTGGCTCGAGGTCAGCGAAGCGGGCTGGGATCACATGCTGCAGTTGAACTTGAAGGCGCAGGTCTTTGGCGCCCAGGCCGCCGCCCGCGTCATGCGGGATCGGGGGACGGGCGGCTCCATTATCTTCCTCTCCTCTATCGACGGTCTCTACGCGGCGCCCGGCGGGGAAGGTATCTACGGCGCCTGCAAAGCCGCGATCAACAACATCACCCAGACGATGGCGGTGGAACTCGGGCAGTACCGGATCCGCGTCAATGCCATCGCGCCGGCGGTGATCGACACTCCGCTCACGGCGTCCTGGCTGGCAACCGAGGAAGACCGTCGGATGCGGTCGATGTTGTACCCCCTTCGGCGTGTCGGCGTGCCCGATGACGTCGCCGCGGCCGCGGTCTACCTGGCCTCCGATGAAGCCGCGTGGGTGTCGGGAGCCGTCCTGCTGCTCTCCGGGGGCGCGGTGATGACAAGCGATCCCTACCGGTACCTGATGCGGGTGAATCAGGGAGGCCGCTGATACTCTCACGCCTCCCCGACCGCGCGCGGTCAGCCCGACCACCGCTCGACGGCGTCCAGCGGACGTGCGCCTGGAACCGCGCGCCCCTGCAGGATGGACGCCAGGATCTCCATGCCGTCGATCAACCGGGGGCCGGGCCGGTTGAAGTACGACGACGCGTCGACGATGTACACCTGTCCGCCTCGCACCGCCGGCAGCTCCCGCCACCCGTCGCGCCGGGCCAGCAGCGCGGCCTCCTCGCGGGCGCGCGCGAGGTGAAACCCGCACGGCGCAACGATCAGCACCTCGGGGCGCGCGTCCCGCACCGCGTCCCACGGAACCCGGGTCGAGGGCCGTCCGGCGACCCCGAGCACGTCGATCCCGCCCGCGGCCGCGATCATCTCGGGGACCCAGTGTCCTCCAACGAAGATCGGGTCCACCCATTCGAGGAAGGCGACGCGCGGGCGCGCCGGAGCGGCGCCGGCGGCGACGGCGTCGATCCGGGCCCGCAACTCGGAGATGACCGCCCGGCCGCGCGCGGGGACCCCGGACAGGTCCGCCACGAGCTGGACGTTGTCCAACACGTCGGCCAGGCTGCGCGGCTCGAGCGAGACGATTCGCACCGGCGCGTCCAGCAACCTGGCCGCCCGCCGGACCGTCGTGAACGAGGGCGCGCAGACCGAACAGAGTTCCTGCGTGAGAATCAAGGTCGGATCCACCCGGGCCAGCGTGTCCGCGTCGAGGTGATAGACGCTCGTGCCCGAGTGCACGTCCTCGCGGATACGCCGGTCGATCGCCGCGCTGGTCAGCTCGGGCGTCGCCACGCGCTGGCTCAACACCGGGACACCGCCGATCTCCGGCGGAAAGTCGCAGTCGCCGGACACGCCGACCAGGTCGCCGGCGAGTCCGAGCCGGCAGACGATCTCGGTGGCGCTTGGCACGAGGGACACGATGCGCATGACCGCTCGCTCCCATCGTAACGCGAGGCTCGGAGCGCCGCAACGGTGCGCGCCGCCGTGCGCAAGGAGTTCCGCGCGCGCCGTCGCGAACCGTCTCCCGAGGCGGTGTTGAGATGCCGAGTGCTTCGTACGACCTCGTGATCCGCGGGGCTCGAGTGATCGATCCGACGCAGGACCTCGACGGCCCGGCCGACATCGGCGTCCGGGGCGGGCGTATCGTGACCGTGGGCCGCGTGACCGGCGGGGCCGCATCGACCCTGGACGGCGCCGGGCTGATCGCCTCCGCCGGCTGGATCGATCTTCACGCCCACGTCGCCTATCGCCTGGGGTGGACCAGCGTGGATCCGGACCGCGATGCGGGCGTCGCGCGCGGGGTCACGACGGTCGTCGACGCCGGGTCGTGCGGGGCCGGCCTGTTCGACGCGCTCCACGCGTACGTGATGCCGGGCGCGTCCACGCGGGTGCTGGCGTTCCTGAACATCTCGCTGCACACGACGATCGCCCCGCGCCACGGCGTCTGGGAGAACTTCAACCAGCAGCAGACGATCGCGATGGCCGAGCGTCATGCCGGCGAGATCGTGGGGATCAAGGTGCTTGCCAGCCGCACCCACTGCGGCGCCATGGGCCTGACGCCCGTCAAGCTTGCGGCCCAGGCGGCGCGCCTCGCGGGCACGCGCGTCATGTGCCACATCGGTAACGCGCCGCCCGTCATCGAGGACGTGCTCGGGTGCCTCGACGCCGGCGACATCGTGACGCACTGCTGGCACGGCAAACCCGGCGGCCTCCTCGACTGCCGCGGCCGTCCGATTCCCGCGGCCGAGGCGGCGGTGGACCGCGGCGTGGTGTTCGACCTCGGGCACGGCTCGGAGAGTTTTTCGTTCGAGACCGGGCGCCGGGCGATCGCCACCGGGCTGCCGCTCCACGCGATCAGCACCGACCTGCACGCGAGAAATGTGGCCGGACCGGTCCATGATCTCGCGACCACGATGGTTAAGATGCTACACCTGGGACTGGCTCTGCCCCACGTGGTCGCCGCCGCGACCGCGGGCCCGGCCCGGGCACTCGGCCTCGACCGGGAGATCGGGACACTTCGACCCGGCGCCTGCGCCGACGTCACCTTGTTCCGGGTGCGGACCGGTCCGGTCGAGGTGCGGGACTCGGAGGGACGGGTCGAGCAGGCACGGGAGACGCTCGACCCGGTCTACGCGGTGCGGGCGGGCACGGTCGTGCCCTGCCCGGCCGACCGGCCGGTGCTGGACCGGTGAGGCGGCCGCTCCCAGCCGCGCCTTGAGCCTGATGGGGGAGCCGCTGTGTCTCGGCATCGACGCCGGGTCGACGCTGTGCAAGGCAATCATCTGCGATGCGCGGGGCGCGATGCTCGCCTCCGCCCGCGCCCCGAGTCCGCCGGGGCCGCACGGTCCGGCGCCGAGCGACGCCGCGCTCGACGCGTGGTGGCAGGCGGTCTGCCATGCGACGCAGGGGGCGCTGTCGGTACTGCCAGTCGTGCCGACCGAGATCCGCGCGGTGGGTACCTCGTGCCGTCACCAGCCGGGGGTCTTTCTCGACGCCCGGGGGGCCGCGGTCGCCGCCGACCCCGTCCCGCCGCTCACGCGCGCCGACCCGGAGATGCGCGACGTCTACGAAGCTGACGGCTGGGGTCCCGACGGACCGCTGGGGTGCGCCTACGCGCCGCTCTTGGTCGGCACCGTCCGCTGGCTCGGGCGCCATCATCCGGACCAGCACCGCCGGATCCGCCGGGCCGGCGCGCTGCGCGACTACCTGGCGCTCCGGCTCTGCGATGCGTGGGTGACCGACTACGCGACCGGCCCCGGGGGACCCGTGTGGCCGCCGATCGCCGCAGCCCTCGCGGGCGTCCCCCTCTCCGCCTTTCCCAATCCCCGCCCGATGGACGCGTGTGCGGGGCGGCTCAACGCGGCTGCCGCCGCAGACCTCGGGCTCGAGCGCGGGATCCCGGTCGCGGTCGGCGCGCAGGACGGTTCCTGCGCCACCTTCGGTGCGGGTGCGGAGACTTCCGGAGACGGATGTATCACGCTGTCCACCAACGCGGTGATGCGAATCGTCACCGGCAAGGTCGTGGCGGGCGCGTTCGGCTATCCGGTTACTCCGTCGGGCGCGTGGGCGTGGGTGCGGGGCTGTCCCGGCGGCGGCCGGTTCCTCGACGCGGTCGTCTCCGCCCTGGACGGCGGGCCGATTCCCGCCGACCCGGCGCGGCATGCCGCCCTCGCCGTACCGAACGGCGGCAATCCGAGTACCTCTCAGTTATTCACGCTGCCTGACCGCGACCCGACACCAATCTCCGCGCGCGTGCGGGCACTGCGTGACGGCGGTTGGACGGCGAACGCAATCTACGCGGCCGCCGCGGCGGCGCTGGTCAATGCGCTCGGACGGCTGGTCGAGGATGCGCACGGGGCCGGCGTCGACGCCCGGCGCTATGCGCTGACCGGCGGCCTGACCGCCCTTCCTTCGCTGCGGGCGCGGATCGGCGCGGCGCTCCAGGCGCCGATCGTCTCCGTGACGCAGGAGGCGGCCGGGACCGGCGCCGCGCGCCTCGGCGCGATGGCCGCCGGACTCGCGACGACCTCGGCGCACGGGCCGGGTACCAACCCGACACCCAACCGGGCCCAGGGACCGTGATGGACCAGCGACCGCCGGGCCGCCACGGCGGGTGGGTGTTCTACGACGGCGAGTGCTCCATGTGCACCGCGCTCGCGGCCCGAGGGCGGCACACGCTGCGCGAGCACGGATTCGAGCTCGTACCGCTGCAGGCGCGCGGCGTGGCCGAGCGCCTCGGTGTGGCGCCCGACGAACTGCTCACTCAGATGTGGCTCCTCGCGCAGGACGGCCAGGTGCTCGGAGGCGCGGATGCCTGCATCTATCTCGCCCGGCAGGTCCGGTCGACCTGGTGGGCCTGGAGTCTGATCGCCCTCGGCGCGCTCCCAGGGGGCACGCGGGTGACCCGATGGGCCTACCGCTGGGTCGCCGCGCACCGGCGCTATTTCGGCGGCACGTGCGCGCTCGGGGACCCCGGCGCCTGGCCGCCCGACGCGGATCCCCCAAGGGCGTCAACGCGGCGCTGACCCGCACGGCGGCGGCCGCCCAGCACGCCCACACGCGGCGCGCGACCCCGACTAGGGTCCCCGCGGCGCCGACTCGAAGAAGCGCGCAGACGCGTCGGGGGGTGGAGCGCATGGATCCAAAAACCGTGCTCGAGCGATATGACGCCTCCAGCATCGCCGGCCTCAGCGACGGCATCTTTGGCGTCGCGCTGACCCTGCTCGTCCTCGATGTGCACCTGCTGGGCCCGTCGGTCGAGACCCTTGCGGCGCAGCTCGTGTCGCTGTGGCCGAGATTTTTCAGTTTCGGCCTCACGTTTTTCGTCGTCGCGATCTACTGGACCGCGTACCATCGTCTCGCCGCGCACATCACCGCCTATGATCGCCAGTTGCTGGCGAGGAACTTCGCGTTTCTCGCGTTCGTTGTCCTGACTCCATTTCCGACGAGTCTGATTGGCGAGGAGCACTACGCCAGGCTGGCCGACGCCCGGACCGCCTGGATCGTGTATGCGGCGACGCTCGCACTGGTGGGATTGACGCTGGCGGGCTGTGGCAAGGAGCGCGGACGCGCCATCTGACGAGCCGGGGCCTCAGTCCGGTAATCGCCGACTACCCCTTGGTACGCACCGTGGTGGCGCCAGTGATCTTTCTGCTCTCGATCGGCGTCGCGTTTCTCAGCGTGCAACTCGCGTCCTACGCGCCGTTCCTGATTTTTCTGGCGAACGCCGCCGTGTACCGACGCTACAAGCGCGTCGTGGTGGATCCAGACTAGCTGGAGGCGGCGCGACCCGGCGGTGCGGTCGCGATGCCACTCGGGCTACCCGCCAGTCGCGCCGCCCGAGGATCCGGCCGCCGACGCCGTCGCCCGTTCCCGGGCCTGGAGCAGCATCGCCGGGGCCAGGCCCGCCGCGGCGACCGCGCCCCCGACCGTCCACAGGAGCGGGAAGCTGTGGGTCGCGTCGAGGAGGACGCCGAACAGCACGCCGGAGATCGTGGATGCGACCTGACCGACCGCAAGGTTGAGGGAGATCGCGACGCCCGCGCGGTGCACCCCGAACACATCCGTCGTCATCGTCGTCAGGATCGGAAGCGTGAGGGCGATGCCGACGCCGCCCACGACCGCGCTGAGCGCCACGGCCGGAGCGCTGTGGATCACGGCGAGCACCACGAACGCGAGCACGAGCAGGCTCACCCCCGCGATGACCACGGGACCCCGAACGCCCAGGCGATCCGACAAGGCACCGGCGGCCGGGGAGGCGACCGCCAGACCCACGTTGATCAGCGCGGCGACGGCGCCCGCGGCCGCGCTGGTGAACCGGAACTCGGTCTGCAGGTAGGTCGGGATCCAGGCCGTGATCCCGTACACGCTGAACAGCACCAGCGCCGTGCAGGACGCGATGTAGTGGAACAGCCGGTCGCGCACGATGCCGCCGACCTGCCGGCGCATCGACTCGGCGGCCGGCCGGTGCGCGGAGGCGGCCGGGAGACAGGCGGCCGCGTACGCGCAGGCGGCCGCGGTCGCCACCGTGAGCACCAGGAACGCGGGGTACACGCCGGTGGCGATCGCGATGAGCGGCAGCCCCAAGAGGCCGACGATCATGCCAGCGCCGGCGCCGGACTGCAGCACGCCCATCGCCGTGCCGCGGCTCGGCGCCACGGTCAGGAGCTGCTTCACCGTGGAAGAGTACAGCGCGGCGCCGCTGATCCCCATGAGAAAGCGCCACAGCATGGCGAGCCAATACTCGCGCGTCAGCGCGAACAGGCCGGAGGTCACCACCATCAGCGCGAGGCCGGCGACCGTCACGCGCCTCGTGGGGAGGTTGTCCGCGGCGAGCCCCATCGGCACCTGGCCGAGCACGTAGCCGAGGAGGTACGCCGACAGCAGGGCCCCGACCCCCGCGTAGTTGACGCCGTAGTCGACGCGCAGGCCGGTGAAGAACGGCACGATGTCGATCCGCTGCGCGTTGGCGATCACGAACACCGACCACCCGGCGCCGAGCGCGGCGAGGTGCAGCGGCCGCCGCGCAGGTGGCGCCGCGCCGTCCCGCGCGGGAGGTCCCGAAGCGTCCACGGCGGCTAGTTACGCGCGGCCCTCGGACTCTCCCCCCAGCCGGCGCGCCAGTCGCGGGATCTCCGCGTCCGCCGTCGAATGTGGATGCAGGACATCACCGCTCGGGGGTGCACGGGTGGTCACGGTCGGCGGCGGGGACTACGTCTTCGAGTTCGTTCAGGACTGGGCGCGGCTGCCCGAGGGGTGGTCGTTCAAGGAAGTCTCCGGCGTCGGCGTCGACCGGCGCGACCGCGTGTACGTCTTCAGCCGCGGCGACCATCCGCTCACGATCTTCGAGCGCGACGGCAGGTTCGTCGGGTCGTGGGGCGACGGGATGTTCGGCCGCCCGCACGCGGTGACGATGGGCCCGGACGACACGATCTACCTCACGGACGACGGCGACCACACGATCCGGAAGTGCACGCTCGACGGGAAGGTCCTGCTCACGATCGGCGTCCCGAACCAGCCGGCGCCGAAGCACAGCGGCCGCCCGTTCAACCGCTGCACCCACGTCGCGGTCGCGTCCGATGGATCGCTGTACGCCACCGACGGCTACGGCAACACCCGCGTGCACAAGTTCTCGCCCACGGGCGCGCTGGTGGGGTCGTGGGGCGACCCCGGCACCGATCCCGGCCAGTTCAACCTGCCCCACGCGATCGCGATCGACCGGGCCGGCCTGCTGTACGTCGCCGACCGCGAGAACCATCGCATGCAGATCTTCGACGCCGACGGGCGCTTCCGGACGCAGTGGAACAACATGCACAAGCCGTGCGGACTCTACATCGACGCGCGGGATCCCGCGGGCGAGCGCGTCTACATCGGCGAGCTGTGCCCCGGCGGGACCAGCGAGGGCACCCCCAACCTCGGCGCCCGCGTGGGCATCTACACCACGGACGGCCGGCTTCTCACGCGGCTCGGGGACCGGCTGCCCGGCAGCGAACCCGGACAGTTCGTGGCGCCCCACAGCGTGGCGGTCGACTCCCACGGCGATGTGTACGTCGGCGAGGTGTCGTGGACGATCCGCGGGCGGTCGCTCACCCCGCCCCGCGAACTCCGGAGCCTGTCGAAGCTCGTCCGCGTCCGGCGCTAGGCGCCGCCGGGACGACCCGCCGCGGCCCTACGGCCTCGGGCGGCGAAGCGTGCCCGCCCGATCGGCCTCGGCGAGCGCGTGGAACAGTTCCGCGCTCACGTGAATGCCGTCGTAGTACCGGTCGACGCTCAGATTTTCGTTGGGGCTGTGGTTGTTCTCGTCCGCGTTCGCATACGGGACGCCGATGTGAGCCACCCCGAGCACGTCCGGCCAGACCGCGTTCGGAAGGCTCCCGCCGCCCGACAGGTTGATCTGCGGGGCGACCCCGCGGGCGGCCTTGATGGCCCGGGCGACGACGCCGACCGCCGGATGGTCCGGCGAGGTACGGCTGGCCTCCATCGACCCGAGCTCCCGGCTCTGGACCTCGACCCGCGGATCGACGCGGGCGACGTGCCGCGTCACCTTCTCGAAGATGTCCCGGCTCTTCTGGTCCACCACCAGACGGATGTCGATGCGGCACTCCGCGCGCGCGGGAATGATCGTCTTCGAGCCCTGCCCGATGTAGCCGCTGATCACGCCGCTGATATTGAAGTACGGCTCGAGCATGATCCGCTTCCAGTACGTCGGGCCGTCCATCGCCAGCGACTCCAGGCCCATCGTCCGGGCGAACGCCGTCGGGTCGAAGTCCATCTTCGCGAGCAGCCGCTGCTCCACCGCGCCGATCGGGCGGACGTGGTCGTAGAACCCGTCGATCAGCACCCGCCCGGAGCGGTCAACCATCGTGGAGAGCAGGTGCACCAGCATCCAGACCGGGTTCGGAGCGACGCCGCCCTTGTTCCCCGAGTGGTTGTCGCGGTCCGCGCCCTGCGCGACGAGCGTAAGCCCGAGGATGCCGCGGTTGCCGAGCGAGATGGTGGGCGCGCCCGACGGGTGCAACCCGCCGTCCGAGATGTAGACCAGATCGGCGGCCAGCTTGGCCTGGCGCTCGCGGACGACCCCGGCGAGGCTGGGCGAGCCCGACTCCTCCTCCCCGTCGAACACGAACTTCACGTTGATCGGGGGCCCGCCGGCGGCCTCGCTCCAGGCTTTCGCCGCGAGCACGTGGGCGATCAGCTGCCCCTTGTTGTCGCCGGTGCCGCGGCCGTACAGCCGGCCGTCGCGCACCGTCGGTTCGAACGGCGGACTCTGCCACAGCTCCAGGGGCTCGGGCGGCTGCACGTCGTAGTGGCCGTAGCAGAGGAGTGTGTACGCCTTCGGATCGCGGAGGACCTCAGCGTACACGACCGGCTGCGTCGGCGTGGAGATGATTTCGGAGGCGATCCCGAATCCCCGAAGCAGGTCCGCGAGGTACCGCGCGCATTCCTTGACGCCCTGGTCCTGAGCGCTGACGCTGGGCTGCCGGACGAGTCCCTTCAGCACCTCCAGCGCCTGATCGCGGTGCTCGTCGATGTAGCGGTGCACGCGCTCCGTCGACATACAGGCCCTCCCCCTTGCTGCGCGGGTCGGCGCCGGGATCGTGCGCGCGTGGTTGCGGCCCGGGATCGCACGACGGGCGGCGCGCGCCGCCGACGGCGCGGACCACGTTGCTCGGACGGACCCGATTCCGCCGGTCGAGCTTCGCATACTGGATACGACGTGTTCGGTGTCGACTCCCGCACCGCACGCGGTCGCTGTCGGCGCGTCGTCACTCGTGCGCTTCCGCCCGCCATCGGCTCGAGCCGGAACCGCCGGGCGACGATCTCGGTGACCAGAATCCCCGCGATTGGGCACGTGTATAATTGAGCGAGGCACGGGAGTAGACGCGGCGCGCCCGGTACGCCCGAGGGTCCCGTGGTAGTGGTAAGGGAGGCTCGACAATGTGCCGGACCGGCCGGAACGTCTCAACGCTTGCGGTGGCACTCGCACTTGGGTTGGCCAGCACGCCGCCAACGGGCGCGCAACCCGCGGCACCCCCGCCGCAGTTCCATCCGGGCGGTGAGCGGCACGGCCTCGCGGGTGCCATCACGGCGGTCGCGGCCGGGGCGATCGTGATCAGCGACCGCAGCGGCAAGGCCGTGACCGTCAAGATGACCCCGACGACCCGGATCCTCAAACCCACGCAGGGCACGCTGGCGGACCTGAGGAGCGGCGAGGCCGTTCAGGTGGTCGCCGAGCCGGGGCAGAACGGATCGCTCGTCGCTCGGGGGATTGAGATCAACCCCATGCCCGCGGCCAATGGGCGCGGCGGATGGGTGCGAGGCGGGCAGACATCGGTCGATGGCACGGTGGCCCAGGTCAGCACCAGCATGCTGACCGTGAAGCGCCCCGATGGAAGCACCGTCGCGGTCGGGATCACACAGACGACCAGGATCGGGATGCTCGCGACGCTGTCTCCGAGTGCCCTCACGGTCGGGACTCGGGTCATGGTGCAGGGCCCGCCCAATCCTGACGGGACCGTGACGGCGACGGTGGTTATGGTCGCGGATTTTCAGCGACACTAAGCGCTCGCGATGGACTAGAAGGCCGCGCGCCGCGCGACGGCGTTCCATGCCTCTTCCTGCGGAACCCGGCGCCACATTTGGAACGGGGTGCGGTCACTTAGACGATCGGCTTCTGCAGCCGCCCGCCCGGCTTCCCCACCAACTCGCCGTTCTCCATCACGACGCGGCCGCGGACGATCGTGTACACCGGCAGCCCCCTCACGCGGAAGCCGTGGAACGGCGTGACCTTGCTCTTGCTGTGCAGCTTGTCCTGGTCGATCGTCCCGTCCTTCCGCATGTCCACGATCGTGATATCGCCGTCGGCCCCGTGTTCGAGATTGCCCTTGCGCGGCCACAGGTTCCACGCGCGCGCCGGGCCCTCGGCCTGCACCTTCACGTACTGCTGTAGGGTCATCCGGCCGGCGTTCACCTGGGTCAGCATGAGCGGCACGTTGGTCTCGACCCCGGGCCACCCGGCGCTCGCCTTCCAAATGTCTCCCATCGGATCGTCGAACATCTTCTCCTCGCGGGTGTGCGGCGAGTGATCGGTGCCGATCACCTCGATCGTGCCGTCGAGCAGCCCGCGCCACAGCGCCTCGGCGTGCAGGCGCGACCGGACCGGCGGGCTGATCTTCAACAGCGATCCGAGCTGCATCCGGACCATGTCGTCGCCTTCCATGATCAGGTAGTGGGGCCCGGTTTCGCCCATCACATCGACCCCGCTGTCCTTGCCCTCGCGGAGCAGCGCGACGCCCTCCGCCGAGCTCATGTGGTAGATCATGAGCTTGCTCCCCGCCTCGCGGGCGAACAAAATCGCGCGGGCGATCGCTTCGGCCTCCGCGACCGGCGGGCGCGACTCCAGGTGCGCGAGTGGGTCCCGGCGGCCCTGGGCCTGCAGTTTCTTGCGCAGGTACACGAGGATACCGTTGTCTTCGGCGTGCACGCCGCAGCGGAGGCCGGTCTGCGCCATGATCCGCCACGCGTCGATGATCTCCCCGTCCGGCGGCGCCGGGATGTTGCCCACGGTCTCGCCGAGGAAGATCTTGTACCCCACGACGCCCGCATCGGCGAGGGGCAGGATCTCGCCGCTGTTCCCCTCGATGATCACGGCGTAGATGCCGTAGTCCACGTAGGACGTGCCGTCGGCGCACGCGACCTTCGCGTGAAACCCTTCCACACTGGCGGTGGGGGGGACGACGTTCGGCATGTCGATGATCGTCGTGATGCCGCCGGCCGCCGCCGCCT